>Ga0129313_1000055_pt1 | contig 117156 bp, 112 predicted proteins | sample O1105metagenome_FD_94436 | JGI IMG/M metagenome (GOLD analysis project Ga0129313, IMG submission 94436) | Orangutan group fecal microbial communities from fecal samples from Wisconsin, USA - O1105 metagenome | ecosystem: Host-associated > Mammals > Digestive system > Large intestine > Fecal...
CATTATCTTACAGCACCATTTAAGAAGGTTACTGAGAAAATAATGACTGAATTTTCGGATTTGAATCTATGCCCAATTAACAACCGTCAGGGAATTGTAATTGATGGTGAAGGTTCAAAGGTTGTTTGCAAAGACTAATTTGAAAATTCCAGTTTAATGAGCTGGAACTGGGCTTTTTGGAGAATCATGATTACTACAAAAAGATTAACAATACGTCCTATTGAAGAAAATGATTGGACTGCAATTAAAGAAATATGGGATGATTTTAAGAATACGGAATTCGTTATCTACGATAACGATAAGGATACATCTCCGGAATCATTACAGCCACGAATTGCAAAATGGGCAGAAGCTACCCGAAAGGGCAATGAGCATATGTTCTTTGCAACGTGCTTAAAAGGCGAGACAATCGGATTTACTTCTGTGAATATTGTTGCACCCTCCGAGTACGAGATTGGATACGGATATACAAGCAAATCTCAGGGGCATGGATTTGCAAAAGAAGCGCTTACCGCCATTCTGGATGGTATGAAAGAGCTTGGTGCTACAAAAATTCATGCAGGAACAGCCTTAAAGAATACTCCTTCCGTGGCGTTATTAAAAAGTCTTGGTTTTGAATTGACAAGCACAGAGCAGATAAGTTTTTTCAAAGATGATGCTGGCAACGACATTTATTTTGAAGGTGGTAATTTTACTAAGAATTTGGCTTTGGAGCGTAAATGACATGCGGTCGATCAATCGGAATTTGGAGGAAGCTGCTATAAAAAACAATAACCGCAGTCCTTTGCGCTGCAATGGTTCTTCTGCTTGTGGGCTGCGGAAAAGGCAATACATCCAATGCGCAAATTGAGTATGGGACTTCTTCCGTTTGTTTGCCAAAAGGGGCTGCTGCAATTTTTTGCAGCAGCCCCCTCGGCACTTTTTAGGCTCCGCCGATCATCTGGCGGGATTTTTTTGATTACTTGGAGTTCTGAGCGGCTTCGATAATCATGTTTGCACACATCTCATAGCCCAGCGCACCGGTATCCAGGCAGATGTGATAGTTCTGGGACATCCCCCAGGTTCGGCCCGTATAGTGCTGATAGTTCAGGCGGCGGCGCTTATCCCGCTCTGCCAGCAGGGCCTCGGGGTCTTTGGTGACCACGCCGTCACCCAGAATGCGCTGGATGCGGGAGGGCTTGTCGGCGTGGAGATAGACATTCAGCACGTCTTTCCGGTCTTTCAGGATGTAATCTGCATTGCGGCCCACAATAACGCAGGGGCCTTTTTCTGCCAGCTGCAAAATCACATTACACTGCACATTCCACAGGTAATCCGATGTGGACAAACCGTTCATTACACCGGGAACGCCCTGGGGCGCAAAGGCATAGGAGAAAATGCTCCGGCTGGGAGCGTGCTCACCATGCTCTTCAATAAATTTCGGCGCAAAGCCGGACTCTTCTGCTACATGCTCCACCAGTTTCTTGTCGTAAAAGGGAATACCCAGTTTCTCGGCAATTAAGTGACCCACCGGCAGTCCGCCGGCACCGTATTCTCTACTGATGGTAATAATCTTTTTTGCCATGTTCGTTGCCTCCTTGCTGAGTGGTTGCTTATATTATAGTCACTTTCACCGAAAAAGTCAATCAGAAAACAGATGAAATGTCCAAAATGCGCACGCAGTTAGCTTAGGCTCTGTTCAATATTGCAACATAGGCAGAGATGGGCGGCAGGGAGACGGTGCCCTGGGCCTGCTCAAGTCCGTTGGCATTGGCGCTGCTTTCTTTCGCAGCCACCGTCCAAAGGCCCTGGGGGAGCCGGAAGGAAGCAGGGTTTTTGTCCGGATTAAAGGCAACAACAATGGTTTCCTCTGCACTTATCAGCTGGAATGCGGTGATGCTGGGGGCGGCCTGGGGCAGCAGGGAAACGGATTGCATTACCTGCGCCGGGTCACTCAGCCGGAACAGGGGGTGCTGCCTGCGGATGGCGAGCAGCCCCTGGTAATAGCGAAGTGTGGCCGCAACCTCCCGGTTTTTCAGGCGGCTCCATTTGATGGCGTTGACGCTGTCCGGGGAGCGGTAGCTGTTGCCGTCAAATTCCCCCGAACGCTTCTTCTTGGAGCGGAGCATTTCCTCCCCGGCCTGGAAGAAGGGAACGCCGATGCTCAGCAGGTTAAAGGCAGCTGCCAGACGACTGCGGCGGGCAAGCTCCTCCTCCCGGGCCTCCGGCAGAGCCAGTGCAAGGCGGTCGTAGAGCGCAAAGTCATCGTGACAGGACACATAGTTGATTACCTGGCTGGGGCACTGGTTCCAACCGGCCACGCCACGGAAGCAATCCAGAAGCTGCTCCCGGCTCACCGGGGCCCCGGCGGCATACCCCGGTGCGGTGCGGTCAAAAATAGAGCCCCGCAGGGTGTCACGGATGGTGTCGTTGAAGAATCCAAACTCCGGCAGCTGATAGGCATTTTTCTGAGCGGCCAGGCAGACTCCCGGCTTTGCCAGTACGGTGGACATATCCCAGCCTTCCCCATAGAAAATGACATGGGGATGCTTTTTGCGAACTGTGGAGATGACCTCTTGTATGGTCTGCACATCAAGCAGACTGGCGATATCAAAGCGGAATCCATCCAGATGGTATTCATCCGCCCAGAAGTTCACGGAATCGACAATGAATTTGCGCACCATAGCCCGCTCTGAGGCGGTGTCATTCCCGCAGCCGGAGCCGCAGGAGAGCTTGCCGCTGGCATCCTGGCGGCTGAAATATCCGGGTACCAGCTGATTGATGCTGAACTCATAGACATGGTACACATGATTGTAGACCACGTCCATAACCACCCCCAGGCCCTTTTTGTGGAGGGTGAGAATCATCTGCTTTAACTCACGGACTCTGGAGAAGCCGTCCCAGGGATCCGTGGAATAGGAACCCTCAGGGAGATTGTAGTTCACCGGGTCATAGCCCCAGTTATAGCCCTTTTCCGGGTGGGCCTCGTCCACTGAGCCATAATCATAAAAGGGGAGCAGGTGGACGTGGGTAATGCCCAGCTTGCAAATATGGTCCAGCCCGGTGGGAAGGCCGGATTTGGTGGTGGTGCTTTCCTCTGTCAGCCCCAGAAATTTTCCCTTGGCATCAATGCCGGAGGAGGCATCGGCGGAGAGATCCCGGACGTGAAGCTCGTATATCACGTCATCGGTGTAGCGGGAGGATTTTACGGGGCTTGTGTCCCGGCTCCAGCCCTCCGGGTCGGTGTCCCGGAGGTTCAGAATCATTCCACGCTGCCCGTTCACGCCGGCGGAAACGGCATAGGGGTCGATGGTTTCAACGGTATTTCCGTTTACACAGGCCCGGTAGGTATAGTAGAAGCCGTTCCAGTCGCCCTGGGCGCAGGCGGTCCATGTGCCGGACTGGCCCTGGACCATGGGGATGGTTGTTACAAGGTCGTCGGTGCCCCAGGTGCCGCTGCGGTACAGGCAGACGGATGCACTTGTGGCAGTGGGAGCCCACAGGCGGAATGCGGTTTGGTCCTTTTCCCAGCGGTGGCCCAGGTCCTTTCCGGCGTATGTATATTTTTCCTCAAAAGCAGGGGTGCTGTATTCTAAAAACATGGCGTTACCTCCTATATTGCGGGAAAATCATACCACAAATGCGGCTGCCTGTAAAGAAAAAATCGCCGACATTCCGGAGAATGTCGGCGAAAAAATCAGTGGAGCTGCTCCATTGCTTTGCGGATGCGGGAGACGGTAACGTCCTTGCCCAGAGTCTGCATTACGGTGTACAGGTCGGGGGAGTTGGTCTTGCCGGTAACTGCTAGACGCAGGAAGGTGGAGACATCTGCCACGGTGCCGGGGAAGGCATCGGGGTTCTGCTTGTAGGCCTTCATGTCGGTGGTGAAGCCCAGCTCCTGGGTGATTTCCTTCACCTTGTCAAACCAGACGGTGGCATCGTCCTGGAAATTGAACCGCTCCAGGAATTTTTCCAGCGCACTGCGGATGACGGCCTTATCAAACTTTTCATCGAACACAGGGGCTTCCAGATACTCGTCATAGAAGAATCCCATATAGGGCTTTGCATCTGCCCAGGTGGCCATGTCCTTTCTGGGCTTCTTGCCGCCCCGTCCGATGGCAAGAATCCGGACTGCAAAATCCGGGTCGGCGGTGAGCTTCCGGGCAAAGTCCGGGTCGAACTCCCGGGCCCATTCCACCAGCAGCGTGTATACCTGCTGGGCATCCATTTTGGCAATCTCGTTTTTAGAGACATCGCAGAGCTTTGCGTAGTCAAAGAGGTTTCCGGCAGGGTTCAGCTTCTTGGGGCTGAACTTGAAGTCGGTGGCGGGGGCGGTGGGATTGGCTCTGCGCCAGTCCTCGTAGTTGGAGTTCAGCAGGGTCATGATGTATTCGTACACCGCCTGCACAGGGAAACCCTCGGATTTGTAATAGGTCAGTGCCAGCTCCGGGTCCTTCCGCTTGGAGAGCTTTCGCTTGGAGTTGCCGTCCATTTTCATCAGCGGCCCGATGTGGACATACTTGGGCAGCTTAAAGCCCAGGGCCTGGAACAGCTGAATGTGGAAGGGGAGGCTGGGCAGCCATTCATCGCCCCGCACCACATGGGTGGTACGCATCAGATGGTCGTCCACAGCATGGGCAAAATGATAAGTGGGAATGCCGTCGGATTTCAGAAGCACCTGATCCACATCGTTTTCGGTGACGGTCAGCTCACCCTTCACCAGGTCGTTGTACTTGAACTGATGGGAAATATCCCCGGTGGAGCGGAACCGCAGCACCCAGGGCTGTCCGGCGGCAAGCCGGGCCTGGATGTCTTCCATGGGGCGGTCACGCCAGATGGCATAGGGGCCGTAGTAGCCGGTGTTTTCCTTGTTGGCCTCCTGCTTTTCCCGCATGGCGGCCAGTTCCTCTTCGGTGCAGAAGCAGGGGTAGGCCTTGCCCTCTTCCACCAGCTTCTTGGCATACACATGGTAGATGCTTGCCCGCTGCCGCTGCCGGTAGGGGCCGTAGCTGCCGTTGTCGCCGTCGATGGTGGCACCCTCGTCAAAATGGATGCCATAGTGCTTCAGAGACTCAATCAGAACCTCCACCGCACCGGGGATTTCCCGCTTGGCATCGGTATCCTCTACCCGCAGAAACAGTACGCCGCCGCTCTGGTGGGCCATCCGCTCGGAGGTAAGCCCCTGCACCAGATTGCCCAGATGGACAAAGCCGGTGGGGGAGGGTGCCATCCGGGTGATAACTGCCCCTTCCGGGACATTGCGGGGGGGATATTTGGCTTCCAGCTGCTCACAGGTCATGGTGACATCAGGAAACAGCAGCTGGGCCAGTGCGTGAAAATCCATAGCAATTACCTCTTTTTGTTTGATTAACACATAATATACCATCCCGCAGTCAGATTGTCAATTTTAACATTGCCTTTTGATTTTGAATATGCTAGAATACATGTAAAAATGATAATAACCTGGAATCGAGGGAATCATAATGGAAGAAATCAAAGAAAAGAAACGTATGCTCTCCGGTATTAAGCCCTCCGGCGACTTGACCCTGGGCAGCTATCTGGGGGCCATCAAGAACTGGTCCTCCCGCAGTGAGGAATACGACTGCTTCTATTTTATGGCGGATTTGCATGCCATTACCGTCCGCCAGAACCCCGCCGACCTGCGCCGCCGGACCCTGGAGCAGCTGGCCCAGTATATTGCCTGCGGCCTGGACCCGGAGAAGAACACCCTGTTTATTCAGAGCCATGTCCGCCAGCATGCCGAGCTGGGTTGGGTGCTGAACTGCTATGCCATGTTCGGTGAGCTCAGCCGCATGACCCAGTTCAAAGACAAGTCCGCAAAAAATGCCGACAATATCAACGGCGGCCTGTTCACCTATCCCAGCCTGATGGCGGCGGATATCCTGCTGTATCAGCCGGACTACGTGCCTGTGGGCGAGGACCAGAAGCAGCATGTGGAGCTGTGCCATACCATTGCCCGGCGCTTTAACGGAGTTTATGGCGATGTATTCAAGCTCCCGGAGCCCTTCGTGCCGAAGGTTGGCGCCCGAATCATGAGCCTGACCAATCCCACGGCCAAAATGTCCAAGTCGGAAAACGAAGATACCGGCCGTGTCCTGGTGATGGACACACCGGAGACCATTATGCGCCAGTTCAAGCGGGCCATCACCGACTCGGATACAGAGAACTGCGTCCGCTTTGACCGGGAGAATAAGCCCGGTGTTTCCAACCTGATGGCAATCTACTCCGCCTGCACCGGCAAGAGCTACCAGGAAATCGAGCAGGAATTTGCCGGCTGCGGCTATGGCAAATTCAAGCCTGCCGTTGGGGAGGCTGTGGTGGAGACCCTCCGGCCCATCCGGGAAGAGGCATCCAGAATCATGAAGGACAAGGCGTATCTGGAGCAGGTATACCGTGACGGCGCCGAAAAGGCCGGATATGTTGCAGAGAAGACCCTGCGCAAGGTCTATAAGAAAGTTGGCTTTGTTGCCCGATAAAGTCAAAAGCCGTCCATGGAGCAATTCCGTGAGCGGCTTTTCCTTATAAAAACAGGTATATTATCAGGGTGAGGAAGGAGATATTTTGCTCCTTCCCTGCGTTTCCCAGAAGCAGCAGAAGCAGGATGATAATCATGTCTTCCGTGTCAAAGCTGTGGGGAAGCAGCCCGGCGAGAAATCCCCCGGGGCTTCCGGCTGTATTCGGCAGGGCCGGTTGCGCCTGGTGATGGGCAGCAGGGGGCGGCGCAGGCTTTTGGCTGGCCGGTGGGGCGCTTTGCTGCGCCGGTGGACCCGGCGCACTTGCAGGCGGCTCCGGAGCCGGATTTTCCATGGGACTTCTGCGAAAGGACCCGTCTGATTGGGGGATATACCGATTATACATATTGCTACCTTCCTGAAAATAGGTTGAGCCCCTGGGCTCCCACCACATCCGATGCAATCCCCGCCATCTTTGCCGCATGCATGGCCCGCTCCAGCTTGTGCAGCTTCTGGCTGCTGAGATAGGGGCGAAGGGCCTGCAAAAGGAGCTTCTGGTCCTTGTCAATGGAGCTGCGCTGCATGATTCCGGTTATCTTTGCCAAAAGAGACGGGTCAATGGGGGCATCCGGCAGGGCGGGGGCGGCAGGGGACGGCGATGGGGGAGCCTTCTGCGGCTCCGGCGCATTCATGGATTGCGCCAGATGCATAATCTGCTGCATCATCTGCGGGTTGTTTAGAATGGAGCTTAGCTTTTCATCCAGTTCACTCATTTGCCGCCTCGAATTCTGCGAATCAGCTCCTGGGCCTCCGGCGTAGCCATGACCTGGGCAATCATTTCCTTGGCATCGGAATAGTCGCCCTCCTCTGCCCGGTGCATGGCATCACCGAATTCCTGACCGCCGTGCTGCTGCACCAGATGCAAAAGCCGCTGCCCCTCCGGGGAATTGGCAATTTTCAGAAGCGCCCCATAGTCGGCACCGCTGCCGGTTTCCTTTTCCATATACACGCCTCCTGTCATGGCAGGAACACTGCCTGCTCACCATACTATATGAGGGCAGACACGGGAATGTGAACCGGGTAAGGAAGCAATTTGAAAATATTCTTTAATTCTTTCCGTGACAGTGGAAAAAAGGGAATGCCTGTGGTATAATCCCATATAGATGTAAATAGGGAGACAATAAATTGAAAATTCTAGTTTTGTCCGATTCCCATGGAGTGCTGTATTTCATGCGTCAGTGTATGGATGTACTCCGGCCGGATGCGGTTATTCACCTGGGGGATATGGTTCGGGATGCCGATGCGCTGTCTGCGGAATACCCGGGGGTTCGGTTCTACCAGGTGGCGGGCAACTGCGATTGCGGCCGTGTCCCCATAGACTATCCGGAGATTCTGCTGGAGGATATCAGCGGTGTCAGGATTTATATGACCCATGGCCACCGCCAGGGGGTAAAATTCTTCCTGAGCAAGCTGGTTGCCGATGGGCAGCGGTGCTGCGCCAATGTGATTCTATACGGCCATACTCACGAGGTGGATTGCCGCCGGATGGAGGACGGCTGCTGGATTATGAATCCGGGCTCCGCCGGATATGGTTTCAGCGCAGGAATCATCCAAATCAATGGGAAAGATGCAGTCACCTGCAAGCTGGTCAGGCCGTCTGATTTGGAGGAATAAAGATGATTATTGCAGTGGATATTGGAAATTCCAACATCGTCATCGGGGGCATTCAGGACACGGAGATTCTCTTTGAGGCAAGGCTGTGCACCGATGCCACCAAGACCTCTGACGAATATGCCATTGATTTGAAAATGCTCTTCGAGATTCACAGCGTTTCCCTGGCGAATATTGAAGGCTCCATCATTTCCTCGGTGGTGCCCCAGATTCTGAATTCCGTTAAGACCGCCCTGTGGAAGCTCACCCGGAAAGCAAGCCTGGTGGTGGGTCCGGGTGTAAAAACCGGGCTGAACATCAAGGTGGAGAACCCGGCCCAGACGGGAGCGGACCTGGTGGTGGGGTGCGTAGGTGCCATCCAGGAGCACAAGCCCCCACTGATTGTGGTGGACATGGGGACTGCCACTACCATGGTGGCCCTGGACAGGGAAGGGGCCTTTATCGGCGGGTGCATCTGCCCCGGCGTGAAAATCTCCCAAGAGGCTTTGACCACCCGCACGGCGCTCCTGCCGGGCTTGCAGCTGGATCAGCCCAAATGCGTCATTGGCCGCAATACCGTGGAGCGTATGCGAAGCGGCATAATGTATGGAACAGCCTCTATGATTGACGGCATGATTGCCCGTTTTGAAGAGGAACTGGGCTGCAATACCACTGTAATCGCAACCGGTGGAATCGCCCGGTTTATTCTGCCCCTGTGCCGCCGTGAGATTCAGTATGACAAGAACCTGATACTCAAGGGATTGGCAAAAATATACCGGGACAATGTCCATCCTACGCCAGCCGTGCCAGAAAAATCATCAAAACAGTAACGCCCATTCCGATAAAGAACCGGTCAATAAACTCCATCCGTTTCCGCTTGAAATAGGCGGCGTTGGCCTCGTTGGGATAGGCCGGGTAAAAAGGGGAAGAATGTGGGTAGGCGTGTTTTTTCATATGCAATCTCTCCGTTTCTCTCAGGCGGCTGCCTGATGCTTTCTGGGGAGATTATCCGATACAATGCGTCCAATTATCTGGACAGAAAGAGACCGTAGCCAACCGGTCACCAGGAGGACTATTTATGACAAAGGCAGCAAAAAGCAAATTCTCCAAGCCTACCGAAAAGAATCGGGAAGGCGGCTCCTTCCAGAAGGCTTTCGGCGGGGTGATAATGTTTTTCTATAGGGCACGAAAAATCGTCATGGCAGCGCCGGTGGCAATCTATGCGTTCTATCTTGCATACCAGAATAGCATTAAGCTCCCCTCAGAGGTGGGAATTTTCCTGCAAAACAATGGCAATTTCCTTCGAATGGTGGACCGGGGGACGGCGGTGGTATTCCCCCTGCTGGTTACTCTGGGATGCCTGACGCTGATGATGTTTTCCAGAAAGGCCATGTATGCCTGGGCAATCAGCATCTTTACGCTGGCGCTCCCGGTGCTGATTCTCCTGAGCAATACATTCCCGGCTTGACAATTTATTTTCCCGCTGTTCAATGTTTCTTCACCAATCGCACCGGATTCGTGGTATACTATACCTGAGCCTGCTGGTAGAGAAAGCTGATGCCGCGGAAATATCTGCGGATGCTCCAACGGTTTTCCCGTGACAAACCGGCATCCGATTCCATAGACAAGATAACACAAAAGGCAGCGGTTCTCCGCTGCCTTTCCATCGCAATTGTGGGGCAGTTCCGCCGGAACTGCCCCACACAGAGCTTGGCGGAAAACCCCAAATGGGGTTTTTCGCCAAACTTTTGCAGTCCGCCGCGCGCACGCCTTGTGCGCCTATGGCGCACAAGGCGCACACTTGCGGCCTGAGAAGTATTTTCTGCCAGGTACACGCCCCGGCAGAAAATGATTTGACTTTTTTTGCCGACTACCGTCGGCAAACTCTGCGAGGCTTCTTTGACAGACTGATTGTGGGGCAGTTCCGCCGGAACTGCCCCACATGATTTATTTGGTGTCCAAATCCTGAATTTTTTTGTTTTTTCCGAAATATGCGCAGATATACCCCACGAAGGAGGCAGCCAGGAAGCATCCGTCCACAATGGCCATGAGATTTACCACTCTGTCCGGAATATCCGGGAACAGAACCATGCAAATCAGGCAGACGAAGAGCACGGTGGTGCAGACCTTTCCAATCAGCAGCGCACCGGGCAGCATTTTCCCCTTGGTGTAGGCGGCGATGCCTGCAATCAGCTGGAAGCTCTCTTTAATCACCAGCAGCCAAAGCACAGGGTAGAGAATGGGATGGTTCTTGGACAGGCAAATCAGCAGGGAGGCCTGGGTCGCCTTGTCTGCCACAGGGTCCAGCACAATCCCCAGCTTGGAAATCATGTTAAACTTCCGGGCAATCTTTCCGTCCACCAGGTCGGTGAGGCAGGAAAGAGCCAGTACGCTTCCGGCGGCCACATAGTCCGCCGTGGACTGGGCAGTGAGGTACAGGTACAGATACACCGGTATCAGCAGCAGACGGAACAGGCTGAGAAAATTCGGTATGGTAAAAACTTCTTTTTTCCAGTTTACATTAAACATGGATAATCCTCCGAGGTAGTGGTCATGCGCACCGTCCGGAGCTGCCGGAGAGATTGGACGCACTTACAAATACTGCTATATTATAGTCCGTTTTGTGGCATTTATCAAGCGCATTATCCATAAATTTTTAAGGATGCAGTATTTTACCCCGATTATCTTTTTGCCACCGCATTGGAGTAGTGCAGCACCAGGTGATGCCAGGTGTGTTTATCCAGCTTTTCCGTCATGGGAAGCCCGGCCAGCTGCTGAAAATCGGCCAGAGCATGTCTTGTCACTTCATCCATATGGCCGGTTTGCGCAGGGCGGAGAATGCTGTGGTATTCCTCGGCAAGGAAATGCATCATGCTTTGCGCTAAGTGAAGGTGCGGACTGTATGCTTCCGGTTCCGGCGGAAGCACGGTTTGCCGGTCCGATAGGATGGGATGGGGAGCATCCAGGGCGATGACGGCATGGTCATAGGCCCGGACGATTTCCTCCCAGGTTCGCAGGTCGGCAACACCGGTGACAGGCAGACCGTGTTTGTGCTGAAACCGGGCAACAGCGGCCTGGGTACGGGAATCATAAATCCCATTGGGCACCGGAAGCTCCCCATCGCCTTCGTGCTGGGCAATGGCCCGGAGCATCCATTGCAGACTCCGTACCGGCTGATTGTAAAGCCTTCGGCTGGTATTCATCGTTTTCCCTCCTGTCTGCTGCCGTCCCTGTCACCGCTGGAGAGGGGAGTCCCCGGGAATTGTGCAATGTCCGCAGGGCGGGTATTGCGGTTCCGGGGTGGGGTCTGGTTGATGATGGCGGAGGTATAGGGCAGCCGCTCGAAATCTCGCAGACTGGTATCCTCAATGCCGATAAATTGATTGAATATGGCCTCCCAGGTGCTGTAATTGACGGCACCGGTCTGGGGAAGACCAAATCTTCTTTGGGCGGCAAGAACAGCGGAGCGGGTAGCGGGGCCATAAATTCCATCAATGGCGATGGGAGGAATCTCATTGATATAGGAGGAAAGCACCCGCAGCATATATTGCAGCTGCTCTACCCGAATTCCCCGATCCCCCTGCTGGATGGGCTTCGGCCCGGCCCAGGCAATGTTGTAGTAATTCTGCCCCTGACTTTGCAGCTCTGCCAGATTGGTAACTGCGGTATAGAGCCGAACCAGCTCGTACCAGGTTGCCTGCCCCACAATTCCGTCGGGATTGAGATTGAAAATCTCCTGGAATTTTCGGACAGCGGCTTCGGTTTTCTCTCCGAAGATTCCGTCATTCTGGGGGATTTTCGGAATGGCAGGGTAGTTTCGGGTAATTCGGTTCAGCTCCGTCTGAATTACCACCACATTGGGGCCGATGTTTCCCCGGCGAATGGGCGAGCCGGGATAGGAGGCGGTATAGTTCCGGACGGGGGCGTTGTGGACGATTTCGATGTTGCCATAATAGCTTCGCAAAATCTGGATGGAATTATAGCCCTGCCGGGCCAGCTCCTGGCTGCCCCATTGGCTCAGCCCCTCACAGGTTACTGTGGTGCCGTTGCAGTATTTTGCTGCCAGAGGCTCCACAAACCCCGGGCGGCGGATATAGTCTCGGAACAGTTCATCCACCAGCTGGGAGATATTGGTAAAGAAGCTCCTGCCATTTACAAACGCCTGGTCATAGGCGGTGTTGTTGGTGATATCAAAATCATAGCCCCGGCTGCGGTAAAATTCCGTATAAACCCGATTCAGGGCAAAGGAGGTAATGGCCAAAATATTGGCCCGCAGGGCACTTTCCTCCCAGGTGGGGTATATTTCGCTGGAAGCGGCATTTTTAATGTAGTCAGGGAAATCCACGGTCACATTTTCCGCCGGTGTATTGGGTGCGCCCAAATGGACGGTGATGCGCTGGGGGACATAGGGAGTAACTGTGGGCATTTTTCCGTGCCCCCTTTACAGATTCTGGGGCGGGGTTACTGTGTACATACTGTCTTCCTCACCGGTGGGAAGCTGGGAGAGGGGAATCAATTTGATATTCTGGAATGTGGTGATTTCTGCAAAAATCTGAATGTTTTTGGATTCAAATGGCCCGAAGCCGTTGCGGTAGGCATACATATTTACCAGCGCATAGGGCTTTTCATCGCCCCCCGGCTCCTGGCTTTCTGCCAGAGCCGGTACGGGAATCTCAATGGCGGAGATCAGGCCACTTCGGTCGGTCAGACGCATGGCAATGGCCGTTTCGTCCGGTGCGGTTATCACAATGGCCACATCCCGCAGCGGAATTTCTGCATTGCTGGTATAGGCCCGGGCCTGTATATAGCCAGTTGCGGACATATTCATCCCTTCCTTTCCATACTCCATTAGGATATGATTTTCGGGCAAAAAAAGTGCAGCGGCAATGCTGCCGCTGCCCAGGCCCGGGGCAATGCAGAATTTGCCCCCGCTGTTACAAGAAGGTCTTCATTTGGTGCACGTTGTTGCTTTCGGTGTCCAGCAACTTCTGAGACAGGGAATGGACGGCATCATCCCGCCGCTCCATCCGGTGGAGGTTTTTCAGCCCCTTGATGATGCCGTTGGTATTTCCCTGAATCATCATGGCGGCAATTTTGCTGTCCACATCGCCAAAGGAGAGCCGCATTCTTGCCATTCTGTCCGTCATGAATCGAATGGAGGAATTGAGCTCCGGCAGGGACCAATTCCGATTTCGGGCGATGGCGTGGGCCTCACTTTCGATGAAGTCCAATTCCCGCAGTTGGGATTCCATTGCCTTGCGCAGCTCCGGCTTCATCTGGACATCCAAGACACTTCGAATGCCGATTTGCCCCATCTGTGTGGTTTTCAGAAGGGAGGACAGTATTTCTTTGCTGTTTTTCATTTTCTCACCCCGGGGAGTATGTGCTTTTTCCTTCGGGGTTATTCAGGCACAGAAACGGAATCTTCGCATATAATGGGAAAACGGAAAGGATGTGGTAGACGCATGTGTGCCATTGCAGGCAGCATTGATTTTCCCGTTGCCAATGAAACCGTGCAGAAGATGCTGGCCACAATGCTACGGCGAGGCCCGGACGGGCAAGGCGTTTTCCGGGAGAACCAGTGCACACTGCTGCACGCCCGGCTTGCCATTGTGGACCCGGCGGGAGGGAGTCAGCCGATGCAGCTGGCGTATGGGGCAGAGCGGTATACACTGGTATACAATGGGGAGCTGTACAACACCGGTGAGCTCCGCCGGGAGCTGATGCAGCTGGGCCACGTATTCCTGGGGCATTCGGATACAGAGGTAGTGCTGCATGCCTTCGCGCAATGGGGGATGGACTGTGTTCGGATGTTCAATGGCATTTTTGCCTTTGCCGTCTGGGAAAGCCGCCGACAGCGCCTGTCCCTGGCCAGAGACAGAATGGGCGTCAAGCCCCTGTTCTACGTCCATCGTCCGGACGGACTGGTGTTTGCCTCCGAAATAAAGACCATACTCTGCTGCCCGGAAATCAAACCGGAGCTGGATGCAGAGGGGGCATACCAGCTTTTGCTTCTGGGGCCCGGCCGGATTCCCGGAAGCGGTGTTTTCAGAGGAATCCGGGAGCTGGAGCCGGGATGGTGCGGCACATATGAAGCGGGCCGTCTGTCCCTTCGTCCGTATTGGAAGCTCACAGACCACCCCCACACGGACTCCTTTGCAGAGACAAGCGAAAAGGTTCGCAGTCTGGTGGTGGATTCCATCCGGCGGCAGATGGTGTCCGACGTTCCCATTGGTACCTTCCTGTCCGGCGGACTGGATTCCAGCATTATCAGCGCAGTGTGTGCCGGGGAGATGGCACAGAAGGGAGAGCAGCTGCAAACCTTTTCGGTGGACTATCTGAACAACGACCGTTATTTTGTTTCCGGAAAATTCCAGCCGGATTCGGACAATACTTATATCGAAAAAATGCTGTCCGGCCTCCATTCCCGGCACCATTGGACGGTGCTTACCCCCGAAGACCTGCTCGGGGCACTGGAGCAGAGCACCCATGCACGGGATTTGCCGGGCATGGCCGATGTGGATTTCTCACTGCTGGCCTTCTGCGTCCAGATTCGCCATCATGTAAAGGTCGCCCTGTCCGGGGAATGCGCCGATGAAATCTTTGGTGGATATCCCTGGTATCGGGATCCGGAAATCAGAGCAAAGGCCGGATTCCCCTGGTCCCAGACAACCGGGCATCGGGCCTTTCTGATGACGGATACACTGGGCCAATACCGGGCGGCGGAAGAATTTGTCATGGATGAATATCAGAAGACCTGCCGCCAGAGCGATATCCTGCCGGGCACAGCGCCCCTGGAACGGCGGATGAAGGAAATGGTAAACCTGAATTTCCGCTGGTTTATGCAGACACTGCTGGACAGGAAGGACCGCATGAGCATGTACTCCGGCCTGGAGGTTCGGGTTCCCTTCTGCGATTACCGAATTGCGGAATATCTGTATGGAGTTCCCTGGGAGATGAAGGATTACCACGGGCGGGAAAAGGGGCTTCTGCGCCACGCCGTCCGGGATTTGCTGCCGGAGGAAATTGTCAAGCGCAAGAAAAGCCCATACCCGAAAACCTTTGACCCCCATTACGAGGAGCTGGTGCGCACCAGACTGGAAACGGTTTTGCAGGAAAAGGACAATCCGCTGTTTGTGCTGGTGGATAAAAGCAAATTGCAGTCCTTCTTAAACCAGGAAAGCGAATGGCCATGGTACGGTCAGCTGATGCGCCGCCCCCAGACCATGGCGTATATGCTCCAGATTGCCTATTGGCTGAAGGCATACCGCATCAATATCCTGCTGTAATAAAAAGGCAGTCTGCTTCGGCTTGAGCAGACTGCCTTTTTGAATGTCACATGGTAAATTGCAGAATGCAGAAAGCTGCATAGATGCATAGAAGCACAATTCCCTGACTACGGCTTAGCTTCTTCCGCAGGAGCGCCGGAATGGTCAAAAGGGCCATCACAAACAGCATCAGGGGAATATCCAGCACCAGAGAGGCGTTGATTCCCCCAATGGTATTCTCCTGAGGGATAGAGAAGGGCCTGAGCACGGAGGCAACGCCGGAAACCAGAACCAGATTCAGAATGTTTGCACCAATTACATTGCCCAGGGAAAGGGAACCATGGCCCTTTACCAGGGAGGTGATGGCCGTCACCAGCTCGGGCAGGGAAGTACCCAGCGCCACAAAGGTCAGGGCAATCACCGACTCCGGAACCCCCAGGGCCTTGGCAATCAATGTGCCGTTGTCCACCAGCAAATCCGCTCCCATGGCAATCAGTGCGGCGCCCAGCACCAGCAGAAGCACGCTGATGCCAATGGGCCTGGGGTTCGCAGCGGTCTCTTCCTGCTCTGCCGGAGCGGGATTCTTCATTCCCTGCCGGATGGTGCAGTACAGGTACAGCGCCAGAATCACCAGCAGGCAAACGCCGATGCCACGGCCAAAGTAGCCGGTGACGTAGGCATTCAGGCAGTAGATTCCCGCAGCGGAGAAGAAAAAGAGGACAGGCAGCTTCAGGCTCTTCGGGTCGATGGGGCAGGGGCGAACCGCAACCGTAATGGCTGCAATCAGGGCGGTGTTGCAGATGATTGAGCCAATGGCGTTTCCATAGGCAATTTCTCCGTGACCGCTGACTGCGGAGGTGGCGGATACCATCACCTCCGGCAGGGTGGTGCCCAGAGAAACCACCGTGGCACCGATAATCAGTTCCGGAACGTGGAAGTGCTGGGCAATGTCCGTAGCACCGTCCACAAACCAGTCGCCGCCCTTAATCAGCAGCACCAGACCAAGGGCAAACAACAATACAGGAATCAGCATGTATACAGTCCCTTCGTTTTATCGCTTGATTGCGTATTCCACCGGGGTATCGGCGGGCATATCCAGCAGCTCAGGATTGCGGAGCAGTTCCTTGACCAGAGCCACAGTGCCGGAGTAGTAATAGCCGTCGGCAATCCGCTCGTCCAGGGTGATTCCGATGGGAATTACCTCGTGGAGGTCGGGGGTGCCATCCTCCAGATACTCCATTTTCAGGTACTTTTTGCCAATGACAATAAAGCAGGAGTTGGTGCCCCAGTTTACCAGGTGGTGGTAGCCGCATTCCAGACCGATGGAGCCCAGATTGGCCAGGAAAATGGCCGCATGGTTCGGGTCGGAGCCAATCAGGCTCTGGGGAGCCCACCCACGCTTGTCCAGCCAGAGAACGATGCTGGCAATGGTATTGATGGCCCACTGGGGCAGCTTGGACACGATATCCATGGCTCCGGTGGAGGTGTCGGCCATATCCTCCCGCTTGGTATCGTGGATAACATGCATGATTTTCTCATGGTAGGAATCCATAGTGTCCTTGGGGTCAAACTTAAAGTTTGCCAGGGCCTCCTCTGCTTTGTCGCTGAACCGCTTTTTTACGGTGAAGGCGATGGAAACGTCGTTTCTCTGGTACAGGCGGCGGTTGCAGACAAACCGGTTCATCCGGGGCCGCAGGACAAAGGCCTTTCCCACTGCGCAGCTAATCACATGGAAGAAGGTGAATTTGTCCTCTGTGCTGCCCTGGTTTTTCTTTTCCAAATACGCTTCCAGGGGACGATAGTCCAAATCAAAGCTGATGTGGGCCTCGTTGTCGGCTCGGTTTGGCATTATGCAGGGCATGATGCGATTCATGGATGGAATATCTTTCAGCCAAACTGCATCACAACGGTCTCCCATTTTTCTCTTGGGCATATATTTCCCTCCGTTAAAGATAAATATGGATGAATTATAGCAGAAGAAGAAAATAAATGCAAACAGTTTCTGACACAATTCCATGCTATTGCGTGGTATCCTATTTCTGCAATGGGGGGACAAGGGATGAAATCAACTAGGATGTTTCTTCTTCAGCTGGCGCTGCTGCTCCTGCTTCTTCCGGCTGCCCTGAGGCCCCTTTGGGAAGGCGCTCAGCCGGAAATCCCGGTGGCGGCCGCATCCTCGGCGGAGGCACCGTGCACCGTTTCCGTGAGGCAGGGAGATTCCACGGCGGAAATGAATCTGGAAGAATATGTGGTGGGGGTTGTTCTGGCGGAAATGCCGACGGAGTTTGGGGCGGAAGCGCTGAAAGCCCAGGCTGTGGTTGCCAGGACATTCGCCTGGAAGGCTGCCGCCACCGGCGGAAAACACGGCGACGGCTCCATATGCACAGATCCTGCCTGCTGCCAGGGATATATTGCCCCGGGAAAATTTTTGCAGGGTTACGGAAATCCCCAGGATTTGGAAAAGGCTCGCTCCGCCGTGCAGGATACGGCGCAAATGGTGCTCACCTGCCAGGGAAAACTGATAGAGGCCACCTATTTTTCCTGCGCCTCCGGCTATACGGAGGATGCCGCCGCTGTTTGGGGCAGCAGCTACCCCTACCTCACGGCCCAAGAGAGCCCGGAGGCGGCGAAGGAGGATTGTGTCGCCTTTTCCAGCGCCTGTCTACAGGATATTCTCGGTGTACAGCTGGGAGAGGATACCGAGACCTGGTTTTCCCGGTGGGAATATACAAGGGGAATGGGGGTTGCCTCTGTGCAGATTGGGGACAAAGAATTCTCCGGGCTTCAGCTTCGCAGGAAGCTGGGCCTGCGCTCCACCGCCTTTACCGTCAGCCTCCGGAACGATGTGATTTTCTTTCACACCAAGGGATATGGCCACCGGGTGGGAATGAGCCAGCAGGGGGCGGATACCATGGCAGAGCTGGGGAGCAGCTTCGGAGAAATCCTTGCCTATTACTATCCGGGGACCGCCCTGGAGACAATTTCGGAGACGGACATAAACTATGAAAAAAGTACAAAATAAAATTGAAAAGTTCACAATTTTATGGTATGATTCCATAAGATTAGATTACAAACGGAGGTGCACCTATGCAGCTAAAAATTGATGGGGTTGCCGTACAAGCCAATCCCGGTCAATCTCTGCGGGAGCTGGTAACGGCTTTGGGAATGGATTCCCCCAGCCTAAAAGAGCGCCCACTGGCAGCAAAAATTGCGGGTGAGGTTTTCACCCTGAACTATATTCCTGTCCGGGTGTCCGACCATGAGCACGACTGTGCCACCATTCGCCGGGCCATGGCGGCCTCCCATGGGGAAATCCATCTGCTTCGCTATTCCGACGGGGTGGGGAAGAAGGTGTATACCCGGACGGCGTGCTTCCTGGTATTTCTGGCAATTCGTACCCTTTGGCCGGATGCGGTTTCCAAAATCAGCTGCACCATGGGCAACAGCATCTATCTCTGCATAGAAAATGCAAAGGATTTTTCCGTGGATGCCCTGAAGGCTCAGGTATGCGAATATATATCCGAGGATTTCCCCCTGATTCGCAGAAGACTCCCACGGCAGGAGGCCATCGAACAGTTTCGCAGAAATAACCAGCCCGATAAAGCGGAGCTGTTGCAGTGGCTCCACGAGGATTTCTTTGACGAATACATCTACAAGGATTTTTCCGATTATTTCTTTGGGGAGATGCTGCCTTCCTCCGGATATCTGACGGTTTGGAATCTGATTCCGGCAGAGGGCGGCGTGATTCTCCTGTATCCTGACGACCTTTCCCCGGAGCGTCCCGCCGAATTCAAGGCCAGCCCCAATTTCTTTTCTGTTTTCTCAGAGGGAAAGCGCTGGGGTACCCTGATGGAATGCGAGACCGTGTCCGACCTGAACCAAAAGACGGTTTCCGGCAGCATCCATGAGCTGATTCGTGTCAACGAGGCTCTCCACGAGAAGCGAATATCTCAGATTGCGGATATGGTCTGCCAGCGGGATGCCCAGGTGGTGATGCTGGCAGGGCCCAGCTCCTCCGGAAAGACCACCACGGCCAACCGCCTGGCAACCCAGCTTCGTGTCCACGGGAAAAAGCCGATTCTCATGAGCCTGGATAACTATTATATCGACCGGGATAAAATCCTTCCGGGGCCGGATGGAACGGTGGATTTGGAGCACATCAACACGCTGGACACAGAGCTGTTCCGGGAGGACATTGCCTGCCTGTTGGCAGGGAATGCCACGGCGCTGCCCAGCTTTGACTTTACCACAGGAAGGCGGGTATGGAACAACCGGCAGCTTTCCCTGAGTGAGAATTCCGTCATCATTGTAGAGGGAATTCACGGCCTGAATCCCCAGATGGTTCCCCAGGGCGTGGATGAAAAGAAAATCTTCAAGCTCTATGTCAGCCCCCTGCTTCCCCTGAATCTGGACAATCACAACCGTATCCCCACCAGCTATCTGCGCCTCCTGCGGCGAATTGTCCGGGATTATGAAACCAGAGGCTCCTCTGTCCAGAGAACGATATCCATGTGGGAATCCGTCCAAAGCGGCGAAAAACGCTGGATTTTCCCCTATCAGGAGCATGCAGACGTGATTTTTAACAGCTCCACGCTGTATGAGCTGGCTGTGCTGAAAAAGCATATCTTCCCGCTGCTGACGAAGATTATGCCGGAGGACAGCTGCTATGACCAGGTTCGCTCCATTGTCAGCATTCTGAATTATATTCAGGAGGCGGATGTGGATTATGAAATTCCGCCTACCAGCATCGTTCGTGAATTCATCGGCGGCAACACATTCTACAGATGAAAAATTCCCCGATGCATCGGGGAAAGAAAAATGGCTGGTTCGCACCAGCCATTTTTTATCAGGTTACAGCAACAACAGGGGGGCAGGGATATCCCAGACACAGGGACACCAGCACACAGGCCAGAATGGAGATGCAAGCCGTCACCATCCAAAGGCTCCGGCGGCGGGTGAACTCCCGGGTGAGGTACAGCCAGACCAGCCCAAGCAGAGAGATCAGAATCGTGACGACAGCGGCGATTCCCTTAATCACGGCCCATCCGCCTACACGACTGGCAGCGAACATATACAGCAGGAAAAACACACCGTCACCCACTAAGACCTTCATCATAATGCTTTCCATCTCACGATAACGGTTACGATTGCGATTGCTGCCGGCCACGGAACATCCCTCCAAGAATCATATAGCCTCATCTTATCACATTCAACAAAAAAATGCAATCCTTTTAACCGGGTTTGGGAATTTTTTTCGGAACCCTTGCGCTCTATGTAAAAAAGTGATATAATCCACTGGTAAATGTGAGAGAATGGGAGAAAAGGTGCCTCAATATGGCTGAACCGCAGTATAAATTAGAGGGAATCATCCACACGCAGACGGAAGACCGAGAGGATTTCCAGGGGCCGCTGGATGTTATTTTCCTCCTTCTCAGTAAAAACAAAATAGAGATTCAGGATGTCTCTATTACCGCCATCCTGGAGCAGTATCTGGCATATCTGGACGAGATGAAGCGAATGGATATGCAGATTGCCAGTGAATTTATCACCATGGCCTCTCACCTGATGCTTATCAAGACGAAAATGCTCCTGTCTGCTGCCGAGCAGGCCGAGGCAGAATCCGAGCTGGATTTGCTCCGCCAGAGCCTGATTGAGCGGCGGCGGAAAGAGGCCATGGAGCAGATTCGCTCAGCCGTAGCCCAGCTGGAGCCCCGCAATGAAATCGGCCGCTGCCTGTTTACCAAGGAGCCGGAGCCCCTGCGCAAAGACAGCACCTATCGCTATAAGCACAATGTGCTGGACTTGCTCCGGGCGCTGGACACCATTGCCGAGCGAAATCAGCGGCAGCTTCCCCCGCCCACGGCGAATTTCAAGGGGATTGTGGCCAAAGAGCCCTATCCTGTCACCAGAAAGGCCGGTGAGGTGCTGCGGCAGCTGGTGCTGCGGGGGGTGGAGCGGCTGAAAAGCCTTTTTCGGGGAAACAAAAGCCGCTCCGAAATTGTTGCCACTTTTTTGGCAATACTGGAATTGTGCAAGACCAATTCGGTTGTCCTGGAGGATGACATTTCCGGTGAAAATCCCAATGTCCGTCTGCTGAAAACCGATGCAAACCTTGGGGAGGAAGACTAAATGGAACAGTCTCAAATTCAGCGCATTCTGGAAGCCATTTTGTTTGCCTCCGGTGAGCGAATGGAAATTGCCCGCCTGGCCGCTGTAATGGAGGTGGATGCAGACGAGATTGTGCAGGCGGCAGAGGCACTGGCAGACCAGCTGGCCTTCGAGCGCCGGGGCATCCGCATCATTCGGTTGGAACAGGGATACCAGATGGTCTCCTCCGGCGAGATGGCAGATTTTGTCACCAAGGCACTGGAAACCCGCAAGCCGCCCAAGCTGTCCTCCTCCCAGCTGGAGGCGCTGACCATTATTGCCTATTACCAGCCCGCCACCAAAGCCATGGTAGAGCAGATTCGGGGGGTGGACAGTTCCTACTCCGTGGCGGCGCTGCTGAATAAAAAGCTGATTGAAGAGGCAGGACGCTTGAACGTCCCGGGCCGCCCCATCCAATACCGGACTACGCCGGACTTCCTGCGCACCTTCGGCCTGACCTCGTTGGAGGAATTGCCCCCTATTGAAAAAATAACCTTTGGGGAGCCCATCGACGAAGAAGCGGCAGCACCGCAGCAGGAGGCGCAGGCATAATGGGCTGGCTGATTGCCCTGGCGGTGCTTCTTGCCATCGGATGCATCCCCCTGGGGGTTTTTATCCGTTTCGATTCCGGGGGATTGCTGGTAAGAATTGTGGCGGGGCTGCTCCGTTTTACGGTAGTCCCATTCCCCAAAAGAGAGAAAAAGACAAAATCCAAGAAAAAATCCACCGCTTCCCAGCCTCCCAAAGAGAAGTCTCCGGATTCCCAGCCTCAGGCGGAGCCAAAGGGCGGCAGCCTGCGGGATTTCTATCCGCTGATGCAGACGGCGCTGGACTTTATGGGACAGTTTCGGAGGAAGCTCCGTGTGGACGACCTGGTTCTGAAGGTGACGCTGGGCGGTGATGACCCCTGCGATTTGGCGGTGAACTATGGCAGAGCCTGGGCTGCACTGGGCAACCTGGTGCCACTGCTGGAGCGCCACTTCCGCATCCATAAGCGTGACCTGGAGGTGCAGTGCGATTTTACCGCAGAGGAAACGCAGCTGGAAGCCCAGGCGAAGCTGACCCTGACGGTGGGGCAGCTGCTGCATCTTGGAATTGTATATGGATATTTATTCATCAAGGAATTGCTGATACTCAAAAAGAAACGAAAAGGCGGTACAGAATCATGAGTCAAAAACTTCCCGGAATGCTGGAAGGCACTATTCAGAAGATAAAAGAAATGGTAGATGTAAACTCCGTGGTGGGCGAACCCATTACCACGCCGGACGGAGTGACGATTATCCCGGTCTCCAAGGTCAGTGTGGGCTTTGGCGGCGCCGGCTCGGACTTTACCAAGGGAAAGACTGCCTCTGGGGACAATCCCTTTGGCGGCGGCGTGGGGGCCGGCGTGAAGGTGACCCCCATCTGCTTCCTGGTGGTGAAGGAGGGGAACGTCCGCATGGTTCCCGTGGCCCAGGCTGCCAATACCACCGCAGATCGGCTGGTGGAGATGATACCGGACACACTGGACAAGATTTCGGCCTTTATTGACGGCAAGACAGGTAAAAAAGGGGAATAATCCCTTCTTCTCCGGGGAAACTATCCCCGGGTGAACAGAATGAAAAGGAAATTGCTTAGAACGGCGGCTGCGTTGCTGGCTGCCGTTCTGCTTGTCCCGGTCCATGCAGGTGCCCTGTCCGCAAAATCTGCCGCCATGCTGGATTGCCTCAGCGGCAGAATGCTGCTGGACAGAAACAGCACAGAGCCCAGCCTGATTGCCAGCACCACAAAGATTATGACCGCCCTGCTGATTTGCGAAAATTGCAATGTATTGGACCAAATGTCCATCCCCAAGCAGGCGGTGGGGGTGGAGGGCTCCTCCATGTACCTGAGAGAAGGCGAGAAACTGTCCCTCCAGGAGCTTTTGTACGGACTGATGCTGTCCTCCGGCAACGATGCGGCAGTGGCATTGGCCCTATACTGCTGCGGCAGCATTCCGGAATTTGCCAATTTGATGAATGACAAAGCCAAAAAGCTGGGAATGACCCAAAGCCATTTTGAAAACCCCAACGGCCTGGATGCGGAAAATCACCGCTCCACGGCTCGGGATCTGGCAATACTGGCATCCTATGCCATGGACAATCCCATCTTTCGCCAGACCGTCTCCACCAAAACCGTCACCGTAGGAAGCCGACTCCTGCGCAATCACAATAAGCTCCTGTGGCTTTATCCGGGGGCGGACGGTGTAAAAACCGGCTTTACCAAAAGAGCAGGGCGGATTCTGGTGTCCAGTGCCACCCAAAATCACCGGCGGCTGGTGGCGGTTACCATCAATGACCCCAATGATTGGCAGGACCATGCTGCAATGCTGAACCAGGGCTTTTCCCAATTTAATCTCCAGCGGATTGTAACCGTGGGGGACTGCGTCGGATATCGGGAAATTGCGGGGGGAAAGCCTGAAAAGGTGGCGGTGCTGGCTGCCGAAAACTTTGTGTACGCCATTTCGGCGGAAGAGCAGCCTCAGCTTCTGCTGCCGGGGACCGGATTCATCTATGCCCCGGTTGTCCAGGGGGCCGAGGCGGGGGCTGCCTATGTGCTTCTGTCCGGCAAGGCCGTGGGGAAAATCCCGGTTGTATACGGAGAAACTGCCGAAATATCCCAGCCTGAGCAAAAGAAGCCACGTTTTCAATTCTGGAGGATGCAAAAGCCATGAAGCAGAGACTTCAAAAGATACTATCCGACCGCAGTATTGCCTCCCGGCGGAAGGCCGAGGAAATGATTCGCAGCGGCGTGGTATCCGTCAATGGACAGACTGCCGCCTTAGGGGACAGCGCCGACCCGGATGCGGATTTGATTCTTGTGAACGGTGCGCCCCTTCCCGCACCGGCGGGCTACATATATCTGATGCTGAACAAGCCCAGGGGCTTTGTGACGACCCTTTCCGATGAAAAGGGGAGACCCGATGTTTCCCGGCTGGTGGCCGACTGCGGGCAGCGTGTATATCCTGTGGGCCGCTTGGATATGGACTCCGAAGGGCTGCTGCTTTTCACCAATGACGGTGCTTTTGCAAACGAAATGATGCACCCCAGCCATGAGGTGCAGAAGACCTACCGGGTGCAGGTATCCTCCTTCTCCCAGGAGGGATTTCAGCGGCTGCATGCCCCGGTCAGTCTGGACGGCTATACCATCAAGCCGCCGAAGCTGCGCCTGATTGCGGCAGACGGAAGGAAGGGGACCTTCGAGATTACCATTCACGAAGGCCGTAACCGCCAAATCCGGCGGATGTGCGAAATCGCCGGAATGCAGGTAATCCGGCTGAAACGCATTGCCGAGGGCACCCTGACCCTGGGAAATCTCCCCACCGGCAAGTGGCGCTACCTGACCGGGGATGAGCTGGATAAAATTTTCCCGGCCAAAGCCCCTCGGCCTCTTGCAAAACACGATTGATTTTGCTAGTATTGACTGCGGTATCTCACTATACAGAAATTCGAGGCATCATCTATGAATCACGATTTTTTGACCTTATTACAGGAAAAGACTCCTGATTTTTCCAAAGGGCAGCGCAGAATCGCCCAATACATTACAGAGGCATATGACAAGGCCGCATTTATGACTGCCAGCCGCCTGGGGAAAACCGTGGGGGTGTCGGAATCCACGGTGGTGCGGTTCGCTGTGGATTTGGGGTTCGACGGATACCCCTCCATGCAGAAGGCAATGCAGGAGATGGTTCTCAATCGCCTTACCTCCGTCCAGCGTATTGAAGTGGCCAATGACCGGCTGGGAGATCAGGATGTTATCACCACCGTCGTCCGCTCCGACATTGAGAAGCTCCGCCAAACCGAAGAAACCGTCAACCGGGAGGCCTTCAACAATGCGGTTAACGCTATTTTGAAGGCAAAGCGGGTTTATATCATTGGTGTCCGCTCTGTGGCGCCGCTGGCCAATTTCCTGGGGTATTATCTGAACTACATGTTCAATAATGTCCATATCATCTCCGGCATGAGCACGGGGGAGATGTTCGAGAAAATTGTGGGAGTGAACAGCGAGGATGTGGTGATTGCATTCAGCTTTCCCCGTTACTCCGCCTCCACCACCAAAGGCGCACGGTATTGCTGCTCCACAGGGGCAACGGTTATCGGCTTCACCGACAGCAAGCTCTCCCCCCTGGGGCAGTGCTGTGACCATGTGCTGATTGCAAAGAGCGACATGGTGTCGCTGGTAGACAGCTTGGTTGCACCGCTGAGCCTCGTCAATGCGCTGATTGTCGCCATTGCCGCCAAGCGGGAAAAGGAGCTTTCCAGAACCTTTGAAAACCTGGAAAAAATCTGGGACGAATACGATGTCTACGAGAAGCAGGTAAAGGAAGATGAAATTTGACGGAATCGTAATCGGCGGCGGCCCTGCGGGGATGTTTGCGGCGATTACGGCGGCACAGAACGGAAGCCAGGTGCTGCTGCTGGAGAAAAACAGCCGCCTGGGGAAGAAGCTGCTGATTACCGGCAAGGGCCGCTGCAATGTAACCAACAATTGCTCTGCCCAGGAGGTGCTGCAAAATACACCCAGAAACGGCCGGTTCTTATTCAGTGCCATGGCGGCGTTCCCGCCGGAGAAGACAATCTCCTTTTTCGAAACAAATGGGTGCCCGCTGAAAACTGAGCGAGGGAACCGTGTATTCCCTTTGTCGGATCGGTCCCAGTCCGTTCTGGACTGCCTACGCGATGTGCTCCGCAGGCTGCCCGTCGTGGTCAGGGAGGAGACGGTAAAAGAGATACTGACCCAGGACGGACATGTCACCGGCGTGAGAACCAACAAAGCTAACTATACGGCCACCTGGGTTATCCTGGCAACGGGCGGTATTTCCTATCCGGCCACAGGCTCAACAGGGGATGGCTATGCCATGGCCCAGGCGCTGGGCCACACCATTGTCCCCCAGGAGGGGAATCTGGTTCCTCTGGAATCCGGCGACGCCGATTGCGCCGAGATGCAGGGGCTTTCCCTGCGCAACGTAGGCGTGAAGCTGGTGGATGCCAGGAACAAGACATTGTATCAGGATTTCGGAGAATTGCTCTTCACCCATTTTGGCGTTTCCGGCCCAACGGTTCTCAGTGCAAGCTGCCACCTAAAGGGGGAGGGCTGCCGCCTGCTGATTGATTTGAAGCCGGCGCTGGATGAGGGAAAGCTGGACAGCCGCATTCTCAGAGATTTGGAGCAGTATCAGAATCGTTCCATGGAAAATGCCCTGACTGATCTGCTGCCCCGGTCCATGATTCCGGTGGTCCTGCGCCGCCTGAACATTGCGCCGGAGATGCAGGCCAATTCCCTGACCAAGCAGAGCCGGCGAAGCCTGGTTGCCCTTCTGAAAGCCTTCCCTGTTGCCGTCACCGGCAAGCGGCCGGTGAGCGAGGCAATCATCACCTCCGGCGGCGTGAAGGTTTCGGAAATCAATCCCAAAACCATGGAGTCCAAGCTGGTTTCCGGACTCTTTTTCGCCGGGGAAATCATCGACTGTGATGCCTACACCGGCGGCTTTAACCTGCAAATCGCCTGGGCAACCGCATATGCAGCGGGTTCCGGTGTGAAGGGGATATAAAGCAGGGAACGCCACGGCTTTCGGAAACGATGTGGCGGCATTTCCCGCATTTTTTCGGACTTCAACCGGTGAAGACCACGGTTTGGGGCCGGATAGGCCGAGATAAAAGATGCGATGAAAGGAGTCCAACGAATCCGTTGGAAAAATGTATGCTGGAATTTGTTTTTATTTTGTTCCCGGGAATTATTATTTCCTATGTGGTAGAGTACTTAATGCATAAGAAGGTAACACGGCACCAGTTTATGTTTTTGTGCGTTTTCAATATACTCGCCCTGAATTTTGCAGTCTTGCTGTTCCGTCCTACAATGATAGACCGTCTCATTGGCGGCGGATATATCAGTGCCATGGAGGATGAGAACAATGCAAAGGCTGCAATTCTGCAAGTGATCTATTCCTTTGTGGCCGGTGTGCCGCTGAGCATTGCGGAGGCGTTTATTGGGAAGATTTTCTCTGCACGGTTGGAGGATGTTTCGAAAAGGGATGAAGATAGCCATGAGCCAAAAGAGAAAGTCTAGCCGTCGGCCCAGAAAAGGCATTCTGTCCGGTATTCTATGCACAATCCTTATGTTTACAGGCTTTTTGTGCTGTTTTGCCGCCAGATGGTACCTTTTCACCTGTGGCGATCAGAGTTTCAATGCCATGCTGTTTACGCTGTTTTCGGGTATTTCCGGAACAGACCAGCAAATATTAGAATCCTTCATCCTTGGGCCGCTGCTGCTTGCGCTGTGCTGTACCGTTTTCCTTGCCACCCTGTTTTGCCAGCGCAGCCGTTTCCACCTTATCGTAGGGTTCCTCCGGCATGAGGTAACAATTTCTCCCATTTCCCATGGGGCTTACTGCTGGATTTGTGCCATTCTCTTTCTTTCCCTGTTAATTCCGGCGGAGGAGGCGGTAGGACTGCGTGAGTGGATTTCCAATGCAAAAAATGCCTCCACACTTTTTGACACAGAGTACATAGACCCTGCGCAGACCCGGATTGCGTTTCCCCAGAAGAAGAGGAACCTGATTTATCTGTATCTGGAATCCATGGAGACCACGTTCTGTTCCAAAGAGCAGGGGGGAAGCATGGAAAAATGTGTCATTCCCGAGCTGTACGCTTTGGCCCAGGAGAATACCAGCTTTTCGGATTCGGATAAAATCGGCGGGTGGGGCGCAATTACCGGCACCACGTGGACAACGGCAGGGATGATTTCCCAGTCCGGTGGAATTCCGCTTTTGCTGCCCTTTGGAGCAAACAGTGCAGACACCACCTCACGTCCGCTCCAAAATGCAACACTGCTGTGGGATATCCTCAAAGAGGAAGGATACTACCAGGCGGTGATTATGGGCTCTGACCCCCATTTTTCGGGACAGGAGGCTATTTTCCCTGCCCACGGAATTGACGATATTTTTGACTACAATTCTGCAATGCGGGATGGGATCATCCCGGAGGGATACGGAGTCTTTTGGGGCATGGAGGACAGCAACCTTTACGCATATGCCAGAAAAGTGCTGACGGATATTTCTCAGAATTCCCAACCGTTTCAGGTGTGTATCACCACCATTGATACCCATTTCCCCGACGGCTATATTTGCGAAGATTGCAAGGATGACTATTCGGAGCCCTACGAAAATGTGTATGCCTGCGCCTCTCGCCAGGCCTATGCGTTTGTCCAATGGCTCAGGGAGCAGCCATTTTATGAGGACACCACCATTGTGATTTGCGGAGATCACCTGAGTATGGCAGGCGACTACCTACGCAGAAACAATCTGGAGAATGCAAGGCGGCGGGTGTATAACTGCATCCTCAATGCAGCGGTTAGCACCGAAAATACCAATGGCCGAGATATCACCCCCTTTGATATGTTCCCCACTACCCTGGCGGCAATGGGCTGCCAAATCGAAGGAGACCGGCTGGGCCTTGGGGTGAATCTGTTTTCCGACCAGCCAACCCTGGCGGAGAGAATCGGCGTGGATGCCCTGAACGAGGAGCTGGATAGGAGTACAATTCCGTATCTTCTCCGCTTCCTTATGCAGCCGGAGTCCGGGGATGCGCTGCGCAGCTGGCTGGGCATTGCCTAGAAGAGCCATCGCCGGATGCCTGAATAAAAATACATAGAGAAAGGGACCCTGCTCATGCAGATAAAAAATATTTCGCAATCGATAAAAAGCGCTGCCAGACTGCGTTCTTTTCGGCGGTGATAATTGGCTTTTTGGTGCATTTTTATCGTTTTACCAACCTTTTGCCCAATCACGATGCAATCTGGAATTTTTATAGCAGCCAGAATATGCTCAAATCCGGCCGGTGGTTTCTGGGGATTGCCTGCGGGCTGAGTACCTACTTTGACCTTCCCTGGGTCATTGGTCTGGTGAGCCTTGTGTATATGGGCGTGACGGCGGCGGTTATTGCGGAAATTTTTCAGATGCGCAGTCCTTTTGTGATTGGCTTGTGCAGCGGTTTGCTGGTGTCGTTTCCGGCGATTACCGCCACCATGGGCTATGAATTTACCGCAGACGGATACATGCTGGCCATGGCCCTGGCGGCATTGAGCGTATATCTGTCCCGGTTTGTATATCTGGATGGGAAGCAATCCGTGCCCTTTGTCCTCAGTGGGGTTTGCCTTTGCCTGACCATGGCAATTTATCAGGCCTATGTGTGCTTTGCCTTTGTCCTGGCTCTGTGCTACTGCATAGTAGAGCTACTGGAAAACCGCTGGGACAACAAGCATCTTTTGAAGTGGATTTTTATTCAAATTGCAGTCTACATCTGTGCATTTATTGCATATTCTGTAATTTGGGAAGTGCTCCTTACCATTCAGGGCGTGGAGAAGGTGCATTACAACGGCATTGATGAGCTGGGCTTTGTGGGCTTTGGCGGTATTCTCCGTGCTCTGTGGTCAATTCTTTATTCCTTTGTTCGCTATTTTATTACCTACAATTTTCTGCTCCGTGGCTTCACCACCTGGACTTTACTTGGTTTGCTTTTCCTGCTGGCGGCGGCAGGTGCCTTTGTTGCGGCCATTAAAAAAAGTGATATCGCCAGGAGGAAGTTTCCGTTCTTTGTCCTGATACTGTGTGTGCTCTTCCTTCCGATTGGCTGTTTTTCCCTGTATCTCGTCTCCAAAGGCGTTTTCTACCATGCGCTGATGATGCAGTCCATTGCGGTGATTTATATCACGGTGGCAGTTGTTGCCGCCCGGTGGCTTGGCCGTGGGAAGAAAATTCGCTGGAAAAACGCAGTATTTGCGCTGCTTCTTGCCGTCGCATTTTACAATTCCATGTATGCAAGTATTTACTATGGATATATGCAGATGGCGTTTTTAAGAACCCAATCCGCTGCCACAGAAATCAGCACCCGCATTCATTTGCTGGACGATGGCACAATCAAGTATGTGGCCTTCTATGGGAAGCTGGACCCCTGGGAGGGAAAGAGTCAATTCTACCCTGTGGAGATTGCCCAGATGTCCGGTATAATGCCCCTGGACCGCAATATGCTGTCCCCTTATTTCCTGCTGACATACACGGATTTCAGCCTGAGCTGGTACCGAAGCAACGCAGTTGAGTATCCCACGGTGGAATCCGACCCGATACTTCCGGTTCCGGACGATTGGGAATATCAATTTCCCCTTCTTCCCGCCGCAGAGACGGAGGCACTGCAGCAGACCCAGGCGGTGATGAATATGCCCATTTGGCCTGCCCGGGACAGCATTCAGGTAATCGGGGAGACGGTGGTGGTTAAGCTCTCCTGAGCAGGGGGGAAGGAGCTGCAATTTCCCCTTCAGGGCAATTGCACACATGGGATTTGCAGGGAATAAAAAATCGGCATTGACAAAATCTCAGTCCTGTACTAGAATATTACGGAAATGTTCTACACAGAATATTTGGAGGGACAGATAGAATGTACGAGAAACTTGTGAAGTACGCCGCCAAGCAGCTTGAGATTGACGCTTCCGATATCACGCCCGACAGCACCTTCGAGAGCTTGGGCATCGATTCTCTGGACATCGTTGAGATGATTATGGACCTGGAGAGCGAGCTGGGCGTGGAACTGGACATGGAGGACCAGAAAATTACCACCTTCCAGGAGCTGGCTGATTTCGTGGAGTCCAAGCTGAACTAAAACAGAATATTTTGCCTTGTTAGAGCTGCCGGCTTATAACAAGGTCGCACTAGTCGGGGAGTTAGCGGTGCCCTGTACCTGCAATCCGCTATAGCAGGGATGAACCCCCACACCCGGCCAGGTGGATGTGCCATCCGTACCGTGTAAGAGGTGTTGAGAAATCGGTCTTGCGCAATGGGATCCCGTGAACCATGTCAGGTGGGGAACCAAGCAGCATTAAGCGGACCTTCCCGTGTGCCGCGGGATTGCCGATTTTGAGCTTTCTGCATGGCCTCTGGGTATGTCACCTGTTCAAATGTGGGTGTGCGATCTTGTTATGAGCCGGCATGTTTTATTGCACATGGGAAGGAGGAATTGCCATGGCTGCCTATCAGGCGCTGTATCGTAAATATCGTCCGCAGACCTTTGACGATGTGTCCGGCCAGATGGCGGTGACCCAGACCTTGAAAACCCAGCTGATAACGGGGAAGATGAGCCACGCCTATCTCTTCACCGGCTCCAGGGGCACGGGCAAGACCTCCTGCGCCAAAATACTGGCAAAGGCAGTCAACTGCGAAAATCCGGATAACGGCAATCCATGCAACCGCTGTGCCGCCTGCCGCTCTATTGACGACGGCACCTGCATGGACGTGCTGGAAATCGATGCGGCATCCAATAACGGCGTGGATAACATTCGGGACCTGCGGGATGATGCGGTATATACGCCGTCCCAGGTAAAAAAGCGGGTGTACATCATCGACGAGGTACACATGCTGTCCCTTTCGGCATTCAACGCTCTGCTGAAAATCATTGAGGAGCCGCCGGAGCACTTGCTTTTTATTCTCGCCACTACAGAGCTGCACAAGGTTCCGGCCACTATCCTCTCCCGCTGCCAGCGGTTTTCCTTCCGACGCATCAGCCAGGAGGACATCGTTGCCCGGCTGCAATATGTGGCCTATCAGGAAAATATCGATTTGGATGAATCCGCCGCCCGGGTCATTGCCCGGCTGGCGGATGGCGGTATGCGGGACGGCCTGAGTCTGCTGGACCAGTGTGCCTCGGCAACGGTAGGAGAGTTGACGGCGGAAGCCGTGTACACCTGCCTGGGAATTGCAGGGGAGCGCAGATGCGGGGAGCTGCTGGGCAGCATTGCCGCTCACGATACCAAGCAGGCACTGCAAATTTTCAATCAGCTCTACACCGACGGCAAGGACTTGGGGGCAATGCTGGATGAACTGGCGTGCCTGGTGCGGGATTTGCTGGTTCTGAAAACCGCCCCGGGAGCGGGCATTACCATGCTCTCCGGCGTGGCCTCTGATGAGGAAGCGAAGGCATTGTCCAGCCAGTTGTCCAGCGGCGAGCTGGTGCGCATGATGAATTTAATCCAGCAGACCCTGTCGGAGTTTACCCACAGTGCCAGCCGAAGGATGGATGCCGAGCTTTGTATCCTGGAGATGGCGCAGCCGGAACTGAGCCTGGATGCCAAGTCCCTGAATGCCCGCCTGACACGTCTGGAGGACCAGATTAAAGGGGGAACGATTGCCTTCGCTGCCCCGCCGACTCCCGCCCCGGCACCGCAGGCACCCCAGGCTTCTGCAATGCCTGAAAAGCAGGACATACCCCAGGAGAGGGCGGAAGAGCCACTACCGGATGACCAGGTGCCTGTGGGCTTCTGGGCGGATATTGTGGATGGGGTTCGCCAGGAATTGAGGCCCCCAACATCCGGCTTCTTTGCCTCCATAGAGAATGCTCCCATTCGTGGCGCGATGCGGGGCGGGGTTTTGGAGCTGCGCTGCAAAAACACCTTCACTGCGGATATGGTCAACAAACCGGAAACTCTGGAGGTGGTAGCCCGAAAGGCTTCGGCGCTTTTGGGGCATCCGGTGCGGGTTGTCATTGTGGACCTCTCGGTGAAACCGGCTGGAAATGCCCGGCTGGACAGCTTAATCCAATTTGGAAAGCAGCACAGTGATATCGTAAAAATGAAAGATTAAAACTTTGAAATAGGAGAATGAACAAATGGCTAAAAACGGATTTCGTGGAATGCCCGGCGGCATGAACCAGAGCGCCATGCTGAAGCAGGCCCAGAAGATGCAGCAGGAAATGATTCGTATGCAGCAGGAGCAGGAGGCAAAGACCTTCTCCGCTACAGCAGGCGGCGGAATGGTGACGGCTACCGTCAACGGCAAGCACGAGCTGGTAAACCTCTCCATCAAGCCTGAGGCAGTGGACCCTGACGACGTGGAAATGCTCCAGGACACCATCATTGCCGCTGTCAACGAGGCAATGCGTGCCGCCGATAACGAGGCCACCAACAATATGTCCCGGCTCACCGGCGGACTGAACCTGGGCGGCCTGTTCTAAGGAGGCGCCATGCAGTTCTTTCCTGCGGCATTACAGGATTTGGCTGACCACTTTGCCCGGCTTCCCGGCATCGGCGGAAAAACCGCCCAGCGCCTGGCGTTTCATGTGCTGGAGCTTCCAGCGGATGAGGCCCAGTCCTTTGCAGATGCCATTATGGAGGCAAAGCGGGCAGTGCATACCTGTCCCTGCTGCCAGAACATTACCGACCGGGAGCTGTGCCCCATTTGCGATGACCCCTCCCGGGACCAGGACACCATCTGCGTGGTGGCAGAGCCCAAGGACGTGATTGCTATGGAGCGTGCCCGGGAATACCGGGGGGTGTACCATGTGCTCCACGGCGTCATCTCCCCGCTGAACCATGTGACCCAGGACGATATTCGTGTCCGGGAGCTGCTGCAGCGGGTGGGCAAGGGCAATGTGAAGGAGGTCATCATGGCAACCAACCCCGATACCGAGGGCGAAGCCACAGCCATGTACATCACCCGCCTCCTGCGCCCCATGGAGGTGAAGGTCACCCGCCTTGCCTATGGCGTCCCCGTGGGCAGCCAACTGGAATACGCCGACGAAGTGACCCTCTCCCGCGCCTTGGAAGGCAGACAAGAAATTTAAGGAAGACATTAAGATATGCTCCCCCTAGTGAAGCCCCGAAACCTTTGTTATTTCGAGTGGCTACTCTAGGGGGAGCGTGTTTATTTTTGAGAGCAGGTAAGCCTTTTAACGCCAGCGAAATGTGGCCATGCCGTAAAGGTAGATAAATACGATGGCCAGGGGGAGAACATAGCGGAAAAACGGTTTCATCCAGCCCTTTACCTTAAGTCCAACCCCCATGTTTGCTTCCAGAAGGAAGTTGTCCCAGCCCCAGCCGAAGCCGTTGCAGCAGAACAGGGAGAGCACCAGGGAGCCGAGGGGCAGAATGTTGTTGGACACCAGAAAATCCCAGAAATCCAGCCAGGCACTGCCCGGCGCAAAGGGCTGGAAGTGGAGAACGCTGTAACCCAGGGCGGTGGTGAGGGCCAGGAGGAAAAGGGCAATACCGCAAATCAGGCTCCCTTTTTTCCGGGACCAGCCGGTAAGCTCCCGCACCATGGCGAGAATGTTCTCGCAAACTCCCAGAACGGTGGACAGCGCTGCAAAAATCATAAACAGGAAGAACAGCGTTCCCCAAATCCGGCCCCCGGGCATATTGCTGAATACCGCTGCCATGGTGTCAAACAGCAGGCTGGGGCCGGCAGTTACCTCTAAATGATAGGTGAAGCAGGCAGGAAAGAGGATGATACCGGCCAGAAACGCCACCAGAGTGTCCAGGGCGATTACATTTACCGCCTCCCCCATCAGGGAGCGCTCCTTGCCGATGTAGCTGCCGAAAATTGCCATTCCCCCCATGCCGGTGGACAGGGTGAAAAATGCCTGGTTCATGGCACCTACGAATACAGAGCCGTCTATTTTGGAAAAGTCCGGCTTGAGGTAAAAGGACATCCCCTCCTTGGCTCCGGTCAACGTCAGGCTGTGTGCCGCCAGTACCAGCATCAGCCCCAAAAGGGCGGTCATCATATATTTGGTCACCCGCTCCAAACCGCCCTGAAGATGGGAGCAAAGCACCGCAAAGGCAATCGCCAGAGTGATGAAAAGAAAAAGAACATTCACCCAGGGATTGGCAATCATAGATGCAAACCCCAGCTGCTGGTATTGCCCTGCCAGGAATTTTGTGAAATAATAGATAATCCAGCCGCACACTACGGAATAAAAGGCAATCAGCGCAATGTTGCCAACCAGGCAAACCCAGCCGAAAGTCCCCCATTTTTGCCCCTTCCTTTGTAGCTTCTTGTACATGTGCAGAGGGCTGCACTGGGCCGCTCGGCCAATGGTGAACTCCATCACCAGGGCGGGAATTCCCAGAATCACCAGACACAGCAGGTAAATCAGCATGAAGCTGCCTCCGCCATTTTTTCCACACATCCATGGAAATTTCCACACATTGCCGCACCCGATGGCGCAGCCTGCCGAAAGCATGATAAAGCCCAAGCGGCTGCCCAGCTGTTCACGCTTCACAGTGGCATCCCCCCATTTTCCGGTTACGAATTATTTTTTGCATGATTTCCATTCCTTTCCCATTCTATTGGGATAAGCATACTATCGTTTATTCCATTTGTAAAATGAATAATACTGTGATATACTAACGAAAAATTCGTTGATAGGGGGTGCGCTCTCAATGGATATTCATGTCCTGAAAACCTTTGTGGCCGTGTGCGAGTATTCCGGCTTCTCGGCCGCAGCGGAGAAGCTGGGCTATACCCAGTCCACCGTTTCCTCCCAAATTCGCCAGCTGGAGGCGGAGCTGGATACCGTCCTCTTTGACCGCTTTTATCACCGCATTAACCTGACTGCCGATGGGGTAGTGGTGCTGCAATATGCCAGGAGCATCCTGGAAGACCATAAGAAAATGCTGACGGCGCTGAAAAAAGCGGAGACGGTGGCAGGGGATATCCGCCTTGCCATGTCCAGCTCCATTTGCAGCCGCTTCTTTCGGGATGATTTTCTGGCCTTCCGGCAGCGTTGGCCCGGCATCCACCTGGTGGTGCTGGAGAGCGGAACCCAGCAGATGTTTGATATGCTCCGGAAAAATGAGGCGGATTTGGTGTTTACTTTGGACAGCCATATCTACCATTCGGAGTTTGTAATTTGCGCCGAGCGGGAGGAGAAGGTCCACTTTATTGCATCGCCTGAACACCCACTGTTGGGCCGTGGGCCGCTGTCCCTAAAGGAGCTGTGCACCGAGAGCTTTGTCCTGACGGAAAGGGGAATGAGTTACCGCAGGCTACTGGATGATATGCTGGCATCCCACTCCTTGGAAATCAAGCCGGTGCTGGAAATCGGAAATCCACTGCAAATCTGCTCCATCGTCCATTCCGGCACGACCCTTTCCTTCCTGCCGGATTTCATTACCCAGAAGTATATTGACCAAGGGAATCTGGCCCTCCTGCCGGTGGAAAACTGCAACCTCAGCGTATGGACCCAGCTGCTGATTCACAAGAACAAATGGCGTAGCCCGGCGCTGAACGCATTTATCGACTTCTATCAGAATATTATCGCAGAGCAGCCATGAACGTGCCTGGATGCAGGTAAGTGCAGCTTGCGCCAAACTGCGTTTTTTCTTCCGCAACAGCACCGACCTTTTTATTGCTGTTTCCATCCTCCACCACCTTTTCCGCAAAAAGGAACGCATTTCTACATTGGAAGCGCACAACCTATGACTGCGGAGAAAAAACCGCAAAGAAACGGAAAGGAAGAGAAAAATTATGAAGAACAGCAATCAGATCAACATTCCCCAGGCCCGTGAGGCAATGGACAAGTTCAAGATGCAGGCAGCCCAGGAAATGGGCGTTAACTTGAAGCAGGGCTACAACGGCGACCTCACCAGCCGAGAAGCCGGCTCCGTGGGCGGCCAGATGGTCAAGAACATGTGCCCCATGCGAAGCATGAAATTTGAGCGAGAGAATAGGGTGGCAGTGGGACATAGAGTGGAAATAGAGTACATGGTGGGATTGACAATTTGAAAAAGACAAAAGCCTGTGCACCGCAAATTGGCGGGACACAGGCTCTTTTCAGGTGCGCCCGGTGAGCGCACGTTCTCTAGGGTGAATGTCCCGAAGTCGCCTGGCGGTGGGAAGATTTATGCCGATACCCGGATACGCTCCAGGTCTGCTGTAAATCTGGTGAATGGGCATCCCTCAGAAAAAGCTTGTCCCGGTGAGGTGTGATGTGGTATAATTGTCAGCATAGAAAGGGTGTGGCTGCTATGAAGCTTCAAAAGTGTATTGCCGTTGCTTTGCTGCTCCTCCTGACCCTGACCGGCTGCGGTGGCAACAGGGAAGAAAGAAAAATTGCCGCAGAGGAGCGGAAAATCCGCCGCCGCTGCGCTGAAATCGTTTCGATGTATCAGGCGCTTTACGATGCCGCCCCCAAGAGGGAGCCTGAAAGCCCATGGGATGCACCGGAGTTGCCGCAGCAGGACATTGACACTGTAGAGCAGGCTCTGATTGACCGGGGGCTGTGTGTGGTGAATTCCGGCACCGACAGCCCCGAATACCTGGCCAATTCGGAGAAGTTTTATCAGTTCCTGGATGCTGTGGAGCAGAACGCAAATGTCAGTCGGGAGGTTTTGCGCATCCGTCCATCCGGCGCACTGAGCTACCGCCTGTTTTTCCACCGGGATGGAACAACCACGCTGTATTCCATGACGTATTCTCCGGATGAAACCGAGGAGCCGGATTATGAGGTGTATCGGATTTGCGAGACCAAGCTGACGGAGCAGGGGAATTTCTATTACCGCATTCACCCGGAGGATGACCACCACTATGCAAATTATACACGCTTGCGCCTGAAGCAGCCGGATAAAGAATTGTGGCAGCAGTGCGCACGTTATATACTGGCAGGCGGCTACACCGGCACAAACATCTTTTTAAGCAACTGGACGGAGAAGGATTTTTCCGGGCTTTGCTTCAACGATGTGTGGGAGTACCTTTATCGCTACCAAAATGGCGCTCGTTTTTCGCCGGACGGATATACATTTGACACAGACAAGAATTGCTACCGGATTCCTGCCGCAGAATTTGAAGGGGTAATTCTCCCGCTTTTTCAAATCAGCCAGGAGAATTTGCGGCAGCTTGCCGGGTATGATTCGGAAAGCGACAGCTACCCCTGGCGGCAGATTGAGAGCAACGACTATGTGTTTTACCTGAACTACTACACCATTGAGCCGGAGGTCACCGCCTTTCGGAACCATTCGGATGGAACTGTCTCTATAACGGTGGCGCTTCTGTCCACAGATTTGGGCGTGGACTGCCTGTTTTCCCATGAACTTACGGTTCGCCCTCAGGCGGATGGTGGATTTCAATTTGTCGGCAACCGAATGCTGACACAAACGGAGCTTGGGCTGCCCTTCTGTGAGCCGAGATTGACCTGGGAGATTGCCGGGTAATCATATTCGTTGACCTTGTACACCCAGTATTGAAAGGAGAAAATTATGACTGACTTTTTGACATTGGCAAAAGAGCGCTACTCTGTGCGCAGCTATCGCAGTGTACCGGTGGAGCAGGAGAAGATTGACAGGATTCTGGAGGCAGCCAGCCTGGCACCCACGGCCCGAAATAACCAGCCCCAAAAAATCTATGTTGTCACCGGCGATGCCGCCCGCAAGGCTCTGGCAGAGGTGACACCCTGCACCTTCCAGGCTCCGGTGATTTTTGTCGTAGGGTATGACCCCAACCGGAGCTCCAAGGGGCTGGTTTATGAGGGCTACGATTTTGGCAATACCGATGCCGCCATTGTTACCGCCCATATGATGCTGGAGGCGACGGACTTGGGCCTTGGCACCTGCTGGGTGGGGTATTTCAATGAGGACAAGGTAAAGAAGGCGCTGGGACTTCCGGAGGAAGTTCGCATCTGCAATCTGCTGCCCGCAGGCTATGCAGCGGCGGATGCCGCTCCGGCCAAGGGACACACCCAGTGCCGCCCGGCGGAGGAGATGGTCCGCTTCCTGTGACGAAACTGCCAAAAGTTGCAGGGTGACTTTGGGGAAAATGTGAATTGAAACCCAACAGGACATGGTGTAATATGTCATCGACTCCGAAAGCAATTCGGAAAAACACAAGAGGAGATTCTGCTAATGATTATTTACGTGGACCAGAGTGTGGAAAAACAGGGAAACGGCACAAAGCTGACCCCCTTTAAGCACATAGCCGATGCCGCCAAGGTGGCCAAGCCCGGTGACGAGGTGCTGGTTGCCCCCGGCGTTTACAGAGAGTATGTTGACCCTGTGTATGCAGGTACCGAGGATAACCGCATCACCTATCGCAGCACCGTTGCACTGGGGGCAGTGATTACCGGTGCAGAGGTAATCAAGTCCTGGCAGCCCTATCAGGGAAATGTGTGGGTATGCCGGGTGGACAATGGGGTGTTCGGCGCCTACAATCCCTACACCACTATGGTGGGCGGCGACTGGTATTTCGCCCCTGTCTGCCGTCATACCGGTGCTGTTTATCTCAATGACAAGCAGCTGTATGAGACGGTGACCCTGGACGAGTGCCTGGCCGGTGAGGTTTATCTTCCTTCCTGGGACCACGAGGGCTCCACCTATAAGTGGTTTACCCAGCAGGATGGCAACGAGACGGTACTCTATGCCAATTTCCAGGGGAAGGACCCCAACAAGGAGAACGTGGAAATCAACGTCCGCCGGAACTGCTTCTTTCCCTCCAAAACCGGCGTGGGCTACATTACCGTTTCCGGCTTCCACATTACGAAGGCAGCTACCACTTGGGCACCTCCTGCCGCCTTCCAGGATGGCATGATTGGCCCCCACTGGTCCAAGGGCTGGATTATCGAGGACTGCGAAATCAGCAACTCCAAATGCTGCGGCATCAGCCTGGGCAAATACTATGACGAGGAAAATGACCATTACTACACCCGCAAGCATGTGAAGAGCCCCACCCAGATGGAGCGGGACGCAGTCTGCCGGGGCCAGTACCACGGCTGGCTGAAGGAAAAGGTGGGCAGCCACATCGTGCGCCGCTGCAATATCCACCACTGTGAGCAGACCGGCATTGTGGGCCGGATGGGCGGCGTGTTCAGCCTGATTGAGGACAACCATATTCACCATATCAACAACATGCAGCAGTTGGGCGGTGCAGAAATTTCTGCCATTAAGCTCCATGCCGCCATCGATGTGGTGATTCGCCGGAACCATATCCACCACTCCACCATGGGCGTCTGGTGCGACTGGGAGGCCCAGGGCACCCGGATTTCCCAGAACCTGCTCCACGACAACTTTATCCCCGAGGGCTCCGTAAAGGCCGAGGGCGCTATGTGCTGCCAGGACGTGTTTATTGAAGTCAGCCACGGCCCCACGCTGATTGACAACAACATTATGCTCTCTCCCGCCGGTGTTCGCTTTGCTACCCAGGGTGTGGCGCTGGTACACAACCTGATCCTGGGCTCCTTCACCTGCGTAGGCGGCGGAACGGACCGGGAGGCCAACGGCAAGAATCAGCCTCGCTACACACCCTATCATATTCGCCACAGAACCGAGTGCGCCGGCTTTATGATTATCCTCCACGGCGACAACCGGATTTACAACAATATCTTCTTCCAGAAGTGGCCCATGCACAAGCCGGAGGACAACTGGGAGGACAACGAAGAGGTTGGCAGCCATGTTTTCAATGGCTATCCCACCTATGAGCAGTGGATTAGCCAGTTTGAGCTGGAGAATCCCTATGCCAATATGCACGATCTCCAGAATGCCCACTTCTCCCATCTGCCTGTCTGGGCGGCGGGCAACGCCTACTTCGGCGGTGCAAAGCCCTGGGTTGAGGAGAAGAACTACCTGCTGGACGATACTGCCCAAGTGCGGGTGGAGTTGGTGGAGCAGGACGGAAAATACAGCCTGGACACCAATCTCCCGGAGCTGCTGCGGGACTTCCATTGCAGCATGATCAACAGCGATATTTTGGGCTGCGCCTTTGAGCCGGAGCAGCGCTTTGAGAACCCGGATGAGACTGCAATCCAGTTTGACGACGACTTCCTGGGCAATCACCGTGGTGTGGCCCCCATCCCCGGGCCCTTTGCCTCTGCTGAGAGCGCCGCATCCACCCTGGCCTAAGGCTGTATTCATTACCTGAGGGCGGCCTGTGCCTCAGGCTGCCCTGCTGCAATTATTTCGAATGCTGCACGCCTTCGGGCGTGCAGTTTTGAAAATAGGAAGAAAAATCGGAAATACGGAAAAGGAGAGGATTATGAACCGAAGAAGCGCAGTTGTTCTGACCGCCCTGGCCCTTACCGGTGCCATGCTGGTGCCCGGAATGGCAGGGAACCAAAAAATGGAAGATGCAAAACTCATTTGCCTTTCGGCAGAAGAAAATCAGGAGGAGCACCGTATGACCGGATTGGAATTCGCTTCCGCTATGAAAATCGGCTGGAATCTGGGAAACACCTTTGATGCCCCCTTGGGCGAAACGGCCTGGGGCAACCCTGTCACCACCCAGGAGCTGCTTCAGCTGGTAAAGGAGCTGGGCTTCGAAACCATTCGTATTCCCATTTCCTGGGGCAAGCATGTTTCTGCTGTCCCGGCGTACCGGATTGATGAGAAATTTATGAGCCGGGTGGATACCGTTGTCCATCAGGCACTGGATGCCGGGCTGTATGTGATAATCAATTCCCACCACGACAACGAAATCTACACCCCCACCCCGGAAAACAGCCAGAACGCCAAGGAGTATCTGTCGGCAATCTGGCAGCAGGTTGCCACCCATTTTCAGGATGTGGATGCCCATTTGATTTTTGAGACAATGAACGAGCCCCGGGTAGCGGGCAGCGCCTACGAGTGGAATATCAGCCCCCAGAATCCGGACTGTATGGCGGCCCTGGAGGTGGTCAACCAACTGAACCAAACCTGCCTGGATACCATCCGTGCCGCCGGGGGAGAGAACGCAGAGCGTATGGTGATTGTCTCCGTCTATGCAGGCAGTCCCGGCTCAGCCCTCAGCAGCGTTTTTCAGCTCCCGGAGGACAGTGCCGAGGACCGGCTGATGATTTCCCTGCATGCCTACACCCCTTATCGCTTTGCGCTGGATCAGAAATCCGGGGATTCCACCTTTGATAGGCAGGATGAGAGTGAAATTCTGACCCTGCTGAAAAATGTGAATTACCGCTTTGTCCGCAAGGGAATTCCTGTTGTCATTGATGAAATGGGCTGCCTGGACAAATCCAACCCGGAGGACCGCTACGCCTGGTGCAAAACCTTTATTTCCGCTGCCCGGGGGTATGGCATTCCCTGCCTGTGGTGGGACAATGGGGAAATAGCCGGATCGGGAGAAAACTTCGGCCTGATTAACAGAAGAAAGCTGACCATATATGACCAGTCTGCAACCGTCCTTCAGGGCCTGATGGATGGCCTGGAAGCATAAAAGAGGAAAATCTATGATTGCATTTCACGAGAAAACAAAAACCTTCCATTTGACCACGCCCCACACCAGCTATGTCCTGGGTGTGCAGGATTCCTTCGGCTATCTGCTCCACTATTACTACGGCAAACGCCTGGAGGGGAGCGACGTTGCCTATCTGGCCAGAACCCAGGAGCCGCCCTTCACTCCGGAGAGAAACCGCCGAGAGAAGCTGGGGTTTCTGGACAGCGCTCCTATGGAATACCCCACCGGCGGCATTGGAGATTTCCGGGAGCATTGCCTGGAGCTTCGAACCCAGGCCGGTTACAATGGGGTGGAGCTAGGCTATTCCTGCCACCGGATTTTCCCGGGCAAGCCAAAGCTGCCGGGTCTCCCGGCTACCTTTGGAACGGAGCAGGACTGTGACAGCCTGGAAATCACACTGCGGGATCCGGTGCTGGATTTGGAGGTCAGGCTCCTATACACAGCCTTCCGGAATCTGGATGTGATTACCAGAAGCGTCAGCGTGACCAACTGCGGCGGCAGGGAAGAAGCCATTTATCTGACCAAGGTGCTTTCGGCCTGCCTGGATATGGACAACGAGGATTACTCTCTGCTGACGCTCCACGGCGGCTGGGCCAGAGAGCGGCGAACCCAATACCGGAAAATCGGCTATGGCAGACAGGGCAGCTTTTCCGAGCGGGGAGAGACCAGCCACCAGGAGCACCCCTTTGCCGCTCTCACTTCCCCCAATGTGACCCAGACCTGCGGGGAGGTGTACGCCATGCACTTCGTCTATTCCGGCAATTTTGAGCTCCAAGCGGGTCTGGACCAGTTTGACCAGGTGCGACTGGTTATGGGCATCAATCCCTACCACTTTTCCTGGAAGCTCACAGCCGGGCAGACCTTCCAAGCCCCAGAGGTGGTGATGGTCTACTCCGATTCCGGCCTGGGGCAGATGACCCGGACCTTCCATAATCTTTACCGCCGCCACTTGATTCGCAGCGACTGGCGGGACCGGAAGCGCCCCATCCTAATCAACAACTGGGAGGGCACCTACTTCGATTTCAACACCGACAAGCTCCTGAACATCGCCGCAGAGGCGGCCAAGCTGGGAATTGAAATGCTGGTGATGGATGACGGTTGGTTTGGCAACCGCTATGACGACAACCGGGCGCTGGGAGACTGGAAGGTGAATGAAAAGAAGCTCCCCGGCGGTTTGGAACGTCTGGCCAGCGAGGTGAACAAGCTGGGAATGAAATTCGGCATCTGGATGGAGCCGGAGATGGTTTCCCCGGATTCGGACCTCTACCGTGCCCACCCGGATTGGGCTATTCAGATTCCCGGGCGCACCCCCGGCCTGGCCCGCAATCAGCTGGTGCTGGACCTGACCCGGCAGGAGGTGCGGGAATATGTCTGGGAATGCATCCGGGAAATCCTGGACAGCGCCCACATCGAATATGTAAAGTGGGATATGAATCGTCAGCTTTCGGATTTGGGCAGTCTCTGCCTGGAGGCGGATTGCCAGGGTGAGCTGTATCACCGCTATGTGCTGGCGGTATATGAGCTACAGGAACGGCTGCATACCCACTATCCCCAGCTGCTGATAGAGAATTGTTCCGGCGGCGGCGCACGCTTTGACCCGGGTATGCTGTACTACAGCCCCCAGATTTGGTGCTCGGATGATACCGATGCCATTGAGCGGCTGTCCATTCAAGAGGGGACGGCTTTGGTCTACCCCCTATCCACCATGGGGGCCCATGTGGCGGATTGCCCCAATCACACGGTGGGCCGGGTGACCCCATTCCAAACCCGGGGACACGTAGCTTTGGCGGGAACCTTTGGCTATGAGCTGGACATCACCAAGCTGTGCCAGGAGGAAAGGGAGCAGATTCCCCGGCAGGTTGCCATGTACCACCGGTACAACGACCTGGTTCGCAACGGGGATTATTACCGCCTTGCATCCTATTGGGAGAATCACCAATTCGATTGCTGGCAGGTGGTTTCCGCCGACGCAGAAGAGAGCCTTGTCACCTTCGTGCAGGTGCTGGGGCGGGCAAACTGCCATTCCCGGCGTGTAAAGCTCCAAGGCCTTGACCCGAAAGCACGCTATACCCTGGAGGGGACAGGGGAGTGCTACGCAGGAGATGCACTGATGTATGCCGGTCTGCCCATTCCCAATCTCTGGGGGGATTTCCAGTCGGCAATCATCTGCCTTAAGCGGATGCAGTCGTAAATATATACAAGTAATAGGCTCCGAGGCCCTTCGTCTTGCCGGCGAATGGCTTCGGAGCTTCCTTTTTGCCCGGTGCATCAATATTCATTGGGGAGATTTACTAAAACGTTATCGTAAAATTCGTGCAATCATCTGAAAATGCAGGATATGGGTTGTAATCTCTTTTCGCTTCATGTAAAATGAGAAAAAAGTTAAAAAAGAATTCATAATTGCTCTCCGTTTCAGGGCAGAAAGGAGCCTTCCATGGATAGAAGATTGATGGCCGGTGCATTGGCTGCCGTATCCCTTTCGGCGGTGCTTACCTGGGTGCATACACCTGCTTTTGCCGAAACGTCCTGGCAGCCCCAGACGGTGGCGGTATGTCAGGGCGAGGAGGGGAGCTTTACCGGCAATGTCCGGGAAGCACGCAAGGGGAGCGTCTCCGGCTTTCAGCAGGAGGGGGACTCCTGCACGGTGACGGTTTCCATCCGGGAAGCGGGCTTTTATGATTTGGAGTTCCTGATCAAATCCCAGGGGGGCTATAAGGAAAACTATGTCCTTGTGGACGGTGCCCGGCTGGGCACCGTCTGCGCCGACGGTACAAAATTTACGAGAGATACCATCCGCCGGGTGTATCTGGAAGCCGGGGAGCATACCGTCACGGTACTGAAATATTGGGGCTATATCGACTGGGACAAGGTGAATGTCCTGACCAGCCGCCCCTTTGACGAATCTGTCTTTCAGGTCAGCGCCAAACTGACCAACGAGAATGCATCCGATAACGCAAAGCGCCTGTTCAGTTATCTCTGCGACCAGTATGGCCAGAAGATTATTTCCGGTCAATACTGCGATACCGGAATGAACGGTTGGGAGAATCTCCAGATTTCCCAGAACAACGGCGGGAAATTCCCGGCGATTCTGGGGTTGGATATGGGATACTATTCCCAAACCGGCAAAGACCATAATATTGCCATCCAAACCACCCAGCATGCCATCCGCTGCTGGGAAAAAGGAGGGATTGTCACCCTGTGCTGGCACTGGCTTGCTCCGGAGAAATACATTACCGGCACCTGGTACAGTGCCTTCCGGCCGGAGGAAACCAAAAAGATGAATCTCACCGCCATTATGAACGGTGAGGATGCAGAGGGCCTGAGTCTGCTGAGAAGGGATATCGACAACATTGCCCAGGAACTGCTGAAAATGCAGGAGGCCGGTGTGCCCATTTTGTGGCGTCCCCTTCACGAAGCCAGCGGCGGCTGGTTCTGGTGGGGCGCAGAGGGCAGCGAGCCTTACTGCAAGCTCTACCGCTATCTTTACCATACCCTGACGGAGGAATACGGACTGAACAACCTGATTTGGGTGTGGAATGGTCAGGCGGCGGATTGGTATCCGGGGGATGAATATGTGGACATCATCGGAGTGGATATATATGCAGGGGAGCATGAATACAGCTCCCAGGCGGATGCCTTCCTGGAAGCCCTGAGCTATTCCCAGGAGAACAAAATGGTGGTGCTCAGCGAGAACGGTACCATGATAGACCCGGAGCTTTCCCAGCGGGACCGGGCCATGTTTGGCTTCTTCTGCACCTGGAGCGGGGAATTTGTGATGCAGGATGGTCTGCGAAAAAATTATTCCCAGCAATATACCGACCTGGACATGCTGCAAAAGGTCTATGGCAGCCCCCTTATTGTCACCCGTGACCAGCTGCCGGAGCTGACCGCCTATCCCATTCGGGAGGATGCCCTATGATGCAAAAACTATTTGACAGCGAGGGGCCTGTGATTTCCGTGCTGGAAAAATGCGGCCAGTTTATTCTCTTAAGTGTCCTCTGGCTGCTGTGTGCCATCCCTTTGGTCACCTTCTGTGCCTCCACGGCGGCACTGTATGAGGCGGTGATGCGCACTGTCCGGGAAGAGGAAGGAAATTCGGGGCGGATATTCTGGGATGCCTTCAAAAAGTACTTGCCAAGGGGCGTTGCTCTTTCGGTGGTGCTGCTGGCAGCCTTCGCCGCATTGGAGGGAATTTCCGTTGTCCTGATGGGCAGCGTCTACCCCCGGGGGGTGGTGGGGATTCTCATGGTTCTGAATTCCTTTGCATTGGTTTTTGCAGCCCCGGTGCTTGTCCGGTTCGGAGGTGGCATTGGCGATACCCTTCGGTTCTCCTTTGTGCTGTCGCTGCAATATGCCCACTACACGCTGCTGCTCCTGCTGGGAACAGTGACGCTGACGTTGCTTCAGATTTTTGTTTTTCCCATGGCACTTGCTTTGGTTCTTCCCGGCGTGTGGTGCTGGTGCAGTTCTTTCCTGCTGGAAAAGGCCATGAGCCGCTATTCCCCGCAGAAGAAAGTAGAGTTTTGACAGAAGGAAGAGGGCGTAGATTCATGGCAAACAGGACAAGGTTTACAAGAGGAATGTGTAAGCTGCTGGCAATGGGAATGGCACTGTCTGTGCTGGTGCCTGCCGGACTGCGGGCAGAGGCTGCCACCGGGCTTTCCCAGCAGGAGTTTGATCAGCTGGTCAGTAGCTATACCATATCCGGCGATGCAGTAAAATACCAGGACTATGCAGCCTCCCATGCCCAGCACCGCCCCCAGGCAGAGCTGCGGGTAGAGGGCCGGGACTTTGTGCGCTACGAGCAGCAGGGTCAGCCCGCCCTTCCGGAATATCGGGAGAATTATCAGGGGATGGAGGGCACCAGTGTCCTCACAACCGAGGATTCCCTGATTGAGTATGCATTTCAAGTGGAGGAAGCAGGCTTTTATGACCTGTCCTTACTGTATTACCCAGTGCCGGGGAAGAATTCTGCCATCCAGCGTAGCATTTTTCTGGATGGACAGCTGCCTTATGAAGAGCTCTCTCTGGTGGAGTTTCAGCGAATCTGGCGGATGGATGTTACAGATTCCTATGTCAATGCAGAGGGAGTGACCCTTCGCAGTTGGGGCAAGGATAATCAGGGCAACGATTTGAAGCCCGGCTGTGTGGAAGCGCCGGAGTGGATTGAAAGCAGCCTCTACGACAGCCAGGGCTACGTCACCACCCAGCTCTCCCTGTACCTGACCCCCGGGGTGCACACCGTCTCGCTGGTGGGCCTGCGGGAGCCGCTGCTGATTCGTTGGCTGCGCCTGTCCAACCGGGTTTCGGTGGAAGATTACCAAACCGTCAAGGATGCCTGGGACTCTGCCGGGGCCCGGGATACCACCGGCCATGTGATTCGCATTGAGGCGGAGAACGCCGCCAGAACCTCTTCCCAGATGCTCTATGCCAAGCAGGATCAAAGCTCTCCGGCAGTGTATCCCGCCAGCGCAAAGGAGCTGCTGAACAACACCATCGGCGGCGAATCCTGGCGGCTCAACGGCCAGTGGATTGAATGGGAATTTGATGTCCCGGAGGATGGCTATTATCACATTGCCCTGGTGGACAAGCAGAATTTTGTAAAGGGCATCTATGTCTCCCGCCGCATTACTATAGATGGCACCGCCCCCTTTGCGGAGCTGCTGAATTACGGCTTTTCCTATTCCTCCAACTGGCGCAAGGATATATTGTCCGACAAGCAGGGGGATGCCTACCGGTTTTATCTGGATGCAGGGAAACACACCATCCGCATGGAGGTGGTGCTGGGAGAATTTTCCGACATCATCAGCGACGTGCAGGACTGCGTCACCCAGCTCAACAGCATCTATCGCAGTGTGATTCGCATTACCGGTGTTGCGCCGGACCAGTACCGGGATTATGAAATTGAGCGGAATCTGCCGGAGCTGGAAGGTCAGCTGATTCAGGTGCGCCAGGAGCTGGACAGTGCGATTGCAAATCTTCTGGAGCTGATTGGCGACAACAGCGACAAAGAGGCCGTTCTGATTACCATGCGGGACCAGCTGGATGAGCTGATTTATGACCAGGAGCGCTTCACAGAGGTGCTTGCCACCTACAAGGTCAATGTCCGGGCCACGGCCAACTGGATTACCCAGGTGATTTCTCAGCCCCTGCAGCTGGATAGGCTCTATGTCTATTCCCCCGGCAGTGAGATTCGGGTGGAGAAGATAGGCTTCTGGGCCGGCCTATGGCATGAAATCTGCCGCCTTTTCTACTCCTTTGTAATCGACTATAACCAGATTGGCAATGTCAGCATGGAGGATTCCTCCGCCATAACCCTTTGGATTGGCACCGGGCGTGACCAGGCCAATGTTATAAAATCCATGATTGATGCCACCTTCACCCCACAAACCGGCATCAATGTCAATGTGCAGCTGGTGGATATGAACACTCTGCTCCGGGCTACTCTGGCAGGGCAGGGGCCGGATGTAGCCATCCAGGTGCCCAATACCAACGGCGCTGCCGGTGCGGTGCTGAACTCCGGCAACGACTCCGCTGTAAACTACGGTATCCGCAATGCGGTGGTGGATTTGACCCGTTTTTCAGACTATGGGCAGGTGGTGGAACGCTTCTCCGAAAGCGCATTGGTGCAGCTTGGATTCCATGGCGCTGCCTACGGTCTGCCGGAGACCCAGACCTTCCCCATGATGTTCTACCGCAAGGATATCCTGATGGAGCTGGGCCTGGAGGTTCCGCAGACCTGGGATGATGTAAAGGTTGCCATGACCGTACTGGCCAAGAACCAGATGGAGTTTGGTATGCTCCCCAGTGAGCAGGTCTTCGCCATGCTGCTGTATCAGAACGGCGGCGCCTATTATAACCAGGATGGCAGCCGCTCCGCCCTGGATTCCGACCAGGCCATCAACAGCTTCAAGCAATACTGCGAGTACTATACCGACTACAAGCTGGACAAAGAAACCAGCGTGGACCAGCGCTTCCGCACCGGCGAGTGCCCCATTATCATTGCGGACTATACACTATACAACAATTTACAGGTGTCCGCTCCGGATATCGACGGCCTGTGGAGCATTGCCCCCGTTCCCGGCACCCGGAAGGCGGATGGCACCATTGACCGCAGTGTGGGCTCCACCGGTCTGACCAGCCTGATAATGTCCGCCACAACGGAGCCGGAGGCCTGCTGGGAGTTCCTGAAATGGTGGACCTCCGATGACGTGCAGACCAATTTCGGCTACGAGATGGAGAGCCTTCAGGGGAAGGCCGGGCGTGTCCCCACGGCCAATCTGGAGGCTTTCCAGAAGCTGGCCTGGAAGGCAACAGATATGGATGCGCTTCTGGAGCAGTACCGGTGGGTGAAGGGAATTCCCCAGGTGCCCGGCGGCTATTACTCCTGGCGAAATGTCAACAATGCATTCTACACGGTTACAACGGATACGGATTTTGCCTCTCCCAGAGAGGAACTGATGGACAAGGTGGTCCTAATCAACGAGGAACTCCACTACAAGTGGGATGAGTTTGCGCTGGTAAGCACGGGAAGGGAAGGTGCATAAAATGGGGTGCGGAAAAGAAAAGGGAATTCGCCTGTCTCCACAGCTGAAAAGAAGCATGCCCTCCTACCTGATGATTGCCCCCTATTTTATCCTGTTTACACTGTTCACCATTTTGCCGGTGGTTGCCTCCATTGTGCTGAGCTTTACCGACTTCAACATGCTGGAATGGCCGGAGTTTGTGGGCTGGACAAACTATATCCGATTGCTTGTCAACGATGACCTGTTTGTGGTGGCGCTGAAAAATACGCTGATTTTTGCCGTCATTACCGGGCCGGTCAGTTATCTGATGTGCCTTCTGTTTGCCTGGATTATCAACGAATTCTCCGGCAAGCTCCGGGCCTTCCTGACACTGATTTTCTATGCCCCCTCCATCTGCGGCAATGCCTTTATGATTTGGCAGATTATTCTTACCGGCGACCGCTATGGCTTCCTGAATGGTGTCCTGCTGAAGTGGGATATTATCAACGAGGCCATCATCTGGATGAAAACCGAAAAGTATGTAATGCCCATGCTGATTGTGGTGCAGCTTTGGCTCAGCTTAGGCACAGGCTTCCTGTCCTTCATTGCCGGTCTGCAAACAGTGGATAAGTCCATGTACGAGGCCGGTGTGCTGGATGGCATAAAAAACCGCTGGCAGGAGCTATGGTACATCACTCTGCCTGCCATGAAGCCCCAGCTGATGTTCGGTGCGGTGATGCAAATCACCCAGTCCTTTGCCATTGCGGACATTTCCATTCAGCTGGCAGGCAACCCCTCCGTCAACTATGCCGGTTCCACCGTGGTGACCCACCTGCTGGATTATGGCACGGTGCGGTTTGAAATGGGCTATGCCTCGGCCATTGCCACCATCCTGTTCCTGCTGATGGTGGGAACCAACAAGGTCGTGCAGAAAGTTCTGAGGAGGGTTGGCGAATGAGAAAAAGTCGTCTATTGAAGTCTCACCAGCTCAACCGTTCGGTGGCCGGCAACGGATTGCTGTTTTTCCTGATGGGCATCTTCGGCATCCTGATGGCGCTGCCGCTGGTGATGATTGTCAACAATGCCTTAAAGCCCCTGGATGAGCTGTTTCAGTATCCTCCCAGGCTCTTTGTCCGCAACCCGACTCTGGACAATTTTGTGGATTTGTTCGTTGCAATGAACGCCTCCTGGGTGCCATTCTCCCGGTATCTGCTGAACACCGTGATTATTACGGTAGGCGGCACCGTGGGCCACGTTATCCTGGCATCACTGGCTGCATATCCTCTGTCCAAGCATAGGTTCAAAGGGAAGGATACCCTGTTTCAGCTGGTTGTCCTGTCCATGATGTTCTCCTGGACGGTGACCCAGATTCCCAACTACATGATTATTTCCTGGTTGGGTATCAACAATACCTATCTGGCTCTGATTCTTCCCGCCTGCTCCTATGGCATGGGCCTTTACCTGATGAAGCAGTTTATCGATCAGCTGCCCAATTCGCTGATGGAATCCGCTCGGCTGGATGGGGCAGGGGAGCTTCGGGTGTACACCACCATTGTGATGCCCAACGTGAAACCGGCCTGGCTGACATTGGCCATCTTCCAGTTCCAGCAGATGTGGGGCAATACCGGCTCCATGTTCCTGCGGGATGAGGAGCTGAAGCCCCTGCAATTTGCCTTGCAGCAGATTGCCGCCGGCGGTACGGCCCGGGCGGGAGCCAGTGCGGCTGTTACATTCATCATTGCCGCAATTCCCATTACATTCTTCCTGATTTGCCAGAGCAACGTCCTGGAAACCATGACGACCTCCGGCATGAAGGAATAAGGAGGCGGGGAATATGAAAAAAGTACATCGCATTGCCGCCTTCCTCCTGGCGCTGGTGCTGCTGGGAACATCCTTCTATCTCGCAGCCGGGGCGGTTCCCTATGATACCTACAACTACGACTATTGGGAAAATATTGTCCGTACTCCTGCTGCATATGTTCCGGATGATGCAATTTCCGCAGTAACCCTGGGCCTGGAAAAGGGGTTTACCAATCCCCAGGATATCTGCGTTGCACCCAACGGCGATTTATATGTTGCCGACACCGGGAATAACCGCATTATCGTCATCAGCGGCGATACCCACCAGGTCCGGCGCATCATTACCCAATTTGACAACAATGGCAGCCTGGATACCTTCAACGCCCCTGCCGGTGTGTGTGTCTCGCAAAAGGAGCAGCTGTACGTGGCCGACCGGGAAAATCGGCGAGTGGTCGTTCTGGATGGGGATGACAGAGTGGTTCGCATTGTCCAGAATCCCCAGTCCGATGTGCTGGGAGCGGACTTCGTGTTTAAGCCCCTGAAACTCACCGTGGACTATGCGGACCGGATTTACTGCATTGCCCAGAATATGTTCCAGGGCATTATGGTTTTCGAAACCGACGGCAACTTTTCCGGCTTCTTCGGCACCATCGACGTAACCTTGTCCCTGTGGGAGAAATTCTGGAAAAAGGTTGCCACCAAGGAAGAGCGCAGCAACCAGACCCTGTACATTGCCACGGAATTTACCGGCATCGATATCGATGGGGATGGCTTCGTCTATGCCACCAACATCGATAAGGCCGGGGAGCAGGGGGTGCGCCGCCTGAATCCCCGGGGGGAGGACGTTATCAAAAAGGGCAGAAACGCCCACCTAGGCGGCGACCTCTGGGTGTCCAATGCCGGTGCCTATGCAGGTGCCAGCCAGATCAATGACGTGGTATACAGGGGGCATGGAATTTATTCCCTGCTGGACCGCAAGCGGGGCCGGGTTTTCACCTATGACCACGAGGGGAATCTCCTGTACATTTTCGGCGGCCTGGGCACCCAACGGGGCACCTTCAACACCCCCACGGCCATTGAGCAATGGGAGGACGGTCTGCTGGTGCTGGATGCCAACCGGGGAGAAATCTACAAATTTGCCCCCACGGAATACGGCACCTTGATCAACCGTGCCGTGGCGCTGCGCCATGATGGCGACGAGTCCCAGGCAGTTGCCCTGTGGGCAAGGGTTCTGGAGCTGGACGAAAACAACGAGTTGGCCAATTCCGGCATCGGCAAGGCGTATCTCTCTTCCGGTGACAACGTGATGGCCATGAAATACCTGAAAATTGGTATGAACCGGGATTACTACTCCATCGCCTTCAAGCGCTACCGCAGTGACTTTCTGCGCAGCTATATGGGCCCTGTGCTCACGGCGGCAGCGGCCATTCTTGCCGGATGGTGGCTGTGCCGCAAATTGGCGGATTCCGGTATTTTCCAAAGGAGAGGAGGCAAATCCAAATGAGGAAGGCGTTTTCCAAGGATAAATGGGCGTACCTTCGCTATACCATCGGCCATCCCATGGACGGCTTCTACTGGATTCGCCACCAGGACCGGGGCAGTGTACCAATTGCAATCCTTATGGTGGTGCTCTTCTCATTGTGCTTTTCCCTGAACCGCATCAGCGCCAATTTCATTGTCAATGATGTGGAGCCCACCACGGTGGATTCCTTGGAGGAGCTTTCCGGTGTCCTGCTGCTGTATCTGCTGATATGTGTAGCCAACTGGTCCATCACCTGCCTGATGAATGGAGAGGGGCGGATGAAGGACATAGCCATTGCCGTAGGCTATAGCTGTGCCCCGCTGATTCCGGCCTTCCTGCTGGCAACCGCAATGAGCCATGTAATTACCGCAGAGGAAAGCGCATTCTACTCCATTGTCATGGGGGCGGGGGTGTGCTATGGCCTGATTATGGCGCTGATTGGCATTATGCAGGTGCACAATTACACTCTGGGCAAAACGCTGCAAACCCTGCTGCTTACCTTTGTGGCGATTCTGGTTATTATTTTCCTCTGTCTGCTGCTGGCAGATTTGGTGGTACAGGTGTTCAACTTCTTCCGCTCGCTGTATATTGAAATCATTTTCAGGTCGTAGGAGGGATTTGCAATGAAAAAAACAAGAAAACCTCTTTCGGTCGGCAAGAAGATTTTGTATGCCGCTATCACGGCAGCGGTGATTGCAGGGGTATGCTATCTGGCGTATTACCTGTGCCATTACACCTTCTATGACAGGTACCGTCAGTATCTTGGCAGCTACCGGATGGAGGCGGGCAGTGAGCTTTCGGTGGAAAAGACCAAGCTGCCGGGCTATAAGGACTATAAGCTGGTGGCGCAAAGCGATGAACTGTGCATGTACCTCAATCAGAAGACATCGGACATTGCCATTCAGGATAAGCGTACCGGCGAAATCACCTTTGCCATTCCTCCCCAGGCGGATGCAGATCCGGTGGCCAATGCCTCCAACCGGAACTATCTGAAATCCCACGTTATCGTCAACTATTTCAATGCCTCCCGGAAAGAGGGTGTCTTCGACTCCTTCTCCATGGCGGTGGACCGGAATCAGGTGGAATATGAAAGCATCCAGGGGGGCGTTCGGGTAACCTACCGCATGGGAGATTTCTCCCATTCCCTGGGACTGGTGCCCACCTATATTTCCAATGAAAAGTTTGCGGAGGTTTCTTCGGCGCTTTCCCAGGAGGATGCCCAGGCCTTTGCCCGGTATTACACGGCAAATTCCAGCGTCTCCGGAATGCGGGAGCTGCTGAAGGCGGCCCGGAACAACAAGAACACCAAAAAGAAACTCTCTGCCATGTTTGCATCTGTGGGATTTACGGAGGAGGACTGCATCGAGCAGATGGGTCTGGCAGGCAGTGCGGTGTCCATTCCGGTGTCCCTCACCGTTCCGGTGGAGTACCGTCTGGAAGGGGATCACCTGGATGTGACGGTGCCTGTCAGCGGTATTGAAGAAAAAGGCGGCGCCTCCATCTATCGCATTCAGCTCCTGCGCAACTTTGGTGCCCAGGACAATACCGGCAGCGGCTATCTTGTCGTTCCCAATGCAGACGGCTCCCTCATCCGTTTCAACAACGGGAAAACCGGTGCGGGGGTGGGGAACTATTCCCAGTTCGTATATGGCATTGATATGCTGGCGGCGGACTTTACCGTGTTGGAGACCTCCAACGACTGCACCATGGGGCTGTTTGCCCTGTGCAAGGAAAATGCCACCATTCTGGCCACCATCGAAGATGGTGCATCCCTGACCTCCATCACCGCCGGAGTAGCCGGGAACGTAAACAACTACAATTATGTGTATCCCAGCTTTGTTATTCGCGGCAGTGAGACACTGGAGATGTTTGGCACCACAGGCAACGAAGCCAATCTTCCCATTGTGGAGCCGGCTCCTTATGACCATCCCCTGACGGTTCGCTATACCTTCCTGGATGCGGCCCATTCCGGCTATGTGGGCGTGGCCGCCTATATGCGCCAGCGCCTGATAGAAGAGGGCGTGCTGACCCCCAAGGAGGAAAACGGCGATATCAAACTCTATTGCGATGTGCTGACCGGCGTGGAAATGACCAAGTTCTTCCTGGGCAAGCAATATCGGGGCCTAACTGCCATGACCACCTTCGCACAGGCAGGGCAGATGTTTGACACCTTGGCAGAGCTGGGGGTTGCAAATCAGGTGGTGAATTTGCAGGGATGGTTTAACAGCGGCTACTACCATGACGTAGCAGACAAAATCAAAGTCCCCCGGAAGCTGGGCGGCAGAAGCGACCTGGAGAACCTGAACCGCAAAATCCAGGAAAACGGCGGCAGCCTGTATGTGGACGTGGCATTTCAAAAAGTTCCCTATACCAGCAGACGCTATCACTATCAGGCAGAGACCGCCAAGTATTACGGAAGCGGCTATGTGGCCGGATTCGGCCAGGTGAATCCTGTTTCCCTGCGGCAAACCTCGTCCCTGGGGTATCGTGAGACAAAATACAACCTGGTCAGCCCCAAATTCCTGGTGCGGTACGCCACAACCTTTGCAGACAAGATTGCCTCCTATGATGTGGGCGGTATTTGTCTACGGGATTTGGGCAGCACCCTTTATTCCGACAAGAAGCGCACCGAACAAATCAACCGGGAGGATGCCCTGGATGTGGTTGGCGCTATGCTGGACACCATGGCGCACACCGGCAAGAAGATGATGGTCAACCGGGCCAATGACTATGCCTGGGGGGTGGCAGAGGACATCACCAATCTGCCTCTGGACGATAACGATTACGTGCTGGTGGATGCCAATATTCCCCTGTATGAGATGATTGTCCATGGCTGTGTGGATTACTGCGGTGGAATCTATAATCTGACGGACTCTGCCAATGACCGGCAAAAAATTCTGACCATGCTGGAATATGGCGCTGCGCCCCACTTCCTGTTTACCTGGCAGGAGACTTCTGAGATGAAGTATTCGGCTATGAACAGCGACTATTCCACCTGCTTTGCCACATGGTCGGAAAAGGCGGCGGAGGTTTACAGTGAGGTAAATGCCGTGCTCCGTCAAGTTTCCGGTGAGCAGATGGTGGGCCATGAGATTTTGCCCAATGGCATCCGCAAGGTGACCTATGGCAACGGCATCACCCTTTATATCAATTACACCGGGCAGACATTGGAGGCGGAGGGGCTTTCAGTTCCCGCCCTGGGCTACACCGTCGGATAGGAGGATGGAATTGTGAAGAAAAAGCATTTTCTAACGCTGACCCAAAAGAGAACCGTCAGCGGCTACCTCTTTATTCTCCCATGGCTGGTGGGCTTTGCGGCGTTTTACATCCGCAGTCTGTTTATGACCGTCCAGTTCTCCCTATCCAGTCTCAGCGTGGGGGTCAGCGGCTATTCTCTGCGCTGGGTTGGACTTAAGAATTATATCTATGCCTTTACGGTGCACGGCAACTTTAAGCAGATTCTCACCACCTCCGTAATCAATATGCTGGTGGATGTCCCGCTGATTATTTTCTTCAGCCTGTTTATGGCCCTGATGCTGAACCGGAAGATGAAGGGCAGAACATGGATTCGTGCCATCTTCTTCCTGCCAGTGATTCTGAATGCAGAGGCCATTGTGGATGCCATCGAGACGGCTGCCGCCATGGTTGCCACCGGCGTCAGCTCCTCCAGCCAGGAAGTGGCCCAGGAGGCGGCGGGGAGCATGGGCATCGACTACTATATCAATCTGTTCGGCAATCTGATGATTTCCCGGGATATGCTGGAATATATCGTGGGGGCAGTCAGCCGGATTACCAGTATTGTGTCCGCTTCCGGCGTGCAGATTGTCATCTTCATTGCGGCCCTGCAATCCATCCCCAGCTCCCTGTATGAGGTGGCGAAGATTGAGGGGGCCACCGGCTATGAGACCTTCTGGAAGGTGACCTTCCCCATGGTGATGCCCCACATTATCACCAATGTGGTCTATACCGTGGTGGACAGCTTCGTCAGCAGCGATGTGGTGAATCTCGCCTATGAGACGGCCTTTACAGAATTCAACTATGGGCTCAGCTCGGTGTTCAGTCTGGTCAGTACCGTTGTGACATGCCTGATTCTGGTGCTGGTGTGCGGCTTTATTTCCAAGCGCACCTTCTATTACAATTGAGGAAAGGGGGATTTTGTATGCTGGCAGCCATCAAGCAGTTTTTCTCCAAGCACCTGTCCGCTCTCAATGACGAAGCCACAGCCCTGAATGAGCGTCAGGCCATATACAGCGGAATAAAAGGCTTTTTGCTGGACGTTTTCCGCTTTACCATCATCCTTGGCGTATGCTATGTGATTATGGGGCCGGTCTTTGGCATTATTGCAAATTCATTCTTTTCTAACAAGGATGCCTACAATCCCATGGTGTACCTGATTCCCCAGGCCCCAACCCTGGAGCGCTATCAGATGGCCATTAAGATTCTGGACTACCTGCCCACCATGCTGCGTTCTCTGGCCTATTCCTTTGCACTGATGCTGCTCCAGATTCTGACCTGCTCCATGGTTGGCTACGGATTCGCTAGGTACAAATTTCCGTTAAAGAACCTGCTTTTCGGCTGCGTTGTGGTGATGATTGTCATTCCGGCCCACACCATTATGCTGCCGCTGTATATGACCTTCCGAACCTTTGACCCTCTGGGCATTGTCTCCGCCGTCACCGGCAGCCCGGCCAACCTGATGGGCACCCCTGTTCCCTTGGCGCTGATGACGGCTTTGGGCTGCGGCCTTCGCTCCGGTCTGTACATTTACATTTTCAACCAGTTCTTCCGGGGCCTGCCCAAGGAAATTGAAGAGGCTGCTCTGGTAGACGGGGCAGGCACCTGGTATACCTATTTCTTCATTATGCTGCGCAACGCCATGCCCTCTGTGATTACGGTTGCGGTGTTTTCCCTGGTGTGGCAGTACAACGATACCTTCTATGCCAAGCTGTTCCATTTGCCCCAGTCCATGTCCATTGGCACCCGCATTTCGTCCCTGGTGGCCAACATTGCAAACCAGTATAAAATTATGGACAAGACCATCCAGACCCTCTATCTGGATGCCGGCATTGTCCTGATGATGATTCCTGTTGTGCTGATTTATGTCATTTTGCAGAAGCAGTTTATTGAAGGTGTGGAGCGAAGCGGTATCGTCGGATGATTTCCAAGGCAGTATCCCGCAGCTGTACCTGCGGGGAATGCCGACTTTGCTCAATGATAAAAAGCCTGAAGAGGGGAGGAATGCTGCTGAAAGGCTGTGTCAACGTTTTCCTGCATCCCGAAAACCAAACACCAACATTCAAGGAGGAAAGAAACGTGAAAATGAACAAACTTCTGGCTTTGGTTCTGGCTGCCGTTATGGTGATGGCAATGCTCCCCGCCGCAATGGCGGAAGGAGACGTGAGCCTGGACTTTGAGGACGGAAATGTGGGCTTCGTAAGTGTGTATGAAGGAATGGCCAATTCCGCCTCTGCTGACCTTGCTGTGGCGGACTACAACGGCGGCAAGGCCCTGAAAATCACCAACAACAATGGCAAGGTCCCATATATTGCCTTTGACGTGCTCAGCCTGCTGGGGGAGAAGGCGGCGGATGTTGCCCTGATTGAAATGACCATGGGCATTGAGAATCCCGACGGCAAGTTCTATGCCTGCTCCGGCGATATGAAGCTGTTTGCAGGCGGTGAGCTGAGCAAGGTAGCCCGCCCCTGGTCCGTGTATATGGAGAAGAAGAATCCAAAGGTGGCTTCCTTCCCCATGAACGAGGAGACCTTCTCCACAGATGCGCCCCTGATGGTGGTCACGCTGTCCGTGGACAACGGCGCTGCCAAGGGCGCTGCTCCCGCTGTTTTGTACGTGGACGACATTCGTTTCCTGGATGCCGACGGCAATGTGATTCCGGCGGACTCTACAGCAGCTTTTGCTGAGCCGGAGGGCTTTGGCGGCGGTGCGGATATGTCCAATCTCCAGTACCTGGGCGCCGATGCCGTGGAGCTGGAGGGAATGGCCGGTCTGGCTGCCGGTGCCTGGGCCCAGGACGGCGTGGAAATGACCGACGCATTCAGGGAAGCATTGGTTCCCGGTGCGGTGATTGAAATCAGCTATTCCTCTGAGTCCGGTGATATCTGGGTGGTTATGCCCGACGCAGCTGCCGGTTGGAGCCGGATTGAGCAGCAGACCGCCGTGACCAACCTGAGCCACAGCACTGCTCAGATTACCTTCCAGCAGATGGCCGCCGTTCTGGGCGACGATGTCTCTGCCTGGGGTGCCAGATTGCAGTGTGAGTCCAGCGGTGCCTGGGAGGTTTATGGCGTGAAGGTTGGCCAGCCCACCGGCCTGAAGAATCTGGCCAACAAGGTCAGCCTGGACGGCTTTGAGAAGTCTGCCGGTGCCTGGGCCCAGGATGGCCTGGAGCTGACCGAGGAGCAGTGGGCATTGATGAAGCCCGGTGCGGTAATTGAAATCAACTATTCCTCTGAGTCCGGCGACATGTGGATTGTTCTGCCCTGGGCAGAGGCCGGTTGGAGCCGGATTGAGCAGCAGACCGCAGCCTGCAATGGCTCTGTCTGCCAGATTTCCTACGAGCAAATTGCCGCAGTTCTGGGGGATGATGTTTCCAAGTGGGGGGCAATGCTTCAGTGCGAATCCAGCGGTGCCTGGGAGGTTTACGGCGTTTCCATTGCCTCTGCCGAATTCGTTCCCACCAAGGGCAATGTTCTGCTGGATGGCTTCGCCCCCACCGGCGCAGCCTGGGCTCAGGATGGCATGGAGCTGACCGAGGAGCAGATTGCCATGCTGGTTCCCGGGTCCGTTATCACCATCCAGTATACGTCTGAGAATGGGGATATGTGGATTGTGATGCCCGATGCGGCTGCCGGCTGGAGCCGGATTCAGCAGCAGACTGCCGCCTGCGACGGTTCTGTCTGCCAGATTACTTACGATCAGATTGCCGAGGTTTGCGGCAATGACGTATCTGCCTGGGGCACCAGAATGCAGTGCGAGGCCAGCGGCGCCTGGACGGTGTTTGCCGCCTACATCGGCACCGCAGCCAACTGACCGTATCCCAATATTATACCGACAGGAGGATAAATCCCTATGACTAGAAATCGTATTTTTGCTGCAATTCTGGCACTTACCATGGTCTTCGGGCTGATGGCCTGCGGCATCCCTGCTGCATCCGCCGATGCAGCGCCCAGAACCATCACCATTGGTGTATGGTGGGACTTCTATTATGATTCCACCCACGAGTCTGAGGAGAGCGACCCTGCATACTCCGGCAGCATTTCCGACCAGATGCGCTTTGAAAATGTCAAGTATGTGGAAGAGAAGTACAATGTCAAATTTGAGTATGTCAATCTCACCTACGCTGGCGTGAAGGAATCCATTAACACCTCCATCCTGGCAGGTACGCCGGACTGCGATATCTACCTGTGTGAGCTGGCCTTCGGCATTCCCGCCGCCATCAGCGGCCTGGCAATGGATTTGAAGACTGTTCTGCCTACCGATGCCGATGTACTGGGTGACCAGACCATCCTGAGCTACCTGGATTTGGGAGACGGAAAGGCTTCCCTGATGAAGCAGGTCAAGGCAGAGAATGCTGTCGAGGCCACCTATCCTCTGGCATTCAATGTGGAAATGCTGGAAGACAACAACCTGGAAGACCCTCGTGAGCTGTATGCCCGTGGGGAATGGACCTGGGATAAGTTTGTGGAGTACTGCCAGGTTCTGACCCAGGATACCGACGGCGACGGTGTCACCGACCAGTATGGTTTTGACGGCTTTGCCAAGGATGTCATCGGTCAGCTGATGCTGTCCAACGGCGCTTCCATTGCCTCCGGCACCACCGAGACCCTGAGCTCTGCTGCCACTGGCGAAGTGCTGCAGTTCTACTCCGACCTGTTCAATACCTACAACGTGGCTGCCCCCTATGAATTCGGCGATACCGGCGACGTGATGCGCTTCCGCTACAGAGAAGGTAAGGTTGGCTTCTGGCCCGGGGCTGCCTGGATTGCCTCCACCAATGCCGACTACGACTGGGACGGCTCCGTGGGCTCCACCCTGGAGTTTGAGACCGGCTACGTCCAGTGGCCTGTGGGCCCCAGCGGCAACCAGGAGACCAACAAGGGCAAGTTCACCGCCGGCTCCTTCTGGATGATTCCCAATGGCGTGGAAGACCCCGAGCTGGTGTATGAGGTGTTTGAGGCCATCTCCAACTGGTATCACGACGATGTTTCCATCCGTGACGACAAGGAGACCATGTGGTGGTGGTACGCCGTCACTGCCAGCGACGAAGACCTCCAGGAGGAGAACTTCGATGTCATGTTCGACCTGGGCACTCGGGAGCAGTTCGACCTGTGGGACAGTGTGAACGTGGAGATGGATCTGGAGAGCCTGATTCGTGGCGACATGACAGCCGCCCAGATGCAGGAAACCTACCGCCAGGAATATCAGGCCGGTCTGGATGCCTACTTCGGCTAATTATCTTCCCCTGAATAGAGCATTGCTTTGATTTGTGCCCGCACCCCAATCGGGTGCGGGCAGTTTTAAGGAAGCGGATGTATGACGAAGCATATATTTTCCCCGGACGGACTGTATGCCCGGGTGATGAACGGATTCTGGAATATTCTGGTGCTCAGTGTGCTGTGGATGCTGTGCTGCCTGCCGGTGGTTACCTTGGGGGCTGCCAGTACGGCGGCTTATTACGCCGCAGCGAAGGTGATTCACCACAAAACCGGGAAAATCTACTCGGAGTTTTTTGCCTCCTTCCGCAGGAATTTCCGCCAGAGTGTGCCGCTTACCCTGGTTGTTCTTTTACTGAATGCCGTTTTGGCGGTGGAGTGCCTTTACCTCTATGCCGATACCCGCATCCCGGCAGGGGTGCTGTACCTGTTTGCTGCCATGCTTTTGGCGGTATGCGCCATGGGCTCCTATCTGTGGGCCTGCCTTTCCCGGTTCTCCATGGGGAGCTTCCGACTGTTTCGGATGGCGGTGGTGCTGACCTTCCGGCATTTGCTTACTACACTTTTGCTGCTGGCGCTCCTATGCCTCTGCCTGTTGGGGATTTACCGGATGCCCTGGGGCATTCTGGTGTTCCCGGGACTGGCGCTGTACCTTTCTACTTACCCCATGGAGAAAATTCTCCTGCGGTATTCGCCCAAGGTCTCCCCGGATGACCCGGAGGCCCAAAAGTGGTATTATGGAAGCGCAGAATAGGCTTCCGGCTCCTGCCAATGCAAAAGAAGATTTCGCCAGAATCAAAAAATCCCATGAGGTGATTCTATGTCCGTATTGTTCAGCCAACGGGTGGAGCCCGACAATCCTATGCTTCAATATATGGGGCGGATAGACGATTCCAACCCCAATGCCCCTGTGCTGGTATATCCCTGCTCCTATGTGAAAATCCGCTTTCGGGGCACGGCCATTGGAATGGATATTACAAATTTGCACAGCTACTATGAAAACTCCCTGGGGGTTCTTTTGGACGGTGCGCAACGGAAAATTGTCCTGCCTGAAAAAGGAAGGGCCTTTATCCCCATTGCGCAGGATTTGACGGAAGGGGAGCATACCCTGACGCTGTTCAAGCGCATGGACGGCTGCCACTATGTTATCTTCCATGGCTTCCTGCTTCCCGGGAATGCCCGCCTGCTTCCGCTGCCGCAGAAGCCAAAAAGAAGGATGGAATTCTATGGCGACAGCGTCACCGCCGGGGAGGTCAGCGAGCTGGTGGATTGCTGCGGCATGGCCGACCCGGCCCACAATGGGGAGTATTCCAACAGCTTCTATTCCTATGCCTGGTGTACGGCCCGGAGGCTGAACGCCCAAATCCACAACATTGCCCAGGGGGGCATTGCGCTGCTGTCCGGCACCGGCTACTACTGCGCCCCGCAGCTGATTGGGATGGAGCAGATGTATGATAAAATCCAGTGCAACCCCAACCTGTCTCCTACAGAGCCCTGGGATTTTTCCAGATACACCCCCCATGTTGTGGTGGTGGCCATCGGACAAAATGACAGTCACCCGGAGGATTTTATGGAGCCCGGGCTGGACAATCCCAAGGCGCAGAGCTGGATGGCCCATTATGGGGCGTTCATCGGCCGCCTGCGGCAGTGCTATCCCAAGGCCACAATCCTTTTGACAACCACCATTCTGAATCACGATGCAAATTGGGACCGGGCCATTGCCACGGTGTGTCAAAAGCTGGGGGATGCCAAAATACACCATTTCCTGTATTCCAACAATGGCTGCGGCACCCCGGGGCACATCCGCCGCCCGGAGGCGGAGAGAATGGCAGAGGAGCTGAGCGCCTTTGTGGAGACACTGGGGGAAGACATATGGGAGGACGGAATATGATTGATTTTGAAAAAGGCTTTGTCAACCGGGGGAACTGGCACGCCATCCGGCAGGTGTTCGCCAAGGCAAGCAAAGGACTTCCGGTGACCGTGGGATTTCTGGGCGGCTCCATTACCCAGGGCAGCCTGGCATCCAGGCAGGAAAATTGCTATGCCTCGCTGGTGTTCGACTGGTGGAGGCAGCAGTTTCCCAATGCCCGGCTTATCAACGCCGGCATCGGCGGCACAACTTCTCAATTTGGCGTTGCCCGGGTGGAGGCGGATTTGCTGCAATACAAGCCGGATATGGTTTTTGTGGAGTTCAGCGTCAACGATGATGCTACCCCCTTCTTCATGGAGACCTATGAGGGGCTGATTCGGAAAATTCTTCTATCCGGCGCCGGGCTGATGCTCATTCACAATGTTCGCTATGACAATATGGAAAGTGCGGAGGATATCCATCTGAAAATCGGGAAGCACTACGCCCTTCCCTGTGTCAGCATGAGAAGCACCCTTTACCCTCTGGTTGCCTCCGGGGAGATTCCCAACCGGCAGATCACCCCGGATGATTTGCACCCCAACGACCAGGGGCACCGTATGGTTGCTTCCGTCATTACCCATTTTTTGGAAACGATTCAGAAGTCGGAACGGCCGGAAGAGGGCCCGGAGCCGATTCCTGCCCCGCTGACGGAAAACCGGTACCAGGACAGCGTCCGGTACCAGAATTACAATTCAGAGCCCCTTCTGGCGGGCTTTCAGCCGGACGAGGAACCCCAGGAGCATATTACCCAGATATTTCGCCACGGATACACGGCATGGCACCGGGGGGACCGTATCGTCTTCCGGGTGGAGGGAACGGGCATTGCCGTGCAATACCGCAAGTCCGTCCGCAAGCCGGCCCCCATTGCCAAAGTGGTGGTGGACGACCATACAGAGCAGGCAGTGCTGCTGGATGCCAATTTTCAGGAGGATTGGGGCGACTGCCTGTATATTGACAATGCCTTGGTCCATGGCAGCCAGGGAGTACACAAGGTGGAAATCACCATTGTGGAGGCCCACGAGCAGGATGCCGTCCCATTCTATCTGGTATCCGTCATTGGCTCCCGATAAGATGGCGGCCCGGTGTAAGGGTACCGGAGGAAAAAGGGCAGCGGCTCTCCTGCTTGCGCTGCTGACAGTCCTATCCGGCTGCAAAAACCAGAATTTGAAGAAATCGGAGGCACCGCCTATGGCAGCATATGCTTTGTCCAACCCCAATGCGGACGAAACCACCAAGAGCGTCTATAAATATCTCTGCTCCCTGAATGGGGAGACCACCCTCAGCGCCCAGCAGGAATCCACCTGGATGGGCTCTGCGGACTATGAAATGGATTACATTTATGCGCACACCGGAAAGCTCCCCGCCATGCGGGGGCTGGACTATATGCACGATGATTTTGCCGGTGTAAACAAAAGAGCCGCACAGTGGTGGCAGCAGGGCGGTCTTGTTACCATTTGCTGGCACACCGGTGCGGACTTTACCGGGGAATGGAAGGACTGCATGGAGTCTGAGATTGGCGACTGGGATGCTGTGCTCACCCCGGGCACGGCAGAAAATGAGGCATTCCTTGCCGGGATGGACAAGGCGGGCCGGGCGCTGCTGGAATTGCAGGAGCAGGGGGTGACGGTGCTGTGGCGACCCTTCCATGAGTTTGACGGCAAGTGGTTCTGGTGGGGCAAGGGCGGGCCGGAGAACTTCTGCAAGCTCTGGCGCATGATGTATACTCACTATACCCAGGATTTGGGTCTGAACAATCTTATCTGGGTGTTGGGCTATTCCCATCTGTATCAGGGCTACGGCGGCTGGTACCCCGGCGACGAATATGTGGACGTTATCGGCGCAGACAGCTACCAGGGCGGTGCGCAGAACAAACTCTACCAGGCCCTGAGGAAAATTACCCTTTCCAAGCCCTTTGCCTTCCATGAGTGCGGCACCAATCCCACCGCCCAGGAGCTGGCTACCACCCCCTGGGCCTGGTTTATGACCTGGCATACCAGCTTTGTAACAGAGGAAAATACTCCAGAGGATTACCATGCGCTGTACAACAGTCCCCAGGTAATCACCCGGGAAGGGCTGCCCCGGTTTCAGGAGTGACGGCTGGCAATCTCCAGAATTCCGTTGGCCTGATAGCGGAGCAGGGAAGCGCCATACAGCCTGGTGGAGGTGGGATAGGCGGCGTTGGAGACCAGGGAAACGGATGCGCCATCCAAAATGAACTGCGCTTGAAACAAAATACTGGCCCAGGGCAGATGGTAGTCGCTGCTGATTAGTGCCGCCTGGGTAATGCCCGGATACTGTTGCAGCAGATGGCCGCAATAGATGGCATTCTCCGCCGTGGTCAGAGAACAGGACTCTGTCAGCACTCTGGTTTCCTCTACGCCATTTTGAATCAGCCATTGGGCCATGGCCTGGGCTTCTGTGGTGGAAGCGGAGGAAGCCGTCCCGCCGCCGGTACACAGAATGTAGGCATTGGGATATTCCAGGGCACTGGCCTTCGCCGTTCGGAGCCGCCCCAGCAGTTCCTCTTTCATAGAGCCGTCCGGGTTCAGCTGGTAGCCCAGGACGATGATGCACAGCGCCTCCGTCCCATCCAGCCCCGCCGGAAGCACACCGGAGGAGATGGCCATATCGCTGCCGGATTCTGCCCAGCGGTGCATAATTTCCCGCCAGGCCCGGGCGGCATCGGGGGCAGCCGTTTCCAGCTCCTCCAGCAGATGCTGAATTCTCTCGTCACTCAGATGGGGGGCAATTTCATAGCTTTTCACCATATCACGGATGATTTCATCCCGGCTTCGCAGGGAAGCCTGCGGATGCATCCATAGGCGAAGTGAGAGTGCCCCAGCGGCAAAGACAAGGCAAAGCAGAAAAGCGATTGCCCATTTCCTCATTTCACGCACCCCCTGGATATTGTAGCAGTCCTATTATATCGCATCCGTTGCGGAATTGTCCACGGTAAAATGCCAGGCGCCACGTAAAAATGGCGCCTGGCTGCTTGTTATTGTACCCGGTAACCGGCTTGCATCAGTTGGGTGATTTTCTGCCAGAAGGCTGCCTCCTCGGCGGAGAAGTTATCCGTGTCCGGCAGATGCGAGAAGGAGATTAGCTTCTTCGCATCGTCAATCCAGGCGCATTTTACTGCCCTGACTTCACTTTTTCTACCCATGCTTTAATCTCACTTTCCGGCGTGTCCGTCACCACATAGGGACACCTCTGTTCCATCCGCCGTCGTTGGAACGGTAGGCTTCGTGGATTTCCCGCAGAGCGCCGTCCTCATCGAATAGATAGGTGTAAATGCGGATGGGGTCACTGCTGCTCTCCTGGGAGTAGGAATAGGCAAGGCTGATTTCCCGGTCGCTGATGACGTTGTAATCCTTGGAGATGTAGTAGCTCTCCCGGTTCTCGTTTCCGTAGCTGCGTTCGCACCAGCTCTCAAACATTACCGAGGAGTCTGCGGTTTCCGTAAAGCTGTGCCGGTAGCCGGTGGAGCCATAGATGTCATATGCTTCCGTTCCGCCGTCCCGCCAGATGACTTTTTGCAGGTCTTCGCTGTGGTAATACTCGTTACCGTCAATGCTGTACTGCTCCATGCGGAATCCCTTTTGCTTCAGCGCCTCGATGGCTGCATCCACCCGTGCCAGCGCTTCCTCTGTGCCCTCGCCGTGAATGCCGCCGGCAAGGGGAATGGAGAACTCTGCATACTGGATGATGGATTCCTCACCCTGATAGAAGCGCTTGCCCATGCGGTAAATACCGGCATCCAGCGTTCCATAGGCATCCGACCAATCCACATTGACAATGGTGGTTCGACCCATAACAGGAATGGTTTCCTCGCCCCAGCTGCCCTCTTTGCTCTGGTCGCCCAGCCGTACCCAGCGGTCAGTCTCCCATTGTTCAATCCAATAGCGGCAGTCGGTGGTAATCTTGGAGACACCGGTGATGTTGGTGGCGACCCACACCTCGCCGCCCCAGCCACGGAGCAAATCGTCATCCACCCGGAAGAAGATGCCCCAGGGGGAGCGCTGCTGGGCGGTGAAGGAGTCCTGCGGCTCATACTGGTTGGGCAACCCATCGCCAAACTGGGAGGACATCCCGGCATCCAGCCGGATGCGGGTGTGGCTGACGGCGTTGCCGTTTTCATCCATGGTTTCGTCCAGCCGTTCAATGGATTCCAGTGATCCATTCGTCTTGAAGCGGAAGGTGTCCGTCCCGTGGTGTACCGTGCCGGAGAAGTCCGCCCATACGGAGCAGAAGCTGATTTCCTCTTGGCTGATTTTGGATGTTCCCTCCGGGAACAGGAATTTCCGGTTCTGGTTCAGCTGGTAGTCTGTTGTCCAAGTGGATAGTAAATCGCAGCCTTTTTCAATCTTCCCGTTGGACACTTCAAATTCCCCATAGTAATAAGTAACGCTGCTGTTATCGCCGTTGCACACCAGCTGCTGAATGGGGCGGATGTTTCCGGCGGGGCTTTCCTCGGAGAGAAGGACACTATAGTAGTCTTTGCTGCTCAGTGCGTTCAGCGCATTGGTGCAGCGGGTCAGTGCGTCCTCCTCTGCGTCCGGCAGCTTCTCCCGGTAAATGCGGAAGCCGGTCTGGAAAGTGGCGGATTCCGTGTCGCTGCTCACGGTCATTACGATACGGTAGTCACCGGCGGGGAGGGCACCGTAGTTCAGCGCCCAGTCAACGTCCCAGCCGTAGTCGCCCATACTGTAGTTTCTGCTCTGGGCAAACCAGAGATTCAGCTCCACCACGTTATAGTTGGGGTCGGGCCCCTCTACCTGCTCCCATGCCGTGCCGTTCCAGCGCTCCAGACGGGAATTGCCAATGGTCATGCTCTCGGAGCCCAGGATAAACCGTTCCTCTACAACACAGGCAAAGTAACCGCCGGTGGGGGAGGTGGCATCCATGTACAGCGTGATGCCCCAATCCGGGTTCGGCTCCAGCGCCGGTGCATCGGCAAAGCTGAGGCTTTCCGGCGTTTGATGGCTGCTTTGCTGCAAGGCCGCCTGGGGATCGGAAACCGCCTGGGCGGGATTTGTCAGCAGGCACAGGGATACAAAGGCAATGGACAGCACCCCCATCAGGCTCATCCAGACGGCGGGCTTGCGATAGCTCAGGGCGGATTTTATGCGGTATTTCACGCTGACCTCACCAAAGGCAACGGGACAGGCGGCATAGTAAATCCGATTGGTGCTGCATTGCAGCAGGGCAGAAGCGTATTGCTTCCGCTCGTCCAGCTCCATAAACTGCACCACCCGCTCGTCGCAGGCAATCTCAATGTCCTTGCACAGCATCAGATAGGCAGCCCACACCAGGGGATTGAACCAGTGAAGTGCCAGCGCAAGAAAGGCGATGACCTTCATCCAGTGGTCGCCCTTTTCCAGATGGGTGCGCTCGTGGGCCAGAATCTGCGTGCGGGCGGCGGGGCTCATGCCGCTGGGAATGTAAATCTTCGGCTTGAAGAAGCCCAGCACAAAAGCGGTTTCAATCTTGTCGGATTCATAACCGCCCCGTACCTTGGCGGCACCCTTGACCTGCTTTTGCAGCCGCAGATAGGCAAACAGACTGACTGCCACGATCAGTGCGGCAACGCATCCCCATACAATCCATACCAGTTGAGAGGAGATGGCGGGCAGCCGGATGGAAGTGGGCTGTAGGCTAAAGGTACTTTGGACGGAAATGGGCATCAGCAGCCGGATGCCTGCCAGCATCCACAGGAAGCAGATGTACTTGCGGGGCGTTTTTTTCAGCAGCAGCCGCAGAAGCATGACTGCCAGAATGACAACGCTGCCGTGAATGCTTGCAGTGAGAAGATTCTGACAAAACCGGGTCATAGTTCTCCCTCCTCTTGATAGCTGTCGATGAAGTCCTGAAGCTGCTTTACCTCGCTTTTGGTCAGCCGCTTGGTGCGGGAAAAGGCTGCAAGGAACGCAGGCATAGAGCCTTCAAAGGTATCCTCCATCATTTCGTCCAGTCGGCTTTTTTGGGCATCCTCTTTGGAGATGAGACTGGTGACGGTGGCATTTTCGTTTTTGACCACGCCCCGTTCCTCCAGCCGCCGGATGACCGTATAGGTGGTGGCTTTCGACCACCCCAGCTGCTCCTTGCACAGTGCCACAAGCCGGGTGGAATTGACCGGCTCGTGGTCCCACAGCAGCAGGCAGAAGCGGTATTCACTTTCAAAGATTTTTGGCGCTGCCATGTTATTCCTCCTTTTTACATTTTCATCCGGTGCAAAGCCGGAGGTGCTTTTTGGAAAGATTAGTCTCCGATGTAGCTGTCTCGCATTTTTTCGCCGTTGATGGTGATTCCGGTGGTGTCGTGGAGCATGAAGGGGGTGCCGTCGGACCACTGACCCATAAATTCTTCGCCCAAATCCCGGATGGTATTCCCGTTGAAGGTCACATCCTTGCAGAACATCATGTAAACGCCGCCCCAGCTGCATTCATAGATGTCGCTGTTGGTCACCTGAACGCCCTTGGTGTTTGCACCCCAAATGCCAACCACGCCGCAGCCATACAGCCCGCAGTTGTTTACCAGCACATCCTCGCAGTTATTGAATCCAATCACGCCGCCAGCGCAGGAGCCGGGCTCGAAGGTGTGACCGGCGGTGAAGCCCTCCACCATGATGTTGGAGCAGTTTTCAAAATTGATAACGTGAGCATACCGGGGGCGGGCGGAAACGGTGTGGGCCTTCACGTCGTCGCCTTCGGCACGGATGGTCAGGTTGCTGAGGTTCTGAATGGTCAGCTGAACGCCGTCAAATACTTCCTCCCAGCGGTAGTAGGTGCCGCCCTGGGTGCCGTAGCCGGTGGCGGTGCTCAGGTCGTAAAACTCGGCATCCAGGATGATTTCGGTATCCGGTGCCAGTGCCTTCAGAAATTCGTCCACGGTGGAAACATGGACCTGGGTTTGCTCACCGGTGCTCACCGGCACATATTCCACCGGCTCGGTGGGAACTGCTTCCTCTGCGCCGGCTCCGGGGAGAATACCAAGGAACAATGTAAGCGCCAGAGAAAAAACGAGGGCTGCAATAATTGTCTGTTTCATGGGAAATGTCTCCTTTTGTTTTTTAGATTGGTTTAACGCGCTAAACCTTGTGATTGAAGTTTAACACGTTAAACCTAATCTGTCAATATAGATTAAGAAATCTTAATAATTATTTAGCACCATTGACATTTGGAAGGGGAACGGCTATAATTGCCAGACCAATCGGAAAACAATGTTACCAAACCATGTCCGAAACAGGAAGGAGCTATATATATGAATCGAATGGACAGAGTGGCAGCCGCTGCTGCCGCAGCGGTGCTGGTTCTCTCCCTTGCAGCCTGTCAGGAGCGCCGGGAGATGCAGGACGACCCTACCGAGCCCATTGTTCAGTCCCCACCCCCAACCCAGGCAGAAACGGAAACCGTTTCCACGCAGTTTTGGGAGGATGTGGTGGAGCTGGTAGGCCCGGAAGGGGAGAGCACCACGGTTTATCTTCTGGCAGACCACCGCTACCTGGACCGGCAGGACCGGTTTTTTACTTATGACGGCCTGGATTCCTGGACCTGCACCGACGGCAGCGTGTGGAGCCGGAAGCCGGATGCAAGCCAACAAACCACCAATGTCTATGCAGAGTATGCCGTTGACCGCCTGCTGGCCCAAAGGCCGGAGTATCATTTTTACAGCGACGGCACAGAAAGCGGCTATGCCAGCAAAATTCTGTTGACCTTTGATACCACCGTTACCAATTTTACCTTCTATAAGCTGGATGGGACGGTGGATGAAGAGGGCAACTATGTCTGCACCAGTATGCAGGAGCTTTATCGCCAGCCTACCATCACGGAAAACGATTTGACAGTGGTGGAAACGGAGCTGGGGGAGCTGCTCCCCATCCGGGCCATCAGCTTCTGCGATGCCGGCGGCAATACCCGGTATTATTACCTGACCCTCAGCGGCAAGGACGGTGCCCCGCTGCTGATTCCCTTTGACTGATTTCTGTAGTTGAATTTTCAAGCCGGACGTAGTATAATTACCTGGAAAAGCGTGCATTCGGCATGATTCCACTAGATAAGGAGAAAATCGATTATGATTGCCTGGAAAAATTTGGATACCCTGTCTTCCTATCATAAGCTGGAGGAAGACAAGAAGGTAAATCTCGCCGCCGCCATGGCAGGCGAGGGCGGTGCCCAGCGGGTCAAGAGCTATTCTGTTCCCATGGGAGCCGGTATGGATTTTAATTTCGGCGCCAGAGCCGTGGATGATGCCATTTTGTCCGACCTGGCCGCATTTGCCAAGGAGGCACAGCTGACCGAGAAATTTGCTGCCCTCTATAATGGCGAGGTTATCAACACCGGCGAGAAGCGCCGGGTGCTGCATCACCTGTGCCGTGGTCAGCTGGGGGAGGACGTGATTGCCGACGGCGTCAACAAGCGGGCGTTCTACCTGGGCGAGCAGGAGAAGATTGCTGATTTTGCGAACAAGGTGCATTCCGGTGAGATTGCCAACGCTGCCGGTGAGAAGTTCACCACCGTCTGCCAGATTGGCATCGGCGGCTCCGACCTGGGCCCCCGCGCCATTTATCTGGCACTGGAAAATTGGGCAAAGGTCAACCACACTCTGAAAATGAAGGCTGCCTTCATCTCCAATGTAGACCCCGACGATGCGGCCGGTGTGCTGAGCAACCTGGATTTGGCCCATTCTCTGTTCATCCTGGTTTCCAAGTCCGGTACCACCCTGGAAACCCTGACCAACGAATCCTTCGTGAAGGATGCCCTGGTGAAGGCCGGTCTGAACCCCTCCAAGCACATGATTGCCGTTACCAGCGAGACTTCCCCTCTGGCAAAGAGCAGCGATTATCTCACCGCCTTCTTCATGGATGACTACATCGGCGGCCGTTATTCCTCCTCCTCCGGTGTGGGCGGGGCCGTTCTGTCTCTGGCCTTTGGCCCGGAGGTGTTTGCCCAGTTCCTGGAGGGCGCTGCCGAAGCAGACAAGCTGGCTAAGAATGAAGACCTGCTGAAGAACCCCGCTATGCTGGATGCCCTGATTGGCGTTTATGAGCGCAATGTCCTGGGCTACCCCAGCACTGCCGTGCTGCCCTATTCCCAGGCACTCAGCCGCTTCCCCGCCCACCTGCAGCAGCTGGACATGGAGTCCAACGGCAAGTCCGTCAACCGCTTTGGCGAGCCTGTCAACTATGCCACCGGCCCTGTCATTTTCGGTGAGCCCGGCACCAACGGTCAGCACTCCTTCTATCAGCTGCTGCACCAGGGCACTGACATCATCCCGCTGCAATTTGTGGGCTTCCGCAACAGCCAGATGGGCACTGACGTGGTGATTCAGGGCAGCACCAGCCAGCAGAAGCTGTGCGCCAACGTGGCAGCTCAGATTGTGGCATTTGCCTGCGGCAAGGATGACGAGAACCTGAACAAGAAGTTCCAGGGCGGTCGTCCCTCCAGCATCATCATCGGCGAGAAGCTGACCCCGGCTGCCGTGGGTGCACTGCTGGCCCACTTTGAAAACAAGGTCATGTTCCAGGGCTTCGCCTGGAATCTGAACTCCTTCGACCAGGAGGGTGTGCAGCTGGGCAAGGTTCTGGCCAAGAAGGTTCTGGCCCATGAAACCGACGGCGCTTTGAAGATTTACAGCGACCTGTTGAACATCTGATTTTTCTCCGGTAATATGAAAATCCTCCCGGGCTTCCTTCCGGGAGGATTTTTTAAGGCAATATGAATTCAGAAAAGAGGAAACCATATGGAGCTTTTTCAGGCAGGGGAGCAGGACTTCCTGGGGCTGCAAGAATTTTATAAGAATCTTATTGAAAAAACCCCTGGTATGCGCCAGTACTGCCCCTGGGAATATGGGGTTTATCCCACGGATGCGCTGCTGAGGGAACACATTGCCAATGGCGATCTCTATTATATGGAAAGCAACGGCGCAATTCTTGCGGCGCTGGTGCTGTTGCCCTATCAGGAGGAGAATTATGCCTGGGATAACCCTTGGGGGGCTGCACTGGAGGACGACCAGGTTGCCACGGTTCATATGCTGGGGGTCAACCCGGAAATGCAGGGGCAGGGAATTGCCCACCGGGCAGTGAGGGCAGCCATTCTAAAAGCCAGGAAAATGGGAAAGAAGGCCGTCCGGCTGGATGCCCTTTCCTGCAATCTTCCGGCGCAGAAGCTGTACCGCTCCATGGGTTTTGCGGAAGTGGGCACCGCCCGCTGGCAATCTGCCAACCTGGGGTGGACGGATTTCGTGCTGTATGAATATTTCCTATAACAAAGGGCAAAAAGGGGCAGTTTTCACTGCCCTTTTTCTTTATTTATTGGCTTGGAAATTAAAAGACGCTTCCCCATGAAACCGGTGTCCATTTGCGCTCAGCCCCAATGGGGCAGGGTGCACTGATACAAAAACGCAATTACAACGGACAATCCCATTTCGGCAGCAAACTCCCCGGGGCTTCTTCTCAGGAGAATTACACCGGCGAGCCATGTCAGCACCTCCAGGAAGTGGTAGACGTAAACCCCGCCCCGCCCAAGATTTACAGCCTGGGCCAGCAGGCAGCCGAGGATGAGGCTGGACAGGAAAACTGCCGCAATTCCATTCCCCTTTGCGTACCAGCACACATATGCCATAAAGAAGGAAAAAAAGGAAATGACAATCCATATCTGCATATAGCGCCTGGGCAGGAAGCCCAGCACATAATTGCAGTAGAGATAGTATCCCGCCAACATGCTGATGAAAAAGCAAAAGGTATTGATGGCAGCCCACAGCGGGATGGGGGAGTAGACAGAGAGAATGGTGCCCAGCAGCATCCAGATTGCCAGTCGCCCGAAATAATTACGAAAATCCAGCCGCTGCAAAATTTCCGGGAGATGGTTGGAAGCCGTGCCGTCCAGCCATTTCTGCAAAACGCCCAGGAGAAAGCCAAAGAGAATGATTCCCACCGTTGTGGAAATCAGCCCGCTCAGAGGAACATTCCGCTGCGGCTTTCGCACCGATTCAAAAAATGTTCTGATAGATATCACCTCCGGAAGAACTTGCTATCCTGTGAAATATTATCACAGGATAGGGGGACAAATAAGAAAAATCCACCGTAATTCTATCAAAATTACGGTGGATTTCTGGCAAATAACCCTAACTTTAATAGAATTTCAAGGGGGTGCATTTTCGGCGCAAAAGGGGGTGCAGTAGTTTTCGGAAATGCGCCCCTATGTGGAAAAATTTTTCATGACTGATCTATTCCTTCAAAAACGTGGCCAGAAGCATCCAGGTTTGTTATCAGAATATTCGTGACTGCTCCACGAAACTCCGCTTCTGCGCCCTTATTTTTCCAAAATACCCGGTTTGCGTCCTCGATTTTCGGCTGCATCTGCTCGATCTGGTTATCGTCCAACGGAAAACGGACATCACCAAAATCGTCATTCATAATTTTGAGAAGCAAATCGTGATACTTATGTGCACCGATTGTTTGTAAAGCGGTTATGATTTCAAAAAGATGTTCTGAAGCAAGGACCTCCTGCAAATCGTCTACGGCGGACATCCAAAACTCCACGCTAAGGGCGAGCAGTCTTTCACTCTGAGACATAGATTGCTGCAGTTCAAAGAGCTTTTCCCAGTGAAAAGACGGCAGTTGCTCCAAGACGTTACCTTTCTCCATGTAAAACTCGTTGTATGATTCCGTGCGCCACCCTCCTGCTCGCTTTATTACAACGCTATATTCGGATAGCCCATTATCATATATCACAGCGTTTCGAGAAGACAGAATATCATCCTCAATATAATAAACGCCTGCTTTGGGAACGTTTGCATCCAGTGATTTTCCGTTGCGTATTGTTCCGATGTACTGACCGTTAATGTACATTCGATACGGCAAAAGAGCTCCCGCAAATGTGGATTTCCGATGAATATGGAATCGCACCTCACGCATGAAATCACACTCCTGTATGTGGATTCAATTATTTACATTGCTTAAAAAAGTCCACCGTAATTCTATCAAAATTACGGTGGACTTATGGTGGAGCCGAGGGGAATCGAACCCCTGTCCGAAAGCAACTTGGAAAGAACTTCTCCGGGTGCAGTTTGTTATTTACATTCCCTTACCCCAGCGGGAACAAACACCCTATGGGGCTTGGTAGCTTCATGATTCATGGTGTACGCAAAGCTTAGCACACGCACGGTCTCCACTCAAATCACACCCTAGCCCGGCTCGTGGACCTTCCGGGGAGGATGGGCGCCTAATTAGGCAGCCAGAGCAACAGTATTGTTGTCAGTTAAATTTAAGAAATTGCCCGTTTTATCGTGGCCAGGCGCCACGACCCGCTATTCCAGCCTCACTACCCCCGTCGAAACCAGTACGGCCCCATGGGAGCCCGGAGGAAATCCTCCGGGGCTGATATTTCTAAAAATCAGAATCTGCCGTAGGGATCGGGCAGCTTCTTGGGTGCCTCATAGCTTTCGCCGTGGGTATCCACAGTGATGGAGGCAATCTTCTGCTCTTCCTGGGGGCGGTCATTGCGGTCGGTTTTCACGGCGGCGATGGCATCCACCACCTCCATGCCGGAAGTGACCTTGCCGAAGGCGGCATACTGCCCATCCAGGTGCTTGGCATCCTGGTGCATGATGAAGAACTGGCTGCCGGCGGAGTTGGGGGAGGAGGAACGTGCCATGCTCAGTACGCCCCGCTTGTGCTTGAGGTCATTCTTCACACCGTTGAAGAAGAACTCGCCCTTGATGCAGTAGCCGGGGCCGCCCATGCCGGTTCCCTCGGGGCAGCCGCCCTGAATCATGAAGCCGGGGATAACCCGGTGGAAAATCAGGCCGTCGTAATAGTTGTGATTGCATAGGTCGATGAAATTGGCAACGCTCTGGGGTGCCTTTTCGGGGTACAGCTCACCTTCGATGACACCGCCGTTTTCCATGGTAATCTTGAATGTAGGGTTCATATTATCGCTCCTTCATGGCACGGTCGATTTGCCGCTTGGCATCCCGCTCGGCCGCTGATTGCCGTTTGTCGTATAGTTTCTTGCCCTTGCACAGGCCAACCTTTACCTTCACCCGGCTGCCCTTAAAGTAGACGGACAGGGGAATCAGGGAATAGCCGTCCTGCTTGACCTTGCCCAGCAGCCGCATGATTTCCCGCTTGTGCATCAGCAGTCGCCGGGGGCGCTTGGAATCCCGGTTGAAGATATTGCCGTGGTCATAGGGAGAGATGTGCATTTGGTTCAGGATGAGCTCACCATCTTTGATGCCGCACCAGGAATCCTTCAGGTTCAGGGTGCCCTGCCGGATGGACTTGACTTCGGTGCCGCACAGCTCAATTCCGGCTTCCATTTCCTCTTCCACAAAGTACTCATGATATGCTTCCCGATTGCGGGCCATCACTTTGATGCTTTCCTTTTCCAAACAGCCTCACCTCCCGGAAAGAACCACTATGATTATATCATATCTGTCAAGTTATCAAACAGAAAATGCCGGAACTTTTCCGTAGTGTCAAAAGAAAAATTACAAAGTGATTGCATTTGCGCTGCCAGCTCGGGACAATCCGTCCGGGACCAGGCAGCAAAGGCAATGGGAACGCCTACCCGGGATGCCATATCATAGGCCGGCTTCATATCGTCCACCACCAGAAGCTCTTCCGGGGCATAGCCGTATTTCTTCATAATCTGCTCCAGAGGGTAGGCGCTGGGCTTTCTGCATGCTTCCGGAAGATCCCAGCCAAAGATGTCATCCGGCAGAATGCCAAAGTGGGCTTGATAGTCTCGGGTGATGTTTTCTTCGCAGGAGTGGGATACCACACAGATTTTGCCGCCCAGCGCCCGCTGCTGACGGATAACATCACCGATTCCCGGAAACGGGGCGGGAATATGGGTACGAATGTAGGATTTCCATCCCTCGAATTCTGCTGCAAGGTCTTGCTCCGTGAAGCCGAACCATTTCCGGCACATTTCCGCAAAACCCAGGTGGAAGCAGCCCTCACGGTACTGCTGCAATGTAATTGCGGCACCCGGGCAGAAGGATGGAAGAATGTCACGGAAGTAGGGAAAATTCACATCCTTTTCGCTTTGCACCACAGTATCATCATGGTCCAGCACCAAACAGGGATAGCGCAGCATAGTCTCATCTCCTTTTTCCTGATTATAGCAAAGATGCGATAATTTGCAACAAAAAATTCGTTGCTATTTTAGAACAAATGTGCTATAATGAGAGATGAATAAATGGAATGAATCAGACTGAGCCGGGGCAAAGTGTAGCTTGTACACTCATTTGGCAAATGATATATATTGCCGATATTTGCGGCATTAAAACGTTCACAGCGAAATGGAGAAAATTACCATTGCAGAAATGCTGATGGTCATCCGAGCTTATCCTCTGATTCAACCAAAGATGATATAGGAAGTACATAAAACGTAAAGGAGGCGTATTATGTCCATTGTCACATTCTATCGGGGCGACCCGAAAAATGCTCCCAAGCCCACCATGCCCGCCCATCTGGGGGCCAATGCGGTGATTACCTGGGGCGACCGGCTGCTGCTGGAACGCCGCAGAGATTCCGATACCTGGGGGCTGATTGGCGGCGGCGTAAAAAAATCCGAAACAACGGAGCAGGGAATGGTACGGGAAATCTATGAGGAGCTGGGCATCCGGGTGGGGACGAACCGGCTGCAAAAGCTGCAAACCTATGGCGACCCCGGACGGATTGCCGCCTTTCGGGATGGCAGCATCTGGCGGATGGTAATTGTGGTATATGGCTTGGAATTTATGAAAGAACCCACCATGCGCATCAGCGCAGAATCCAAAGAATTGCGCTTTTTTACCCGGGATGAGGTGAAAAAGATTCCGATTGCCATTACGCATCAGGATATTGTAGAGGATTGGTTCCTAAACAGAGAATCAATTTGCACAAAAGTAAACCGGGAAACGAAATAATACTTGTATATTCACTGAATATATGATAATATACAATGCAACGGCGCAGTATCCTAGTCAATGTGGCTATCTTCCAGGAAGGGCCTAAAAATCCTTTGAAGGGCACATCGATGAAGTCCCTGGTGTCTGCTTTTTACGCCCAGTTTGGGGTGGATGCTGGGGGTTAAGGATTCCGGGCGCGTCCCAATGGCATGGGACATACGACCCGGTTTCCGTGGAGACCTGGTCTTGTGCGACGACGGACAACTCCTCATGTTCGAGGCCCGCTCGCGTACGAACCAGGATAGGAACCTGCAAGGCAGTGCGCAGAGTCGTGTGCTGCGTGCAGTGTAGCCTGCCTTGAGTGAACATGAGGGAAAAGAGGATCAGGCAGTCGGGTGTTTCCGGCCGGAACAGTCACTGAAATCGCTTCTGGAAACCATGCTTGCAAAAGAGGCTAAGACTATAGCACATATTGTCGTGGAAAACACCTAGGCTGTCGTAACTGGGCAGACGGGGGATTGCGGTACGGACTAAGTGGCAATCGGGTACTCAGATTGGCAACGTCTGAGCAGAGGAATCAAACGGAAACGGCCTGCGCGGCAACGGCAGGTTTCCTCCGGGGAAAGCCAACCCGACCTAAGCCGTAAGATTTATCCCGTCTGCTGCCGTTTCTTAAAAACAAAGGAGCTGCAGTATTTCCTGCTTCCAAAAAGATGAGCAAAAAAACAATTCGGTGGGTAATAACGATTTTTGTTATTACTCTTTTTGTGTCTGGTACCATTAGCTTCCTTTCCGAGGAGCTGATGGAGCACAGCGGGATGGTGGCAGCGTTTATCATTTTGTTTGTCATCGTCCTGGTGGGTATTCTTTTTGATATTGTGGGCGTTGCGGTGACCTCCGCAGACGAACGCCCCTTCCATTCCATGGCAGCCCGCAAGGTGCCCGGTGCCCAGGAGGCAATCCGGCTGCTGCGCAATGCTGAGCGGGTGGGCTCCATCTGCAATGACGTAATCGGCGATATCTGCGGCGTTATCTCCGGTTCTGCCTCGGCAGCCATTGCTGCCAAGGTGGTGGCCCATTTCACCCTTTCCTGGTCGAGTGCGGTGCCGCTGCTGCTGTCTGCTTTTGTTGCAGCGGCCACGGTAGGCGGCAAAGCAATCGGCAAATCCTATGCCATCAATTCCTGCACGCAGATTGTTCATTTTGCGGGCAGATTGATTGCCGCAGTGCATGGCATCGGAAGATTGTTCCGAAAAAAGAGAGATAGGTAGTGTTGGCTTGTGAAGATTTTGCCGAATATAAATTGTCACGACGATCTTTTGCGCCTCACAGATGAGAACCGGGTTCAGCTGTGTGCGGAAATTCGGGAATTTTTAATATCCAGCGTTTCCCAGACCGGCGGCCATCTCGCCGGTAATTTGGGCGTGGTGGAGCTGATGGTGGCCCTGGAGACGGTGTACGATACCCGGAAGGACCGCCTGGTATTCGACGTGGGGCATCAGTCCTATGTGCACAAGCTCCTCACCGGACGCCGGGAAGCATTTTCCACCCTGCGCCAGTTTGGTGGCATCTCCGGCTTCCCCCGGCCCAGCGAGAGCGATACGGATTCCTTTGTAGCCGGACATGCTTCCAGTGCGGTGTCCATTGCCCTGGGCATGGCCAGAGCCAGAACCTTGCAGCACGAAGACTACCAGGTTGTAGCCCTTATGGGTGACGGCGCAGCCACCGGCGGCATGGCCTATGAGGGGCTGAACGATGCGGCAGACAGCAAGGAGCCCATCGTTGTTGTACTTAACGACAATGAAATGTCCATCGGCAGAAATGTGGGCGGCGTTTCCCATCACTTCTCCAAGCTCCGGGCCAACGAAAAGTATTTGGGCGTGAAGCGGTGGTATCGCAGTACTCTATACAAGCTCCCAGGAGGAAAGCAGGTATATCTGTTCTCCAGCCGGGCAAAAAAACGGCTGAAACAGGTACTGCTGCAAACCACCATTTTCGAAAACATGGGCTTTAAGTATTACGGCCCGGTGGATGGACATGATGTTAAGGATTTGATTTCCGTTCTCCGCGCCGCCAGAGATATCCAGGAGCCTACGCTGGTGCATGTGGTAACGAAGAAGGGAAAAGGGTATCTTCCGGCAGAGGAAGACCCTGCCCGATTCCATGGAATCGGCAAGTTCGACCCGGTAACCGGCAAAAAGCTGGCTGCCAAGGTTCGCACATTCTCGGATTCCTTTGGAGATACCATGGTAGCTCTTGCCAAGGACAATCCCAAGCTCTGCGCCATCACCGCAGCCATGCCCGGCGGGACCGGGCTGCTGGGCTTTATGCGGGAGTATCCCCAGCGGCTGTTTGACGTGGGCATTGCAGAAGAACATGCCGTATCCATGGCAGGCGGACTGGCCAAGCAGGGAATGACCCCTGTCGTGGCGCTGTATTCCACCTTCTTGCAGCGGGCCTATGACCAGCTGATGCAGGATGTGGGCATTCTCCATATGCATGTGGTGCTTGCCGTTGACCGCGCCGGTTTGGTGGGGGACGACGGCCCGACCCACCACGGCGTGTTCGACGTGGGCTTCCTGCGCCAGATCCCCGGTATGCGGATTCTGGCTCCGGCAAGCCTGGAAGAGCAAGCCCAAATGCTGACCTGGGCCATTCAGGAATACGACGGCCCGGTTGCCGTTCGGTATCCCCGGGGGACAGAGGGGGCATACACCGGCTCTGCCTGGGACGGAAAGGCCACGGCTGTTTCCCACCGAAGGGGCCGGGATATCACATTGATTACCTACGGAACGCTAATCAATCCTGTGCTGGACGCAGCTGCCCGGCTGGAGAAGCAGGGAATTCAATGCAGCGTCCTTCGTCTGCTGGAGTTGGCAGATTTTTCCGTGGAAGAAATTCTGGGCATGATGCCGGAAAAGAAGAACGTGGTGGTCATTGAAGAGACAGCGGCCAATAGTGGGGTCAAGCTGCCCCTGGCCTGGGAGCTGCAGCAGCTGTGCCCGGATTGCCGGGTCAGCGGCATCGACCTGGGGAAGGGCTTTGTTCCCCATGGCAGCCAGGCACGCCTGTATGAATACTGCGGCTTGGATGCCGATTCCATTGCACGATTTGTAAGCGGGGTGCTGGTAGATGAAAAATAAAAAGCGGCTGGATATGCTGCTGACGGATTTGGGCTATGCAGAAACCCGCTCAAAAGCACAGGCCATTATCATGAGCGGCCTGGTATATGTGGATGGACAGAAGGCGGATAAGCCCGGAATCTCTTACGAAGAGACAGCGCAAATAGAGGTGCGGGGGGCAGTATGCCCTTACGTCAGCCGAGGCGGCCTGAAGCTGGAAAAGGCACTGCGGGATTTTGGCGTCAGGCCCATCGATTATGTTTGCTCCGACTCCGGTGCCTCCACCGGCGGCTTTACGGACTGCCTGCTGCAGCAGGGAGCCAGAAAAGTTTTTGCCATTGATGTGGGATATGGCCAGCTGGACTGGAAAATTCGTTCCGACCCCCGGGTGGTGGTGATGGAGCGCACCAATATCCGCTACGTTACCCCGGAGCAGCTGGGGGAGCCTCTGGATTTGTCCGTTGTTGATGTGAGCTTTATATCCCTGAAAATTGTGCTCCCTGCGGTCAAGGCGCTGCTGAAGCAGACCGGACAGGTGCTGTGCCTGATTAAGCCCCAGTTTGAAGCCGGGAGGGATAAGGTTGGGAAAAAGGGTGTGGTCCGGGACCCTGCTACCCATTTGGAGGTTTTGGAGCAGTTTATTGCCCTGGCCCATGAGCAGGAATTCCAAATCCTGGGGCTGACCTTTTCTCCGGTGAAGGGGCCGGAGGGCAATATCGAATTTCTGGCGCATTTGACGCTGGAGCGTTTGCCGGAAAACTGCCCGGAACCGGCAGAAGTTGTTCGTCAGGCACATGCAGCGCTGGATAAAGGAGCGGATTTATGAAAAATCTGATTCTTACCCCCAATCCCTACCGGGATAGAAATTTCCATACCCTGCGCAGTGCCATGCAGATTTTGAAGGAGGCAGGCTTTCAGGTAAAGCCCTGTCTGCCCTTTGAGGTGGAGCGCAGCTGTGAGCTGCCCCGGGATATCCATTTTTACCGGCTGGACAGAGAGCTGGGCAATGCGGATTTGGTCATCTGCTTCGGCGGAGACGGAACCATTCTGCACATTGCCAAGGCGGCTACCAGACGTGGGCTGCCCCTTCTTGGTGTCAATATCGGCACCATGGGCTTTATGGCCGAGCTGGAAAGCTCCGAGCTGGAAAAGCTGAAGCTGCTGGCAGAGGGGAAGTATACCATCGACAACCGGATGATGCTGGACGTCACTGTGCAGCGGGATCGGGAGATTATTTTCCACGATATCTGCCTGAACGATGCGGTTATTACCAAGGGGGCCGTAGCACGGATTGTCTATCTGGCTGTGAAGTGCGACGGCGTACAGGCTATGGAGTGCGGCGGTGATGGCATCATTGTTTCCACCCCCACCGGCTCAACGGCCTACAGCCTTTCCGCAGGAGGGCCCATTGTGGAGCCGGAGGCGGAAAGCATTATTATTACTCCCATATGCTCCCATGATGTGGCCAGCCGCTGCATTGTGGCTTCCGGGAAACGGGTCATCACTGTGGGGATGACCAGCAACTCCCGGCGCAATGCCTACCTTTCCGTGGATGGCGGAAAGACACTGCGGCTGAATATGGGGGATGTGGTAACCATCAAGAAATCCAAGCTGGAAACCCGGCTTGTCCGGCTCAACGACCGCAGCTTTTACGATGTGGTGAACATGAAATTCCGCAGGGGATAGGGAGGTAGCGTTCATGGGTGTAAAGTCAGATCGTCAGGCAAAAATTATAGAGATTATCTCCAACCAGGATATTGAGACCCAGGAGCAGCTGCTCCAGGAGCTCCACCAGGCTGGCTTCGCCAGCACCCAGGCCACCATTTCCCGGGATATCAAACAGCTCCGGATTGTGAAGGAGCTCACCAGCCTGGGAACCTACCATTATACCACAGCCTCCCGGGAGGTGCCCAACACCTTCAGCAGTCGGCTGAATACCATCTTCCGGGAATGCGTCACCAGCTTTGACTACGCACAGAATATCATTGTGATTCATACCTTGCCCGGGCTGGCCAATGCCGCTGCTTCGGCGCTGGATGCCATGAGCCGCAGCGTTGTGCTGGGAACCCTGGCCGGTGACGACACGGTGATTGCCGTTATGCGGGATGCCAATGCCGCCGCCGCCTTTTGCGGCGAAATCCACGGACTTATCAAGTAACGGAGGTGTATTTCCGTGCTGAATCTTCTGCATATTGAAAATATTGCGGTTATTGAGAGTGCGGACATCTCTTTTGATCCGGGCTTCAATGTGCTTACCGGCGAAACCGGTGCCGGTAAATCCATTGTGATTGATGCCATCTCCGCAATCCTTGGGGAGCGTGCCTATCGGGATATGATCCGAACGGGAACCAACAAGGCTTCCGTTCGTGGGGTGTTTACCCAAGTCCCGGAATTTCCCTGGTTTGGGGAAAATGGGGTGGACTACGACCCGGAGACGGTGATTCAGCGGGATGTTTTTCTGGATGGGAAAAACATATGCCGGGTAAACGGAACCTTGGTGTCCGTGGCCATGCTGCGCAAGCTGGGCATTCAGCTAATCAATATCCACGGCCAGCATGATTCTGCTTCCTTGTTCGACGAAGAAAATCATCTGGTTTTTCTGGACGATTTTTCCTCCAATGAAGCGCTGCGCAATGCCTATCTGGAAAAATACGAGGCAGTTGCCGCCCTGCGCAGGGAAATTCAGCGCATGACCATGGACGAGGGCGAGAAGCTCCGCCGAATGGAAACCCTGAAATATCAGATTGCCGAAATTGAAAAGGCAGAGCTGGCACCGGAGGAGGATACGGCGCTGGAGGAGCGCCGGAAGCTGCTGCAAAACGCCGAGCGCCTTTCTAAAGGGATGGACGAGGCGGTAGAGGCGCTGTATGGCGGCGAAGAGTCCGACGGTGCGTCGGGGCTCCTGTCCGAGGCAGAGCATGCCCTGGGGCGGCTGGCACGGTTCAGCGACCGGTTTACCTCTCTCCACGAGCGTGTAACCGACCTGATGTATCAGGTGCGGGACGTGGCCGAGGAGGCCAAAGACACCCGGGAAGAACTGAGCTATTCCGCCGATGAGCTGGAGCAGATTGAGTCCCGCCTGGATGTCATTCATCGTCTTCGGAAGAAATACGGCACCACCTGCCAGGAAATACTGGACTACCTGAAAAAAGCCAGAAATGAACTGGACGACATTGTGTTTGCAGACGACCATCTGGAGCGCTTGAAGCAAAAGCTGCAAAAAGCGGAGGCCGAGGCCTGGGATGCGGCAAAAAGTCTGCGTAAAAATAGGCAGGAAAATGCCCAGATTATGTCCGCTCGAATTTTGCAGGAGCTTAGTGAGCTGGATATGCCCCGGGTGCAGTTCCAATGCGTCTTCCGGGAGCAGGATTTGGCCCCCAACGGTGCAGATGCGGTGGCCTTTTATATGTCAGCCAACGCAGGCGAGGCATTGAAGCCCATGAGCAAGGTGGCCTCCGGCGGTGAGCTGGCACGCATTGTGCTCTCTATGAAGAATGTGCTGGCCGAGAAGGACCAGATTGCCACTCTGATTTTTGACGAGGTGGATACCGGCGTTTCCGGCCGGGCTGCCCAAAAGGTGGCCGAGAAGCTGCGCAAGCTCGCCCGGCATAAGCAGGTGCTTTGTGTCACCCATCTTCCCCAGATGGCGGCTCTGGCCAATACCCACATGCTGATTTCCAAAAGTGAGCGGGACGGCCGCACCTATACCAGCGTCACCCCCCTGGACCGGGAGGGAAGGAAGCGGGAGCTGGCCAGAATCATCGGCGGAGCAAAAATTACACAGACCACTCTGAAAAGCGCAGAGGAAATGCTCGGCGAGCCCGATGCAAAATAATAAACAGAAATGCGAAAGATTCCGGCCCACCGGAGGCTTTCGCATTTTCCTCTTGTAAATAGAAAAAAACTGTGGTAGTATCTATAGGATTAGAAGAAAAGAGCACCGAGGAGGAAGCCAAATGCGTTTTGCTCCCACATAGTTTTCTTCCAAAGCAAAAGGGAAACAATTACTTTGGAGGATATTTATATGACCGAACTGGAAAAACAAATCAGCCGCCGTCGGACATTTGCCATTATTTCCCACCCCGACGCCGGTAAAACCACATTAACCGAGAAATTTCTGCTCTACGGCGGCGCCATTGCCCAGGCTGGCGTGGTCAAGGGCAAGAAAAATGCCCGTGCCGCCACCTCCGACTGGATGGAGATTGAAAAGCAGCGTGGCATCTCCGTTACCTCTTCCGTGATGCAGTTCCAGTATGACGGCTTCTGCATCAATATTCTGGATACCCCGGGCCACCAGGACTTCTCCGAGGATACCTATCGGACACTGATGGCAGCGGACTCCGCCGTGATGGTGATTGACGGTGCCAAGGGTGTGGAGCCCCAGACCCGCAAGCTCTTCAAGGTCTGCGCCATGCGGCATATCCCCATTTTCACATTTATCAACAAAATGGACCGGGAGACCAAGGACCCCTTTGACCTGCTGGACGAATTGGAGCGGGAGTTGGGCATTGAAACCTATGCCATGAACTGGCCCATCGGCTCCGGCAAGGATTTCCAGGGCGTTTACGATCGGGACAAGAGCCAGCTGATTTTCTTCTCCGGCGTTTCCGGCAGGAACAAGGCGCAGAAGCAGGAGGTTGACCTGTACGACGCAAAGGTCGCCGAGCTTCTGGACAGTGAGCAGAAGCACCGGCAGCTGATTGACGATGTGGAGCTGCTGTCCGCCGGACGGGAGCTGGATGTGGAGGAAGTAAAGCGTGGCCAGTTGAGCCCTGTGTTCTTCGGCTCCGCCTTGACGAATTTCGGCATTGAGCCATTCCTGGAGTCATTTCTGAAAATGACGCCACCCCCCCTGCCTCGGGTAGCAGATTGCGGTGAAATCGATACGTTCAGCCCGGATTTCTCTGCCTTTGTCTTCAAAATTCAGGCCAACATGAATAAGGCGCACCGGGACCGCCTGGCCTTTATGCGCATCTGCTCCGGCAAATTCCAGCGGGATACAGAGTATTACCATGTGCAAACCGGCCGGAAGATGCGCCTGTCCCAGCCCCAGCAGCTGATGGCGGCGGAACGGGAAATTGTAGAGGAAGCCTATGCCGGTGACGTGATTGGCGTATTTGATCCGGGTGTTTTCTCCATTGGCGATACCATTACCGTTCCCGGGAAGAAATTTCGCTATTCCGGCATTCCTGTATTTGCGCCGGAGCATTTTGCCCGGGTTTCTGCCAAGGACTCCATGAAGCGCAAGCAGTTTGTGAAGGGTACGGAGCAGATTGCCCAGGAGGGTGCCATCCAGATTTTCAAGGTCCCCAATTCCGGTATGGAAGAGGTTATTGTAGGCGTTGTCGGCACGTTGCAGTTTGACGTATTTGAATACCGTATGAAAAATGAGTACGGTGTGGATTTGCGGATGGAGGGGCTGCCCTATGAGGAAATCCGCCTGATTGACCGGTACCCCGGGGATTTGACCGACATGAATCTGGGCAGCGATGCCGAGCTTCTGGAGGATTACCGGGGCAGGAATCTGCTGGTGTTTACCAGCTTCTGGGCCATCGATTTTACCTGCCGCAGAAATCCCGGACTGGAGCTGTCCGAGATTGTGGTTTCGGAAGGGTAAGCTATGCATGCATGGAAGCATTTTGTCACCATTACAGCCCACCGAATGCGGGTAATGCAGGGGTGCTTTCGTGTGGGCCTGTATTGGCAGGGCCTGACCCACGACCTCTCCAAATATTCCCCCACAGAGTTCTGGCGGGGGGCCAAGTACTACCAGGGAAACCGCAGCCCCAATGCCGAGGAGCGGGAAGAGAAGGGCTACAGTGAGGCGTGGATGCACCATAAGGGCCGCAACCGGCATCACTATGAGTACTGGTCGGATTTGAACACCAAAACCCGCCGCTATGCGCCGGTGCAGATGCCTAGGCGTTATCTGGTGGAAATGGTGATGGACCGGCGTGCAGCCTGCAAGACCTATCAGGGCAAGGGGTACTGCCGGGGCTCTGAGCTGGAATATCTGGAACGGAGCAAGGAGCATCTGGAAATGCACCCGGAGACCTTGCGCCAGCTGGAGTACATTCTGACTATGCTAAAGGAGAAGGGCGAGAAGTCCACATTCCGGTATATCCGAAATTCTGTGCTAAAGGGAAAGCCTTTCCCTTGGGAGACAACGGAATAAACCTGAAAACAAACAGTATCGGCTTCGGTCGGTACTGTTTTTGTTTAAGATTTGTTGAAGAATTCCAGCTTTTATTGACAGCTTCTTCCAGCTGTGCTATGTTAGCAGTGGAAAAAACAGGAAAGGAATGCATATTATGAACCGTCAGATATGGAAATTGGGCACTGCCATTTTGGGCGTATTTGCCCTGCTGTTTTGCTTCAGCGGTGCCGTACATGCAGAGGAAACCGCTCCCGCAAGGAACACGGTGGAGGTTTACACCGTGGATGAATTCCTGGATGCCATTGCCCCCAATACAGAGATTGTTCTGGCAACAGGGGAGTATAACCTGACGAAAGCGACAAACTATTCCCGGGGCGGCGGCCAATATTACCACTGGGAGGGCTGCTATGACGGCTCGGAGTTGGTCATCACCGACGTGGAAAACCTCTCCATTGTGGGTGGCGACCCTATGGCGGTGACCATTTCCACGGAACCCCGCTACGCCAATGTGCTTCGCTTCGACAATGTGGATGGCCTGGAAATTTCAAACCTGGTGGTTGGTCACACCCGGGAGCAGGGCTACTGCACTGGCGGTGTGCTGTACTTTGAGGACAGCAAAAATATCCAAATTGACGCTTCCCGCCTGTATGGCTGCGGTACGCTTGGGGTCAGTCTGTATAACTGCCGGAATGTGCATGTGAACGGCTCAGACATATATGATTGCAGCTACGGCTGTATTGAAGTGTCCAATAGCGAGAACGTGCTTTTTGAAAACAGTAAATTCTTCGACTGCAATATTGTTTTGGAGGGCTTCTCCGTTCGGACCTCCCAGAATGTGGCAATTATCAATTCCGAAATCTTTAATAATCAGGGAGGAGATTTTTCTACCCTGTTTTATGCAGACAGCCCCGACCTATACCTGGGCGGATTGGACATCCACGACAACGGGGTGGAGACAATCTTCGGCGGAAATGGCGCTGCGGTGACAGTGGAGAGCTGCCGCTTCAATACCTACGGAAAATGGGCAGAGGGAGAAATCTGCGCCGTTTCCCCGGATGGTACAGAATTGACGAGCGGGGATTTGAGCACTATGAAAATGCGCACCGTTTCGTGGAAGCCTGTACAGCTCCCGGAAGCACCCAAGGTGGAGGCCGGGGAGGACGGTAAGATTCATGTCACCAATGTGGATGAATTTCTGGCGGCCATCGGACCAGATACAACCATTTTCCTTGAGCCTGGGGAGTACAATCTGACGCAGGCGGCCAACTACGGCGGTCTGGGCAGCGAGAATTACTATTGGGAGAGCTGCTATGACGGCTATGAATTGGTGATACTGGATGCCAGCGGCCTGTGCATTGAGGCAGAGAGCCCGGAGAAGGTTTGCATTGTAACAGAGCCCCGCTATGCCAATGTGCTTCGCTTTGACGCACTCACCGGCCTGGTTGTCCGCAATGTGAAGGTGGGGCATACCGTGGATGCCGGGGTTTGCTCCGGCGGCGTGATTCAGCTGAACAACGTGAATAAGTCCCTGATTGAAGGATGCAAGCTCTATGGCTGCGGCATCCTGGGGGTTCAGGGAATCTACTGCAACAATCTGAGCATTTTCAACTGCGAAATCTATGAATGCAGCAGCGGTGCAGCATCGTTCCATTTGTGCAACACGGTTCGGGTGGAGCAGTGCAATGTCCATGACATTGGCCAGGGAGAGCCGGATGTGTATGTTTTCTATGCAGATTCCGGCTGCACCGATGTCCAGGTGGACGGAGAGCCGATTGTGATTGGCCCGGCCTGACCCAAAAACAATATCAGAAAATAAACGTGTAAATAGTATACCATATGCACGGATACCCGCCGAAGGAAGGATGCTTCGGCGGGTAATTTTTGCCAAAAATTGGGAAAACGCCGTGTTTATGCGATTCGGTTACATTTTGTGGTTGTTTCCTTGGGGTTCATGATGTATAATTCAAAATCGTATGAATATGTGCTCTTGTAGGGGAGTTATTTTTATGAAAACCTGTGATATTTCTGAATACATCGTTCCCGGCCGTCGGGTGCATTTGGTTGGCATTGGCGGCGTTTCTATGCGGCCACTGGGACTGGTGCTGAAGGGAATGGGGCTGGAGGTTTCCGGCTCTGATATGAGCGCTTCTCTTTCCACAGAGGAGTTGATTGAAAAAGGAATCCATGTGGCCATTGGCCATCGTGCCGAAAATATTCAGGGGGCGGACTGCATTATCCGCACCGCTGCCGCCCACAATGACAATCCCGAGATTGCGGCAGCCCGCAGCGCCGGCATCCCTGTGTTTGAGCGTGCCCAGGCCTGGGGCGAGATTATGAAATCCTATAAAAATGCCATCTGCATTTCCGGCACCCACGGAAAAACCACCACCACCTCTATGATGACCCACATCCTGATGGAAGCGGGGATGGACCCCACCGTGATGATTGGCGGATATCTCCCTCTGCTCCACGCCGGGCATCGGGTGGGCCATGGGGATACCATCGTGCTGGAGAGCTGCGAATACTGCGATTCCTTCCTGAATTTCTTCCCCACTCTGGCGGTGGTGCTGAATGTGGAGGCAGATCATCTGGACTATTTCAAGGATTTGGCAGACATCCAGAAATCCTTCCATAAGTTTGCGGAAATGGCAACCTTCGGCGTTGCCTCCAACGGAGACGACCCCCACACGGTGGAAGCCATGAAGGGCATTCCCCACATCAGCTTTGGCTTGGGGGAGCAGAACCAGGTGCGTGCCGTCAATATTTCTCCGGATTGGTGCCATTTTGATGTGGCTGTCAACGGGAAAACTTACTGCCATGTAGATATGGGGGTTATGGGCAGACACAATGCCATGAACACCCTGGGTGCAGCGGCAGCTTCGTGGATGCTGGGCATCCCCGGCGAGGCTGTTACCAAGGGTGTGGCCACCTTCCATGGGGCCGGGCGCCGGATGGAGCACAAGGGCGTTTTCAATGGGGCGGATATCTACGACGACTACGCCCACCACCCCGATGAATTGCGGGCAACTCTGGACACGGCACGGAGCATGGGCTACCGGCGCTTGGTGGTGGCTTTCCAGCCCCACACCTATTCCAGAACCAAGGCCCTGTTCGATGATTTTGTCCGGGAGCTTTCCAAGCCGGATGTTTTGGTGTTGGCTGAGATATATGCCGCCCGGGAGCGGAATACTTACGGCATTTCTTCTATGGACCTTGCGGCCAAAATTCCCGGTGCGGTGTACTGCGAGACGCTGCCCAAGGTTACGGAATATCTGCGCCAGCATGTCCAGCCGGGTGATTTGGTGATTACCATCGGTGCAGGTGATATTTTCCGTGCCGGGGAAGCCTTGCTCAAGGATTGAGAAAAGGGGTAAATCAAGTGAAAAAGTTGAGTGTGTGTATTCTGTTCGGCGGCGTCAGCCCGGAACATGAGGTGTCTTTGCGCAGTGCGGAGTCTGTCCTGAATAATATCGACCAGAGCAAATACAATGTATTTCCTGTGGGCATTACCAAGGACGGCGATTGGATTCACTATACCGGCAAGGACTATTCTCTGCTTCCCAGCGGGGAGTGGAAGGATTATCCGGAAAATCGGCGGGCAGCCATCTCACCGGTGCGTGGCCAGGGACTGCTGAGCTTCGAGGGTGACTGCGTTGTGCGTGAACGCATCGATGTGGTTTTCCCGGTGCTGCACGGCGAAAATGGTGAGGACGGCACCATCCAGGGCCTGTTGCAGTTGGCCGGAATTCCCTATGTGGGCCCCCATGTGGCCGCCTCGGCAGTGGCCATGGATAAGGCCCTGACCAAGCTGGTGGCCGACCAGGCGAAGATTCCCCAGGCGGCCTGGGAGCTGGTTCGCCGCAGCGACCTGGATTGCAGGCTGGATGCCATTGTCAGCCAACTGGAGAGCCGCTTTTCCTACCCCATGTTTGTGAAGCCTGCCGGTACCGGCTCTTCCGTAGGTGTTTCCAAGGCTGCAAACCGGGAGTGCCTGATCAGAGGCTTGCTGGGGGCAGCGGTGTACGATGACAAGGTGCTGGTGGAGGAATTTATCCAGGGTAAGGAAATCGAGGTTGCCGTTATGGGCAATCACAATCCGGTGGCTTCGGTCTGCGGGGAAATTGATTCCGGCGCAGAGTTCTATGATTACGATGCCAAGTATATCACCGACACCTCCGTTGCGTACATTCCGGCCCGCATCGATGAAGAGACCGCAGAGAAGGTGCGGGACATGGCGGTTCGGGTTTATCAGGCCATTGGCTGCCGGGGCCTGAGCCGGGTAGATTTCTTTGTGACGGATGCGGATAACCGGGTAGTGCTGAATGAAATCAACACCATCCCCGGCTTTACCTCCATTTCCATGTATCCGAAGCTATTTGCGGCCAGCGGCATTCCCTATTCCAAGCTGATTGACGAGCTGCTGGGGCTTGCCATGGAGGAAGAGGAATGAGCATTCCCGTAATCCTCTCTATCCAGGGCCGCCAGACCTATGCAGGCCAGGCACCGGAGACCATCCGCCTGGACACCGAGGGTACTATGGAGTATCGCAACGGCGGCTGGGACATTACCTACGAGGAAAGCGAGCTCACCGGGCTGGTGGGTGTCACCACCACCTTCCGGGTGGAGCCTGAAAAGGTAACGCTCCTTCGCACAGGTAAGCTCTCCAGCACCATGGTCTTTCAGGAGGGAGTCGCCCACGATTCCCTGTATGAAATGGAATTTGGCGCACTGATGATTACCGTGAAGGCCACCCGCCTGTTTTACGACATCGTGGAAGACGGCGGCTGCATAGATCTGGTATACCACATTGTCATCGAGGACACAGAGGCAGGGGAAATTGACTACCATCTGGACATTCGTGCCAAATAATCTCGCTGCATATTACGGTGCACTCCAAAAGGGGCTGCACCGTTTTTCACCTCTTGCCAACGGAGAGGGGAAGGCTCAAAGCGGCTTGCTTCTTAGAAAATCTGCTCCGCAGAAGACGGCTTTTCATTTTAAGCTGACATTGACTTTCGTCGGGATTCTTTGCTATAATAAAAAGAAAAAAGAGAAAAGAGTTTGCCTTTATGCATTTACATCACGGAAATACAACTGCAAGGGATATGACTCAGGGCTCCATTGTTGGGCAGCTGGTGGCCTTTTCGCTGCCGCTGATGCTGGGCAATATTTTTCAGATGCTCTATAACACCGTGGACTCGGTGGTGGTGGGGAATTATGTAGGCACCGAGGCGCTGGCCGCCGTAGGGTCTACCACAATGATAGTCAATATCATGGTTTTCTTCTTCAATGGATTCTCTACCGGTGCCAGTGTGGTGATTGCCCGCCGCTTTGGCGCTCACGACCGGGAGAATCTCCACATCGCCATTCAGACCACAATGGCAGGTACCTTCATTCTGGCGGTGCTGTTCACAGTGGTAGGCCTGGTCAGTGTTGACCCCATGCTTCGCCTGATGGCCACGCCGGAGGACGTGTTTGACCAGGCGACAGTTTATCTGCGGATTTATATCGGCGGCTTTTCCGGGCTGGTGATTTACAATATGTGCAGCGGTATTCTGCGGGCAGTGGGGGACACCACCAGACCCCTGTATTATTTGGTGCTGACCAGTGTTTTGAATATCGTACTGGATTTGTTCTTTGTTCTGCGGCTGAAGGCGGGGATTGCAGGTGTGGCTTATGCCACCATCATCTCCCAATTTGTCTCGGCGGGGCTTACCTTGCTGCTGCTGTCGCTGACCCGGGATGTCTACCGGCTGGACTGGAGAGCCCTGAAAATCAATGGTAAGGTTCTGGGGGAGATTATCCAGGTGGGCCTTCCGGCGGGCATTCAGAGCATTGTCACCTCCGTGTCCAATGTATTTGTTCAGTCCTATATCAATGCTTTCGGCTCTACCTGTATGGCGGGATGGAGCGCATACAACAAGCTGGACCAATTTGTGCTTCTGCCCATGCAGAGCCTTGCCATGGCGGCGACCACCTTTGTCAGCCAGAATATCGGAGCAGGGCAGGAGCGGCGGGCCAGCAGGGGAACGGTTGCCTCGGTTGGCCTGTCGGCAGGGGTGACGGCTGCAATTATTCTGGCAGTCTGCGGCTTTGCAGCCCCGGCGGTGTCTCTGTTCACCCCGGACCCAAGGGTGATTGCTTTCGGTGTCCTGTTTGTGCGCACCAATTTTGCGTTTCTGCTGTTCAACTGTGTCAACCACGTTCTGGCGGGAGCGCTTCGGGGCCGGGGGGATTCCACTGCGCCTATGCTGATTATGATTCTGACCTTTGTAGGAATCCGGCAGGTGTATCTGTTTGTGATGACACACTATATTTCCAACACCCCGGCATTGGTGGGCTTTGGATATCCTGTTGGATGGGTGACATGCTGCCTGATTGAAGTGAGCTATTATTTCATCCGGTGGGGCAAAAAGAAGGCCCCCAGCTTCTCCGCCCCGGAAACTCTATAAAAAAGAATCAGGCGGACTCTTGGTTACCAAACCAGGAGTCCGCCTGATTTTTAAGGAAAGAAACAAATCGGAATTCGTTGGCCCGGGGCCCTGAGCTATGCCGCTGCCTTGTCCGACTTCCGGCACAGGTGAAGCGCCATTCCCACGGCAAAGCCAACCAGTGCAGGGACAATCCATCCCATGCCCAGGCTGTACAGCGGGATAAACCGGCTGCCGAACGCCTTGACTGCTGCCAGGAAGCCGCTCTGGGGCACCATTCCTGCCAAAGTTCCCAGGAAGTCAAAGGTAGCAGCCACCAGAGTAAAGGCCGTAGTGACTACGTAGACGGTCTTATCCTTGCCAAACCATTTTTCGCTCAATGCCAGCAGAATCAGGGTAATGGCCAGGGGATACACAAACATCAGCACCGGCACACACCAGGCCACGATGGTGGACAAGCCGAAATTTGCAATTCCGAAGGCAATCAGGCTGAACAGCACTGCCCACACGGAGTATTTGGGCCCCTTGGGGAACATCTGCACAAACGCCTCGGAGCAGCTGGTCACAAGGCCAATGGCAGTCTTCAGGCAGGCGAAGGTGACTATGGCGGCAGTGAGGTAAGCACCCACGGAGTGGAAATAATATCTTGCGATTACACCCAGCACCTCGCCGCCGTTGGTGCACTCAGCGCACAAAGAAGCACTTTGGGCGCAAATCAGAGTGATGAAAAAGTAGATAACTCCCATAAACAGGCAGCTGAAAATTCCCGCCTTTGCCGTATTGACGGCAACCCGCTCCGGCTGCTGGATGCCATTGGAGCGCAGAACATTGATTACCACAATGCCGAAGGCCAGACCGGCCAGTGCATCCAGCGTATTGTAGCCCTCCAGGAAGCCGGTGAAGAAAGCGCTGCTCTTGGTGGCATACCCGGCAGCGGGAGTAAGCTCTGCAATCCGGTCTATGGGATTCAGAAGCGCAGCAATGACCAGTGCAGACAAAAACACAAGGAATACAGGATTCAGCATTTTGCCAATCCAGGTCATAATTCCGCTGGGCTTTAGGGAGAAAGCCAAAACCACAGCAAAGAAAACAAAAGAAAAAATGGCAAGATACAGGGCGCTGTGTGCCTCGCCGATCAGCCCCACTGCCCCAACAGAGAAGGAGGTGCTGGCACACCGAGGAATGGCGAACAGCGGCCCAATGGTGAGATACAGCAGGGTGCAAAAGAAGGTGCCGTATTTCTTCCCCACCTTATCTGCCAGGGACACTACGCCCTCGCACCGGCTGATGCCCAAGGCGACCACTGCCAGCATGGGAATGCCAACGGCGGTAATAAATACCCCCAGAAAGGCCATCCACAGGTTGCTGCCGGCATCGATGCCCATCTTTGCAGGGAAAATCAGGTTTCCCGCACCAAAGAACATGCCAAACAGCATACTTGTAATGGTGACGGTTTCCTTTGCGGTAAGATTGCGTTTCATGAATATCATCCTCTCTTCTTTTCATGGGACAATCCTACCCCATTTCCCGGCGCTTTTCAAATGGCGCAAAGTTTCCTGATAGGAAATTATTTAGAAGAAATATTTCTTTATAATAGACTTTTTGCAAATAATAAGGTATACTAAAGATGAAATGGCAGAAAACGAAACAAATAAACAAATAAGTTGATTTTAAGGAAACAAGGAGAGATTGCAATGGGAGAAATCAGCCGTGAGATCGGACACCGCATCCGCAATTTCCGCAAATCCCGTCACATGACCCTGGACGAGTTGGCAGAGGTGGTGTGTAAAAACAAGTCCACACTTTCCAAGTATGAAAATGGGGAAATCATTCTGGATATTGAAACCATCTATGAGATTGCCCGGGCATTGGGCATTCATGTGGAGCAGCTGCTCTATTGCACGCCGGATCGGGTGCCAATCCAATCCTCCGGGGCAAAGCCGGCTTTTTTCAGCGGCGTCTCCCAATTTTATGCCTATTATTACGACGGCCGCTTCAACAGCATTATGCGCTGTGCATTTGATGTACTGCTCCAATCCGAGGACAACCGCTATAAAATCATGATGTATGCCAACTTCCGGGATTATAAAAGCTACCAGAACTGCGAAACCACCTACTGGGGCTATATGGAGCATTACGACTTTATCACCAATGTAATTATGACCAATCAGGACTCCCCCATGGAGAAGGCCAACGGCCAGATTCTGGCAAACTATGTCAATTCCGACACCAAATGGGGGCTGTTCACCGGCCTGTCCGCCCGCCCCATGATGCCGGTTGCCATTAAGATGCTCTTTTCCAAAAAGCGTCTGACCGAGGATGAAGCCCTGGTGCAGATGCTGAAGCTGACCAAAGAGGATATCCGCCTGATGAAGCTCTATAATATGATGACGGTGATGTAAAAAAGCGGGAATCTTTGAACGACATGGCCTTGGTCATGTCGTTTTTTCTTGGTGTTCTTTCATAAAAAAGAAGATGGGGGACTATCTTTTTTCATTACTGAACCGTTAATCCAAATGAAAGGCCTTTTAAAATACAAGGAGAAGGGGGGAAGTCCATGGACAGCGACTTCTTGCTGATTTGCCGCATGAAAAACGGGGACGATGCCGCAATCGAAGCCTTTGTGCGGAAATACTATCCAGTTCTTTTGCGGTATTGCCATTTCCGCATCAAGAATCAAGCGGATGCGGAGGATGCCGTGCAAGAGGTATTTGTCCGCTTCTTCTCCACCCTCAGTGTCTATCAGCATTACGGAAAGGTACAGAATTACCTGTATGTGATTGCGGCAAATCTCTGCCGGGATTCCTACCGGAAGCCGGGGGAATTGCCGGAGGAGGAACTGCCGGAATCTCCGGTAGAGGAAATGGAGCCGGTGAATCTGCGGCTGGATGTCCGTGAGGCGCTGGCAAAGCTCCCGCCGGAGTTGCGGGAGGTGACCATTCTGTTCTTTTTTCAGGAGGTGAAGCAAAAGGAAATTGCAAAAATTCTTGGAATCGGCTTGCCCTTGGTCAAATACCGAATCAAACGGGCAAAGGAATTGCTGGCTGTTTACTTAGGAATGGAGGAAATGCCATGAAATATCGCATTCCGGTGGAGATTTCTGCCGGTGAGGACGCAATCCAGAAAACCATTGCGGCCTCCAAGGCCGCCTTTGTGGCAGGAGAGGCTGTACAGAGCATATCATCCGCAGAATTTTTATATCAGCAGAGCCGCTATATCCGCAAATGCTGGTGGATGGTGCAGGCACTTCTGCTTCTGGGCGTGTGCCTGATGCTTCATGCCTTGGAAAGCGATTATCTCGTTCGTCGTACCCTGGGCATTGCTGCGCCTCTTTTTGCAACCCTTATATTGCCGGAGTTTTGGAAAAACAGAAATTGCGATGCCATGGAGGTGGAAAAAACAACCCTTTTTTCCATCCGCCAGATTTATGCGGCGCGGCTGACGCTGTTTGCCGGAATGGATCTGCTCCTGCTTACCGCCTTTTTTCTGGGTGCATCCCTGCTCACCCAAATAACCGTCTTTGAGCTAATGACGCAGTTTTTACTGCCATTCAATGTCACCTGCTGCATCTGTTTCCGATGCCTGTATGGAGGCCGCAACAGCTCCGAGGCGCTTTCCATTCTGCTTTGTGCCATCTGGACGGGACTGTGGGTGCTGGTGGTGCTGCATGAGACGATTTATGATGCCATTTCCGTCCCCATGTGGATGGCGTTTTTGGCGACATCTGCCGCATACCTGGGGTATACCGTCCGCCGAGGTCAGCAAAATATTATTACATTTTTGGAGGCGAAACCGTCATGGAATTAACAATTTCAGATTTAACAAAGGACTTTGGCTCTTTCCGGGCTGTTGACCAAGTCACTTTTACCATGCACAGCGGTGTCTATGGCCTTTTGGGAGTCAACGGCGCAGGAAAGACCACCTTAATGCGAATGCTCACGACGCTTATCCGTCCCACCGGCGGAGAAATCCGGTGGGATGGGCAGGATGTGTTTCGGATGGACAGTGCCTACCGGAAGCTGTTAGGGTATCTTCCTCAGGATTTTGGCTGCTACCCGGATTTTTCCATCTATGACTACCTCATGTATATTGCATCCATCAAGGGTATCCGCCCTGCCGCAGCAAAGCAGCGGGCACTGCGGCTGTTAAAGCAGGTGGGGCTAAGCCAGGCCGGACATAAGAAAATGAAAACCCTGTCCGGCGGCATGAAACGCCGGGTGGGCATCGCTCAGGCAATGCTCAACGATCCGAAAATCCTGATTCTGGACGAGCCAACTGCCGGACTTGACCCCAACGAGCGCATTCGCTTTCGCAACTTAATCAGCGAGCTTTCCGAAGACCGGATTGTGCTGCTGTCCACCCATATCGTGTCGGATATTGAGTATATCGCCAGCGAAATCCTGCTGATGAAGGATGGCCGCATCACCCTGTCCGGCACAGCGGAGGAAGTGATTGCTTCCATGCCGGAGCGGGTTTGGTTGTTTTCCGTGCCCAGGGAACAGGTTGACCGCTATCTGGCGGCCTACCGGGTTTCCAATCTCAAAACCACGCCTGCCGGTGCGACCCTCCGCATTTTGTCTGCGGAGTGCCCTGCTATCGGTGCCGTGGAGACGGCGGCGACCCTGGAAGATGTATTCCTTCATTATTTCGGAGAAAGTGCAGGTGACAGTGATGGTACGGTATGAACTGAAAAAGATTTTTGGCTCCTTTGGCGGCAAGGTCACGCTGGTGCTGTATGCGGCTGTTGTGGTTCTGTCCTGCTGGCTGGCCGCTGCCGGAGATCTGAACGTGGGTTCCGAGTGGGTCAATGAGCAGGGAAGCCGTGAAACTGGCCCCGCAGCCGTGAAGAAAATGCAGGCGGCAAGGGCGGAATGGACTGGCTGGCTCAATCAGGATATGCTGACACGGGCGGTGCAGGAAAACGCAAGAATCAATGCTACCCCACAGGCGCAGTCGAACGATGTGCGGCAAAACGATATTGCCTTCGGTTGGAAGCAGGGCTTTGACCCCATCCGGGAGCTGATTAACCGATCTTATTCTCCCGCCTTCCGGTACTATGACTATTACACAGCGGACGGAATTACTGCGATTGATGAGCATACCTTTTATTCCAACCGGGTGAAGCTGGTGCGGGAGTGGCTGAACGATAAAAGCGATGCTGGCGAAAGCACCTTTACCCAGCAGGAAAAGGATTACATCATCAGCCAGTATGAATCGCTTCAGACTCCGTTTTACATGGAATACCACGATGGATGGTATCAGCTTTTGGAAAAGGGAAATTTCATTCCCATGCTGGGAGTTCTGATTCTCAGCTTTGTGCTGTCTGGAATCTTTTCAGGCGAATTCAAGTGGAAAGCGGATGCCATTTATTTTTCAACGACCTATGGCAGAACAAAGGGAACCTCTGCAAAAATCAAGGCAGGATTATTGTTAATTACGCTCCTTTATTGGGTGGGCATCCTTGCCTACAGCCTCTTCACCCTGACCTATCTGGGCTTTGGTGGAGGAAACACGGTGATCCAGGTGCGCCTGTGGAAATCCCTTTATAACATCACCATGCGGCAGGCCTGGGTTCTTGCCGTTTCCTGCGGCTACCTCGGCAATCTGTTTTTGGGTATCCTGACCATGCTGATTTCCGCAAAAACGAAGTCTGCGGCAGTTGCGGTGTCGATGCCGTTTGTTGTGATTTTTATTCCCGCTTTTCTACAGGGGACGGTGGACGTACTGAGCACTTTGGCCAGTTTTATGCCGTCAACCCTGCTGGAATTTTACCAGCATCTTAGCACCTTTGATTTGGTTACGGTTTTTGGCAAGGTATTCCGGGTGGCGGATTTATGTATCCCCCTGTATGGCTTGCTTACCCTTATCCTGATTCCCATTCTATACCGGGAGTATCGCACAAAACAAATCGTATAAATCATAAAAAGAGCGCCACACAGCGAAATCAAGCTGGTGACGCTCTTTTCGGTGGAGTGAATTAAACCTCCAAATGGTTCTTTTTCAGAGCGGCCCGAATAGCGGTATACAAAATGGGGGCAAAGAGAATGGCAACTACGCCGTTAAAAACAGTGGCAGGCAGCTTTGCCGAAAGGCTCACCAGAGCGGCCTGGGAGGTCAGACCGTTGACAATCATGCCCTTGAGATAAGACTTGAACAGATACAGCACCGCATAGGTAACAGCACCGGCAGCAGAGGCTACGGTTGCCTTGCCATAGGCACTTTTTTCTGTGACGTTTGCCTTGAACACATTCCAGAACAGCAGCCCTGCCACAAGGCCATAGGCACCCTTCGTCAGGAAGGTAATCCAGCACTCCGCAATATACAGCGGGTTCAGGCAGTCATACAGCGCAGAGCCGAGACCGGCTGCCAGACTGCCGTACCAGGGGCCCAGCAAGAGGCCAGACAGGGCGCACAGAATGTTGCCCAGGTGGAAGGAGGTGGTGCCTCCAATGCTGATGGGCATGGTCACCCGGATGGCAGACCCGGCAACCGTCAATGCAGCCAGCAGGGCGGTGATAACAATTTTCTTGGTGGTGATGGCTTTTGTTCCGTTCATAGGAAGACCCCCTCATAAGTTGTATGGATTTGGGACCATTATATTCTGCTCTGGCCATAAAAACAGCGCCAAAATATAAATAGAAAACAATGCCAGATGGTGGTAAGACAGAAAAAATACGATGAATATCCCAATTTCCCGGGAGAATTTCTATTCAGAAGCTCCCAAAATTCGTTTTGCAAAAACAATGCGGGAAAAAGGACTGTACAAATACTCTGAAAGATGGTATAATTTTACCTGTGCTGGATGAACACAATGCATGTATCCGAATAAAATATTAAACAAATGAAGGAGAGCATTATGAGACTGATTCGCGCAAAGGATTATCAGGATGTCAGCCGGAAGGCTGCCAACATCATTGCTGCCCAGATTCAGCTGAAGCCCGACTGTGTACTGGGCCTGGCCACCGGGAGCAGCCCTGTGGGCACCTACAAGGAGCTGATTGCCAAATACGAGAGCGGCGATCTGGATTTCTCCCAGGTTAAGACTGTGAACCTGGATGAATATGTGGGCCTGACCAAGGAGCATGACCAGAGCTATGCCTATTTTATGCGCACCAACCTCTTTGACCATGTGAATATCGACCAGGCAAATTGCAACATCCCCAACGGTATGAACCCCGATGCAGAAGGGGAGTGCGCCCGCTACGATGCCGTCATCGAAGCCTTCGGCGGCGCAGATTTGCAGCTGCTTGGCCTGGGCCCCAACGGCCATGTGGGCTTCAACGAGCCTGCGGATGCCTTCGTTAAGGGCACCAACAAGGTCAAGCTCACCGATGCCACCATCGATGCCAACGCACGATTCTTTGCCAACCGGGATGAGGTCCCCAAGTTTGCCTACACCATGGGCATTGGCAGCATCATGAAGGCAAAGCGTGTCCTGCTGGTGGTCAATGGCAAGGGCAAGGCACAGGCCGTGAAGGATTGCTTCTTTGGCCCCATCCGTCCTCAGGCTCCCGGCTCCATTTTGCAGCTGCATCCGGACTTCACTCTGGTTGCAGATGAAGAAGCCCTGTCCCTGGTAAAGGATTTGCTGTAATAATAAGTGCCCTAACCCCGCATTTTCCGTTGGGGTTAGGGCATATTTTATATTTTGATAAAGATAGAAGGTTCAAATATGGAGCGGGAATTTTTAATGGAGCTGCTGAACGCCAACAGTGTATCCGGCAGCGAGACAGAGATTGAAAAGAAAATTTATCGCCATATGCTGCCAGTTGCAGATGCTGTCACGGTGGACGAAATGGGGACGGTGACGGCGGTGGTGAATCCCCAGGCCCCCTTCCGTGTGCTGATGACCGGTCACGCAGATGAGATTGGCCTGATGGTTACAGCTGTGACCTCGGAGGGCTTTTTGAAGGTGACCAACATCGGCGGCGTATACGCCACCTGCTTCCCCGGCCACAAGGTTCGGATTCACACGAAAAACGGAATCGTCTACGGCGCCGTGGTAAACACCCGGGAGCTGTGTAAAAAAGAGGGGCTGAAAGCGTCGGATTTGACCATTGACATCGGCGCATTGGACAAGGCGGATGCCTTGAAGGCCGTTTCTCTGGGAGATACGGTGAACTTTGATACCGATGTTCGCTTTCTTCTGAACGACAGAATCACCGCCAGAGCCATGGATGACCGGGTGGGTGCTTACATTGTCATGGAGGCTCTGCGGCTTGCCAAGGAACGGGGGGCTTCGGTGGGCATTTATGCCGCCGCCACCACCGGAGAGGAGACAACAGGCAACGGTGCCTATTTCACCGCATCCCGGGTAAAGCCCAATATCGCCATTGCCGTGGATGTGACCTACACCAGCGACTATGCAGGAATCGATACCGGGCTGACGGGGGATATCCGCATCGGAGGCGGCCCGGTTATCTGTAACAATCCCTCCATTCACAAAAAGGTGAATGCCATGCTCCTGGATGCCGCAGCCCAGCTGAATATGCCGGTGCAGATTGAGGCAGCCAACGGACGCACCGGAACCGACGGCGATATTATCCACCGCACCGGCCTGGGGGTTCCCTTTGCGCTGGTGTCCATCCCTCTGCGCTATATGCACTGCCCGGATGAGGTCGGTTCCCTGAAGGACATTCAGGATTGTGCAGAGCTGCTGGCCCGGTTCCTGTGCAGTTGCAGCGAGGACACGGATTTGAAGCCCTTTTGACCGGAGCGATTATTCCAGAACCAGCTCCACCGGGCAATGGTCCGAGCCGAAAATTTCAGAATGGATTTTTGCTTCTTTGATTTGCCCGGCGGCACGGTTGGACACCAGGAAATAGTCGATGCGCCATCCGGCGTTCTTCTCCCTGGCATGGAACATATAGCTCCACCAGCTGTAGGCACCGGTAACATCCGGATAGAGATGGCGGAAGGAATCGGTAAAGCCCAGTTCCAACGTCTTTTGAAAACTCTCCCGCTCCTGATCGGAAAACCCTGCGTTGCCCCGATTGGAAGCGGGATTTTTCAGGTCAATTTCCCGATGGGCCACATTTAGGTCGCCGCAGATGACCACCGGCTTTTGGCTGTCCAGCTCCGTAATTTTCCTGCGAAAGGCCTCGTCCCATTTCATCCGGTGGTCAATTCTGGCCAACTCCCGCTGGGCATTGGGGGTGTAGCAGGTCACCAGGAAGAACTCCGGATATTCCAGGGTAATCATTCTGCCCTCGTGGTCCAGCTCCGGCACCCCCAGACCGTAAGAGACAGACAGGGGCTCCTGCCGGGCAAATACGGCGGTGCCGGAATATCCCTTTTTCTCGGCATAATTCCAATACATGTGGTAATCCGGCAGGGAAAGGGACAGTTGCCCGGCGGAGAGCTTGGTCTCTTGCAGGCAGAAAAAGTCGGCATCTGCATCTGCAAAATACTGCATAAAGCCTTTTTCCATACAGGCCCGCAGACCGTTCACATTCCAGGATATGAATTTCATGAAAGATTCCTCATTTGCTTTCTGTATTTTTCGGGGCGCTATAGTTATCCAGCAGCATCCAGCTGTCCCGGGGGATGGTGAGCAGGCGCTGACCGGAAGAAACGGTGACATTTTCACATTCTGTAAGCTCAAAGCAGGTCATACTCAGGCAGGTGCAGCCCAGGGCAAACAAATGCTCCGGGAGGGCGGAAGCCTCCTCTGACAGCGCCAGGTGGACGGTATCGCCCTGAATGTCGGCAGACAGCAGCGCAGTGCCGGCTGGGAAAGGGTTTGTCAGAGCTTCGTCTATGGGCCCGGAGAAGTATTCCGACAGCAGCCTGAGCAAGTCATTCATCTGTCCGGTACCGTCCATAGCCTCGTAGTCAATGACGCTGTCTGCGTAGCCATAATCATATTCCGCCTTGGGATAGTACAGGTATACCGGCTCCACCAGTATTTTTCCGCTTCTTCCGCAGCCGGAAAGGAAAAGGGACAGCAGAGCAAGGACAGCAGCAATTTTTTTCATATGGAAGCCTCCGTATCAAACAGGGGAAACCGAAGGGTGAATTGGGTGCCGACATTTACTTTGCTGGTCACCTGGATGGTTCCGCCGTTGGATATAACCAGCGAATGGACGATGGACAGCCCCAGTCCGCTGCCGCCGGTGGAGCGGGAGCGGGACTTGTCCACCCGGTAGAAGCGGTCGAAAATGCGGGCACAGGCTTCCTCCGGAATTCCCAGGCCGGTATCCTCCACCGTAAGTACAGCGTCATCCGCTTCCTGTATCAGCCGGACGGTGAGGGTACCGCCGGGCCGATTGTATTTGATTCCGTTCTCCATCAGGTTGAATACGATCTGGTATAGGCCGTTTTCCTCCATCAGGATGGGGCAGGGGTGCTGCAAATCCAAATGAATCTGCACCCCTGCGGCGTGGGCAGTGGGCTGGAGAATGCGGGAGACCTGCTGCACAGTGGGGCGGATGTGGATAATTTCCAGCTCTCCGCCAGGCAGGCTATCAATGTGGGAGAGGGTCAGGAGCTTTTCCGTCATTCGGTTCAGCCGCTCTGCCTCCTGCCCGATGTCCGCTACAAATTCCAGCATGGTTTCCTTGTCCATGTCGTTTTGCAGAATGGAGTCGCTGAGCAGCTTGATGGCAGCCAGGGGCGTTTTGATTTCGTGGGAGGCATCAGAGACAAAATGAATACGCTTTTCCTCCGAAACTTGCAGCCGGTCTGTCAGGTCGTTGATTTCCCGCCCCAGCAGTGCCAGCTCATCCCGCCCCTCGGCAATGACCTTGTGGCTGTAGTCGCCGCTGCGGATAATCCGCATGGAATCCATAATGCGCCCCATTTTTGAGGAAAAGCGGTAGGAATAAACAAGGGAAAAGACCATCACAAAGAGCTCCAGGGCAGCTGTGATTTGGAAAATATGGAGGCGCAGGCTGTGCATCAGTGCGCCTCGGCCGGGGTCGTACTCCGTCATGTACACGCTGCCCACAATCTGCCCATTCCGGTAAATCGGTGTGGCACTCCGGCATATAACCATACGCTTGCGGTAGCTGCCATCGAAGCTGCTTTTGCCCCCCAGGGACTGCAAAACCTCCGGCAGAAGAATCCGCCGCCCCAGCGCATCGCCGACGCTGTCATACAGGGCGGTGGCAGCGGCATCTGTGACCATAATCCGGGTGGCAGTCAGGCTTTCCAGCTGGGCCAGCACATCCGCAACGGTGTCCGGGGCCAGGGTATCCAGCTCGGCCAACTCGTCCGAAGCAAGCTGGCATTTTTCAACCAGGGAGTGCTCCTTGCTCCGGTATATCAGTCCTTCGCCCACTCGGGAGCAATAGGCATTGAGAAAAACCAGTGCCGCCAATGTAACGGCCACATAGGTCATGGCATATAAAAATTGAGAGCTTCGATAGCGGTAGCCGATATTATTTTCGGAAATAATAGCCAACACTCCATTTCGTCAGGATTTGCTTCGGCTCTGCCGGATTGTCTTCCAGCTTTTCCCGCAGGCGGCGGATATGCACATCCAGTGTGCGGCTGTCTCCCCGGGCCTCATCCCGCCACAGCTCGTCCAGGAGCATTTCCCGGGAAAACACCTGGTTCGGGTGCTGCATCAAAAAGGCAATCAGCTCATACTCCTTGGCCGTCAGTTCAACGGTAGTTCCGTTTTTTATGGCATTGCGGCTGCCGGGATCCAGGGAGAAGGAGGCGCTGCGCAGGGTGTCCTCCTCAGGCTGCATACCCCCGGCACGCCGGAGCAGGGCACGGATGCGTGCCTTTAGCTCCAAAATCTGAAAGGGCTTTGTCAGATAATCATCTGCACCGCAGTCAAAGCCTGCCAGCTTGTCGCTGCTTTCCCCTTTTGCCGTGAGCATGATAATGGGCACCGTAGAGAATTCCCGGATTTTCCGGCATGCTGTCAGCCCATCCATTTCCGGCATCATCACATCCAGAATAACAAGATCCGGTGCCTCTTTCCGGGTCAGCCGGACAGCATCCAGCCCATTCCCGCCTGTGAGAACCTGAAAGCCGTCACTTTGCAGATTATACCGAATTCCCTTCACCAGCAGCGCTTCATCATCTACAACCAAAATCTTCATTATAAATCCTCCTACCCCTGTCATTTATGGAATATACATTGACGGAATGGGAAAAAACTGATATAATGCTACATAAATTCTTATCCGCATGGAGGCGGATTGCATCATCCCATCTATTATACACGATTTCTTACATCCGGACAACCCCGGCATGTCATAATGAGGTAGTATTATGAAAAAATATTCCGTTCTTTTCCGGATTGTGGCATTGGTTTTGGCTGCCGCATGTATGGTTCCGGCCGCCTTGGCAGAGGCGGTTCCCACAGAGACACAGTATGTTGCGGTGGATGGCCCATCCCCCAATTCGGATTTGGCCTTTGGCAGTGTGTGTATTCTCAATGGCTGCCGCACCATAGACGGTTACGTTCCACTGGCCGGGTCAGAGAGACGGCTGGACAGCGCCATGGCTGCCTTTGCCTTTGAGCGCAATACCGGTACCCTGGTGTATGCCTACAACCCGGATACCAAGCTCCCTCTGGGCGGCCTTGCCAAATTGGTGACAGTACTTCTGGCGCTGGAATACTGCGATTTGGATGAGGTTCTGACGGTGGCGAACAATAAGCGTTTCCCCGCCGGTCAGGTACATGTCAACCTGAAAAACGAAGAGCAGCTGACTGTGCGGGATTTGCTTTACTGCGTCATCCTGGCAAACGCCAGTGATGCCTGCATCGTTTTGTCCGACCGTGTTGCAGGAAATGCGGAGAATATGGTGACCATGATGAACAACCGTGTTCGCCAAATGGGGTGTAACAGCACCAATTTCTCCAATGTCTACGGCGGTGACAGTGGAAGCGCCTACACCACCGCCCGGGATATGGCCCGAATCACCATGGAATGTATGCGAAATGAAGAATTCCAGGAAATTCTTACCGCCGATACCTATCAGGTGCCTGCCACCAATCGCTCCGATGCACGAAAGCTGGAGTCTTCCAACTATTTTTCCTACAGTCAGAATATTACAAAGTTCTATGATTCCCATGTGACAGGCGGCTTCCAGAGCGCCTCCACCGGTACCGGCGCCAGCCTGGTGTGGACAGCGAATTATCGCAATATGGACATGGTCTTTGTCGTCCTGGGATGTACCCGTCAGCTCTATGAGAACGGATGGCAGGTTAAGGTCTACGGTAACTTTGAAGAAGGCCAATCCCTGATGAATTACATCTTTAACAATTTCAAGGCCTGCCGGATTCTATACAATGGACAGGCCCTGAAGCAGTTCGGTGTCCTGGGCGGGGCCAATGATATGGTTGCCGAGCCGCATCTGGATCTGGACAGCATTCTGCCCAATGATGCCCATATGGACAATCTCATCATGGAATATACGGACAAGGGCCTGACCGCCCCCATCAGTAAGGGGGACATGGTAGCCACAGTGGAGGTCTGGTACCGGAATACCTGCCTGCACGAGGCGGAGCTATACGCCATGCAGGATATACGGACATCCTCCAATTCCGGCTTGCAGGTACTGGGTGGGGCCGATAGAAGCGGCTCCGAATCCCGCCTGTCCCGCTATGCCCTTACCATCTGCCTGGTGGTTCTGGTTGCGGTGGTTGGATATCTGGGGCTGAATTATGTTCTTCGCCTCCGCCGCCGGGCCAGGGTGCGCCGCCGCAGGGGGCAGCAGAGGAGGCGGAATTACTGATGCTGGATTGGTCGGAGTTGGAGCAGAAGTGCCTGAGCTGCCAGAGCTGCGGCTTATGCCAGACCAGGCATCATGTGGTATTCGGTGTCGGGAACAGAAATGCAGACATCATGTTTGTGGGCGAGGGCCCGGGAGAGCAGGAGGATTTGCAGGGCATTCCCTTTGTGGGCCCAGCCGGCAATCTTCTGGACGATATGCTGTCCATTATCGATATCGACCGCAATACCAACTGCTATATTGCCAACATCGTCAAATGCCGCCCGCCCCGTAATCGGGATCCCCAAGAGGAGGAGCAGAGCGCCTGCATTGGGTATCTGCGCAACCAGTTTGCCCTGGTGCGGCCCAAGGTGCTGGTCTGCCTGGGAAGGATTGCCGCCCAGCGTCTGATTGACTCCAACTTCCGAATTACCAGGGAGCATGGTACCTGGGTGGAGAAGAAGGGCGTATGGATGACCGCCATCTACCATCCCTCGGCACTGCTCCGGGACCCCTCAAAACGCCCGGAGACCTTTGCGGATTTGCTGTCCATTCGAGAAAAAATGCGCAGCCTGTCACTTTTGCCTTGACAAATGTCCCTCCATTTGCTAGGATAGGGGCGATACGTAAACACGTGGATGGGATGAAGTAGGTGTTTCCCTTTCCTACAGAGAGTTGCCGGTTGGTGCAAGGCAGCAGGAGAGCCCACCGAAATACCTCCCGGAGTGGTCTGCCTGAAGGTTTAGTAGGGCAGGACGGGTTCGCCCGATACAGCGAGCGCCGTTGTTAGACGGCCTGAGGATGAAGCCGTGAGGCTTCATTGCACCAGAGGTGGTACCGTGCATTTATGCGCCCTCTGTCCGAAAGAACAGCAGGGCGTTTTTTATTTGGAGGCGAGAGAATGAATACCCCTATGGACGTGGTAAAAAACCATCCCGTAAGAAAATCAAAGCAGCAAAAGCAGGCTTTTCGTCAGGAGGTCACTGCCTGGCTGGAAAGCCTGGGTTATCCCGTTTCGGTGGAGCGGGGGAGCTGCCGCAGCCATAATATCATAATCGGCGATCCCAAGAGTGCTGAGTATTTGATTACAGCCCACTATGATACCTGCGCCAGGCTGCCGTTTCCGAACTTTATCACTCCCTGCAATTTTTGGATATTTTTGCTGTATCAGATTTTTGTCTGCATACTGCTGATTGTTCCATCTGCAGCTGTGGGCGGCCTGGTGGGCTATGGGCTCCATTCCTTTGAAATCGGCTACTTCCTTTTCCTGATTTTGCTCTGGGCATCCATCCTTCTGATGATGATTGGCCCGGCCAATCCCTCCAATGTCAATGACAATACCTCCGGCGTGGTGACATTGCTGGAAATTGCGAAATCCCTTCCGCAAATACAGCGCCGGAAGGTTTGCTTTGTTCTGTTCGACCTGGAGGAGGCGGGGCTGTTCGGTTCGGCATCCTATAAGAAGAAGCACAAGGCAGAGGTTGGAAACCAGCTTGTGCTGAATCTGGACTGCGTAGGGGAGGGGGACGAAATTTATTTATTCCCCACCGGGAAGCTGAAAAAGAAGCCGGACAGGCTCCACGCCATCCAAAAGCTGGCGGGCAGCTTCGGGAAAAAGTCCATCTCCGTCCGCACCAAGGGCTTCTCTGTCTACCCGTCCGACCAGATGAATTTTCCCTATGGCCTGGGCATCTGTGCCCTGCGGCGGGGGAGAGTGGGATTGTATCTCTCCCGAATCCATACGCCCAGGGATACGGTTCTGGATGAAACAAACGTCAACATTCTGCGTGCCGCCCTAATCACATTTATCAGCGGCAGCGCAGTGCAATAAGAAAGAAATTTGAACAATGAAAGTGTATGATGAACTGGTTGCCCGTGGTCTGATTGCCCAGGTAACCAACGAAGACGAAATTCGTGAGATGATTGATAACGGCAAGGCCACCTTCTATATCGGCTTTGACCCCACCGCCGATTCTCTCCATGTGGGTCACTTCATGGCGCTGTGCCTGATGAAGCGGCTGCAAATGGCGGGCAACAAGCCCATTGCCCTGATTGGCGGCGGTACTGCCATGATTGGCGACCCCTCCGGCCGCACGGATATGCGCTCCATGATGACCCGGGAGACCATCGACCACAACTGCGCCTGCTTCAAAAAGCAGATGGAGCGCTTCATCGAGTTCGGTGAGGGCAAGGCCCGGATGGTCAACAACGCCGACTGGCTGCTGAACCTGAACTACATTGATTTCATCCGGGATGTGGGTGCCTGCTTCTCCGTCAACAATATGCTCCGTGCCGAGTGCTTCAAGCAGCGGATGGAGAAGGGACTCAGCTTCCTGGAATTTAACTATATGCCCATGCAGTCCTACGACTTCTACTACCTGTTCCAGCACTACGGCTGCAATATGCAGTTCGGCGGCAACGACCAGTGGAGCAATATGCTGGGCGGCACCGAGCTGATTCGCCGGAAGCTGGGCAAGGACGCCCATGCCATGACCATCACCCTGCTGCTCAACTCCGAGGGCAAGAAGATGGGCAAGACCGCCAAGGGTGCGGTGTGGCTGGATCCCAACAAGACCACTCCCTACGAGTTCTACCAGTACTGGCGCAATGTGGATGATGCCGACGTGATGAAGTGCATTCGGATGCTCACCTTCCTGCCCCTGGAGCAAATCAACGAAATGGACGGCTGGAAGGATTCCAAGATTAACGAGGCGAAGGAGATTCTGGCCTTTGAGCTGACCAAGCTGGTACACGGCGAGGAGGAAGCCCAGAAGGCACAGGCCGCTGCCAAGGCACTGTTTGTGGGCGGAGCCGGTGATGACGAGCATATGCCCACCACCGAAATTACCGCCGACCAGCTCACCGACGGTCAGATTGGCATTCTCAATCTGATGGTTGCCTGCAAGCTGGCATCCTCCAACAAGGAAGCCCGCACCCTGGTTACCCAGGGCGGCGTTCTCGTCAACGACGAGAAGGTGCCCGCCCCCACCTTTATGGTCACCGAGGCCATGCTCAAGGAAGGCGTGAAAATCCGCAAGGGCAAGAAGGTCTTCCACAAGGCCATTCTTGTTTAATGACGCTGCGGGGCTTTTTCCAATACGTTGGTACCCTGCCCCGCCCGGTGACGGTACTGCACGCCAAACACGGAAGCCTAACATAGCGCCAATCATCCGAGCCACCCTCAAAAAGTGGCTCGGATGATTTTTCCTAGGCCATGTGCAGCAGCGTCCCCAGCTTTTCCACCAGCTGATGGGAAGCCGGGGTCAGGGGCAGGCGGGGCTCGCCGCAGTCATAGCCCAGCAGCTTCATGGCGGCCTTCACCGGGATGGGGTTGGGCTGGCTGAACAGTGCCCGAATAATTGGCGCAAACCGAATCTGCAAATCGGCAGCGGTGTCAAAATCTCCGTCCAGTCCGGCGCTCACCATGGCCTGGGTCATCTCCGGGTAGAGATTGGACAGCACGGAAATTACGCCTTTGCCACCCAGGGCGAGGGTGGGCACCGTCAGCTCATCACAGCCGCTCCACACCCGAAAATGTGCCGGACACTGGGCACGGATGGAGAGAATCTTCTTCATGTCTCCGGTGGCCTCCTTCACCCCGGCAATATTCTCCATGGCGGACAGCTCCCGGTACACGCTGACCGGAATATCCACCCCGGTGCGGGAGGGCACATTGTAGACAATCACCGGAAGCTGCACCGACAGCGCCACCGCCTGATAATGCAGGCACAGCCCCTCCGGCGTGGCCTTATTATAATATGGACTGACCACCAGCACCGCATCCGCCCCGGCCTCCTGGGCCTGTCGGCTCAGGCGCACCACATGGGACGTATCATTGGAGCCGGTTCCGGCAATGATGAGACAGTCGTCCCCCGTCACCTGCTTTGCCCGGGCAATGATGTTAATTTTTTCCGCATCCGTCAGGGTGGGGGCTTCCCCGGTGGTTCCGCACAGCACAAGGGCGTGGATGCCCCCTTCCAGCTGGCGGGTAATCAGCCGTTCCAGCATGGGATAGTTGACTTCTCCGTTCATCATCGGCGTGACCAGTGCTGTACAGACACCGGTAAAGAGTGGACTTTTCATATGAAACACCTCCGTACCAGTCTATGCAGATGAATTTCAATTTGTCTGTTGCAAAATCCGGGGAAATGAACTATACTGTTGGTGTTTTGGAATCGGAGGAGAAAAAATTGAAAACCCATGATTTTTATTATGATTTGCCGGAAGAGCTGATTGCCCAGACCCCCTTGGAACAGCGGGATGCTTCCCGGCTGATGGTGCTGAACCGGGAAACCGGCGAGATTGCCCACAAGCATTTTTATGACATTATCGACTATCTGAACCCCGGCGACTGCCTGGTGCTCAACGACTCCCGGGTGCTGCCCGCCCGGCTGATGGGGCATCGCCCCACCGGCGGCGTGGTGGAGGTTCTGCTGCTGAGGGATTTGGGAAGCAAGCAATGGGAATGCCTCTGCAAGCCCGGGCGCAAAATGCGGGAGGGCGACACCGTGACCTTTGGTGACGGCGAACTGACTGCCACCGTGCGCCGGGTGCAGGAGGACGGCAATCGAGTGGTGGAATTCCACTACCAGGGCATCTTCCTGGAGGTGCTGGAGCGGCTGGGCAAAATGCCCTTGCCCCCCTACATCAAGGCAGAGCTCCCCGACCAGGAGCGCTACCAGACCGTTTATTCCCGGGAGGTCGGCTCCGCCGCCGCCCCCACTGCCGGACTGCATTTCACCCAGGAGCTGCTGGAAAAAATCCGTGCCAAGGGCGTAAAGACCGCCTTTGTCACCCTCCATGTAGGTCTGGGTACCTTCCGCCCGGTGAAGGCAGAGGAGGTCCTGGACCATCATATGCACAGCGAGCTGTGCATGATGAGCCAGCAGACCGCCGACATTCTCAACGAGACGAAGCGCAGCGGCGGCCGGGTCATCTGCGTAGGCACCACCTCCTGCCGCACCCTGGAATCCCTGGTCAATGACGACGGCAGCTTTGAAGCCAAGTCCCGCTGGACGGATATCTTCATCTACCCCGGCTACACCTTCAAGGCCATGGATGCCCTTATCACCAATTTCCACCTTCCGGAAAGCACCCTCGTAATGCTGGTATCCGCCTTCGCCGGGCGGGAAAAGGTGCTAAGCGCCTACAACGAAGCAGTGAAAGAACGCTACCGCTTCTTTTCCTTTGGGGATGCTATGTTTATTGCGTAACTAAAAAACATCCTTTTAGGCGGCACTCTCAAATGGGAGTGCCGCCTTGCAATGTTGACAAATGCGCCTCAAAAGCATGTTCATTTTATAATAAAATGTGAAAATCAATTTGTATAGTTAAATCCTACATTTTCTAAACTTCATTTCCGCACAAATGACGTAAATTTCACATCTACCCCCAAAATGCGCCATATCATCCAAAAGATGAAAAAATGTTTTGATAGCAGAGTGAATAATTGACATGTTCATTTCACGGTGTTAAACTGAGAGTATTATGGCGAGATAACCGTTGGCTATGGATAAAAAGGCCTTATGCAGGGCAAGGAAGCAGAGGAAGGATACCGTGAAATTTATTGCTGGAATTGATGGTGGAGGAACCAAGACGAGAGTGGTAATTGCGTCACCGGAAGGGGAGATGCTGAGCCGGGTGTTTGGGCCCTTCAATCTCAATAGCATTGGGGCGGAACGCTTTGCAGCGCTGCTGGATGAAATATGCACCTGGCTGAATCAGCAGGGGACATGCATGGCCCTTTGTATTGGCTCTGCCGGAATCAGCAACCGGGAAATGGAGAGCCTGGTTTTGGCAGGAATGCAGCGGGGCGGCATTGCCAACTGGAAGATGGTAGGAGATCAGGTGATTGCGCTGACCGGTGCGCTGGATGGGCAGCCGGGGATTGCCTTGATTGCCGGTACCGGCTCCATTTGCTTTGGGAAAAATGCTGCCGGTCAGTTTGCCCGTTCCGGCGGCTGGGGACATTTGATTGGTGACGAGGGCAGCGGCTATGCCCTGGGGCGGGATGCTCTGGCGGCTGTGGCACGGGCCTGGGACGGCTGGGGGGAGAAAACGCTTCTGACCCAGCTGCTGGCCTCTGAATTGGGGCTGGATGACCAGCAGAAAATCATCTCCTACACCTATGGCGGAGACAAGAGCAGAATTGCCGCCCTCTCCGGGCTAGTGGAACAGGCAGCCAGGCAGGGAGATTCTGTTGCCATGGAGATTCTCTGCGCCAATGCGGTGCAGATGGCCCGATTGGTAGGAGCTGTGGCAAGAAAATTGGCGCTTTCGGCACCGCAGGTTGCCATGCTGGGCGGTCTGCTGGAAAACGACACCATGCTCAAAGCCCGGTTTCAGGCGGAGATGGCCAAGCAGTACCCCGAAATGCGCTGCGTGAAGCCCCATAGGGATGCAGCCACCGGTGCGGTAATGCTGGCCAAAGAAATGCTGTGAGGTGAACGGAATGCATCCGATTCTTTCGTGTATAGAAAAGCCCAGCCGCCTGGTGGTGGGGCTGATGTCCGGAACTTCTGCCGACGGCGTGGATGCGGCCCTGTGCCGTATCCGTGGCCATGGGGTTCAGTCAGAAATTCAGCAGCTGCGTTTTGTGTTTCAGCCCTTTGCACCGGAGGTGCGGGAAGAAATTCTGCGCCTTGCCAGCGGGAAAAGCGCCTGTGCAGCGGATTTTTGTAAAATCAATTTTCTGCTGGGAGAGCTCTATGTTCAGGCGGTGGAGGAGCTGTGCTCCCGGGCGGGAATTGGCGGTGACGAAATCGATTTGATTGGCAGTCACGGCCAAACACTCTGGCACATTCCCCGGCAGGAGACGTATTTGGGCCACAGCTTCCGCAGTACATTTCAGCTGGGGGAATGCGCCGTTCTGGCCCAGCGGTTCGGCTGCCCGGTTATCGGCGACTTCCGTGTTCGGGATGTGGCCGCAGGCGGTCTGGGGGCGCCCCTGGTTCCCTACAGTGAGTTTTTAATTTACCGCAGCAAAACCCAATGTGTTGCCCTGCAAAACATCGGCGGCATTGGCAACATCACCTGTTTGCCCCCGGATTGCAGTCTGGAGGATGTGTTTGCCTTCGATACCGGTCCCGGAAATATGGTGATGGATGCTGTGTTTACTGAGCTCACCGGCGGAAAGAAAACCTACGACGAGGGGGGTGCCTTTGCCGCAGGCGGCGTGGTGCATCCGGGACTGCTGAGCAGACTAATGGAGGACCCCTATCTGTCCCGCAAGCCGCCAAAGACCACCGGACGGGAGTATTACGGCCCGGCCTATGTGGCAAAAATTATGAAATACGCCAGGGAGCATTGTATTGCCCATGCCGACCTGATGGCCACGGTAACGGCATTTACCGCAGAAACCATCCGCTACAGTGTGGAGCATTATTTCCCGGTACCGCCGGACCGCCTGATTATCGGCGGCGGCGGGAGTATGAATAAAACACTGGTGCAGGACATTGCCCGGGCACTTCCGGGCTGTGAGGTAATGACCAACGAGGCCCTGGGCTATGACAGCAATGCCAAAGAGGCGGTTGCCTTTGCCGTGCTGGCCAATGAGGCATTGTTTGCCGGAAGCAACAATGTTCCTTCCGTTACCGGAGCCAGGAACCCGGTGGTGATGGGCAAAATCAGCTTGTAATTGTCTTAGTCTTAGATGCCCGAAACCCATCATTTGTCAACTCCACATCGGCCCGATATTGCCTGGACCGGTGTGGAGTTTGCGTTCCCATTGGCCCGCTTCCGCCGCCCCCGGGGAGAGGCAGGTAAGCTGAGCCATAAGCCGATGGACAGAAAATATAATATGTTGACTTTTACCGGCAATCCAGGTAAAGTATATCCGAAGGTCAGGCTACACCTATGGAGATGGCTGCGGCAGAGGGCACTGATGCCGGTGCTTGCCCTTCACCTTATCATCCAACAGGAGAATTCGTTATGTTTGAGCTTTTGAAAACAGAAGGGAAGGCCCGCCGGGGTGTGTTTACCTGTGCCCATGGCGTGGTGCAGACTCCCGTTTTTATGAATGTAGGCACCCAAGGGGCCATTAAGGGGGCACTCAGCGCCGCAGACCTGAAGAATATCGGCTGCCAGGTGGAGCTTTCCAACACCTATCACCTGCATTTGCGTCCCACTGACAAGGTGGTGCGGCAAATGGGAGGCCTGCACAAGTTTATGACCTGGGATGGCCCCATTCTCACCGATTCCGGCGGCTTCCAGGTGTTCAGCCTGTCCTCCCTGCGCAGGATTAAGGAAGAGGGGGTCTATTTCTCCTCCCACATCGATGGGCACAAGATTTTTATGGGGCCGGAGGAGAGTATGCAGATTCAATCCAATCTGGGCTCGGATATGTGCATGGCCTTTGATGAGTGCATCGAAAATCCGGCTCCCCGGGACTATGTCCAGAAGAGTATCGACCGTACCTATCGCTGGCTGGTGCGGTGCAAGGCGGAAAACGCCCGGCTCAACACCCTGCCGGATACCGTCAATCCCCAGCAGATGCTCTGGGGCATCAACCAGGGAGGCACCTATGCCGACCTGCGGGTTTCTCACATGCAGCGGATAGCGGAGCTGGATTTGCCAGGCTATGCCATCGGTGGCTTGGCTGTCGGAGAAACCGCCCAGGAGATGTACGATATCATTGAGGCGGTGGAGGAGCATATGCCCGCCAACAAGACCCGCTATCTCATGGGTGTGGGCACCCCCACCAACATCATCGAGGGTGTAGCCCGGGGCGTGGATTTCTTCGACTGTGTGATGCCAGCCCGGAACGCCCGCCACGCCCGGCTGTTTACCTGGGAAGGGGCCATCAATCTGAAAAATGCGAAGTACATTTTGGATGAATCTCCCATTGACCCCCAATGCGATTGTCCTGTCTGCCGCCGATACTCCAGGGCTTATGTGCGCCATCTGTTTGCAGCAGAGGAGATGCTGGCCATGCGTCTGGCAGTGATGCACAATCTGTATTTTTACAACAAACTGATGGAACGGATTCGGGAATCCCTGGACAACGGAACCTTTTCTGAATTCCGCCGGGAATACTCAGAAAAACTGGCACGCAAAATCTAATTGTGTTCATTAGTCAATGATGTGAGACCGTAAAAAAGGAAAGAGTTCTAGAATTAGCAGAACGTTTTTTCGGACTCCAACTCCAGACGTTTTTGTATCGGCGATTTCCAGTTCAAGACTGA
>Ga0129313_1000056_pt1 | contig 117068 bp, 94 predicted proteins | sample O1105metagenome_FD_94436 | JGI IMG/M metagenome (GOLD analysis project Ga0129313, IMG submission 94436) | Orangutan group fecal microbial communities from fecal samples from Wisconsin, USA - O1105 metagenome | ecosystem: Host-associated > Mammals > Digestive system > Large intestine > Fecal...
ATATTCGCATATCGTGGGATTAACATCCCACTTTTATGCTCATATCGGGGCGGGTCCCAAGGTCTTTCAACCACTTATGAGCAAGCTCATGTGGTTTTAGACCTTTTGACCCTGGCATCATACTTATTACGGTACAAGGATGCGAAGTGCCTGCTTTTCATTTGTGATAACGACCTTTTTATGGTTTCCGCCATACTCGCCGTCTCTCGTCCATGCAATCTCCTCTTCACTTTCAAAGATGATCTCGGATGTTTTAAAGCAATACATACAGTCGCTGTCAATATTTCTGCCGATGAGAGCTGCCATGATCTGATTCAGTTCCACGACATTTTTCGGTTTTTTGATCAGTGTTACCTCAAACACGCCATCATCCAGATGAATATGCTTTCCGGTGATATTTTTAAAGCCGCCGACCGAAACGGAATTTGTGACCATGCCATACATGAAATCTTCTTCGATCGTCGTTCCGTTGCTCGTTACCCTCAGGTGGTAGGATGGGTATTTATTCAGTCTTCTTGCTCCCTCCAGCACATAGGCCAGATGTCCCAGCACGTTTTTCACCTGTTGGTCTGTTTCATAAGAAACATCTGTAAAGAGACCAAACGCTGCAATATATACAAAGCTGTCCTCATTAAACGAACCGATGTCACAGGCGTATTCCTTTTCCTGCACGATCATTTCCGCCGCCCGGATCATATTGCTCGGAATATGCAGACTGCGTGCAAAGTCGTTTGTCGTTCCCGCCGGCACATAACCGATAGGGACGCGGTCAGTCCGCTTCATCATGCCTTCCACCACTTCATCCAGCGTTCCGTCTCCGCCGCTGCATACAACAAGATCATATTTTCCGGCTTTTTCAAGTGTGGCACGGACTGCATCTCCTCTTTGCCGGGTCGGATATGCTGTCACCTCGTATTCTGCTTTTGCAAAAATATCAATGATATCCAGTAAATTGCTGCGGATCGCAGCTTTTCCAGCGTGTGGATTATAAATAAAAAGCATTTTCTTGTCCATATACTGTCTCCTTTGTAATGTGCCCTGGCATCAAAATCAGTTAGTTACAAAGAGGTTTGTTTTTGCGTCGGCGTTTGATTTCCTTACCTCGCCTAAGCAAAGAATGTGCCCTGGCACATTCTTGCGCCTGCGGCGGTCGCTAGCGACATCTACATTGTACGCCGCAGTGCGCATCCCCGCAGAGCGTTTTTTACTCGAAAAACCCGCTACTTCGTAGCGGCGCAGCTATGCTGCTTCTGTTTTTCTCTCCGTGAACCCAAGCCCATGCATAATCACCTACGGTGATGGGCTGGGGCTACATCATGCATCTTTGATGCATGACATTGTACGCTCGGTTGAAATATTCTATAACCTGCTGCGCAGGTTATTTAGTCGCACATTTGCTGCGCAAATATGTGACAATGCTTGATTTCCTTACCTCGCTACAAAAAGGGACACGTATCCGTGTCCCTTGCCTGCAATGTCTGAAAGATTATTCCTGTCCACTCAGATACTTTTCAATGCTGTCGACTGCATCCTGCTCATCCGCGCCGTCTGCAACGACTGTAACCTCTTCACCCATGTTGAGCCCCAGACTCATCATTCCCATAATACTTTTTGCATTGACTTTTTTACCTTCTGCATGAATGTAAATAGTGCTGTCATGCATGCTTGCCTTCTGTACAAGCACTGCAACAGGTCTTGCCTCAAGCCCGTTTTCAAGCTCGATCTTCATTGTTCTTTCAATCATTTTGAGATTCCTCCTACTTAACTTTCAGTTCCTTTGCAAGCTCCCCCAATTTTCTCAATCTGTGATTTACTCCCGATTTGCCCACCGGTGGATCCAACAGCTTTCCAAGCTCCCCCAAAGACGCCTGTGGGTTCTCAAGACGGACATATGCCATCTGGCGCAGCGGCTCCGGCAGACCTTCCAGCCCCATTTTTTCCCGGATCAGTCTGATATCTTCTACCTGCCTTGTCGCAGCATTCACCGTCTTTGTGATGTTGGCGGCTTCACAGTTCACCTTACGGTTCACCATGTTGCGCATACCTTTATAAATACGCGTATTCTCAAATTCCATCAATGCTTTGTGCGCTTCCGTGATATTTAGAAAATCCGCAATATTTTCTCCTTCTTTCATGTATACTACATGATATTTCTTACGAACTATCATTTTAGCATCTAATGAAAAATCATGCAATATTTTTAAAAGCTGCTCTGCCTGCGCCTGTAAGCCGCAGACGAGCTCCAGATGATAGGACTTGTATGGATCGCTCATGGATCCCACTGCCATATAACAGCCTCGCAGATAAGCTCTTTTGCAGCAGCTGTTTTTGATCAGAACAGGATCTGTCAAATGTCTCATCATCAAATTCCCTGCAATGCGCCCGCCATCACCCGGGACATTTTTGCATGACACAGGCACCTGGACCGGATGCCCTGCCGTATCGCAGATCTTCAATGCCTCCAATACCCTGAACGCATCCTCTCCTGTCACGAAAAGCCTGTAATTTTGTGTCTGCATCTGATTTTTCGCAACAGCTTCTATCTTAAATGTTTTTTTCAATAATGTAAAGCATTTTCTGATCACAAGCGGATTTTCCGACTGCACGAGCAGTGCCCCATCCTCTTCTATATGCCCGCAAAACTGTACCAGTGCTGCCAGCTCCGCCAGCTGACAATGTCTTGGAGAACTGATAACCTGTGCCAGTTCTTCCTTGATCTGTCCGGAAAATGACATACCGCACCTCTTTATCATTTCAATCTGTCAACGTCCTTATGCACAAGTGTAAGCCCGTAATTTCCATGATCCTTCATGCGTTTATACAACGCATTTGCAAGGGTCACGCTCCGATGCTTTCCGCCTGTACAGCCAATCCCGATCACCAGACGGTATTTTCCTTCTTTTACATAGTTCGGGATCAGGAATGCAAGCATATCCGTGAGCTTATCCAAAAAAAGACCTGCCTCCGCAAAAGACATGACATAGTCGTATACTTCTTTATCGTTTCCTGTTTTCTTCTTTAGTTCATCAATATAGAACGGATTCGGTAAAAAACGGACATCAAACACCAGATCTGCATCCAGCGGGATCCCATTCTTAAAACCGAAGGACATGATCGTGATCATGAGGCTATTATATGCCTCATTCCGCACAAATATACGATCCAGCTCTTCCTTCAGCTCTCTTGTCAGAAGGGAAGAGGTGTCGATCACATAATCTGCCTTATCCCGTATTTCTTTTAATATACTGCGTTCCTTTAAAATGCTTTCTTCGATCGCACCGTTTCCATCGATCGGATGCATCCGGCGGCTCTCTTTATAGCGTTTTAAAAGGGTGGAATCATCTGCATCCATGAACAGAACTTCATATGCGATACCTCGCTCTGTCAGCTGGGACAATGCCTTCATGATATCCCCGAATGCCTGATCGGATCGGATATCAAGTCCGACCGCAGCCTTTTCAATCTCGCTGCCCGGCTGTACGATCAGCTCTGCAAACGTTGGCACAAGCGGTACCGGCAGATTATCCACGCAGTAGTATCCGGCGTCTTCCAAAAGCTTCATCGCTGTCTGCTTTCCGCTTCCACTCATACCTGTTACGATCACAAGCCGCATATTACCTCCTCACAGCAATTAAAAATCTCCTAAAAATACAACTTCAGGCTCTAATGTAACGCCAAACTGCTGTTTCACACGTTCTCTCACTTCATCAATTACTTCCCTGACATCTGCGGAAGATGCATTTCCGACATTGATCACGAAGCCGCAATGTTTTTCCGATACCTGCGCACCACCGATCCGGAATCCTCTCAGGCCCGCATCCATGATCAGTTTTCCGGCAAAATAGCCTTCCGGTCTTTTAAAGGTGCTTCCTGCGCTCGGATATTCCAGCGGCTGTTTTTCTTTTCTGCGGCCGTTAAAGTCATCCATTTTTGCCTTGATCTCGGCAGGATCACCTTTTGTAAGCTGCAATTCCACTTCTTCTACAACAAACGGGCGGTTTTTGATGATACTGGTGCGGTATCCGAATTCCATCGTATCGCAGTCCAGAACCATTTCTTCTCCCATCTGGTTCAAAACGGTAACACATTTCGTTACCTGCTTCATTTCTCCGTCATATGCGCCCGCATTCATAACGATCGCACCGCCGATGCTGCCCGGAATGCCTGCTGCAAATTCCAGACCGCTGAGTCCGTGCTGCATGGCCGTGACTGCTACCTGTGGCAGCGAAGCCCCCGCCTCCGCACGGATGATATTGCCCTCTACCTCGATCCGGGCAAATTGTTTTCCAAGGTTCAGCACGATCCCCGGATACCCTTTATCTCCTACAAGCAGATTGCTTCCTTTTCCGAGTACAAAAAACTCCTGTGAAATTTTTGCCATATACTGTACAAGCTGCGTAAGCTGCTGCTTTCCGGGCACTTCCACAAACACTGCTGCCTCACCGCCCGTACGAAATGTTGTATGGGCTGCCATGGGCTCCTGCAGCTTCATATTTTCCGGGGTTACCGTTTCCCTGATAAACTCCAGTAAAGCCTGATTCAAATTATTCACCTACTAAATTATTTATATGATTGTCGAAAGATGTCATACGGATTGTTCCGTGCTTTGCACTCCCACAATCCTACCCAATATTCGCATATCGTGTAGCATACGCTCCACTTTTATGCTCATATCGGGGCGGGTCCCAAGGTCTTTCACCCACCTATGAGCAAGCTCATGTGGGGTTAGACCTTTTGACCCTGACATCATTATATTTATATTACTAACTTCGCTGCGCCGTAGATACCTGCATCATTGCCGAGTGTTGCAAGTGTAAACTTCATATCTCTGCTTGCATGGAATACGGTCTTTGTATAGTTTTTCTCGATATAGGAAAGGAGTACCTCTCCCGCCTTGGATACGCCGCCACCGATAACGAATGCTTCCGGATTGATAACATCCGCTACGATTGCAAGTCCTTCACCAAGATATTTACCAAACTGTTCTGCCACCTGCAGTGCAACAGGATCGCCCTCTTTTACTGCATCCCAGACATCCTTTGCTGTTACGGTATCTGCGTTTAAAACACTCTTTTCCGTTGCTTTTGCAAGCGCACGTTTTGCCAGACGTACCACACCTGTTGCGGATGCGTACTGCTCTAAGCAGCCATGATTGCCACAGCCGCATTCATCCGGCTCCTCGTCATTCATATGGATATGACCGATCTCACCGCCTGCACCTTTTGCACCTGTCAGCATCTGTCCGTCTAAAATGATACCACCGCCAACGCCGGTACCGAGTGTGACAACAACCAGTGTATGAAAGCCCTGGCCGCCGCCCTTCCACATTTCTCCGAGCGCTGCTACATTGGCATCATTTCCGGCTTTTACGGAAATGCCTGTCAGTTCTTCCAGTTTTTCATTGACATTAAAAATACCCCAGCCAAGGTTGACACATTTATATACGACACCCTTGCTGTCTACCGGACCCGGTACACCAACACCGATTCCCGAAACTTCTTCTTTATCGATCTGTTTCTCAGCCAGCTTATCTTTAACTGCCTTTGCGATATCCGGCAGAACATTTTCCCCGCCGTTTTCCGTACGTGTCGGGATCTCCCATTTATCAAGGACATTGCCTTCTGTATCAAAGAATCCCATTTTGATCGTTGTACCGCCGACATCTACTCCAAAACAATATTTTTTCATTCTTCTGTATACTCCTTTTATTTTTACACTTTCTTATTCTTCATCTTCATCACGACGCTTTGCAAGCGATTCCTGTACACGCTTATAAAGCTCCTGTGCTGCATTATAGCCCATCTTTTTCTGTCTGTGGTTGACTGCTGCCGACTCGCAGATCAGCGCCAGATTACGTCCCGGACGGATCGGAATGGTATGGCTTGCGATCTTATTACCGAGGTAATCCACATATTCCTCTTCCAGACCAAGACGGTCATATTCTTTATCCTTGCTCCAGTCTTCCAGACGGATGACCAGATCGATATTTCCCGTATCCTTTACGCTGGAAACACCGAACAGTGTCTTGACATCGATAATACCGATACCGCGCAGCTCGATGAAATGCTTTGTGATATCCGGTGCGGATCCGATCAGTGTATCATCGCTTACCTTGCGGATCTCTACCACATCATCTGTGACAAGACGGTGTCCACGCTTGATCAGCTCCAGTGCAGCCTCTGATTTACCGATTCCGCTCTCACCAGTGATAAGAACACCTTCACCGTAAACATCCACCAGTACGCCGTGTACGGAAATACACGGTGCCAGCTTTACATTCAGCCAGCGGATCACTTCCGCCGTAAAAGCAGAAGTTGCTTTCTTTGTCATTAACAGTGGGATCTTGTGCTCAACCGCTTTTTTCAGAAACAGCGGATCCGGCTGCAGCTCTCTGCAGAACACGATAACCGGGATCGGATTGGACAACAGCTTTTCAAAGATCTCTTCCTTCCGCTCTTCCGTCAGGCTGTTCATATAGGTATATTCTACAAATCCGATGATCTGCAGACGTGTTGCCTCGTAATGCTCAAAATAACCTGCAAGCTGCAGCGCCGGTCTGTTGATATCCGGCTGTGTGATCTTGATCCCCTTCGTTTCGATCTCAGGTGTCAGATTCTCCAGCTTGAATTTCTCAATGATTCTGCTTAAACTTACACTTGCCATAACCCCACTCCTTATCTCACTATTATGTTTATGCACTTTTCCGTGCAAATATCGCGTTTCCCAATATAACGCTACATCTTAACTAGTGTAACATAAATAAAATAGGTCTGCAATGTAAAAAGCCCACTGTATACGGGACTTTTTGCGGATCATCCTGTTATACCAATATAAGAGGCTGGTGCCGCTGCAGTGCCTCAATCATATCATGATATATCTTTTTATCCTTTGACTCTGTAATCGTTGTTATTTTCCTGCCCGCATCTTTAGAGGATGCACCACAATGAAAAATCTTTTCTGTTTTTGTGCTGTGATCCAGGATAATGTATCGGTCATGAAAAATATGATTGTTTTGAACAAAACGGAGATGAATATGTTGGTATTCTGTTATGAATTGATTATATTCCTTCAAGCTCAAATGCCCTTGTTTATTATCCGAATATATTACAATATCAATACCTGCACCAATATGCCTGAAAAGCAGCAATGTGTGAAGCGAAATATAATCATCAATGATATAAATGCTCTTCTTAGCCTTACTGTAGATTTTCTGATATGTAGCAGCCGCCTCACAGAGCTCACCGTTCATAAACAGATATTCGTTTGCATTTTCATCCGAAAACGCCTTAAAGATCATTGGCAGGTCGGATTTTTTCAAAACTTCCGTCTCCAGCCTTGCGATCGCCGATCTGTTCTCGCTTGTCTGGATCGACAATTTCAAAAAATCTTCCGCACTGACCAGAGAACCAGATGACACATAATCCTTCATGCTTTTAAATATCCTGATCAATGCCAAACTTTGCTGCGTTGCGAGTTCTCCTTTTAATACTGTCATCAACATATAGATTCCCTGTTCGGTAAACGCATATGGTAAATACTTGATATGTTGCCCCCGCATATTGCCGTTTTTGTTTAAGGTGAAAAAATTGCACCTTAAAGCCTCATCATATGTCAGCTGAAACATAAAATCATCCGGAAATTTTTCAATGTTATTCTTTACCTGCCTGTTAAAGTTCTTTGTTTCATAACCATAGATTTTGGCAAGATCCTTATCAAGCATTACTTTTTGACCTCTTATCTCATAGATAAGACTTTTCATTTGTTCTGTCGTTATGATCGCGATCTCATCGCTCATAGATGTATCCTCCACAGCCTTACATTTTGCCATACTGGTCAACAGGATATTGTGACATAAATAAAATGGGAAAATAGTGATTGAAAACCTTTAGAATCGTAGAATTTACTATGTTTTCAAGCATTCATGATATGAAAATAAATAACGCAGACGCACCAGCACTTCAGTTCGAAATGCTGATACACTGCGTTTATAGTATGCTTTAAATATTTACCTGTCAAGATTCTTTGGAAATATTATGAAAAAATCCATAAATCTCCTGCGCGCAGGATTCATTGATCTCCGGGATCTCCAAAAGCTGCTCCACGGAAGCGTTTTTGATCTCGGAAAGAGAGTCAAAATGACGCATGAGCGCTTTTCTGCGGGCAGGACCGACGCCCTTGATCTCATCCAGAACGGATCGGACATTTGTCTTGCGGCGCAATGATCTGTGATATTCGATCGCAAACCGGTGCGCTTCATCCTGCACTCTTGTGATCAGCTTAAAGCCCTCGGAATGCGGATCGATCGGCTGTTCCACCCCTTCGTAATACAATCCTCTGGTCCGGTGATGATCGTCCTTTACCATACCGCAGACCGGAATGGACAGATGCAGCTCCTCAAGCACTTCCTTTGCGATATTGACCTGACCACGTCCGCCGTCCATCAGAAGCAGATCCGGGAACTTGGTAAAACTGCCGTAAACATCATCCTTTTCTTTTTCCTTATTTTCCGCCTTTTCGGTAAGTCCGTGCGTGAAACGCCTGGTCAGCACCTCATGCATGCTGGCATAATCGTTCGGGCCTTCCACTGTTTTGATCTTAAATTTACGATAATCGCTTCTTCTCGGCTTTCCGCCTTCAAATACGATCATGGATCCGACCGATTCAAAGCCGCTGATGTTGGAAATATCGAATGCCTCGATCCTGTTGACCTGCGTAAGGCCGATCAGCTTCGCGATCTCCGCAACTGCGCCCGTCGTCCGTTCTTCCTCACGACGGATCCGTTCTTTGTCCTGCGAAAGGACAAGCGCAGCATTTCTTGCTGCAAGCTCGACCAGCTTCTCCTTTGTTCCGATCTTCGGTACCACAAAACGTACCTTAGAGCCTTTCCGTCCGCTCAGCCATTCCTCAAGAAGCGGCATATCAGGTATTTCGCACTGCAGCATGATCGTTTTCGGCAGATAAGGCGTTCCCGCATAAAACTGTTTTACAAAGCTGCCCGTGATCTCTTCCTCTGTCTGGTCTGCCACATGCATCATGTAATAATGCTCGCGCCCGATCAGACGGCCGTCTCTGACAAAAAACACCTGTACAACCGCATCCTTCTCATCTTTTGCCAGTGCGATCACATCTTTGTCTTCTCCGTTGCTGTCCGTGATCTTCTGCTTCTGCGCCACAGCCAGTACGCTGTTTCTCAGATCCCGGTAGCGGATCGCCTCCTCGAATTCCATCTGCCCGGAGGCTTCTTCCATTTTCTGCTCCAGTTCTTTCAAAACACCATGGTAATCTCCGTTCAGGAAATCCACTGCTTTTTTCACATTCTGCGCATATTCTTCCTTACTGATATAGCCCATGCACGGTGCATCACACTGTTTCATGTGATAATTCAAGCACGCCCTGTCCTGCACGGCTTTTTTTTCTATATTTGAAGCTGTCTCATTCTGTCCGGTAGTTTCTTCCGGCTGTCGGATCTGGCGGTTACAGGTACGGATCTTGTACAGCTTACAGATCAGTTCGATCGTGTCCTTGACGCTGGACGCACTTGTGAAAGGTCCGAAATATCTGGACTTGTCCTTCTTCATCAGACGCGAAAAAAGAACCCTCGGATATTCCTCTCCAAGCGTCACCTTAATATAAGGATACGTCTTGTCATCCTTCAGCATCGTATTGTATTTGGGACGGTGTTCCTTGATCAGGTTATTTTCCAGTACCAGAGCTTCCAGCTCCGAATCGGTCAGGATATATTCAAAATGGTCGATGAGACTGACCATTTTCCGGATCTTTGCCGTTTTTTTCGTACTCGTCCGGAAATAGGAGTGCACACGTCGATTCAGATCGATCGCTTTTCCTACATATATAATGGTGTCTGCCTTATCATGCATGATGTAAACGCCTGGCGAATGGGGAAGTTTTTTCAGTTCCTCCTCGATGCAAAACATGATCTGTCTCCTTTCTCCGCTTTCTATACTATCCTCTATTTTAATCACCTGCGGTGATGGACTGGAGCTGCATCATGCATCTTCGATGCATGATGCATGACATTATAAAACAAGAGAGGAATCCGCAAAGCGGATTTCTCTCTTCGTTCCTATTTTTATGATTCGGAATTTGTATCTTCTGTCCACTCCTGTTTCTGTTCCGGCTCTTTCACTGCGTCTCCGGCTTCAGGTGCAGCCTTCTCTGCCTCAGGGGCAGGCTCTGTATCATTTTCCGCCTCAGATGCAGGGTCTGTATCCGGTGCTTTTATCACTGTGACATGCTTTTCAACTGTTTTCTTTTCGGCTTCAGCTTCTGCCTCCAGCTTTGCGGCAAATCCTGTTTTTTCCGTATCGTCTTTTTTATCTTTCTTCTCTTCCGGTTCAGGAAGTCCCTTTTCCTTCCGGTAGATCTTCATAAATTCCTTACCGGTGATCGTCTCCTGCTCGATCAGATGTGCAGCGATCTTATCCATAACTGCTCTGTTTTCCGTCAGCATCTTTTTGGCTTCCTTGTAGCAGTTTTTCAGGATCTTCATCACTTCTTCATCCACAGCCGCAGCCGTCACATCAGAACAGTTCATAGCTGTTGTTTGATCCAGATACTGGCTTTCTGTCGTTGCCAGTCCCATCAGACCGAAACGCTTACTCATACCATACTGGGTTACCATGGCTCTTGCAATGTTGGTTGCCCGCTCAATATCATTGGAAGCACCTGTTGTAACGGTGTCGAATACGATTTCTTCTGCCGCACGTCCGCCAAGAAGCCCGACGATCATATCATGCAGCTCTGCTTTGGAATTCAGATATTTTTCTTCTTCCGGAACCTGCATCACATAGCCAAGCGCACCCATGGTACGCGGAACGATCGTGATCTTCTGTACCGGCTCTGCGTTTTTCTGCAGGGCTGCGATCAGGGCATGTCCTACTTCGTGGTAAGATACGATCCGTCTTTCTTCCTTGCTCATGATGCGGTCTTTCTTTTCTTTTCCGACCAGTACAACCTCGACTGCGTCAAACAGATCCTTCTGGCAGACAGCCTTACGGCCGTTCTTAACTGCATTGATGGCTGCTTCGTTGATCATATTGGCAAGATCGGAACCGACTGCTCCTGACGTTGCGAGTGCAATCTCCTGCAGATCCACGGATTCATCCATGCTGACATCCTTGGAATGTACCTTTAAGATATCGACACGGCCTTTCAGATCCGGCTTATCTACAATGATACGTCTGTCAAACCGGCCCGGTCTGAGCAGCGCCTTATCCAGAATTTCCGGTCTGTTTGTCGCACCCAGGATCAGAATACCCTTGGAGCTGTCGAAACCGTCCATTTCGGAAAGCAGCTGGTTCAGTGTCTGCTCACGTTCTTCATTACCGCCGCCGTACTTGCTGTCACGGCTCCGGCCGATCGCATCTATTTCATCGATAAAAATAATGCATGGCGCATTCTTTGTTGCTTCCTTAAATAAGTCTCTGACACGGGAAGCACCGACACCGACATACAGCTCGATAAAATCGGAGCCTGCCAGTGAGAAAAACGGTACATGTGCTTCTCCCGCAACTGCCTTAGCCAGCAGTGTTTTACCGGTTCCGGGAGGGCCTACCAGAAGTGCACCCTTCGGGAGCTTTGCACCGATCTTTGTATATTTGCCCGGGTTGTGCAGAAAGTCTACCACCTCCTGCAGGGATTCCTTTGCTTCATCTTCACCGGCGACATCTTTAAATGTAACGCCCGTTTCTTTCTGGACGTATACCTTTGCATTTGATTTGCCGACACCGCCCATCATTCCGCCGCCCGACATCTTGCGGAACAGGAAGCTGAGCAGTACCCAAAGGATCACGATCGGCAGGACATAGGTCAGCAGGATCGATAAGATCCAGCTTGAATTGTCCGGGATCTCCTTACTGTAGGTGACATCATGCTTATTTAAAAATGCAGGCAGGGTATCATCCTCCACAATACCCGTATAATATTTGATCTCCGGCTGACTGTCATATCCACCGTAAAGTGCAAACGGATTTCTGCTGCTTTCCGTCTTTTCCTGTGCCTTGTCCTGCTTTGGCGTGATCACAAGCTTATCACTCTTGATGAGGACACTGTCTACCTTGCCATCCTCTACCATCTGCAGAAATTCATCATATGTGATTTCCTTGCTGGAGCTGTTTGATACAGAATTCATCAAAAAGCTCATGGAAAGCAGTGTGATCAGCGCTGCGACCAGAAGAAGCATAAAGCTCTGTCTTTTCTGCGGTCCTTTCTGATCATTTCCACCATTTCCGTTATTATTTCCATTCCCACCATTGTTCTGCGGTCCCTGGTAATTCTGATTATCCATAATGTTCTCCTCGTCCGGCTTATTAAAAGCCTTCTATCATTATATAGATTAAAAATGCCAAAATCAATACGCTTTCTGTGAAATACTTGTGACCAGTTATGAAAGATTTATAAAATCCCCCATTTTTTACCTGATTTTCATATTGATTTTGAAAAGCTTTTTTTGTATCATAGAAAAGTATTGTTCGTGTTATAAAACGCACAACGCATGTATATAGAAACGGTATATTTCAAATAAGAAGGGAAACAGGTTTTTATGGCAAAAATCGGATTTGATAATGAAAAATATCTTCGTCTGCAGTCCGAAAAGATCAAGGAACGTATTGCTGCGTTCGGCGGTAAGCTTTACCTCGAATTCGGCGGCAAGCTTTTTGACGATTATCATGCCTCCCGGGTTCTGCCGGGCTTCAAGCCAGACAGCAAGATCAATATGCTCGTACAGCTCAAGGATCAGGCTGAGATCGTCATTGTCATCAATGCAGAGGATATTGAAAAAAACAAGGTCAGAGGCGACCTTGGTATCACCTATGATCTGGACGTATTACGACTGATCGACGCATTCCGCGGATACGGTCTTTATGTCGGCAGTGTCTGCCTGACTCGTTTTAACGGTCAGCCCAGTGCAGCCGCCTATCAGAAAAAGCTTGAATCGCTCGGTTTAAAAGTGTTCAGGCATTATCCGATCGCCGGATATCCGTCCGATATTCCTTATATCGTAAGTGATGAAGGCTACGGAAAAAATGAATATATTGAAACAAGCCGCTCTCTTGTTGTTATCACAGCACCGGGACCGGGCAGCGGAAAAATGGCAACCTGTCTTTCCCAGCTGTATCACGAATATAAGAGAGGCATCAAGGCAGGCTATGCCAAATATGAGACATTCCCGATCTGGAATCTGCCATTAAAGCACCCTGTCAATCTCGCATACGAAGCAGCAACAGCAGATCTGAACGACGTCAACATGATCGATCCGTTCCATCTGGAAGCATATGGTGAGACAACGATCAACTACAACCGTGACGTTGAGATCTTCCCGGTTCTGGAAGCCATGTTTGAAAAGATCATGGGAAGCTGTCCGTATAAATCCCCGACAGATATGGGCGTCAATATGGCAGGCTATGGCATCATCGACGATGAAGTGACAAAAGAGGCCTCCAAACAGGAGATCATCCGCAGATATTACAACACGCTCTGCCAGATCCGTCAGGGAACGGCAGATAACGAGCAGAAGCTGAAGCTGGAGCTTCTGATGAAGCAGGCCGGCACTTCCATAGAAGACAGACCTGTTGTCAGCGCAGCCAAAATCAAAGCAGAGACAACGGGCGATCCGGCAGCAGCGATCCAGCTTGCGGACGGCCGCATCATTACAGGAAAGACAAGTGAGCTTTTAGGTGCCACAAGTGCCATGCTGTTAAACGCATTAAAATCACTTGCCGGTATTGCAGACGATGTGCAGCTGATCTCTCCGACGATCATCGAACCGATCCAGAATCTGAAAACAGGGCATCTGCACAGTAAAAACCCACGCCTCCATACAGACGAAGTGCTGATCGCCCTTTCCATCTGCGCAGCAACGGATGAAACAGCAAAGGAAGCGATCGACCAGCTGCAGAATCTCGCCGGGACAGAGTTCCATTCCAGCGTGATCCTTTCACAGGTAGATATGAATGTTCTCAGAAAACTCGGCATTAATGTAACCTGCGAACCAAATTATGAATCACAGAAGTTGTATCATCGGTAAATATATGCTATGATGAGACGTGTGCAGGAAATATGGCACCATCAACGAGTAGATATCGTAACATTTTGAGCGAAGGTGCTCCCTTTGGGGGCAGTTTCGCTCTTTTTTATTTATTACAGGAGGAAAAAGAAATGGCAGTAAAATACGTATTTGTAACAGGCGGTGTTGTTTCCGGTCTCGGAAAAGGCATTACCGCTGCATCTCTCGGCCGTCTTTTGAAAGCACGCGGCTACAAAGTAACGATGCAGAAATTTGATCCTTATATCAATATCGATCCGGGCACAATGAATCCGATCCAGCACGGTGAGGTTTTTGTAACGGATGATGGCGTGGAAACAGACCTTGACCTTGGACACTATGAGCGTTTTATCGATGAAAGTCTGGACAAAAACTCCAATGTCACAACCGGAAAGGTATACTGGAGCGTTTTGCAGAAGGAACGCCGCGGTGATTACGGCGGCGGTACCGTACAGGTCATTCCGCATATCACCAATGAGATCAAGAGCCGTTTTTACCGCAACTTCACCGATGAGGAAACACGGATCGCCATTATCGAGGTCGGTGGTACGGTCGGCGATATCGAAAGCCAACCATTTTTAGAGTCCATCCGTCAGTTCCAGCACGAAGTCGGACACGAAAATGCCATTTTGATCCATGTCACACTGATCCCATGGCTCTCCGCTTCCCAGGAAATGAAAACAAAGCCGACACAGGCAAGTGTCAAGGAGCTGCAGGGCATGGGAATCCAGCCTGATATTATTGTCTGCAGAAGCGAGCATCCGCTCGACCAGCAGATCAAGGACAAGATCGCTTTATTCTGTAATGTACCGAACAGTCATGTACTGCAGAATCTGGATGTGGAATATCTGTACGAAGCACCGCTTGCCATGGAAAAAGAACGTCTTGCACAGGTTGCGTGTGACTGCTTAAAGCTCGAATGCCCGGAGCCGGATCTTTCCGACTGGGAACATATGGTAGCGCAGCTGCGCAGTCCGAAGCACGAAGTGAAGATTGCACTTGTCGGCAAATACATCCAGCTGCATGATGCTTACCTCAGTGTTGTGGAAGCATTAAAGCACGGCGGTATTTTCATTAACACAACCGTAGATATCAAGTGGGTGGATTCCGAGCTGGTAACACCTGCCAATGTAAAAGAAACACTCGGTGATGCAGACGGCATTATTGTTCCGGGCGGTTTTGGTGACCGCGGTATCGAAGGCATGATCACCTCGATCGAATTTGCCCGTGAAAACAAAATCCCATTTCTCGGTCTCTGCCTCGGTATGCAGCTTACGATCGTGGAATTTGCAAGAAATGTTGTCGGATACCACGATGCACACAGCATTGAAATGGATCCTGCCACAACCCATCCGGTCATTGCACTGATGCCTGATCAGAACGGTGTCGAGGATATTGGCGGTACCTTAAGACTTGGTTCTTATCCGTGTGTCCTTAATCCGGATTCTCTGGCTTACCGCTTATACGGTAAGGAAACGATCCACGAAAGACACAGACACCGCTATGAAGTCAACAATGACTACCGCGCAGCCCTGACAGAAAAGGGGCTGAAGCTTTCCGGTCTTTCACCGGACGGACGTATCGTGGAAATGTGCGAGCTGCCATCCCATCCGTTCTTTATCGCTACGCAGGCACATCCCGAATTTAAGTCAAGACCCAACAGACCGCATCCTCTTTTTAAAGGATTTGTGGAAGCTGCATTGCAAAAAAAACAGGAAGAGGAATAAAGCATCCTCTGATATGCATAGAAAGCCCTCCGGCAAACGCCGGAGGGCTTTCTTATGTAATGTATAAGTGAAATGGAAGTAGCCTTATTTAATTCTGTTTCTGCAATGAAAAATCAGATAAGCTGATTGTAGAAACCGGTGTATCTTTCCCTTCGATCACTCCCATGGAAACTACCATGGTGATATTATCATCTTTCTCTTTATTTCCCGGTACGGTAAAGGTTATTTCAACTTCTTTTTCCTCATTTGCCTGAAGCTCGATATCTTTTCCGCCATACCAGTCATAGCTTGCTGTCAGAAATGCCAGCTTGATCGTTCTCGCCTCGGTAGAGGTTGCTTTGAATTTTGCAACATATGTTTTCTCCGGCTCAAGTGTGATTCCACTCTGTTTCAGCTGTACATGCCAATCTTCTGTGCCGACATCTTTGATATCATATACGATAGAATTATCGGAAACTGTAACATCCGCCACGCCCTGTTCTGCAACTACCGTCTCCCAGTCATTCAGATCATCTGCAAAATTTCCGTTTTTGATCATTTCAGCGCCTTCTGTCTCTGAAGGATCCTGCTTTGGTTCATCAATCTTTTCTAATTTGATATTATCAATACAGATTCTGTGCTGTGTAGAGATCACTTTTCCTTCGACCGCACCCATTGCAATATTGAAAATAGAGCCTTCATCTGTCGCTTCCTTCATCTTGAAGCTCACATCAATTGTCTGATATTCGCTTGTCAGTTTTGCCTTCTTTTGTACATATGGTGTCCAGTCTTCATTACCGGCAGCATCCTTATGTACTGCTCCGTTTCTCTGGATCGCATAAGAGATTTTTCTGTCAACGGAAGACTTCGCATCAAATGTCAAACGATACCACTGCCCTTCTTCCAGCACAACATTATTCTGCTTCAGCTGGATAAGCCAGTCCTGATCACCTGTATCTTTGATCGTAATATCAAATGCATGATCCTCTTTCTGGCTGTCTACCGTATAGGATACATCACTCGGTGTTTTCGCATATACTTCAAAGCCTGCAAAATCTGCATTAAAGGATCCGTTCTTGATCAGTGCATCCTCTTCTAAGCGGATATTATCCAGAAGTACCGTATCATTTACACCAATGGAAAATACAATATCACTGTTTGCCGTAAGGTCTACCGTCTCATCAATTACAAGCTTGTAAGTCTTTGTCGCTTTTTCTTTCGTAAGCTCTGCTGCAAACGTCTTTCCGCCCACTGTTACTTCAATTGTTTTTGCTTCGTCGCCTAATATCTGACCTTCAAATGAAAGTGCATATTCTCCTGCAGTCAGCGGAAGTTCTTTCTGCACAAGCTTCACATCGCTTACGCTACCGCAGTCTTCTGACTGGATCTGCATTCTTCTGCCATCGGAAAGACCTGTTACCAGATAGCTGACCTTTGCAGTATCTGCTGCTGTTATCTCCCAGTTGTCCATATATTTCTTTCCGGTCTGTGTTCCTTCCTGGAATTTACCGTTTGTTACGTAATTACCATCCGTCAGCACTTTCTTTCCTGTATCAATGCTGCCCTGTGCTACCTTTTCCAGTTTCACATTACTGAGATATACATCAGAAACAGAAGATGTTTTACCTAAGTTAAACTCGATTCTGGCATTGGCATCATCATGATCTTTTACCGTAAAGGTATAACTGTAGGACTGTTTTTCCGTTGTCAGATTTACTACTGTGTCATTTAAGTATCTGGCATAGTTGTAATCCGGTGCAGAAACATCTGCGATCATCGTTCTGTCAGCTGCTGCGTATGCATCAAAGCTGAGTTTGTACTGTCCTTCCTGCTTCACCGGAATACCGGCCTGTACAAGCTGTACTGAATGATTTTCCGTTCCTGCCTTTGTTGTACTGATCTTGACTGCTTTCTTTCCTGCGCCAAACTTATCATCTGCCACGATGCAGGCTGTTGCTTCTCCGCCCTGCTGTGCCATGAACTTCCATACAGAGCCATTTTCACCGCTCAGATCATCATTCTGTGAAAAATCATCATTTTTTACATACTTTCCATCTTCCGGTTCTACTACCGGTGCTTTTTCCGGCTTCTCAACTGTTTTTTCCAGTTCATCATAGTATGACTGATCCTTCTGATATGCTTTTACATAATCGATCACAAATGCCTGATCATCATATGTTGTTGTCTCATCCGGATATCCTACCCAGGAGCCACCGATCGCAAGATTTAAAATCATGTAAAACGGCTGATCAAACGGTGCTGGATAAGCCGCTGTTCCCTGTCCTACTGTTGTAGAATACCAGTCATTTGCTTCATGATATTTCACACCGTCTACATACCATGTGATCTTACCCGGTTCCCATTCCACAGCATAGGTGTGATAATCGCTTGCAAAGTCACCATTTTTTGCTGTATAAGTTTCCTGCTTCTGGGAATGTGGATTTCCATAATGCAATGTACCGTACAGTTTATTTGTTTCCTGTCCCATCACTTCCATGATGTCTATTTCTCCGCATCTCGGCCACTGTCCATACAGATTTTCATTGGTTGGCATCATCCAGAATGCAGGCAAATATCCTTTTCCTGTCGGAACCTTTACTCTTGTTTCAAATAATCCATATGTAAAATCATGTTTTCCCTGTGTATTGACACGTCCTGATGTGTATTTGTAAACAGGATTTCCGCTTTCATCGTCTCCAATCTTTTCTCTGACCGGTTTGATCACAAGATTTCCATTTTCCAGGTAAATATTCTTATTGCTGTTCACATACTCCTGCAGTTCGTTATTTACCCAGCCCTTTTCATGTGTTTCCACATTCCAGTCAGCGCTGTTTAAGGAAACGCTGTCAAATTCATCTTTCCATTTCAGTTCGTAGCCTTCATAAGAAAGATCCGGTTTTTCTGCCGGTTCCTCACTTGGCTGCGGCTTCGGTGTTTCTGAAGGTTTATCGCTTGGTGCCGGTGAAGGAGCCTGACTCGGTGCTTCTGTAGGAGCCTGACTCGGTGCTTCTGTAGGAGCCTGACTCGGTGCTTCTGTAGGAGTCTGACTCGGTGCTGCCGTAGGAGCCTGACTCGGTGCTTCTGTAGGAGTCTGACTCGGTGCTTCTGTAGGAGTCTGACTCGGTGCTTCTGTAGGAGCCTGACTCGGTGCTGCTGTCGGTGCTGCGGACGGTGTTTCTCCTGATGTCTGTCCTGCCTTCTTCACAGTGACCTTACAGGTTGCTTTCTTTGCATTGCCATCCTTGGAAGTTACTGTGATCACTGCTGTTCCTTCTGCTACAGCTGTAATTTTTCCCTTACCGTTTACCTTCGCCACAGCTTTATTACTGCTCTTGTAGGAAACCTTCTTAACCGTTGCTTTCTTCGGAGAAACTGTTGCCTTTACTACCGCTGTTTCCCCTTCTGTCAGACTGATCTCCTTCCGATCAAGCTTCACCTTTGTTACAGGTGTTTTTACGACAACCTTGATCGTTGCCTTTTTCTTTTTGTCAGCCTTGCTTGTTACTGTAATGGTTGCTTTGCCGTTTTTCAGTGCTTTCAGCTTACCTTTTTTCGTTACCTTTACGATCTTCTCATTTGAAGATTTGTAGCTGACTGCTTTGGATACTTTTTTTCCGCTCGTTGTGACTTTCGTTTTCAGCGTAAAACTCTGCCCTTTCTTCATCACCAGCGTTTTGGTATCCGGCTTTGTGATTGCTACTGTTTTTACTGCTGCTTTTTTACCTGTCTTTGCCTTCGGTGCTGCCACAACCCCTGTTCCCATGGAGCCCATGACCATGACTAAAACAAGTAAAAATGCAAGTCCCCGTTTTAATTGCTTCATAACTTCCTCCTTTTTCGTTTTTTGCTGTTTCGAGACATTGTGTAATGTCTTTTCTGTAGTTATAGCAATTAACCGGGCTTATATATATCGTTTTATTTACCTCTTTTATGTTTTTATGACACATGCTATACTAGAGATATCTTATCGGATGATACAGCCTGTAAAAGATACACAACTCGTTTTCCGACAGAAGAAACTGCACCGTGGGAGGCATTATGAAATCCAAAGAGAATTTACAAAAAGAACAGCTTTATCGGGAATTTGTCCAACGGGAGGAGAATCTGATCCATGCTCCATACAACCCGGAGCTCGAATTTTATTCCTGTATCAGGGAGGGGAATGTTGAAAAGATCAAACAGCTGTGTAATGAACCGCTGACCGATAAAAAAGGACTGGGAAAGCTTTCCGAAAATGAACTGCAGCACTTCAGATATCATTTTGCCATTACAGCCGCACTTGCAGCCCGTTACTGCATGGAAGGCGGTATGCCTCTTTCCAAAGCATACAGCATCAGCGATTTTTATATCCAAAAAGTAGATGCCAGCAAAAGTAAGCAGGATATTTCCGATCTGCATTTTTTAATGTGTGTGGATTATACGATCAGAATGAAAAATCTGCGAAAAAAGAAGATCTGTTCCCAGCCCGTGGCAAAATGCATTGATTACATCTGCGAAAGTCTGCATACACGTATCACACTGGATACACTGGCAGATCATGTCGGCTTAAATCCTTCCTATCTGTCACGTCTTTTCAAAGCAGAAACCGGGCAGACGATCAGTGCCTATATATCGGACAAGAAGGTGGAAACTGCCTGTAATATGCTGATATATTCAGAATATTCCCCGGCAGAAATTGCCACGATACTCTGTTTTCCAAATCAGAGTTATTTTACGGATGTTTTCAGAAAAAAAACAGGCATGACGCCCAAAAAGTATCAGCAGGAGCATTTCAGAAGTACACCGATCGGAGAGAAATCGTCTTATAATGACACCCCCTAAAAGATAAGAGCGTATGAAGGTGTTTCCTTCATACGCTCCTGTTTTCGTTTGGATGCTTTATTTTTCTAGCCGAGAAGTGCTTTGTCGGATGCAAATTCTTCACCGGATACTTCCTCAAACTTCTGCAGCAGATCTTCTACTGTCAGCTTTTTCTTTTCTTCGCCTGCGATATTTAAGATCACCTTACCGTTATTCATCATGATCAGGCGATTGCCGTGTGCGATCGCATCACGCATATTGTGGGTAACCATCATGGCTGTCAGATGGTTTTCTGTAATGATCTTATCTGTCAGGGAAAGTACCTTTGCAGCAGTCTTTGGATCCAGCGCTGCTGTATGCTCATCCAGAAGCAGTACCTTCGGCTTCTGCAGACTTGCCATCAGAAGGGTAACTGCCTGTCTCTGTCCGCCGGAAAGCAGCCCGACCTTGGAAGTCATACGATCCTCCAATCCCAGATCCAGTTCCTTTAACAGCTCATGAAACTGTTCTTTTTCTGCCTTTGTGATACCCCAGCGGAGTCCTCTTTTCTGTCCGCGTCTTGCAGCCAGTGCCAGATTTTCATCGATCTGCATGGTTGCGGTCGTTCCTGTCATCGGATCCTGGAATACACGTCCCAAGAAGGTAGCGCGCTTAAATTCAGGAAGCCCCGTCACATCTACGCCATCGATCAGGATAGAGCCCTCATCTACCGGCCATGTGCCTGCTACAGCATTCAGCATGGTAGACTTACCCGCACCGTTTCCGCCGATCACTGTAACGAAATCGCCCTCGTCCAGCTTGAGATCTACGCCGTTTAACGCATGCTTTTCATTGATGGTGCCAAGGTTGAAGGTTTTATGTACATTACGGATTTCTAACATTTATTTACCCTCCTTACTGCCTGCTGCCATAGCAGCCGCTTTCTTTCCTGCTTTCTTAAAGGAGCTCTTACTCTGCCCTTTCAGATAAGGAACAGCGAGGAAGATTGCTACGATGATCGCTGTAAACAGCTTCAGATCCTCACTTGGCATCTTCAGCCAGAGAACGATACCGATAACGATATAGTAAATAATACCGCCGATCACCACAAAGGTAAGGCGTCCCTTGAAGTCCATACGTTTACCGAGGATCGCATCACCCAATACTTCACCGATGATAACTGCTGCAAGACCGATAACGATACCACCACGTCCCATGTTGACATCGGCAAAACCGGAATACTGGGAAAGCAGTCCGCCGGACATTGCAACGATCGCATTGGAAAGTGCAAGACCGATCAGCTTCATATTGTCGATATTGATACCCTGTGCTTTACTCATTGCCGGATTACAGCCTGTCGCACGAATGGCAGACCCCTGTTCTGTACCGAAATACCAGTATAAAAGCGCGATCAGTACAACCGAAAAGAGCAGACCGACGATAATCGCTTTCGTCAGGTTACGGGAAGACAGGATCAATGTGTATTTATCAATGCTGAGTGCCTGATTGGCATGACGATCCATGATATTCAGATTCACGGAGTACAGTGCGATCTGTGTCAGAATACCTGCAAGGATCGGCGGAATACCGAGCTTTGTATGTAAAAGTCCTGTACAAAGTCCTGCCAAAAGTCCTGCCAGTGATGCACATAAAAGTGAGATCCAGATGTTATGTCCTGTGATCGTCATCATAACGGTCACCGCACCACCTGTTGCAAAAGAACCGTCTACGGTCAGATCCGCAAAATCCAGCAGACGGAATGTGATGTACACGCCGAGTGCCATAATACCCCATATCAGCCCCTGCGCCACATTGCCCGGAAGTGCATTGCCAAATGCCGCCGGGTTAAGTGATGTAAAATATTGAATCATAGTTACCTCCCTGGTTGTTTCTTTCCTCATCAGACTCGAAAATCCTGCCAGCTTCGCTGTCAGACGTGCTCCGCACTTTTTGATTTTCTCTGCTTGAACCTCGGTCCATGCATAATCGCCTGCGGCGATGGACCGAGTCTGCATCATGCATCTTTGATGCATGACATATTACGTTCGGGCGAAACCTTCTGTAACCTACTACGCAGGTTACTTGGCCGTACATTTGCTTCGCAAATATACGACAATGCTTGGTTTCTTTCCTCACTACAAAAGCAGAGAAAAGGTCACTATGACCCTTTCTCTGCACATCTTATCGATCAGATATTATTCTGCAGTAATTTCAGTATATCCGTCCGGAACAGTAATGCCGAGTTTGTCAGCACGGTCTTTGATATATTCTTTTGTAAAGTTTGGTGCAGACTGTACTTCCATTGTGGAAATATCAGCACCGTTTACAAGAATGTCATATGCCATTTCACCAGTCTTGTAACCAAGGTCATAGTAGCTGATGGAAAGTGTTGCAACACCACAACCCTTAGCGATACCTTCCTCACCTGCGAAGATCGGAACACCTGCAGGATCTGCTACGTTGTTGATCGCTTCTGTGCAGGATGCTGCTGTGTTATCTGTCGGGATGTAGATCAGATCTGAATTATCGCATGCACTCTGTGTAACTGCTGCAACGTCGTTGGAATCAGAGAATGTATACTCTGTTACTGTGTAACCTTTCTCTTCCAGATATCCTTTGATCGTTGTTGACTGATAAATACTGTTTGGCTCAGATGAGCAGTATAAAATACCTACATTTTTTGCATCCGGGAATAATTCAGCGATGCAGTCTGCCTGTCCGTCAAGCGGAGCAAGGTCTGTTGTACCGGAAATGTTCTTTCCTGTTGTACCTGTCCAGTCATCTACACCAAGGGCTGTACCGTAGTCTGTAATGGATGTACCAAGTACCGGGATTGTATCTGTAGCTGCAACTGCTGCCTGCAAAGCTGCTGTTGCATTACCAAGGATCAGGTCATAGTCGTTTGTAACGAATGTTGTACAGATGGTAGAACAGGTAGGTGCATCACCTGCTGCGTTCTGCTCGTCGAATGTAACCTTATCGCCAAGCTTATCTGTTAATGCTGTCTTGAAACCTTCTGTAGCTGCATCCAGTGCTTCATGCTGTACAAGCTGGCAGATACCAACTGTATAAGTCTTGTCTGAATCTGCGCTTGCATCTGCAGCGTCTGTACTTGCATCAGATGCGTCTGTAGCTTCATCTGCAGTATCTGTTGTTTCTGTAGCATCTGTTGTTTCTGTTGTTTCTGTAGTGTCTGTTGCTGTATCTGCTGTAGAACCACAACCGATCAGTGACATTGTCATGGCTGCTGCAAGCAGAACAGAAAGCATTTTCTTCTTCATAATATATCTCCTCCTTATTGTACACTTACACTTTAACGCGTCAATGTAATGTACCAGCTAGGTACGATTATAGGCGTATCCGGTAAAAAAGTCAATAAAAAATCCCGATAACAGCCATCGATTATTTCAATCGTTCTTCCGGTTATTATCGGGATTTGGAATATAGGACAAGCTATAATCTGCTGCGCAGATTACCCGGTCACGCATTTACTTTGTAAATACGGACAAGCTATAATCTGCTTCGCAGGTTATTGGGTCGCACATTTAATGGATATATATGTTACAGGCTATAATCTGCTGCGCAGATTATTGGGTCGCACATTTACTTCGTAAATATGTGACAAGAGTCATGCATCTTCGATGCATGGCAAGCGTTCATCTGATCGATGTAGCTCTGCAGCTTTTCATGGGTCATTGTGCCATCCATGAAGCTGATGACAGCTCTGACCGGCAGATAGCCCATCATGGCTTCCTGCATCTCTTCTGCCGCCGCGCCAAGACCTTCTCCTTCTGTCGTATTCACATCATTCATGATACATGCATCCAGAATATCTTTCAGGAACGGCTTCGCAAGCGGATCCTTCATAATATCGCCGATCGTTGTATTCAAGTGATATTTCTTAAATACTTCCACGGTAGACTCTACATATACAGTTTTCCGGCAGACGATATTTCTGGAGGACTGTCCGATCAGGATATCAAATTCGCCTGATTCCACATGCCAGTCATGCAGGTCTGTATTAAAGTAAGCAAAAGCTCTCTTGGATAAGCTGAAGGTAACTGTCTTTGTCTCACCCGGCATAAGCTCGATCTTTGTAAATCCCTTCAGTTCCTTGACAGGGCGGATCACTGTGCTTTCTTTGTCAGCCACATAAAGCTGTACCACTTCTTTGCCCGCCATCTTTCCGGTATTTGTCACATCAACGGAAACCGTCAGCGTGTCGGTATCGTACATTTTTTCTTTATCCAGCTTCATATTGGAATATGCAAAGGTTGTGTAGCTCAGTCCGTGTCCGAACGGGAACAGCACATCCATATTCTTCTTGTCATAATAACGATAGCCTACAAAGATTCCTTCCCTGTATTCCACAACATCTCCTTCCCCGATGTAATACAGATAGGATGGATTGTCGGAAAGCTTCAGCGGGAATGTCTCAGCCAGCTTTGCGCTTGGATTGACACGTCCGAACAGGATATCCACAGTCGCACCGCCAACTGCCTGTCCGCCGAGATAAGCTTCCAGAATGCCCTTTACGTCATTTACCCATGGCATTTCAACCGGAGAACCGTTGTGCAGTACAACAACTGTATTCGGCTGTACCTTTGCCACTTCTTCGATCAGTTTATTCTGGCAGTCCGGCATTCTCATATGCGTTCTGTCAAAGCCTTCGGATTCAAATGCATCCGGAAGTCCTGCAAAGATGACTGCTGCCTTTGCTTTTTTCGCAGCTTCCACTGCTTCTGCGATCAGCTTTTCATCGATTACATCTTCTGCATCATCGTAGCCCTGTGCATACGTGATATTTGTCATACCTGCCACCATATCCATGGCACTGTCTATCTTATGGGAATTGATGTGGCTGCTGCCGCCGCCCTGGAATCTCGGCTTCTTTGCAAATTTACCGATGAATGCGATCTCGTCTGTTTCGGAAAGCGGAAGGATGCCATCATTTTTCAGAAGCACGATGGACTCCTCTGCTACCTTTCTTGCCATTTCATGATCCTTGTCACGGTCAAATACAGCTGTTTCATCACGATTTTCCACAAAACGGTATACAATATTCAAAATTCTTTCCACAGCCTTGTCCAGCACTGCTTCGTCCAGTCTGCCTTCTTTGACTGCCTTGACGATCAGGGCATCATTGACGCCGTGGGAAGCGGGCATTTCCAGATCCAGTCCAGCCTTGACACCTTCTACTCTGTCGTTGACTGCGCCCCAGTCACTGACTACATAACCGTCAAAGCCCCATTCATCGCGCAGGATGTCTGTCAGAAGCTGCTTGTTCTCTGCTGCATATGTGCCGTTGATCCGGTTGTAGGAGCACATCACTGTCCATGGCTTTGCATGCTTTACCGCACCTTCAAAGGCAGCCAGATAGATTTCCCGCATGGTGCGCTCATCGATCCGGGAATCTGAGGACATACGTCTTGTTTCCTGATTGTTTGCCATAAAATGCTTGATGGAAGTACCGACATGCCTGCTCTGTACTCCATTGATCTGGCCTGTTGCGATCTCTGTTGCCAGATACGGATCTTCTGAATAATATTCAAAGTTTCTGCCGCAGAGCGGAGAACGCTTGATGTTGACAGCAGGCCCTAAAATAACGCTGACATCCTCTGCCTGACATTCCTGTCCGAGCGTCTGTCCCATGCTGTAAAGAAGATCTCTGTTAAAGCTTGCCGCCGTTCCGCAGGCTGTCGGGAAGCAGACTGCCTTGATACTGTCGTTAATACCAAGATGATCTCCGCTCTGATCCTGCTTTCTGAGTCCGTGAGGGCCATCTGATACCATACTTCTCGGAACGCCGAGTCTCTCCACTGCTTTTGTGTGCCAGAAGTCGTCGCCTGAGCACATAGCTGCTTTTTCTTCCAGTGTCATCTGTGAAATGATTTCTTTTAACTGTTCTGCTGTCATTTGTTTTCTCCTTTTCTTTGTTTTATTTGCCGCTGCGCTTTCCCGCGCTTTCGTTTTTTTGTTCCGTCTGTCTGATTTATCTTTAATCTAACACGGATCATAGTAATTTCCTATAGCCGTTTTTGACCAATCATTAGGTCAATATTGACTTTTTTGCTGTAATAATGCAGTATATTTCTATCAAAATATGTTATATTCTGATTTATTTGACAGAAGAAGGTGGAAAACACATATGGCAGATGGCTCATACCTCGAAATCTACAAACACGAACAGATCAAAACAGAATACGGACTGCCCGTCCGTTATATCGTATATGAAGAAAATGACGCCTTCATCAGCCGCCACTGGCATGATGATATGGAGATCGTTTATCTGCTTGCGGGCAGTATGGAAGTGGAAGACGGCGACAGCAGACGGATCCTGCAGGCGGATGATTTTGTCATCATCAATTCCCGGGATATCCACAGCACGCGCTGTATCGGCCATGCCCGGATCCTGCTTCTGCAGTTTCCGATCAATTTTCTACGTGCCAATATCCCGGATTACGATACGATCCGGTTTGAAGGCTATGAACAGCCCTTCCTTTCCCCGGAACAAAATGAAATGCGAAAGCTCCTTCTTGCCGTCGCCGGTCTGTATGAAAAAAGAAACCAGGAAGGCTTTCGTCTTGCCTTCCTGGGTCATTTATATACCATCCTTTATACACTTGTGCGGGATTTCAAACGGATTGTCTCGCCCCAGGCACTTTTAAAAACGGAAAAGAACCTGGCACGGTTATCCACCATTACTTCTTATGTGGATGCCCATTATACACAGCCGCTTTCTGTCCGGCAGGCAGCTTCCCTGATCCATGTCGGCGAGGAATATTTCTGCCGGTATTTCAAAAAATATATGGGACTTACCTTTCTTGACTACGTCATGCAGGTCAGGATCCAGCATATCGATCATGATCTGCTGCATACAGATCTGCCGGTCGCCGAAATACTGGAGCGCAACGGCGTCAGCAATTACAAAGCATTTTTGCTGAAATTCAAGCAGCTTTACCACATGTCTCCACGCCAGCGGCGGGAGACCGCATCTGCCGGCCGCCTGTCGTCACACTCTTAAAATTACAGCTCCCAGTTACCGCTCTGCGTCTGCAGGCTGTACATATGTGCAAATATCGCATCAGGACACTGAGCGCGCTCTCTTCTTTCTTCTTCTCCATAACCTCTCTCCTCCTTATGGTTCCTTTCTCGCTTCATCATAAGGGCTTTATTCTTCTATTTCTACTCCAAGCAGGGGCAAATGCTCCATTCGTTCACTGGATTTTTATATTCCCGCGGACTGCAGTCCACAACCAAACGGAAAGCCGCGGCAAACTTGCTCGGATTGTCGTAACCGAGCATTCCTGCGAATCTCGCTCTGATTAGAGGTCGTCAAATGCACCGCATAAATGCGTGCATTTTCCTCGTCACCATAACAAAAAAGAGCCGGAATGAAATGCATTCCGGCTCCTGTAGGTCGCTCTTATTCGTCATACTATGTATTTTATTCGTAGATCTGGAACATGTTCAGCTCGCCTGTCAGCTCATCTGATACCTTGTAAAGTCTGCCTGTTGCATCCTTGATCTCACTGATCGTTGCTGCAAGCTCTTCTGCAGAAGCTGCTGTTTCCTGTGTTGCTGCTGCATTCTCTTCTGCAATAGCGGAAAGGCTTTCTACAGAACTCATAACCTGACCTCTTGCATGCGCCAGCTTTTCCGTATTGGAAGCAATACTTTCGATGCCATCGATCGTTACCTGTAAGCCACCGCTTACTTTATCAAATACGCGTTTGGTTGTTTCCACCTTATCTGCCTGCAGTCCGATGATCGCATCTACTGTGTTCATCGTCTTTACTGCCTGCTCGGATTCCTCTAACAGATTCTTGATGATACCCTCAATTGTCTTGGCAGATTCATTGGACTGTTCTGCCAGATTCTTGATCTGTTCTGCAACAACGGCAAATCCGCGTCCGCTTTCACCGGCTCTTGCCGCTTCGATGGAAGCATTCAGTGCAAGAAGGTTTGTTTCGTTGGCGATAGAAGCGATCAGTTCTGTTGCCTTATGGATTTCCTGTGCGGATTCATTGGTTGTATTTGTCTGCTGGTAGATCACTGCGATCTGTGCTTTTACTTTTTCGGAAATGCTCTCCAGATCCTGTACGCTCTCAGCACCTGCCTGACCGGCTTTCTTCATCGTATCTGCGTTGTTCATCAGATTCTGTACTGCTGCATTTGTCTGTTCAATGCCCTCTCCGATCTGCATAACTGCTTCGGATACGGACTGGGTCTCTGTTGCCTGTGCTGTTGCACCGTTTGCCATATCTGACATAGATCTTGCAACATCATCGGATGCATTCCTTGTCTGGTCTGTCATCTTATCCAGCTTTTCGGAAGCTGCCACGATCACATCGGAAGTACTACCGACCTTTGCGATCACCTTTGCCAGTGATTTGATCACCGCATTGGTATGGCGTGCCAGTGTTCCTGTCTCATCCTTGCGGGCTGTATCCTTTGGCTGCGCCGTAACGGTCAGATTGCCTTCCGCTGCGGAATCCAGCACCTTGATCGTACGGTTCAGGGAATTGACAAAGCCCCACAACGTCAGACGGATTGAAATCGTAACAAGTACGATGAGTATGATCGTCAGCATGGCAAAATACTTTACCAGTGTCTGTATTTCCTGATCTGCAATCTTTCCCTTCAGAGAAAGTGCCCCGACTACCATTGCAGCTGCCATTGCCACAACAACCGGTACGATCGCCACGATCAGCATTTTCACCTTTAACGTAAAAAACCTCTTCTTTGCTTTCTGCTTAACTTCTGCCTTGTTTCCCATCGATAACACTCCTTATAAACCACTTTCGTCAAATTGTATATAGAATCCCCCGTATATTATTTTTTATTGTAACATATTTACCCTGAAAAGCAAAGGGCATTTTGGTATTTTCGTCATTATTTCCTATCCCCGGATGTCACAATCCGGTTTCTTCCTTCCGCCTTTCCGCGGTACAGAAGATCATCGGCTTCTTTCACGATCTCATCCAGTGACTGTGCTCCTGTAACATCCGTCAGGCCAAATGTCAGGGATACGGAAAATGTCTCTCCTTCATAGGCAAATGCCGTTTCCCTTATTTCATCTGCGATCTGTTCCAGTTTTTCCTGCGCCTGTACGAGCGGCAGTTCAAATACAAGCAGAAATTCCTCGCCGCCCCATCGCGATACCAATCCTTTTTCTTCCATGTTTTTCTTAAAGATATTGGATATGCTTTTCAGTACCATATCACCACATTCATGCCCATAGGTATCATTGATCCGCTTGAAAAAGTCGATATCACCGATCGTAACGGACAGAGACTGCTGTCTGTTTTCCCTGCACTGCTCGATCATCTTCTGCAGATTACTTCTGCAGGCACGTCTGTTCAAAAGTCCCGTCAGCGGATCCGTCGTGATCATATCCTTCAAAGAACAACTGACGGTTGCTGCATAACTTCCCATAGCACCGATCTCATCCTTCCGGCGCAGAACGGAAATCGGCATTTTAGTGGAGAAATCACTGTTTGCCAGATGCCCAAGGTAGTCCATGATCGATTTCAGTGCCTCTACCAGCTTCTGGCTGGCAGCAATACAGCACAAAAGTGCCGCGATCGTCACAAGCACACAGATTGCCACAGAATTGATCACATTATTTCTGACGAATGCCATAACACTTGCACGTGTTTTACTCGCAAACGCCATTCCCACAACTGATCCGTCTTTATTATAGATCGGTACATAATATCCAAAATAGGATTTTCCGCCGATCTTGATCTTCTCAGAGAAATAGTCCTTGCCGTTTTCCAGCACCCAGTGGCTGACCTGCCCGTCCGCACTCGTTCCGCTCATCCGTTTTCCCTTTTCATCCGTGAGCGTTGTCAGGATACGCTTATCACCGTAAAAGAGCGTGATATCCATTCCATATGATTCCTTCAGGGAATCCACGATGGAATAGTCACCGGTGAGCACAACATCTCCTTTATATATCATTCCATCTTTCTCATACATATCGCCCGGTGCGATCAGGGAATACGTATTGTAGACCGAACGTGCTGCCACCTTTAATGACTGGCTCACCTGCTCCGTTGTCACCTGCACAAGCGTCCTTGTTGAGATGAATGTCAGCACCAGTCCCAGAACAAGTACCGGCACAAGCGAAAATTTCAGTAACGTGTGCTTCAGACTTGTTTTTTTCGTATTATCCATATGTATCCCCCCTATTTACCTTTTGTTCTCCTGCTCAATCTCCAGAACAAGTTCTTCTAAATACATCCATCTGTCCATTTTTTCGGTAAGCAGCTGCCGTTTTTCGGTCAGCTGCCTGTCCAGCTCTGCCAGACGGATAAAATCTCTGGCAGCCTTTGTATATTCACCTTCCAGCGCAGCAATTTCTTCTTCCAGCTCCGCGATCGAATCCTCGATCGTCTCATATTCCCTCTGTTCTTTATAAGAAAGCTTCTTCCGGTGCTGGCGCGCCTCCTGCCCTTTATTCTCTTTTTCTTCCTTCTCCGGCCGCTGACGCTGCGTCTTTCCCTGCTCTGTTTTCCGTTCCTCCATGCGGAGCTGGTAATCCGTATAACCACCCTCATACTGCGTAACCCTGCCTGCCTCCTCAAAAGCAAAGATGCGCCGCACGGTACGATCCAGAAAATAACGGTCATGGGAAACAACCGCTACGATCCCGTCAAAGCTGTCCAGATAATCCTCTAAGATCGTCAGTGTACGGATATCCAGATCATTGGTCGGCTCATCCAGCAAAAGAACATTCGGGGCTTCCATCAGCACGCGCAGCAGATTCAGCCGCCGCTTCTGTCCACCGGAAAGCTTTCCGATCCTGCTGTACTGCAGCTCTGCGTCAAACAGGAACCGTTCACACATTTTCGCCGCCGACACTTCTCCATCCTTTGTTTTGATAAATTCCGCCGTATCCCTGACATAATCAATGACACGCTTTTCCGGATCCATATATGCCAGTCCTTCTTCTTTTTCCTGACTGATTTCCTGCGCATAGTAACCGATCTTGATCGTCTGTCCGATCTCAATGCTGCCACTGTCAGGATATACTGCAGCATTTCCGGTCAGCTGTCCTGCTGCTGTCGCGATCATTTTCATGAGGGTTGTCTTACCGCAACCATTTTTCCCGACAAAGCCGACGCGGTCACTGCGCAGAAACAGATAAGTAAAATCACGCAGAAGGACATGCTCTCCATACGCCTTTGATAAATTCTGAAGTTCCACTGTCGTCTTTCCCATGCGGGTGCTGACACTGCTCATCTCTACAGTTCCGGTCTCCTCCTTCAGCTTGCTGACCTTCAGATCCTCGAAACGCTCCAGCCTCGCCTTCTGCTTCGTGCTCCGCGCCCTTGCCCCGCGCATGACCCACGCCAGTTCGTTACGCAAAATACTGCGGCGTTTTCTGTCCGCCGCCTGATCGATCTCCTCGCGCTGCGCCTTCCGCTCCAGAAAGCCCGCATAATTTGTATCATAGGAATACAATGCGCCTCTGTCGATCTCTATGATCCTGTTTGCAATGCTATCCAGGAAATAACGGTCATGTGTGACCATTACAAGTGTACCTTTGTAGCTTTTCAGGAAATTTTCCAGCCACTGTGCCATTTCCGCATCCAGATGGTTGGTAGGCTCATCCAGAAGCAGGATGTCCGATTTATGCAGCAGCACATTGACAAGTGCCACACGTTTTCTCTGTCCGCCGGAAAGCTCTGCCACCGGCGTATCATATGCGGTAACAGAAAGCTCCGTCAGCATGGTTTTTGCCTGCGCGGCCAGCGCCTGCTGCTCCTGCATGCTCTGCCTAGTATGCGACCGCAGTGCCGCCTGCAGCACCGTATCCTGCGGTTCAAATTCAGGCTGCTGGGAAAGAAGCTGTACTGTCCTGTTTTTTGCCAAGATCACCTCGCCCGCATCCGGCTCTTCCAATCCGCCGAGGATCCGCAAAAGAGTGGATTTCCCGGTTCCGTTAATACCGATGATCCCGACTTTTTCCCCTTCCTGCAGATAAAAGGAAGCATCCGAAAACAGCAGTCTTCCCGTATATGATTTTGTAATATGATCCAGTGTTACGATATTCAATGTACTCCTCCGTATCTGCCTATCTGTATACTTAAATTACCCTTTTTCGTTTCATGGACAAGTCCCTGATACACAAATCTGCCATATCCGCGAACAGAAACAATGCTTCCCTCTTTGCAGATCCCACTGTTGTTTTCCATGCATCTGCCATCCACAAACACCTTTTTCTCCCGGAACAGCAGCAGACTCTGGCTGCGGGAAAGATGGTACAGCTTCGCCACGATCCCGTCGAGTCTGAGGGAACTCACGATGAGCGTCTCTTCCGTTACCTGCGGCTTACTTTGCTCCGGTATTTCATCCAATATCCTGCATCTGACAACCGTATGTCTGATCTTTGTCAGATTTTCCACAATATAACCGCTTACCTTTGCCAGACAGAACAGATATGCTTTTCCGTCGCCGAGCCGGATGTCGCCAAGTGTACTTCTGTCAATTCCAAGGTGCATCAGTGCCCCAAGGAAATCCCTGTGTCCCAGATCTTCCGCAAATTTTTTCAGTGCCGGTGCGATCTCCACACACACGATCGGAAACGGTTCTTCATAGCCCAGACTTTCCTCACTGCCAAAACGGATCAAACACCTCTCACAGCCTTCACTGCCGCCTGATATGGTATATTCCATGCCCGGTCTTTGCGCCAGAAGCTGATAAAACAGATCCTGCTCTGCCAGCGTCAGAAATCCGGTAAATGTATAATGGTTATTCCGATAAGACTGCTCACTTAAATCCAGCAGCCTTTTCTGCATAAAAATATCTTCGTCTGTCATATTGTCCTCACGCCTGCTTACATATACTATCGTACTACAATCACGTACCTCTTGCAATCCCCGCAAAATCGTGCTAGAATACGCTCGTTGCGATTCCAGAAACCAAGGTCTATGGAAAAAATACCGAGTGTTCGAGACCTTCCACTCGTAAAACAAAACTAAAGGAGATATCTTTATGAAAAAAATCAATTTTCTGACACAGGCCGCCATGATCGCGGCACTTTATGTCGTCCTGACACTTGCCATCAACGCATTCGGTCTTGCCAGCGGTGCCATTCAGATCCGCGTGTCCGAGGCACTTACGATTCTGCCTTATTTCACGCCTGCTGCCATTCCGGGGCTGTTTATCGGCTGTCTTTTAAGCAACACCATTACCGGATGTGCGCTGTTTGACATCATCTTCGGCAGTATTGCCACTCTGCTCGGTGCGGTCGGTACCTATCTGCTGCGCAGGCACAAATGGCTTGCTCCCGTTTCCCCGATCATCGCAAATACGATCATTGTTCCTTTCGTACTTTCTTACGTATATGGTACGCCCGGAACCATTCCTTATCTGATGCTGACAGTCGGCATCGGAGAAGTGCTTTCCTGCGGCGTTTTGGGCATGGTGCTTTTATTTGCACTGAACAAATACAGAACGACACTCTTCGGAGTGCAAAATTAAACATCCGCCGATCAAAATCGCCTCCGGCGACGGCGGATGCTGCATCTGCGGGACACGATCGCAACATTTCCCGCAGATGCCTTTTTTTCTTTCAGATCTATTTACTGTATGTGATAAAGCAGTTTCCATTCGCTTCAAAGTAATCACGCGAATCATTCATGCCCATCTTGGATATCGTTCCGCTCATCGGATTGAAGATAACCGTATTGAGCTCATTGTATCCCACGATCAGTACTGCATTTCCATCATTTAACAATGCCATGACCGGAATGTCCTTTCCGACATAGTAAAGCACACTTTCCATGCTGCAGCCGGTCAGATCGAGCACCTTGTCATCCGGCAGATTTTCCTGCAGGATATCAAACAGCGACTTTCCGGCCTGCAGAAGCTGCATGCTGTTTCTGCTGACACCCTCAAAGGACAGGATCGTATCAATGCAGACCGCAACACTGCTCCGTTCCTCCGAAACAGCATCCGCCGTGATCTTCATGATCTGATTGACGTTACTTCTGTTGCTCTTCTCCCAGATGCAGTTTCCGTTTTCATCAATCACTTTCCCGGACAGGGCATCCGCCTTTGACACCGCTTCTCTTGGCTGCTGCACGATCGCAGAAAGCCTGTAGCCGTCATATACATAATAGCATTCCTGCTTTTCCTCTTTCTGCGGCAGATGAATAGAACGCTCTCCCTCATACATGACCTGTTTCGGCGTCAGATATTTCATCTTATCCGATTTCAGACTGCTCTTCATGGCTAGCTGTGCAATCTTTTCATAATCCTTTGTTGCAACGACCTCAACCGTATTTTTCTGCGTTGTCTCCGGCAGATCGTTCATGATCTGGTCATCCGCCACCGCTGTATAGCCACCGTTTCCATCCGCGCTCACACGGTGCAGATCGATCTGGTTTCCGTTGATCTGTGCTTCCAGCACATAAATACCGCTTTTATTGTAATCCTTTAAAATATCTCCGCTCTCATTCTGGATCTTCACATCATACATCAAAAACAGCGTATTTCCCATAGTATCCTTTGTAATATCCGTCCGATATGCCAGTCCGTAGATCAGATCCTCGTTCATAAAGCCAAGCGGTCTGATACATCTGCCGCTTCCCGCCTCGATCTTTGTCTGCCTGCCTGTATTCAGGTTCAGAAGGATGAGCTCCTGACTGTTATCCACATCCCCGGTCAGCCATGCGATCATCCGGTTACTTTCGGATACACGGTAGCTGCCCTGTATCAGATTTTCCTGCAGTGCGGTATAGCTCTTTCCCACCAGATCGATCTGATAGATCACGTGATCCAGGATCAGGAACAACTGGTTTTTATTATTGACATAGGCAAGCTGTGAAATATCCTGCATCAGCCGCTGGGAAGAGCCTGTATAAGGGATATATACCTCTTCCTCGATCGTATTCAGCATACTGTTGTAGTAATAACAGCCGACACCGACACTGCCCTCGTGATTGCCACGGTTCATATAGCCGTATACCAGAAACCGCACATTACCGGTCTCATCTACACTGGAGATCCTGATCCCGCCATCCTGATACAGTGTCCTGCTGTCCATATTATTCTGATCGTAAAAACCAAACAGTAATGCAGTCTTACTGTCTGTCAGATTAATTGAGAACAACCGGTTTTCCTTCACAAACGCAAATACATTACCGTCTTCGCTCTCCGCCAGTTCCAGATTTCCATCGCTGATACCCAGTGACAACTTATTATTTGTATAGGAAGCTGCTTCCGGTTCAAAATAAGAATCCATGTCTCTTTCATAATCAAGCAGATACATACGTTCCGCCGTGTATCGGATATAGTAATACTCCGTCACATTATAATACCGACAGCCATCCGCCATATCAACAGACAGCGCATAACGCAGCTCGACATTTGCCACATACGGATTGATCCTTCGGACATAGACCTCCGGCTCTGTTTCTTCTTTGACGGACAGATCCCCCCAGGTGATCTGCGCAAAGCTCGAATGAATCGTCACCTTACTGTAGGTTGTATTATCTCCGTCCGCGTTGGACTCCAGATATTTTGTCAGCTCCTGTGCACGATCCTTGTCAAAGCTTCTGCTGTGGAAATCCAGCGCAAAAGCCGTCATATCACTCACATGGTATGCTGCATCTGCCAGCACGATCCTTGTATAATAATAGATCGTCCTGCCTTCCGTATCCGTCAGCTTCAGGCAGAAAGAATATTCGGTATTCTCCTCAAGAAGATCCTTCAGCACAAGATCCACATATGCCATGTCTTCCGACTCTGTAAAACTGCCTGCCTCCGTATCCTCGACAAGACGCTGTCCATCTGCCGATCTTACCTCATAGGCTAGTGCGGAAATGCTGTCCGCATACAGGTCGATCTGCAGGGAGATCTTACGATCATCCTTCTGCAGCGGCGATATCGTATCGTTCAGCTGGCTGCAATCCATTTCCCGATCATAGCCATGCAGACAGTTGATGCGCGTATCGCCCTCCATCACATAGACGAGCGGATACGTTGCCTTTGGCATTTCTGCCGTGATATCCGTATTTCCTTTATTCATAAAATGATCGATCATCAGCATCGCGATCAGAAACATGATGACCGTATATATTATCTTCAAAATTGATTTTTTCACGTTATTACCTCTGGACTTCCTCTCCCATTAAGAGGTCATATAATGTCTGATGACAGGAAAGTGCATCAAGCAGCTCCTTTACCTTTTCTACAGAAGGACGTTTTTGCATGCCCTTCTTTTTCACGCCGCGCAGGAGCAGGTTTTTCGGCGTATGTGCCATATCGATAAATTCCATGATCTGTGTTTCATAACCATAGCATTCCATCAGCTGGGCCCGGACTGCGTCTGTCAGGATCGCAGCCATACGATCCTTTAAGATCCCATAGGAAAGCACAGAAGAAAGCATATCACATTTGATCTGTCTGTTCAGCTCATGCTGACAGCACGGAACAGTCAGGATCACGCTCGCATTCCAGGAAATTGCCTTTGCGATCGCATAATCCGTCGCCGTATCACATGCGTGCAGTGTTACGACCATATCGACTTCTTCCTTTTCCCGGTAATTCTTAATATCACCTTCCAGAAAGTGCAGGTTCTCATAGCCATACTGATCCCGCAGACGGTTACAGTGCTGGATCACATCTTTTTTCAGATCCAGTCCGATCACATCGATATCATACCCTTTTAAAATTTTCAAATAATAATAAATGGCAAATGTCAGATAGGATTTGCCACAGCCAAAATCCACGATGGAAATCTTTCTGTCCTGCGGAAGCGCCGGCAGTACATCCTCGATATATTCCAAAAAACGGTTGATCTGTTTGAATTTATCATATTTCGTACGCACGATACTGCCATCCGCATTCTGTACACCAAGCTCCTGCAGAAACGGAACACAGACACCTTCCTGCAGAATGTAGTTCTTTTTACGGTTGTGGGATAATCTGTCTTTATTACATGTCCCACTGTCTCCCATAGCAGGGATTCGTTCATCTGATACACTGTTTCCGGTTCTTTCCTGTTTCTTTGCCGCCCGCTTTTTCACGGTAGCTTTTCCATTCTTACTGATCATTGCAGTCACCTGACAGTCCGCTGCCTGCAGGGAAAATTGCCGGAAATCAGCTAAAAGTAACATGATTTCCGCGATCAGCTCTTCCTTTTCATAATTAGTATGAAACACCTGTGTTCCCACATAGCTTGTCATTTGGAAAAACAGCCTGTCCTTCTTCTGAACCGGTCTGATTTTGACCTTGGATGCCAGAAGTGCTTTATCTTTTTCCATACCCTGTGCATTCCCGAAGGTTTCCGGCTTTTTACGCGGATCACTCAGCACGATCTGCAAAAGTTCTGTATTCAGCTGTTCCATCAGTATCTGCTTTATCCGCTCCATTTATCACATTCCTTACCTGCCTGACTTCGAATAGTTTCATTTTAAGTTGCCTGCATCTATTCGTCAAGGTACAAATCCGCAAAAGCCCGGCCGTAACGGGTCAGCTTATTACGGATTTGCAATATTCCGATCTGCCATACTAAAACTGCAGAAATCCCATATCCTTCTTATGTCTTCGCTTTAATACTTCGTTCAACAGGATCAGAAATACAAGTTCATCAATTCCTTCCTGCGCAAGCACTTTATAAAGCGGATCCTCCGGTTTTGTCTGCTTTTTCATTTTATCAAGAAGTTTTGCCGAAAGTCTGCGCAGCATAAACTGATCCGGGTAAGCATCGTAGATCATACTGCCATCATAATCCAATATGCTGATCGACTTCACAATTTCCCGCTGCAGCATTCTGGCGCCGTTTAAGTACATCTGCTGGAAATATTCCAGATCTTCTACCATTCCGTTTTCCTTGGTATAAGCGACTGTAGGATATGTCATATAAAAAGGAAGCACATTCATTTTTTTCATGCAGACCTCAAACTGCTTTTCTCTATATATATGACAAAAGAAAGGGAGCTGTTACATAACAGCTCCCGCAAAATTTTGCTCTTCTATTTGACTGTTTCGATACGTGCTATTGCACGCTGCAGCGCAGTCTCCGCTCTTGCGACATCGGTCTCGTTTGTCTTATGCGAAAGACGTTCTTCCGCTCTTTCCTTTGCCGCCTCCGCTCTGTCCAGATCGATCTCCTGCGGCCATTCAATGATCTCCGCCATGATCGTCACCTTATCCGGCAGTATTTCTACAAAACCGGCGTGCAGAGCAGCTTCACGCGTTTCGTCATTTTCTTCCGTAATGGTAAGAATACCCGGTTTGATGATCACCGTCATCGGGATATGGTGCTTGTAAATACCGATCTCTCCCTCTGTCGTATTAAACTCGACCATGACAGCCTCACCTTCGTAAAAAACGCGATCCGGTGTGATAATCTTCAGTTCAAAGTTTCTTTCATCTGCCATCCGGTCTCACTCCTTACTTTACGCGGGCTACCACATCATCGATGCTTCCGGCATTTAAGAAGTAGCTTTCCGGAATATCATCATGCTTACCTTCCAGAATTTCCTTGAAGCCTCTGATCGTTTCTGCAATCGGTACGTATTTTCCTTCGTAGCCTGTAAACTGTGTAGCAACGAAGAATGGCTGAGATAAGAATCTCTGGATCTTTCTGGCACGGTTTACGACCAGCTTATCATCTTCGCCAAGTTCATCCATACCAAGGATTGCGATGATATCCTGTAATTCTTTGTATTTCTGTAAGATTTCCTGTACACCACGTGCTACTTCATAGTGCTCCTGTCCTACGATACGAGGATCGAGGATACGGGAGGTAGACTCCAGCGGATCAACTGCCGGATAAATACCAAGCTCTGAAATAGAACGGGAAAGTACGGTTGTTGCATCCAGATGGGCAAATGTTGTAGCCGGAGCCGGGTCAGTTAAGTCGTCCGCCGGTACATAAACTGCCTGTACAGAAGTAATGGAACCATTCTTTGTGGAAGTGATTCGCTCCTGCAGGGCACCCATTTCTGTCTGCAGTGTCGGCTGGTAACCTACAGCGGAAGGCATACGGCCTAAAAGCGCTGATACCTCGGAACCTGCCTGTGTAAAACGGAAAATATTATCAATGAATAAAAGTACATCCTTACCGCCTTTATCACGGAAGTACTCTGCCATTGTCAGTCCTGTCAGACCAACACGCATTCTGGATCCCGGCGGCTCATTCATCTGACCGAATACCATGGTTGTCTTATCGATAACGCCGGATTCTGTCATTTCATGATATAAGTCATTTCCTTCTCTTGTACGTTCTCCAACGCCTGTAAATACGGAATATCCACCATGCTCGGTTGCGATATTACGGATCAGCTCCTGGATCAGTACAGTCTTACCTACACCTGCACCACCGAATAATCCGATCTTACCACCCTTCTGATACGGGCAGAGAAGATCGACTACCTTGATACCGGTTTCGAGAAGCTCTGTCTCTGTAGACTGCTCCGCAAACTGAGGTGCCGGTCTGTGGATCGGTTCATAGTCCACATCTGTAGGCTGTTCTTTATTATCAATTGCCTCACCTAAGACATTGAAGATTCTTCCTAATGTCTTTTCGCCGACAGGTACGGTAATCGGAGCGCCTGTTGCGATCGCATCCATTCCTCTTACCAGTCCGTCAGTCGGTCCCATGGCAATACATCTGACAGTGTCGTCGCCCAGATGCTGTGCCACTTCTACAATGAGCTTTTCGTTTTCGCCACGCTCGATGCGAATTGCTTCGTTAATCTCCGGAAGGCTGCCTTCCGCAAACTTGATATCAAGTACAGCACCGATAACCTGCGTGATCTTTCCGATTGTCTGTTCTGCCATTGTTTTCTATTCACTCCTTTTCTAGCTGATGGCCTCCGCACCTGCTATAATTTCGGTTAATTCCTGCGTAATAGTTCCCTGACGGGCTCTATTGTATTGTAAAGCCAATGAATCAATCATTTCTTCAGCGTTGCTTGTTGCTGAATCCATTGCCTGCATACGTGCACCGTTCTCACTTGCGACAGCATCTACCATTCCGCCAAAGATCAGACTTGTGATATATTTCGGAATGATCAGGTCAAGCGCTTCCGTTTCCTCCGGTTCGAAGTTCATCAGAAGCTTATCGTCTGCATCTGTCTTTGTCTCCGCTGCTTCCGTCTCCTGCCCGCTGACCGGGAGAAGCTTTAAAAACTGCGGGATATGGACAACGGTATTTTTGAATGCGGTGTATGCCAGATAGATCTCACCGACCTCACCGTCTGAAAATGCTTTCAGAACAGTGTCTGCGATATTCATGGCATCGATATAAACCGGTTCGTCGATCATATCGGAATAATCGGCAGTGATCTCATAACCGGCTCTCTCCAGTGCGTCTTTTCCTTTTTTACCGATCGCGTAGATCTTCAGATCTTCTTTTTTCAGATCCTCATTCTTTGTGATCAGCTTTATGACATTGGAGTTGTAACCACCGGCAAGACCTCTGTTACTTGTGATGACAATGACTGCTTTTTTGCTGCTTTCACCGGCCTTTAAATAAGGATGATTGATCGTTCCGGCTTTGGCAAGCATGGATTTGACAGTCTCATACATGCATTCAAAATATGCCTTTGATTGTTCTGCACGCGTTTTTGCTCTCTGCAGCTTAACAGTGGATACGAGCTTCATTGCTTTCGTGATCTGCTGTGTACTCTGAACAGATTCCTTGCGCCTTTTGATACTTCTCATTGAAGCCATGCGTGTTCACCTATTCTTTCTGCAATTTACTTAAACTGTGCCTTGAATTCTTTGATTGCCTTTACAAAAATCTGTTCTGTCTCTTCGGAAATTACCTTTTCCTCTGCAATGTTCTTTGGTACTTCAGGATACTTGGTATCCAAAAATTCAAAGAGCTCTGCTTCAAATCTTGTAATATCTTCAACCGGGACATCCAGAAGATATTTATTGGTTGCTACATAAATAATGATAACCTGATACTGTACAGGCATCGGCTTGTACTGAGGCTGCTTTAAGATCTCTCTGATTCTTTCACCCTGTGCCAGCTTTTCCTTGGTATCTGCATCCAGTTCGGAACCGAACTGTGCGAATGCAGCAAGCTCACGGTACTGTGCAAGCTCCACACGGATAGGAGCAGCGATCTTTTTCATTGCCTTGATCTGCGCAGAACCACCTACACGGGATACGGAAAGACCTGCATTAACAGCCGGACGGAATCCGGAGTTAAACATTTCTGTTTCCAGATAGATCTGACCGTCTGTGATGGAAATAACATTGGTCGGAATGTAAGCGGATACGTCGCCTGCCTGTGTTTCGATGATCGGGAGTGCTGTTAAGCTTCCTCCGCCGTATTCATCACTCATGCGGGCTGCACGCTCCAGCAGTCTGGAATGCAGATAGAATACATCACCCGGATAAGCCTCACGGCCCGGTGGACGACGAAGGAGCAAAGAGAGTGTACGGTAAGCAGTTGCATGCTTACTTAAGTCATCGTAAATTACGAGAACATCTTCTCCGTTCTCCATCCATTCCTCACCGATCGCACATCCTGCGTACGGTGCAATATACTGTAATGGTGCAAGCTCACTGGCTGTAGCCGCTACAACCGTTGTATAGCTCATGGCACCAAATTCTTCTAATGTTTTGACAAGGCTTGCTACGGTAGATGCTTTCTGACCGATGGCAACGTAAATACATTTTACGCCCTGTCCTTTCTGATTGATGATCGTATCGATCGCGATCGCCGTCTTACCGGTCTGTCTGTCACCGATGATAAGCTCACGCTGTCCTCTTCCGATCGGAACCATGGAATCGATAGCCTTGATACCTGTCTGAAGAGGTGTGTCTACACTCTTTCTTGTGATTACGCCGGATGCCACACGTTCGATCTGACGATATTTGTCTGTCTGGATCGGTCCCTTGTCATCGATCGGCTGACCAAGTGCGTTTACGACACGTCCCAAAAGAGCATCGCCTACAGGTACTTCCACAACTCGTCCTGTTGTCTTTACGGTATCGCCTTCACTGATATTCTTCTGGCTGCCAAGAAGTACTACACCGACGTTGTCTTCCTCGAGGTTCATGACCATTCCGTACACTTCACCCGGGAATTCAAGAAGCTCGCCCTGCATTGCCTTTTCAAGACCATGCACACGTGCAATACCGTCTGCTACCTGAATAACAGTACCGACTTCCGATACTTCAAGCTCTGACGCATATCTCTTGATCTGATCCTTAATCACTGAACTTATTTCTTCTGGTCTTAAATTCATGGATCTTTCTGTTCCTTTCTAAATACTAGCCGGCTATGCCAGCTGAATTTTCATAAGCTGTTTCTTCAGCTCATTAAGCTTCGTTGCAATACTGCTGTCCACGACATGATCCCCGATACGGATCACAAGACCGCCGATGATAGCTGCATCTGTGCTGTAGTGCATCTCCATAGCGGTATATTTTGTCGTTTCGAGAAGCTTTTCTTCGATCTGCTTTTTCTGCCGGTCGGAAAGTGCTGCGGCACTTTTGACATAGGCTACACCAATGCCTTTTTCTTCCTTGACTGCATTCCGGAAATACTGCAGGATACTGTCAAGCTCCGCATAACGTCCTTTCGTGACGAGCAGTCTCAGAAAACCAACCAGCTCCTTGTCGATCCGTCCCAAAAAGACATTGTCGACAATTTCCAGTTTGTCTTCTTTATCGATCTTTGGATGATTCATTAATTTGGAGAAGTCCGGATTTTGGGCAAGCACCTCGGATATGACATCGATCTCCTCTGTAAAAGCATCGATCTTATCCTGCTCCATTGCGAGCTCAAACAACGCTTCTCCGTATGTCTGGGATACTAGCTTAGCCATGTGCTTTCACCTATTTCCTTTAATGTCTCGTCAATCAGGCCGTCGCTTACTGTTGTATCAATGTTAGCTGCCACAACCTTACCTGCCATTGCAGACGCGATCTGGATCATTTCCTTCTTCACATCATCCGCTGCTTTCTTCTTTTCAAGTTCAGCTTCCGCATTTGCTCTCGCAATGATACGGGCTGCTTCTTCTTTTGCTTTTGCAACGATATCCGCTTCATTTGCCAGTGCTTTCTGTCTTGCTGCACTTAAGATCTCTTCCGCCTGCTTGTCAATGTCGCGGATGCGGTTTTCATAATCTTCCTTCAGTGCGATGGCATCTGCCTTTTCTGTCTGTGCGGTCTCAATATCATCCGCAATACGGCTTTGTCTGTCTGATAAGAACTTTCTGACCGGATTAAACAGGAAATGAGACAGAAACAGAAATAATGCAAAGATCGCAATGATCATCAGAAACGCATCATGCAAAAGCTGCCAGTCAAGATCAAATAATCTTGTCATACCTGCTTCGCTTTCTGCCAGTACGAAGGTCGTACTTAGTATCGTATTCAAGCCATTAGCCTCCTTTCATGATTTGTCCCGAAGGTCTTTATTTTGCTAACGGTTTTACGAATAATAACAGCATAGCAATAAGTAAGCCGTAAAGACCGGTTGTCTCTGCAACTGCCTGTCCAAGAAGCATGGTACCTGTAATATCGGATTTTGCGCCCGGATTTCTACCTACAGCTGCTGCTGCGTGACCTGCTGCAATACCCTGACCTACACCAGGTCCGATACCGGCGATAACTGCCAGACCGGCACCGATTGCTGAGCAGCCTAAGATAAAGTTTGTGTTAAATTCCATGTTTTGTTTCCTCCTTAATTGAAATAAATAACTTTCTTTAATTGTCCCCAATCGCATCCGCTACATATGTCATTGTCAACATACAGAATACATATGTCTGGATTGCTCCTGAGAATAAATCAAAATAAACATGCAGCGCTGCCGGCCAGAAAACGGCAAACCATTTCAGCAGTCCATAAACCAGCGCCATCATGACAGTTCCGGAAAGCACGTTTGCGAACAAACGAAGTGACAAGGAAATCGGAACAGCCACATCACCAATGATATTGATTGGTGCCCAGAACGGCCACGGCTCACATAATCCTTTAATAACCCCGCTGACCTTCTGATACTTGAATTTGTTAAAATGAATGATTGCAAAAGTCATAACACCAAGCGGAAGCGTCACCCCATAATCCGCTGTCGGTGGCCGGAGCCCCAATAGTCCGGAAATATTGCTGATGAAAATAAAGATAAATATGGTTCCGATGTAATTGGCAAACTTTGATGCACTTTTGCCCATGGTACCTTTTACCATATTGTCCAGCATTTCCACAATGATTTCCACAACATTCTGGAAGCCTGTCGGCACATCACTTGCATGCTTCATTGCACGATTGGCACATAATGCAAAAATGCCAAGAATCAAAAATACAATGAGGACACATACATGTGTTGTTGTTATCCACACGGTATGACCAAACCACTTATAGGAAAAGACGCCATGTACCATGAAATCTACTTCCTGATCTGCGGATAACAAAATACCCTGACCCATACATTCACCTCCTGAATAATTTATGAGTAAACGGCTGTAAATACGCCGCTACTTTCAAACCCATGATGCCTAAAAAGGCCACGACCGGATTTCCGATACCGGAAAGCCATAAAGCAAATATCACCACAACGACGATCCCGTATCTGAGCAGATTATGAAGCTGCATCTTCTTCACCGCACCGCTTTCGCCCAGATCCAGTGCCATATTCAGCGACCACGCCATATGGACCGCCATGCCCATGGCACATAAAATACCGATCAGAAGACCGATACTGTAAAATAAACGGTCTTTTACAAAAATAAGACCAACTGCCTCACAGACCACGCCATATAACAAAATACCGATCAGAAGATCCGGCAGTACATCACTTAAACCGTTTAACCAGTTTTTTAATTTCTGCATGTTTGCTCCGTTTCTCCCTCAAACTGTTCTCTCTGCCGCACAGAAACCGCCTGCCCTGATGGCACTGTCATTCAGCGATCCCCGGAAGGATCGTCATCCTGCGGCGTCCTGTCGATCCTGTGCGCCTTTACATCGGCTCTGCGCTTCTTCCGCCCGGAATCATCCCCGGCCGTGCGCATCGCAAAAATATAAATATTCCGAAAACCGGCTAAGGCACCGACAAAAAACAGGATAACCGATAAAAATGAAGTGCCTAAAAGCTTGTCCAGATACCACCCTGCGCCGCCGCAAAGCACGATCGGTACAAGCATATTGATGCCAAACTGTGTGATCATCGCAAGTGACCGGTATACGCTTCTGTCATATCCGTTTTTTTTCTGCTTTTTCGGATTTTTCAATTTACACCTCATCCTGATCGAACTGCTTTACATTATACTCATTTTTTTTCGGACTGTCTACCAAAATACCCATTTTAATTTTTTCTTTAGAGTTCGGTTTTCTTATTTTTTGTCATATCTACGCACTGTACATTTTCCTCATTTTATTTTCTTTCTTCTCATTGACTTTTTGTACCACGCAGAGTACGATTTGTGTAATTAATGTCATGCATCGCAGATGCATGATGCAGCCTCGCTCATCTGCGAAGCAACCACATGAGCAAAAGGAAAGCATCATTAAGATGCGATTTTGCGAATGGGGTGCTGAATAGTGACTCAAATATTCCTCAATCCCACATAAGGAGAACCTCTATGAAAGAATTCTCTCTCTATCGTAAACGGATTATTCCGGATGAATGTATTTTATTGAAAAATGACCATATTGTTTCCTTTGAGAACAACCGCCTGGTCACAACATGGTCGGCGCTTCATCCGAAAAAAGACCTGCACCACGGTATTTCCTGTTATTTTCTGGAGCATGGTATCAAGGTCAGCAAATTCTATTATGAGGATGGCAGGCTGCTTTACTGGTACATTGATATTATCACGCACAGCTGGAATGAGGACGGATCCTCTCTGACGGTGATCGATCTGCTGGCGGATGTGCTGATCTATCCCGATGGTTTTGTAAAAGTTGTGGATCTGGACGAGCTTGCCGACGCAGAGGAAGCGGGCATCATCACAAAGGATCAGCTCCTGAAATCCCTGCGCACGCTGGACAAGCTGCTTGGCATGATCTATTCCGGAGATTTTAAACGGATCCGGGATTATGTGGAGAGCTTTGAAGTATAATAAAAATGCCATATAGCAAGCATGATCGCACCTATATGGCATTTTATTTTTATTTCTTTAACATAGCACGCAGTCTTTGTACCTCAGCCTCAAGTTCTGCTGCCCTTTTCAGAGCATCGTCGGCTCTTTTCCTTTCTTTTTCTGTATTTTCACGTTCGAGTTGCATTCCCTCATTTTTACCCTGCTCATATTTTTGATCCATCTTCATTTCGATTGTCATATAGTTCTCCCTCCACTTGGAACATCAGCCCATGCAAATTTGCCTTTGGCAAATGGGCTGATGCTGCATATCAAGTTTTCATAGAAAACTTGATACATTTATCATCGTCATTTCGAATAATCTGCACCTGTTCTTGAATATCCTCTGTATAACAATCTGTTGGCTGTCCGGTTTTGAAGTAATCAAGTAGTTTCGTTGTATCCTCACTGATTCCCTCTCTGTTCCCATTTACATTTACAAAATACGTTTGCCGCTTATCCGCAAGCACCAGTTCCTTATTTTCCTTACATGTCGTCTCAAATGTATAAATGCTCCTGTCATCTGCAAAAGGATCAAAGGTACAGATGAAGATCACAACCGATTGCTTCAAATTAAAATATTTCTGTCCTGCACGGATCTGGTAGCCGTCCATCTCACTGTGATAATAGCGTGTTCTCAAATGCAGATCTGTTTCTTCCGTTGTCTGCATTTCGATATCATACACATTACCATCGCTATCTTTGGCATAAATGTCGATACGGATTCCCTTTCCGATAAAGGTTGTTTTCATCGACTTCTGCGGCTCTACAACCTCAATCTCGATCAGTTTGATCTGCAGGATTCTCTGAAGCAGTTCCTTACATTTTTCCTTATCCCGGAATACCGTGCCAAACATGAAATCATTGGTGATACCAATCTCATCAAATTTGATTGTCTCCGTTTTGCCTTTTCCTGTCCCCATATCTGATACGACAGTTTTTCGTTTCTGTGTCATATGACCTCCTCTTCTGTAAGCCGCGCTTACCCAGAGAGGTCTGTTATACTTTGAAACCTCCCTGCTATTCATTTATTTGTGGAATTTAAGCAGTGAAGTTTCTTGAAACGTTTAGATATATGATATTAACTAGTCAGAGTTACCTATCATGAAATAGAAAATGGGATGGCGAGCCATCCCATATAAAATATGCTTTTGACTTTCTGCTTGCAATCAGTTTAACATACATACCAAATGCAGGCAACTGCAAATATACTATTACCTAACTCTTAAATTCATGCGCTGTTTTCATAAAGATCAGTTCTACCAGAGCAAATAGAAGCAGAGAAATAATCAATCCTAATATATTCCAAAATGTAGATTGTACAAATAGACCTATGCCTATCGGCAAAAGCGCAAGACATCTTGCAATCCCCTTACACCGACTGAATTTTTTTGTTAATAGAACGTGTCATATTCTTGCCACATTTTTTACAATCCGGTTGTATCAAAACCTTGATAGAATACTTCTGCTCGCCGCAGCAATGCGGACAGATCATTTTCATTTCAAATTCCCCCTTAACTATATAAAACCTGCTGACTCGATATATGAATAGAATTGTTAATGTAAAACAGGAACATTCTAGGAATGCAATCACGTTTGTCTCCCCTGCGATTTCACTGTTTATTTACACGGGTTCTCCTGCCACAATAAATGCGCCTGTGGCGAGAACCCGGTAAGAAACAGCGAAATCTCGGTCGGCTACACTATCGATTGCTTATCCTAGAATGTTCCTGTTTGTTTCTCACATTACTATCCAATCCTAGTAAAAAATATGTCCCCCGATCTGCTGTCCGGTCAGCCCCGGAATCGGGGTACGGAAGAACAGACAGTTTCCGACCGGTGAAGCACCTGCCATGGCATCCTGCGCTGCCTGATAGCACGATTCATTTGCACCTCTGGCAAGCACCAGTGCAAAACGTCCGCTGCCGACGGGTGAAAACTGCTTCTTCTGCATGATAACCTCCAGCACCGTGGATGGGAATAACGGACTTCTGACACGGTTCAGGACAACTGCGCCGACCGCCACCTTTCCGGTATAGCTTTCGCCGCCGGCCTCACACTCAATGATCGCCGCCATCAGATCCACATCACCGCTCGCAAACAGCACATCCGACAGATCCCTGTTGACCATCGCCTGCGACTGCAGGGACATGGCAAGCTCTTCCTTATACTGCTCCTGCAGTGTTGCGATATCACTTTCCTTCTGCGCGATCTCCTGCTCGTAAGCCAGTGCTTCCTCTTCTTTTTCCGCGATCTGATCTAAATACTGGCGCACATTCTCACTTGTTTTCTTGACATCCTCATACAGTCCTGTTGTGCTGGCATTTGCTTCCTGCTGCAGCATTTCAAGCGTTTCCTTATCTTGTTTGAGTTCCTTTTCCTTTTTTGCGATCTTTACCTGCGTATCTGCATATTCCTGCAGCATTTTGCGGTCATACTGGTTGATCATCTCAATATAATCAGCCTTATTGAGCAGGTCCGAAAAGCTGGATGCAGAAAGAAAAACATCCAGATAAGAAGTGTTTCCCTCTTCATATAAGAACTGGATCCGCTGCTTCATTTCCTCGTAACGCACCTTTTGCTGCTCCTTGGCATCTGCGATCGTTTCCTGCGCCTCGGTGATCGCATTTTGCTTCTTCTCGATGATCTCATCAATTTCCAGAAGCTTACTGTTAGCCTTCTGCAACTTTTCATTCAGATTATCCAGATAGCTTTGCAGACTTGCCCGGTCTGTCTGCAGATCCTGAATACTGTCATTTGCTTTTTCCAGTCCGTTTTCCGCCTTCGCCTTATCCCGCTGTGCCTGCTGAAGCTGTTGCCCCGCCGTTGCATAGGCATACAAAGGACGCCCGATCAAACAACCGAGCGTCAATGCTGTAAAAGCTATCCATTTTTTCCAGTTCTTACAAAATGCCATCTGCTACATCCCTTACAGATCAAGTACTATTTTTCTGCCGGTTCTCTCATACCGGTAATATTCCACGCCTGCTGCGTCAAACATCTTCTTCGATGCGATATTCATCGGCGTTCCTTCGTATTTATCGCAGTCATACACAACCGTTCTGATCCCTGCCTGTATGATCGCTTTTGCACACTCATTACACGGAAACAGGGATACATACAGCTTTGTACCCTCCAGACTGCCACCGCGGTAGTTAAGAATGGCATTCAGCTCGCTGTGTGTGACAAACGGGTATTTTGTCTCAAGCGCATCGCCTTCTCTGTCCCACGGAAAATCCTCATCGCTGCATCCATTCGGGAATCCGTTATATCCCATGGAAAGAATACGATTGTCTTTTCCGACAATGCAGGCTCCCACCTGTGTATTCGGATCTTTAGAACGCATCCCCGACAACACGGAAACGCCCATAAAATATTCATCCCACGAAATGTAATCTTTTCTCTTATGATTCATAGTTTATCCCATCCGTTTTCCTGACAGATCCACATATACAGTAGCTATCATTCTGCTTTGCAGATCAAGTGACCGATGCCACAGATAGTGATCCGTTTTTATCCTCGCATCGTTTATGACATGAATATCACTTACTTTGTTCCGAAAATTCTGTCTCCTGCGTCGCCAAGTCCCGGTACAATATAGCAATGATCATTTAACTTTTCATCAAGCGCGCCAATATAAATATCCACATCCGGATGTGCTTCCTGCATTGCTTTTACCCCTTCCGGTGCTGCAATGATACACATAAAGTGGATGTTCTTACAGCCTTTATCCTTCAGCATCTGGATGGCTGCTACAGAAGAACCGCCTGTTGCCAGCATCGGATCGACTACAAAAACTTCTCTCTGTGCACAGTCTTCCGGAAGCTTGCAGTAATATTCTACCGGCTTTACCGTAACAGGATCACGATACAGACCGATATGTCCCACCTTTGCAGCAGGGATCATTTCCAGCATACCGTCTACCATGCCAAGTCCCGCACGCAGGATCGGTACAACAGCCAGCTTCTTACCCTTCAGTTCTTTTACGGTTGTCTTGCAGATCGGTGTCTCGATCTCCACATCTGCAAGCGGCAGATCTCTTGTTGCCTCATAGCACATCAGCATTGCGATCTCGCTGATATTCTGTCTGAAATCCTTTGTTCCTGTTTCCTTTTTACGGATAATACCGATCTTGTGCTGGATCAGCGGATGATCCATAACAACAACTTTACTCATACTTTTATCCTCCTGTTTTGTAAATTCTTCATTTCATTTGTGCCTTTGCTTCACTTTACAATGTATTTCTCCAAAACGCAAGTACACAGCCTATTATGCCTCGATCTGATCAATTCTTCTCTGATGTCTTTCTTCTCCCGAAAATTCTGTTTCAAGGAAAGTATCGACGATGGAAAGTGCCAGATTCGGTCCTACGATCCCTGCTCCCATTGCCAGTACATTGGCATCGTTATGCAGTCTTGTCAGCTTTGCGGAAAGTGTATCCGCACAGAGTGCAGCACGGATTCCCTTTACCTTATTGGCTGTGATGGAAATACCGATCCCCGTTGTACAGATCACGATTCCCTTCTCACATGTCCCATCCGCTACCGCGTTAGCCACTGCTTTTCCGTAAACCGGATAATCGCAGGAGCTTTTATCGTAGCAGCCTACATCCTTTACTTCATATCCTTTTTCTTTTAAATGTGCTATCACAGCTTCCTTCAGATCAAATCCGCCATGATCACTGCCTATTGCTATCATCTGTTTCCTCCTGATCTGCATCTATTATTTTATGACCTGCTGCCTTCAGCAGCCTGTTCATAACAGCCTGTCCGATCCCTTTATCCGAAAAGCCTTCCGTATACATGAAGTCCATTCCTTCATCATCAAACTCACGGAGCATCCGGAAAAGATCCTTTGCGATCTGCGCAAGATCATCCCTGTTTCCCGTTACCTTAACGGAATCCGCCTGATAGGCGCTGCCATCTTCCCCTGCAGCGATCACACCGACTTTATATCCCTGCGCACGTTTTTTGTCCACTTCCTGCTGCAGCCGTTTTCTGACATGATCAGCCTGTCCGCTGATGATCGTCAGCTCACCCTTTGGCGCATAATGCTTATATTTCATGCCCGGTGCTTTCGGCTTTGCATTTCCGCTGACACTGAACATGGTCGGATCCTGCAAAAGCTCCGGCAGAATTTCCTGCATCATTTCATAGGTCACATAGCCCGGTCTGAGGATCATCGGCTTTTCGCCCGTTACATCCACGATCGTGGATTCCACACCGATCCCGACCTGTCCGCCATCCAGCAGCATTTCGATCTTTCCGTTCATATCCTCATACACATATTTCCCCAGCGTCGGAGAAGGTCTGCCTGAGGTATTGGCACTCGGCGCTGCCACAAAGCCGCCCGCTGCCTCAATAAAGGCAAGTGCTACTTTGTGATCCGGGAAACGCACCGCAACCGTATCCAGTCCGCCGGTCGTTTCTTTTGGTACCAGATTCGTCTTTTTGAAGATCATGGTCAATGGACCCGGCCAGAACTTTTCTGCCAGCTTTTTAGCATTTTCCGGGATCTCGGCTGCGATCTTTGAAAGATCCTCCAGCCTGCAGATATGCACGATAAGCGGATTATCGCTCGGTCTGCCCTTTGCCGCATAGATCTTGCGGGAGCTGTCCGGATTCAAAGCGTCCCCGCCCAGTCCGTAAACTGTCTCTGTCGGAAAAGCAACAAGACCACCGTCCCTGATGATCTGACCAGCCTGCCTGATCGCTTCTTCATTCCATGTATGCTCTAAATCTTTAATCCACTTCGTTTCCAAATAACTCATTCCTTCTCTGCCGGATGAGGGATTTTGATGCCTCACCGTAATTCTGCTTTAGTATAGCACATTTCCCCCTGCTTTCAAACTATCTGCGCACACATTTCCGCACATTTTTCCGTTTCCGTATCAGGCTGACGGCGCTTTTTGCACACCGCTCACATATTGCATCACGGCCATGGCAATATAAAATGCAAGACGCTCCTGATATGCACCTGTCACAAGCTTATCCGCCTCTGCCTGATTGGACAGAAAACCGCATTCCACAATGATCGTCGGAACAGTCGATTTTTTCAGCAGATAATATGTATTGTTCCCCTTGGGCATCCGTTTATTGTCAGGATCCACGCCCCTGATCAATTCCTGCTGCATGATCTGCGCCGCTTCCTTTCCGGCCTCGGAAGTCTCATAGTAAAAAACCTGTGCGCCACACACACCTTCCGCCGAATAGCTGTTCTGGTGGATGCTGACCGCCAATGCTGCACCGGACGATTCAATGAGTGCGATCCGGTTTTTCAGATCCTCCACCTTTTTACTTCCCTGATTTCCTGTATACAGACCTTTATCTTCATTTCTCGTCAGAATGACATGATAACCGTTCTGCTGCAGCAGTCTTGCAAGACGCATAGTGATCTGCAGATTGACATCTTTTTCCAGCGCGCCGTTGATTCCGATCTTACCGGGATCTTCCCCACCATGCCCCGCATCCAGCACAATGACCGGCTGCTCACCTCTTTTTTCCTGCTGCATGGTATAGATCACTGCTGTCCTCGCCAGATAATACATAGAACACAAAAGGCAGATCGCCATGATCACAGAAATCAGCTTGTTTTGCACGTTGGCCTCCACATACGATGTAGCTTTACTACATTCTATGCCAAGCTGCTCTGTATTATGACTTTCTGCCTTCTTTTTATTCCGTCACGATTTCCTCAAGCGGCGCCTGTTCATCCACCGTATCAGTCTGTTCTCCTGTATCTCCTGTATTTTCTGTATTCTGCACAGCTGCTGTCTCATTCGAGATCACAGGATCCATGGCAGCTTCATTCTTCACATAATTTTCTATCAGTGTCCAGACATCCGGTGTTTCCAGTCCCAGCTTCCATTCCGCAATACCGCCAAGCTGATAGGCCGACATCACCTGCAGCTTTGCTTCGAGACTCTTTGCATTTTCCAGCCAGATCTGATAGGTCACGCCATCCGCTTCAAAGGTCGCATAATCCTGGCAGGTCGTTTCATCCCACGAAGCTGCCACGCCATATTGTGCCAGATAATTCGCCGCTGCAGACATGGAAAGCGCCTCACTTGTCAGGCTTTCGCCCCATTTCCAGAGTCTTGTGTAAAACGGAACCGCATTGATCACTTTTTCCTGCGGTACGGCAGAAACCGTATTCTCAATGCCCTGCTGCACATAACCGATCGATGCCACACTGCCCGCTTCCGCAGAGCCCGCATAGTGTTCATCATATCCCATGATAACCACATAATCTACAACTGTTCCCTGCTCTTTTCTGTCATAATGTGCTGTATAGCCTGTCGGTACATAATTATCAACCGAAAGCACGATCTGATTCTTCCGACAGCTGATGGAAAGCTCGCGTAAAAACTGCACATAATCGTTGCCCGCACTTTCCGGAACCTGCTCAAAGTCAATATTTATACCATCAATTCCCATTGCCGTAACCGTTCCTACAAGCTGGGAGATCAGATTTTTCCGGTTTGTTGTCGTTCCAAGGATCTGCGCGATATCCACATCATTGGTAAAATTATCGATAAGTGCCCACACCTCGATCCCGCGGGCATGCATCGCATCCACATAAGTCTGACTTGCAATCGAAGTAAAGTTACCGGCATTATCATTTAAGAAGAACCACGTCGGAGAGATCGTATTGACCGCCTTTGTATTTGCCAGCAGTCCTTCCACGCCATCATTGGCGGCGGCATTTGTCACCTGATGCCATGCCATATTGATCTTATAATCTTTATGGATACTCGTATATTCCGGAATTACGTAACTGATCGGTACTTCTACTGCCTGATCCTCCGCTGCTTCCAGACGTTTATTTTCCACATAACCGATCACTGCATCTGCTGTTTCCACCTTGGACCAGTTTTCCATTTCCTCCAGAACCGTTACCTGGCTGCCTGCATCCTGCTGCTCTAAAATATCACTTTTAATACCGCCCTGATACCGGACTGCGGTCGCTTTTTGGATCACTGCTGTCTGATGCGTTACATTTTCCGTATAGATCTGCAATCTGTGCGGTGCCTCATACACATTGCAGATAAAATTAGAGAAGTTCTCCATAAAGCTGAGGGATACATATGGCACTTCATTCTGCAGCACAAAGATCGGACACATATGCTCCGCAGCTTCGCCCGAAACCGTATATGCCGTCGAATCAAGCGGGATCTCATACAGATCCAGTGCTGTTGTATAAAGCAATAGCTTTTCATTCACATCATAATAAAATCTGCTGTTCAACTGCTCCTGTACAAAAGACAAAGGCAGATAATCATTGCCGTCTATATTGGCAGCCTTTTCCTCTGCTGCCGCATCTGCCAGAATGATCGGAACCTGTCCTTCTTTTTCGATTCCGTAGTACCGGGACAGATCCATTGTTTCCTTGGAATAGGAATATTTCTCATATAATTTGACACCGACTGCGCCCACAATGATCAACGCCATCAAAACGACTGCGATCACAACGGGAAGTATTTTCTTTTTTTCCATCTTGTTCTCCTTTGTCTGAATCCCACATTCGGTTTTAGTATACCAAACTATACAAAATGGGACAAGTGTACACATACGATTTACACAGAGGGGCTGTTTCATCTGTCACTTGTCCCATTTGAGATATTATCTCATGGCTTTATTCTTTTTTAATCCAGTCGTATCTGACCTCCCTTATACCACCGGACTCATCCATGACATAATCCGCCATAAAGTTGTCCGTATGATATCTGTCCGTTTCTCTCAGGATATCTTTTCGCTCCGGTACTTCAATCGTCGAAAAGCAGTCCTGCAGCTTTTGCATAACCTGAAACTGTACTTCTATCCGATCCAGCATTTGCGTAAGCCTCTGCCCTTGATCTGACATAAGCATTTGTCCTCCTGTTGCTTTCTTTTCATGCACCCGATCCCCCAAAAGGAAAATTTACTGTGATATGAATAATAATTCCGGATCGTGAATCATATTTTTAAATTATGGTGATGATAAAGAATAGATTACTAAGAGATGACATCGGACGCGCACAAAGACATAAAAAATAAATACTGTAATATTGAATTATTTGTTTGAAAATTTATATTGGAAAATAGTTTGATAAAACACGTATGTGCTTTAAAGACAATCGATATCCGATCACGATATCAATTCCATATTGTCTGACGATGCGGATCGCATCTGAACGAAATCCTGTAAGATCATGCCCCCTTTCCGATGCATACTGCGTCGGATGGCATCTCTTATTGATATGATTATAAAAGAAGACCTTTTCTTTGGCAATAGAAAAGTTAAAATTTTTATTAAATTAGTTGCCTGAGAGGTAACTTCTATTGACTAAAACCGACATAAGATATAAGATACTTGTACAAAAGAAACAAGTATTTTCAGTCGTTTGAGGTCGATTTTTGAATAAAATCAGATAAGGATGTGATAATATGAAAATCGAAAAAGTAAATGACCATCAGATCAGATGTACCCTGACAGGTGCAGATCTTGCAAATAGAGAGTTAAAGATCAGCGAGCTTGCCTATGGCAGTGAAAAAGCCAAAAACCTGTTCCGCGACATGATGCAGCAGGCATCTTTTGAGTTTGGTTTTGAGGCAGAGGATATCCCGCTTATGATCGAGGCAATTCCGGTCAACGCGGATTGTATCGTACTGATCATCACTAAGGTAGAAGATCCCGATGAGATCGATACACGTTTTTCCAAATTTTCTCCTTCGCTCAGTGCAGAAGATGATGCTGCAGAGGATGATATTACAGATCATTTTTCCGATGATGTCCTGGATCTGTTCCAGAAGATCAAAAACAGCGCCGGTGCTGTTAGCAACACGCAAAACGAAGAGCCGCAAACAGCTGCTCCGCGTATGCTGCAGGCGAGTCTGAATCATCTTTGCACCTTCTCCCGCATCGTAAAAGATGCCTATACCGCAGAAAGTGCTTTATACAAGAATCCTGACGCCATGCAGTATTGCCTGGTTCTCACGATGGGAGAGATGTCACAGCAGCAGTTTGGAAAAATATGCAATATTGCTTCAGAATATGGATCGATCCAAAAGGTAGAACCGGCCAGAAGCGCATATCTGCAGGAACATTATGAAGTGCTTGTTCCCCAGGATGCGGTTAGTGCTCTTGCCCAGATCTAAATCAACTGTAAATACTTTTGTTCCTAATAACAATCATAAAACAATCAGGCTCTACTATTGTTACAGGCAGCTTATATGAGACGTGATCTATAGAGCAGAAAAAACCCGTAAGCAAACGCTTACGGGTTTTCCATGTCATGAATCAACAGATTCTTTATTTTTCATTGATCGCTTTCATCAGCGCATCAATATCCATTCCGTGAACCATGGCTGCTTCTTCCAATGTCTCGCCCTGTGCGGAAGGACATCCGATACAATGCATACCGGCTTCCATCAGGATCGGGATAACACTCTGGTCAATTCTGATGATCTCACCGATAGTCATATCCTTTGTTATCTGTGCCATTTCTTATCCTCCTTTATAACATTATGCAATTTTTATCCTAAAATAGTATACCCTGTCTGTCGTTTTTTAGCAACGGCTCTTTATTTTTTCTTTCCGAACAACCTTACCAGCTTTAAAAACAGGTTGACGAAATCAAGGTACAGCTCAAATGCACCCATCAGCGACAGGCAAAGCACATTGCTGTCATTTGCCATATATACATTTTCCTTGATCTTCTGTGAATCATAGGCCGTGAGTCCTGTGAAGATCAAAACGCCTACGATACTCAGTGCAAAATCTGCCATTGATCCGCGGAAGATAAACATATTAAAGACGGTTGCAAGGATCAGCCCCCACAGAGCCATCATCAGGATATTGCCCATTTTTGTCAGGTCTTTCTTTGTAACCAGTCCGTAAACTGCCATGATCAGGAACATACCTGCTGTCAGCAGAAATACCTTTACCAGTGAGCTGCCTGTATAGATCATGCAGATAACAGATAAAAGGACACCCGTCAGATACGCATATATGGTATAAAGAATACCGGCAAGAACTGCGTTGTTCTTTGAGATCGCCCAGTTGGAAGCAAACACGATACCCAGCTCACCAAACAACAGCAGATAAAAATTATATCCTGTCAGCATTTTGATCGCCGCATACGGAGAAACCGTAAAAGCTGCAAAAGCTGTGATCAGAAGCGCCGCCACCATAAACAGATAGGATTTTACAACAACCTCTTCATACATAATGCTCTTAAAATCGGCCAATGTCTTTTTCACAGGTTCTTCTGCTTCAAATCCGCCCTGCATCATATCATAATTCTGATCCTCCCAGCCAGGAAAGCTGTTTCCCGTATTTCCCTGATAGCTATCCTGATAGCTGTTCTGATAGCCATTGTACTGATTCTGATAGTTATTGTCCATAGTTCCCCCTTATCCTGCCATGCGGCACTAAAAAATGTAAGTTATTCTTACGCATAACTATAATATAAAATCAGTGGGATGGCAATTTATTTTTCAAAGCAAATTTACAGCACCGCATAAATGCGTGCATTTTCCTCGTCGCCATAACAAAAAACAGACAGCAGTTATAAATGCGATCACGCTTGACTACCCTGCGATTTCAAAGTTCTATATTACACGCGCTACCGCCACAATCAGTGCTCCTGTGTCGTCCGCGCGGTAAAAGAACTGTGAAATCTCGGTCGTCTACGCTATCGATCGCTTATTATAACTACTGTCTGTTTATGTTGCATAATTTACTCCTTTGTAAACTCCAGGATCTTCTTGGCGTTTGCAATGCGATCCTCTGTTGGCGGATCCACGCCTTCAAGCTTATACGGAATGCCAAGTTCTTTCCACTTATAAGCACCAAGTGTATGATATGGTAAAACCTCCACCTTCTTGACCGTATCCAGCGTATCAATGAATTCTCTTGTTTTCTTTAAATATTCATCTTTATCTGTAATACCCGGTACAAGTACGTGGCGGATCCACATCGGAATGCCCTGCTCAGATAAATATCTTGCGCAGTCCAGAATATTCTTATTTGTATGACCTGTTAATTTCTTGTGCTCTTCATCATCAATATGTTTGATATCCAGCATAACAAGGTCTGTATATTTGATCAGTTCATTAAATTTGGAGAAAAAAGGCTCTTCTCTTGTAAATGGTTGTCCGCAGGTATCCAGTGTTGTGTTGATACCTCTTTCATGCGCCTTTCTGAACAGCTCGATCAAGAAGTCAATCTGCAGAAGCGCTTCTCCACCACTTACTGTAATACCGCCTTTTGTGCCCCAATAGCTGCGGAACCGTTCCGCTTTATCCAAAAGTTCGTCAGCAGTCTGCAGGTTATCCGTTTCCGGATTCCATGTATCTACATTATGGCAATACTGGCAGCGCATATTGCAGCCTTTCAAAAAGATCAGGTATCGGATGCCAGGTCCGTCGACTGCTCCAAATGATTCTAGTGAATGTATTCTACCTTTCAGCATACATAATCCTTTCTCTGCCCCGCAGGCAGCTAACTTTTATTGTTTTTTATTACTATTTACCAAAATCGGTTTTTCATGCGTTTTATAAGCGAAATTCGGGACCGGGTGAATACGCCCGATCCCGAAAATTGCATTATCTAAACTTTAGATTCTGTTTCTGATTACAGACTCTTATGGCAAGTTCTTGCGATAACGTCATCCTGCTGCTCTTTTGTTAAGCTGATGAATTTAACAGCGTAACCAGATACACGGATTGTGAAGTTAGCATATTCAGGTTTTTCTGGATGTGCCTGAGCATCTAACAGTTTTTCTGTACCGAATACGTTTACATTGAGGTGATGAGCACCACGATCGAAGTATCCGTCGAGAACGCCTGCCAAAGTTGTCTTCTGCTCGTCAAGGTCATGACCAAGAGCTGAAGGAGCCATTGTCTGTGTATTAGAGATACCATCAAGAGCATATTCATAAGGAAGTTTAGCAACTGAGTTAAGAGATGCTAACAGTCCGCTCTGCTCTGCACCGTAAGATGGTGAAGCACCTGGTGCAAATGGTGTGTATGCTGCTCTACCATCCGGAAGAGCACCTGTAGCCTTACCATATACAACGTTAGATGTAATTGTAAGGATAGATGTTGTAGGCTCAGAATTTCTGTATGTGTGGTTCTTTTTGATCTTCTCCATGAAGGTCTTCAGAAGCCATACTGCAAATTCATCTGCTCTAGGATCATCATTACCGTATTTAGGGAATTCGCCTTCTGTCTGGAAGTCAACTGCACATCCCTGATCATCACGGATAACTTTAACCTTAGCATATTTGATAGCTGACAGAGAGTCTGCTACATGAGAAAGACCAGCGATACCTGTAGCGAATGTTCTTCTTACATCTGTATCGATCAGAGCCATCTCAGCTGCTTCATAGTAATATTTATCATGCATGTAGTGGATCAGGTTCAGGATGTTTACATACAGAGCTGCACACCAGTCAAGCATGATATCGTATTTATGCATAACTTCGTCGAAATCAAGGTATTCAGAAGTAATAGGTGCGATTTCAGGACCACACTGCATATGCTTGCCTGCTTTGTCAAGATGCTTCTCATCTTTACCACCGTTGATAGCGTAAAGGAGACATTTTGCAAGGTTAGCACGTGCACCGAAGAACTGGATTTCTTTACCTGTCTGTGTAGCGGATACACAGCAGCAGATGCTGTAGTCATCGCCCCAGATTGGCTTCATAACATCATCATTCTCATACTGGATAGAAGATGTTGTAACGGAAATCTTAGAAGCATATTTCTTGAAGTTATCCGGTAATTTGCTTGAGTACAGAACTGTTAAGTTCGGCTCCGGGCTAGGTCCCATGTTTTCAAGAGTATGCAGGAAACGGTAGTCGTTCTTTGTAACCATGGAACGTCCGTCCATACCGATACCACCAACTTCCAGAGTAGCCCATACAGGGTCACCTGAGAATAACTGGTTGTAAGAAGGGATACGAGCGAACTTAACCATACGGAATTTCATTGTCATATGGTCGATCAGTTCCTGAGCTTCCTTCTCTGTTAATGTACCTTCTTCAAGGTCACGGTTGATATAAATATCAAGGAATGTAGAAATACGTCCAACTGACATTGCAGCACCGTTCTGTGTCTTGATAGCTGCAAGGTAGCCAAAGTATAACCACTGAACTGCTTCTTTAGCGTTTGTAGCAGGACCTGAAATATCATAGCCATAAATCTTAGCCATTTCTTTCATTCCCTGAAGAGCTTTGATCTGCTCAGCGATCTCTTCTCTTAAACGGATAACATCTTCTGTCATTGTTCCGTTTCCACAGTTCTTCTTGTCTTCTTTCTTCTTCTCGATCAGGAAATCGATACCGTACAGAGCAACTCTTCTGTAGTCACCTACGATACGTCCACGTCCGTAAGTATCAGGAAGACCTGTAACGATATGTGTATGACGAGCAACCTTCATCTCGTCTGTGTATGCATCAAATACTGCCTGGTTGTGAGTCTTGTGATACTCGTTGAAGATCTTATCGAATTTAGGATTTACTTCAAAACCATATGTGCTGGCTGCCTGCTGAGCCATCTTGATACCACCGTATGGCATAAATGCTCTCTTTAATGGCTTATCTGTCTGAAGACCTACGATCTGCTCAAGATCTTTCATAGACTCGTCAATGTAGCCAGGGCCATAAGCTGTTAAACTTGAAACAACCTCTGTCTCACATTCCAGAACGCCATCATGCTCACGTTCTTCTTTCTGCAGCTCCTGAAGTCTTCCCCAAAGCTTATCTGTTGCTTCAGTAGATCCTTCCAGGAAGCTTTCATCTCCATCATATGGAGTGTAGTTTGTCTGGATAAAGTTACGTACATTGACGTCTACATCCCAATGGCCATCTTTATTAAAGCCTCTCCATGCTTCTGCCATGAAAATATACCTCCTTCTAATTGGTAAGAATACTATAATTTAACAGCTTGGGAATGCAGTTTCCCAAACTATTTTTTACGTTAAAAGTGTACTACTTATTTGGGCAAAGTGTCAACCATTTTGCGCAATGTATACGATTTTATACATTTTTATTCCGCACTTTTCGCTTGCCGGAAATATTCCAAAAATATCCCGGCAAATAAATGCGAATTCCTCTTGTATTTCCATCGTTTTTTTTATATAATGTGGTGTAGTTGTTATTGATATAAAAATATCAATCTCAGTAAAATGAAGTTATGAAAAGTTTCAGAAAACAAGGAGGATATCATTATGGCTCGTAAGATTAATGACGGATGTGTAGCTTGTGGCGCTTGTGAAGGTGCTTGCCCGGTTGGAGCAATCAGCATGGGAGACGGCAAATTCGAAATCGATGCATCTGTATGTATCGACTGCGGCGCTTGTGAAGGTGCTTGCCCAACAGGTTCTATCGAAGAAGCTTAATATCTGAGAGAATATGAGTGAATAAATAAGAGGACTTCCGATGGAAGTCCTCTTATTTTTTGCTTTTCCCAGCATTGCAGTCATCAGACATGCTATTCTACAGGTGTAACTGTTCCCTTAATATCAACAATTTCATAATCGCAGCTCACCGCCGCTGTATAACTATCCACCACATAATCATCCAGCTTTATATATTTGTCCCTTTCACAATTTTCCTTCATATTACCGCTCACATTTGTATCAATAGTGAAGGTATGTTCAATTTTTCTTTCTTCCTTCGCTTCCTCAGCCCAAGCTCCAGCTTCTATTTTTGACCATACATATCCCCTTTCTGTTGCTGTTACTTTAAGCGTAACCTCCACATTATTGTAAACAAAATTGGGGGAAGCCCCCTCCACAGAGCAGCTGAGGTACAATGCATTTGAACATATGATGCCATTTAAAGTGCCATCAGGCACCCTAAATTGCCGAATGCCATTTTTCCCATCCGGTATGAGCGATTCAACACTACTACAAGAAATCGTCAGATAATCACTATAATTATCAGTTGTTAACTTTATGTCCTTACTTTTCCCACATCCGATCAACATTGTTACCAATATAATACTTGTCAGTATCAAACTTATTCTTTTCTTCATAATTATTTTCTCTCCATTTTTATCTTTCTCGGGCATTTTGCGTTTACAGGGATTCGCCACGGACATCCTTTAGAATCTTGTTCTACACCATCGATCAAACCTTTTCTGCACCAGCCAGAAATAACAGGCTGTGAATATCCCCATTTTTCGGAAGCCTCTTTTGTACCCATATATTCCATCAACCTCTCCCCCCTTTCAATTGAATCTTAATATTGATATTTTAGAGTTTATAACTCTAAAAGTCAAGGAATAATTATTATGCACGTATACTAGTTTAGAGGATATGTGGACTATGAAATATAATGAAAGAATACGTGAGATCAGAGAAGATCATTCCCTGACCCAACAGAAAATTGCAGACCTTCTGCATATAGGACAGCGTACCTATGCAGACTATGAGAGCGGCAAAACCAGAATTCCTGTAGACAGTCTTTTGGTTCTTGCCCGTTATTATAATGTGTCTGTAGATTATATTTCCGGTGCCAGCAATGTAAAAACAAAGTATCCGACAAAATAAAGGAATTTCTACAGAGCTCTTTCTATTCTATTTGTTTTCATCTATAAGGTAAATATACATATCACAGGTAACAAAAAAGGACAGCATACGCTGTCCTTTTTCCATGATTCACATCAGGCTTTTCACATATTCTTCTGATTCTTCCAACATCTCTGCAATCTCCGCTACTGTTCTTCCCTTCTGCATCCATTTACTAATCAATTTTTTATCTCTATCCTGTCCGCCCTGTTCATATTCCTCTTTACGAATCATTTTTTCTCGCTTTTCCCACGTATAGTCCAAGTGTGTCATCTTTTTCACCTCATCCTTTCTACTTAGGAAGAAGTCTTCCAAAATATGATTTCCTATACAATCTGCAATCGCCCGATCAACAGAATCATCTAATGGAATTCCTCTATTTTTATAATACCTGACTTTTTCCACAAAAAACGTATATCCGTGCAGCACTTCCGATTTTTTCTTCAGTTCCTGATTGTTATTCGGATTGATATTATATACCTTACACCTTACCTCGATATCTGGTTTTTCCACAGTATTAGCAAATAACTGTGACAAATTCATCTCTTCGTATTCTGGTCTTTTTTCTGCTCCATTATAGAATACCACAAAATGCGGTGTAGATATTCTGATTTTTTTCCTGCTGAATATATCTATTTCATTTTCCTGTATCCAGTCTTCCAATGCATTTACATAGTAAATCATACTTCGGAGCGGCATATTCGGATTATAGGTAGACTGATGTTCAAAAAAACTAATATTCATATCAATAACAAAAGAGGCGTCATTTCGGATAGATAAAGATACCCCTTTTTCCAATTTAATCATTTTTACCTCTTCCGGGTCCTGATAATTGGAATCATTCAGTGCATTGTATACCTCCAATGCATATTTCTTGTTTTCTAACAGCATAGAAAACACATCGCTTTTGTACTCTCTGTTTTTGCTCATTCTTCTCCTTTCATCGCAGAAAACCAAGCAGATAAACAGATCCTCAGCAGCTTTTATCCATCCTTATCATCTTTATTGGTCTCCTGCTATTCACTTGTTATAATTTGGAAAGCATAGATTCCTTTAGATAATAAAGAAATGATTTAGATACACTTAACGTGTAAAAGAAAAGATGCTCTCAAATGTAATATACACTCTTGAGCACCTTTTTTCAATTCTTTTCTTAATGTTCCAGATTCGCAAATTTTGTGTAATCAGGCAGCCATGCCAGATCTACGTCACCAATCGGGCCGTTTCTCTGTTTAGCGATAATGATCGTTGCGATTCCTTTCTTTTCACTGTCGTGGTTATAGTAGTCGTCACGGTAAATGAACATAACAACGTCCGCATCCTGCTCGATCGCACCGGATTCACGCAGGTCGGAAAGCATCGGCGTATGATCCGGTCTCTGCTCTACCGCGCGGCTCAGCTGTGAGAGTGCAAGTACGGGAACATGCAGTTCACGGGCAAGTGCTTTCAGGGAACGGGAGATCTCGGAGATCTCGTTCTGACGGGATTCCGCCCTTCCGCTGCCGCTCATGAGCTGCAGGTAGTCAATGATGATCATTTTCAGATCATGCTCCAGTTTATATTTTCGACATTTGCTGCGGAGCTCGGAAATGCTGATACCCGGTGTGTCGTCGATGATCAGATTGGATTCTCCGATCACGCCTGCACTTTCGATCAGTCTTTCCCAGTCGCTGTCGGTCAGATTTCCGTTTCGGATATGCTGGCTGTCCACGCGGGACTCTAAGGAGAACAGACGGTTTACGAGCTGTTCCTTTGACATTTCCAGACTGAAGATCGCAACTGTTTCCTTCAGCTTGAATGCCACATGCTGTGCGATATTCAGAACAAACGCCGTCTTTCCCATGGAAGGACGCGCAGCGATCAGCACAAGATCGGATGGCTGCATGCCCGATGTCTTATAATCCAGATCGATAAAGCCGGTCGCGATTCCCGTTACAGTTCCGGTCGTCTTGCTTGCCTGCTCAATCTTATCCATCGCATTTAAAACAACCTGACGGATCGGTACAAAATCGCCTGTATTCCGTCTCTGCACCAGATCAAAAACACGCTTCTCCGTATCCTCTAAGATGAATTCCAGACTTTCCTTGCCTGCGTAGCAGGTATTTTCGATTTCTTCGTTCAGACGGATCAGTTTACGCAGCAGAGATTTCTCTGCAACGATGTCGGCATAATTGGCAACATTCGCACTCGTCGGAACGATGCCAAGCAGGTCCTTGACAAATTCCAGACTGCTGACTTCCGGCGGAACGTCTTTTTCTTTTAATTTGTTCTGTAATGTGATCAGATCCACAGGCTGTGCGCTGTCATGCAGCTCCACCATGGCATCAAAAATGATACCGTACTGCTTGCTGTAGAAATCATCACCGTGCAGAATTTCAGACGCCGTCACGATCGCATCCTTATCCATGATCATGGATCCAATGACAGACTGCTCTGCTTCTATACTATGTGGTAATACTCTTTTCAGAATCGCTTCTTCTGCCACAGGTAGCACCTCCTACTGTTAAGCCTCCACTACCTGTACATGTAAAACTGCCGTTACCTGCGGATGCAGCTTTACCTTTACTTCGTAGGTACCGAAATTCTTGATGGCATCAGGCAGGACCAGTTTCTTTTTATCCAGATCCTTTTTGTACTGGTCTGCGTATGCTTTTGCAATTTCCTTGCTGGAAACAGAACCAAATGCTTTTCCGTTCTCTCCCGCTTTCATCTTTACAACAACCTTCTGCTCAGCCAGCTCTTTGCCAAATTCCTGCGCTGCCTCCAGATTTTCAGCTGCTACCTTTTCTTCATGCTTCTTCTGCAGCTTTAAGTTGTTCCTATTATCTGCTGTTGCTTCAATGCCCAGCTTTTTCTTAAACAGGAAATTCTTTGCATAGCCATCGCTTGCTTCAATGATCTCTCCCTTTTTTCCAATGGATTTTACATCCTCTAATAAAATAACCTTCATGGTATTCCTTATCCTTTCTTATTCTCCGGCTGTTATATCATAGCTCCATCCATTTTGATGCAGCATATCTGCTCACATTTCTTTAAATCTCACCGGATTCCTTCATTTCTTTTAAAGTATCCCTGATGCGTTCACACGCCGTCTCCATACTGATATCTTTCAGTTGCGCACCGGCAACATTCATATGACCGCCGCCGCCTAATTTTTCCATGATGACCTGTACATTGACTTCATCAATGGAACGCGCTGAAATATAGATCATCTGGTTATATTGTGTCAGGACAAAGCTGGCTTTGATGCCCTTGATGTTCAGCAGTTCATTTGCCGCCTGCGCACATACAACCGTCGGCGCACTTGTATCTTCTCCGTGACAGACGGAAATGGCATATTCATCCATGTAGATCTTCGCCTGCCCGACTGCATCCGCTTTTGCCCGGTAATCATTGGCATCTTCACGGAACATCTTTCTGACACGCGTTACATCCGCTCCGCTCCGGCGCAGGAATGCTGCGGCTTCAAATGTACGGACACCCGCCTTTGCCACGAAATTATTCGTATCGATCACAATACCCGCATACAGACAGTCTGCTTCCACGCCTTTGACCTTAATGCCGTCGCCGACATACTGCAGGATCTCCGCAACCATTTCACATGCAGAAGAAGCATATGGCTCCACATAGGAAAGCGTTGCATTTTCCACAACCTCTTCTCCCTGTCTGTGGTGGTCGAGTACGACAACGCTGCGGCAATACTTCAGAAGATCCGGGCATTCTGTAATGCTCGGCTTATTGACATCCACGATAACAAGGACGGTATTGTTATCCGCCATTTCGATCGCCTGGGTATTGGTGATGATCGCATCTTCTTCATGATCCAGCCGGCTCTTAAAGGAGTCTACCCACGGTTTGATCGTATTATTGGTCGTATTTAAAACAATATGGGCATTTCTGCCAAGCGTCTTGGCGATCCGGTAAATACCGACCGCTGCACCGAAGCTGTCCACGTCGGTATTGGCGTGTCCCATGACAAGCACCTTGTCCTTGGTGGTGATGATTTCCTTGAGGGCAAGTGCTTTGACTCTTGCCTTCACTCTTGTATTTTTCTCCATCTGCTGGCTCTTACCGCCGAAGTAGGAAACACCTTCCGGCGTTTTGATGACGACCTGATCGCCGCCACGGCCGAGTGCCAGATCAATGGAAGTTCTTGCAAATTCATAATTCTGCCCATAGGAAAGTCCGTCAGAACCGATTCCCATACTGAGTGTGACAGACATATCGTTACCAATGTTGACCGTCTTGACATCTTCCAGCAGGTCAAACCGGTTTTCTTTCAGTCTTTTCAGCGACTGTTTGCGAATGATGACGAAAAATTTATCTTTTTCCATCTTCTTCACAATACCGTCATAGGCTGCAAAGTATTTATTGAGCTTTCGTTCGATCAGCGCCGTCAGAAGGGAACGTCTGACTTCCTCGACGCTCTCGAGGGCTTCCTCATAGTTATCAATGTATAAAAGTCCGACACAAAGGGACTGGTTATCGTTCTCGCGCAGCGCGATCTTCAGCGCAGTCTCATCAAACAGATACAGAACGACCATAAAGCCTTCATATCTGCCTTCGGATTCAAAGATATCGCTGTTCTCCACCATTTCAGCCAGTGGGATCTTGCGCATCTTTGCAGTAAATTCGCGCTCCTCATAGGTAAAGGAAAGCTCTGTCAGCTCATTGTTTTCTTTTGGCAGTTTTTCCTTTGTGATACAGGAAAATAAGGAATGAATGTCTCTGTTATAGCCCTTTGGCTTATGCACCGTCTCTTCAAAGGTACGGTTCGTCCAGATCACCTTACCGTTTTCATCCAAAAGCGCGGTAGGAACTTCAAAATCCCGCAAGAGCCGTTTCTGGATCTGCCCGTACTGCGTGGCAAAGCTGACCAGCTCATTCATCAGGATCGATTTATTGAAATTCATCATGATCAGAGACATGATCAGATAAAAAAGCACAAAACCGGATAATACGACACCTGCTTTGATATCCAGTGTATAGATCCAGATATCGACAGCTGCCAGCAAAATACCCAAAAGCATCGACAGCTGCAGATAGGTTTGCAGTTTTCCCTTTAGTTTTAATTTATGCTTCATAGTAGTTCCTCTTTGTTTTTCTTATACGCCACTATAGTATACCTTTAAAATACAATGCGGTCAATCTTTTGGAGTTCTTCCTCCGTAAAGGCGTGGCGCCTGATCTTTGTCGTATTTTCAATGATCTGCGCCGGACTCGATGCGCCGATCAGGACGGAAGTCAGTGCATCATCCTTGAGGATCCAGTTCAGTGCCATCTGTGCCAGACTTTCTCCCCGCTCATGCGCCATGTCATTTAAGGCGGAGATCTTCTGCAGCATTTCCGGCGTCAGACTGGAGGCTGTCAGATATGGGCTGTTCTTCTGGATACGGCTTCCCTGCGGAATCCCATGCAGATATTTATCCGTCAGAAGTCCCTGTGCAAGCGGGCTGAACGCAATAATACCAAGTCCGAGCTTTGGTGCTGTTTCTTTCAGTCCGTTCTTTTCGATCGTCCGATCGAGAATGGAATATTTATTCTGATTGATAATGAACGGGCAGTGCATCTCGGTCAGTAGCTGCTCTGCTTTTTTCAGCTGTACGCCGTCATAATTGGAAATTCCCACATAAAGTGCCTTGCCGCTTTTTACGATATCGGCAAGTGCTCCCATGGTTTCTTCCAGCGGAGTTTCCGGATCCGGTCTGTGATGATAAAAAATATCAACATAAGAAAGTCCCATGCGCAGAAGACTCTGGTCGATGCTTGCCATCAGATATTTTCTGCTGCCGCCATCACCGTAAGGGCCTTCCCACATATCGAATCCTGCCTTTGTACTGATGATCATCTCATCTCTGTATACGCCAAGTGAATGCTTTAAGATCGTGCCAAAATTACGCTCTGCGCTTCCATACTCCGGTCCGTAGTTATTGGCAAGGTCAAAATGTGTGATGCCGAGATCAAATGCTGTTTCACACATTTTTCTGCTGTTTTCATAGCTGTCATAAGAGCCGAAATTGTGCCACAATCCCAGCGATACCGCCGGAAGCTTCAGACCGCTTCTGCCGCATCTTTTGTAATCCATTTCCTGATATCTGTTTTTGTCTGCCTGATATGCCATTATTTTTACCTCCAAATGTCATGAACCGCCAGGTTCATGATGTAGCCTCGCCCATCACCGCAGGTGATTTTCATGGGCGATGGTTCCCGAAATGTCATGAACCGCCAGGTTCATGACATTTTTTACCTGTTCTTTAGTTCCAAAGCCCTCCGAAAAGGCGCTGGCGCTGCCCGCGCACAAGCCTTCCAGAAATGCCATTTTATAATCTCCCGTCTGCAGATAGCCATGCAAAAAGCCTGCCACCATGGAATCTCCCGCACCCACAGAATTCACAACCTTTCCTCCGGGCGGTCTGCTGTCAAAAATCCTGCCATCCGCTGCTACGCAGACAGCACCGTCTCCCCCAAGTGATACGAGCACATTTTCCGCGCCCATTTCCTGCAGCTGCTTCGCAAGTTCTGCCACCTGACTGCGCTGCGTCAGTTCCGTTTTAAACAGTTCTTCCAGTTCTCTTTGGTTGGGCTTTATGAGAAACGGATGCAGAGGAAGCGTTTCCCTAAGCGACTCTCCCGTTGTGTCGACTATAAAATGCACTCCTCTTCCATGCAGCTGCTGCATGATCTGTCTGTAGCTGTCGCATGGCATGCCCGGTAACAAACTGCCAGACAGAACCACGTAATCTTCCGCCGCAAGCGCCTCCAGCCTCCGGTAAAAAATCTGCGAAGCCTCTTCCTCTGCCTGCGGGCCCGCTGCATTAACCTCGGTTTCCTGCCCTGCAGATAATTTGACATTGATCCTCGTATTGCCATTATGTAAGAAAATCAGCTCCTGTCTGAGCCCTGCAGCGGTCAGCTGTCTGCAAAGCTCTTCTCCGGAAAAGCCGCCTGCAAAGCCCCAAATGATGCTGTCCGTTCCCAGATTATGTAACATCTTCGATACATTGATCCCTTTTCCGCCTGCCACAAGCCGTTCTGCAGCAGATCGGTTTGTCTCTCCTGTCTGCAATGCGGGCAAAGAGAGCAGATAATCCAGCGAGGGATTCATCGTCACTGTATAGATCATTTTATCACTCCATTAATGGCATTCCGCTCTCTTTTGACCGGATATCCATTTTGATCCGGCAATCGGCAAGATGCTCATAGTTTGCTTCCAGCCGGTACGCGACATCCAGACTGATATGATCTTCCTCTTCCGAAATTTCCACGCTGTCTGTATCGATTCCGATCATAATATCACCGTACGGCGTCGTATAACAGGTATTGTTTTTTTTCTCTTCCTCAAATGCCATATTGACATTGACAATACCCTTCTTCTGCACATGAAGTGCCCCATTCTTGAATTTGATCATATTTCTGACCCTTTGATCAAAGCCTTCGATCACTTCATCATAAAACACATAGGAATAACCGTTTTTCTGATAAAAATTTCCTTTACTGATCACTTCGATCTGTTCCGGTTTTTCTTCTCCCATCTGAAGCCCCGAAACAGAGATCAAAACATCTTTTGTCATCTATTTTCTCCTATCAGATATTTTCTTTCCACCAAAATAAAATCCATATCTGATCTTCTCTTCCGGGAAGACCGTATGAAGCGTGTCAAGATCCATCTGTTCCAACATTTCCACCGTATAAGTTGTTTCCTGTGCAAGTGCAGGATCGATCCTGTAGCATCTGCCCGTGACCAGGCTGTTATCCTCGTATAAAAGGCTGAAAAAGAATGCCAGCCCAAACAGCATGGAAAGTGCTCCGTACAAAATCGTTTCCATCCACATTTTTTTCATGTTTTCCACTCCCTTCTTCTGGGAGTATCAACAGATTTTTACCACTTTATTCCGTAAAATGCAAATGTTTTCGGATTGTATATAACTGATTTTCAATGTGCTGCGTGATTTCAGCCACCGCACGCTCCTCATCCCGCGCTGCAATGCTCTCATAAATCCGCCTATGCTCCTCAATCAGCAGTGCATGATATGCGCTGTCCTTGATGTATTCAAAACGATAGCGGTACATCTGCTCTGACAACGTATTGATCATCTGCTGCAGACGTTCATTTCCCGTTGCGCGCACGATCACGTCATGCAGCTTAACATCTGCCTTTGTGATCGCTGTAGCTTCTCCGGTCTTTGTTGCCAGCACAAAATCATCACACGCCTTTTTCAGATCATCGATCTGCTCGTCCGTGATCCGCTGACAGGCAAGCCTTACCGCAAGTGAATCCAGACAGGTACGTACTTCCAGTACATCCTTCAGATTTTTTTCCGAGATCTTTGCAACCTCCGCTCCGCGGCGCGGAATCATGGTCACAAGTCCCTCCAGCTCCAGCTTGCGGATCGCTTCCCGGATCGGTGTACGGCTGACGCCAAGCTTCTCAGCCAGATGGATCTCCATCAGTCGTTCGCCCGGCTTCAGTTCCCCTGTCAGAATGCTCTGTCTGAGCGTTTTAAACACCACTTCTCTCAGTGGCAGAAATTCGTCCATGTTTTCCTGCATGAAATCTTTCATCAACCTTCTCCATTTTCAAACGTCGTCACAAAAAGCTGTTTTGCAAGCACTGCTTTTTCCAGTGCTTTGCAGGCGGTCTGTGCCTGCCCCTCTGTATCAAAAATGCCAAATACGCTCGGTCCGCTTCCACTCATCAGTGCAGCCTTCGCCCCTTCTTTCAGCAGAACATCCTCGATCTGTCCGATCACGGGATATTCCTTTGCCGTGACAAGCTCCAGTACATTTCCAAGCTTTTCGCAAAGGGCGTTTAAATCCTTCTGCTCCAGTGCCTGTATCATGCCCTCTACATCCGGATGCGGGTAAGAAGGCAGACTGTCAAGCGCCCGGTATACAACCGGTGTTGATACATTGATATCCGGCTTTGCCACAACCAGATACGCCTGCGGCGGAGATGCGATCTCCGTCAGCTTTTCTCCGATCCCCCGGGCATGGGCTGTTTTTCCCAGCACACAATACGGAACATCTGCACCGATCCTGACACTTTCCTTTTGCAGCTGCTTTTTTTGAAGTCCCAGTCCCAGAAGCTCATTGACACCCAAAAGTGTGGCTGCTGCATCGGTACTGCCGCCTGCCATGCCTGCTGCCACAGGGATCCTTTTTTCTAAATGAATTGTCACACCGTCTTTGTTTCCCGTCAGCTCCCTTAGCAGCAGAACTGCCTTATAAATAAGGTTGTCTTCTCCTAACGGAAGCTGTCCGTCGTTTGTCGTCAGAACAATCTGTTCATCCCCTCTTTTTGTAAATGTCAGTGTATCATGGATACCGACATTCTGCATGACCATACTGACCTCATGATATCCGTTTGGCAGTCTGCCTGTGACATCCAGCACCAGATTGATCTTGGCATATGCCTTTCTTGTGATTTGCTCCATAATTTGCGTTCCTCGCCTTATTGAAACTATTCAGTACCCATTCGCGAAATCGCATCTTACGATGCATGGCTCTGAATAGCTTCATCAGATTGTATCGATATTCGTACAATTTACTATATAACGAAAAACGCAAAAAAGCAACCGTATATACACCGCCTGCTTTTTGCGACATCTGTCTGCTGATGAAAATTGCTATCTTTCTTTTACGAGAAGCAGCTTTTCGCCGCCTTTTAACATATCTGTTGTCAGTCCGTTGAGTTCCTTGATCCGGGCAACGGGCATATAATATTTCTTTCCGATCTGCCACAGGCTGTCATCCGGCTTTGCCACATAAACCGCAATACCTGGAAGTGCCCTGAACTTTTCTTTATCCAGCGGCAGAATCTCCACATCTCTGACAAGCTGCATCGTATACGGCTCCAGAAGGACTGCTGCCACGTCGATCGTCATGCGGATCTCTATCTCCTGTCCGTCCAGCATCGTAACACCCAGTTGTTCCAGAGTAACCTGCAGGTTTACTTCACAGTCTTTTGCCTCAGCCTTGGCTTCCAGCAGATAGCTGAACGGGATATCATCTTCAAATGCTGCATAAGGCATTCTGTCATCACTTGTCACATACAGCGATTTGATATGCACAATGCCTTCCACCTCGATCCCGTTTTCCTGCACGGAAGTACTTTCCATATATACTTCTCCCTCGCTGTGGATCAGCTGCAGGATCGCGCCTGTATGCTCTATCTTTCTCTTTTCCGTCACACGGCATTTGCCGCTGTTGCGCAGCAGCATATGACGGAAACTTCCATCCTTGACATCTGCCCGTACCTCATTGTGCGTGCCATATACATCCTCAATAACAGAAATCTGCTGCTGTTCATACAGCTTGATGCTCAGATCCAGCACCAGCTCCATGGAAAAACATCGTTCTTCTCCGTCCAGATCCGGTCTGACTTCTGCCTCACGGCTTGCGATCGTATAGCGGATATCGGGGATCATCATTTCCCTGCTGCCCTGACAGTCGATCGTTCCGGAGAATGGGAGCGTTGTCTCATAATACTGATGATCGCCGTCCTGCATACTTTCATACAAAAGGAAAACAGACAGTTCGCCGCTGATCGCGATCTTTTCCTCCAGAGGACGCATATCGATCGATGCGATCCGGATGCTCTGCCAGATCACATGATAGAAGTTAGGCATACTTGCAGGCAGCTCCAGATCCTGTCTGATCCGGTAAATATCCCGCTTACAGACTGCCAGAGAAGTAATATCCATCTGTTTTTTATGGAATTCGATCCCTTCCGCATCCGTCAGGTCAACCGCCGCTTCCTCATCATAAAGCTGATCCGACTGAAGTGTCAGTGTGATCATGCTTCTGGCACTGATCTTGCGGGAATTGATCATACTGACGGAAAGATCCTCGATCTTCCATGTCACATCAACCGTATCGTTTTGCTGTATGCCCTCCAGATACACATTTTCTTCAAAGCTCAGCTTTCCTGTTGTTCTGGCCAGCCTTTCCTCTTCGTCCTCGGACAGATACAGCACTGTCACCAGAAGCTGTCCTTTCACCAGCACATGATCATTTGTCACAACCGTATCGGTCAGATTCAGTGTTCCTTCCCGAAATATGATTTTATCCAGATCAGGATTATCCTGCGGCAGATTCATATCATCTTCCAGCGTCATCTGACTGACAGCCCGGCATTTTACCATATCCATATGAATGTTATTATGTATGATATCCATAAAAAAACCTCCCGGCGCATACATCACTTTGTTTATTGTATGTCTGCCAACGGGAGGTTAGAACTATTCTGTTATTGTAACTATTTGACGCATCCGATCAGGCTGTTGATGTCTTCGACCTGATTCTTCTTCATGAAGGCCTCAATTCCTTCGATCGTTTCCACAGTCGTGTATGGGTTCACAAAATTCATAGCACCGACCGATACGGCTGTTGCGCCCGCCATAATGAATTCAAGCGCATCCTCCGCACTTGCAATACCACCCATTCCGATGATTGGGATCTTTACCGCGTTAGCTGCCTGATATACCATACGCACTGCAACCGGTTTGATGGCAGGTCCGCTGAGTCCGCCGGTTTTGTTAGCCAGTGCAAACTTTCTTCTGTTGATATCGATCTTCATGCCTGTGATCGTATTGATCAGGGAGATCGCATCCGCACCTGCTGCCTCTGCTGCCTTTGCCATTTCGGTAATATCCGTGACATTCGGGCTCAGCTTCATGATAACAGGCTGTTTTGCCTTTTTCTTGATCTCACTTGTGATATGCATAAGGGCGTCCGCCTTTTGACCGAAGGCGATCGCACCCTCTTTGACATTCGGACAGGATACATTGATCTCCAGCATTGCCACGTTATCCTGATCACCGAGCTTTTCCACCACTTCGATATAATCCTCAACGCTTTTTCCACAGACATTGACGATCACCTTTGTATCATAATTCTTTAAAAAGGAAAGATCTCTTTCTATAAAGACATCAATGCCCGGATTCTGCAGTCCGATCGCATTGAGCATTCCGCCATAGGTCTCTGCTACGCGTGGCGTCGGATTTCCCGGCCACGGTACATTGGCAACCCCCTTTGTTACCACTGCGCCTAATTTGTTCAGATCCACAAAATCACTGTATTCCATACCGGATCCGAATGTACCGGAGGCTGTCATAACAGGATTTTTAAATTCCACACCTGCGATTGTTACTTTTGTATTCATCAGATCTCTACCTCCTCTGCATTGTAAACCGGTCCGTCTGTACAGATCCGTGAATTGTGTACATGCGAATGGGCATCCACATTTTTTGTCTTGCAGACACAGCCAAGGCAGGCACCTACACCACATGCCATATGCTCTTCCAAAGAAATATAGGCTTCCATATTGTTAGCCGCAGCATACTCCTTGACCGCACGCAGCATTGGCATCGGTCCACAGGCAAAGATCACATCCCCTGATAAGCCCTTTTCCTTTATGGCATCCAGTACCGTTCCTTTAGTCCCTGCGCTTCCGTCCTCTGTTGCCACATAAACCTGGCTGTATTTCTCCAGATCCGTATTTAAAAACAGTTCATTCCGATAGCCCAGCACGCTGAGCTCACAATAAGCCTGTCCAGCCTTTTTGATCTCTTTGGAAAGCTGCAGCATCGGCGGAATACCGATTCCACCGCCGATCAGGAAAACACGCTTCCCTGCTGCTTTTTCCACCGGAAATCCGTTTCCGAGCGGTCCGAGCAGAGAAATCTCTGTGCCTGCATGATAGGCTGCAAATTCATTTGTGCCTGTTCCGACTGTTCTGTATACAAGACGGAGCATTGTCTTTTCTTCGTTTACTTCACAGATACTGATAGGACGCGGCAGAAGTGCTGCTGCATTTTTGGTGTAGACACAGACAAACTGTCCCGGTCTTGCGCCCTGTGCCAGCTCTGTCTCGATCCACATATCATAGATCTGATCCGCGATCTCATCCTGACGGAATACCCTTCCGATTACTTTTGTTTTGATCATTTTTGTATTTCCTTTCCCTCACAGATTGTCATTTCTATCCTGCCATAAAGCTTTTGTCCCGTAAACGGCGAGTTACTGCTTTTGGAGGCAAATTTCTCATAAACAACTTCCGCAGCATCATCGAATACGATCAGATCCGCCGGCATATCTTCTTTGATCTGCCCTGCAGGCAGATGATACAGCTTCGCAGGCGCCAGACTCATTCGTTCAAACAGCGTTGGCAGATCGAGATAACCCGGTCTGACCAGATTCGTAACGGCAAGTGAAAATGCGGTTTCCAGTCCGATAATACCGGACGGTGCTTCTGTCAGCGGCTTTGCTTTTTCTTCTGCGCTGTGTGGCGCATGATCGGTCGCGATCAGATCGATCGTTCCGTCTGCAAGCCCTTCTATGACCGCCATGCGGTCTGCTTCCTCCCGCAGCGGCGGGTTCATCTTGGCAAGCGTTCCATACTGAATTGCAGCTTCCTCTGTCAGGCTGAAATGATGCGGCGTTGCCTCTGCATGGATATTGTCCATGCCCATTTCCTTTGCTTTCTTTTTAGCTTCCCTGACAAGTGCCACACTTTCTTTTGCGCTGATATGCTGCACATCGAAGGCTGCTCCTGTTGAAAGTGCAAGTTCCAGATCCCGCCTGACCAGAGAGATCTCTGCCATACGGTCGCTGCCACCGATCTGATAATAGGCAGATGCTTTTCCGCGATTGATCCCATTGTTTTCGATATAAGCCGGATCCTCTTCGTGGAAGCTGAGCGGTACGTCCAGCTCTTTCGCCTGCTCCATGGCGGCTTTTACAAGTGCTTCATCCAGGATCGGGATACCATCATCGGTAAAGCCTGCTGCGCCCGCTTCCCTAAGCGCCTTCATATCGGTCAGTTCTTTACCCGCCAGCCCTTTTGTGATGCAGGCACAGCTTTCCACATGGATTCCTGTCTTTCTGCCTTTTTCCAGCACATAGGACAGGGTTTCCTTCGTATCGACCGCAGGCTTTGTATTTGCCATCAGCACAACCGTGGTAAAACCACCGGCTGCTGCTGCACGCGCACCTGTCTCAATATCCTCTTTATGCGTAAAGCCCGGATCTCTGAAATGCACATGTACATCCACAAGACCCGGCCCTATCTTTTTGCCTGCTGCGTCTATGATCCGCAATGATTCTGTTTCTTCTTTTAATTCTGTCTGTTCTATTTTATCTGCGATCTTTGCGATCTTTCCGTCGCGGATCAGAATATCCCCTTTGTAGATTCCCTGCACAGGATCCACAATGGTTCCGTTTGTGATCAAAAGCATACCGGTACCTCACTTGAATTTTGTCTGTTATCTGCTGCCCACGGCTGCTCCGTGTCTGGCATTATTTTATCATTTCTAAGAATTGAAAACAACCGTCTTCTCCTGATACTCCGTCTTTACGACAATATACGGAAACGAATCCGCAGGTGCATTTTGCTCCTCGGGTCCGATCAGTAGCGCTGAAAAATAAATGGCATTTCCCGTTTCATACAGCTCCTGCAGCTGAATACTGAAACCGCCCGTCGGCTTCTGTCCAAAACCCTGTACGATATACAGATAGCCCTGATCCTCATACGTCATTTTAAAAGGCTCTGCCTTTTTGGCTTCGATCAGATCCTTAAGTTCCGTAGGCAGTCCATCTTCGCTGACAACCGTATACGCCAGATCCCTGCGGTCTTCCTCTTTCTCCGCAGCAAAGCTGCATCCGCAAAGCAGACACAGAAGTAGTATCATAACGATTCCGTTCCTGATCTTGTTCATAGTACACTCCATTTATACGTTATATATGGAGTATATGTGTATAACAGGGCAACTATTCAATCCTCTCTTTCAAAATACTGTTCCGGACAGTTTTTCCTTTCTTACGGAATGAATGCGGAGCCAGTCAGGTCTCACAGGCTGCCTAAAGCACATGATAATACGGGCAGATATCCTCATAGCTGCCATCCTTCATACGGAAGCCGCCCGGAATCGTGCCAAGCTGTACAAATCCGAGTCTTTCATACAAATGTCTGGCATGTACATTGGAGGCTACGACCGCATTAAACTGCAGCACCCCGAAGCCATGCTTTTTTCCTTCCAAGAGACAATCTGATACTAATTTTTCTCCGATATGAAGCCCTCTGCTATTTCTTGAAACTGCATAGCTTGCATTACAGATATGACCGCATCGTCCGACATTGTTCGGATGCAGGATATAAAGCCCATAAATTTCTCCTGTTTCGACATCCTCTGCTACTGCGCTGTACGTCTGCGCCGCGAAAAATTCTCTGCTTGTTTCTGTAGTCAGTGCTTCTTCCTGCGGGAATGCCACTCCATCCTCCACTACTTCATTCCAGATGCGGATCATGGCAGAAAGATCTTTTTCTTCATAACCTCTTACTTTGATGTTCATTTGTCTACCGGCTTTCTTTCTATCAATTGTTTTCCTTTACTGCATCAGATGCTATCTGTTTTTTCTTTGCCGGAAGCTGCGCCAGTATGATCGCAGCAAAGATCAGCCCACAGCCTGCCAGTTGTCTTGTGCTGAGTACTTCATGTAATATCACCCAGCCTGCCAGCACGGAAAATACAGATTCCAGACTCATGATCATGGATGCCACCGTCGGATTGAGTCCGTTCTGCCCGACGATCTGCAGCGTATAACCGACACCGCAGGAGAAAATACCGGCATATAAAATAGGAATCCATGCATCCAGACTGCCAAGTGCAGACAGCCATCCGGGAAGCGTCTGCTGTCTCATATCGGAAAATACCATTGGGAAACAGCCCCAGATCCCACATACCAGAAACTGGATACAGGACATTCTGACGCCGTCCACCAGCGGAGAAAAGTGATCGACCACCAGAATGTGCAGCGCAAATAAAACTGCACAAAGCAGCACCATCAGATCGCTTGTCTGAAAGGAAATGGAATCTGTCATGCAAAGCAGGTAAAGCCCTGCGATCGCGATGACAATACCGATCCAGATATTGATACCACATTTTTTCTTTAAAAACAGGCCAAAAACCGGAACGAGCAAAATATAGCAGGCAGTCAGAAAGCCCGCCTTTCCTGCAGAGGTTCCGTAATAAATGCCAAGCTGCTGCGCAGTAGACGCCAGAAACAAAACAGTTCCGCAGCAGAAGCCGCCCAGAAGCAGCGTCCTTTTTTCTTCTTTTGTTTTTGGTCTTTTTCCCGACGGATTGATCCGATCCAGTAAAAAAATGACCGGGATCAGCACCAGACTGCCGATGATCGAACGGATGCTGTTAAAGCTGTAAGGCCCGACCGCATCTCCTCCCGTGCTCTGTGCCACAAATGCTATGCCCCAGACAAGTGCTGTCAACACCAGCAGAAGCGAATTTCTGATCTGTTTCTTTTTCATAAGTACTCCTCTATTCTGTCATTTCTGATCTTGCCATATACTTTCGCGCTCCATTATAGCGCAATCACTCCCGCTCTTACAATGTATTTTTGCCAATTTTGCGCAGGCATATCGTGATTTTTGACTTTTTCCCCTGACATCATGTATAATGATATCGTGATTTTCAAATATAAAGAGAGGTACATTATGATACGCTTCATACTTGTTGCAACATTTGTCATTTTATTTCTGATCCTGAGTATTCCGCTTCTGCTGATCGAATGGATCATTGGAAGGTTTAACATGGGGCTGAAAGACAGAAGTTCCCAGAAGATCGTCAACTGGGCATTCCGTGTCTGCCTGTTTCTGGCAGGTACTTCCGTGACCGTGATCGGACAGGAAAAGGTACCGACCGACAGAGCCGTGCTCTACGTCGGAAACCACAGAAGCTATTTTGATATTCTGCTTACCAGCGTGCGCACCCCACGTCCGACAGGCTATGTTGCCAAAATAGAAATGCTCCGCTATCCGCTGCTACGCAACTGGATGCGTAATATCCGCTGCACCTTCCTTGACCGTAAGGATGTAAAAAAAGGTATGAAAACGATCCTTGACAATATCGCACTGTTAAAAAACGGCATTTCCGTCTGCGTTTTCCCGGAGGGCACCAGAAACAGAACATCCGCATCTTTGCTGGAATTCCACGATGGCAGCTTGAAAATGGCTGAAAAATCGGACTGTCCGATCGTTCCTATGGCGATCAACAACTCCGGGGCGATCTTTGAAGATCATCTGCCGAAGATCGTCAAATCCCATGTTGTGATCGAATACTGTGATCCGATCTATATGGAAGACCTTTCCAAAGAGGAAAAGAGATTCATCGGAAAACAGGTTGCAGATATCATCGTGACACATTATGAAAAAAATAAAGAGCTGGTCTGAAAACCGGCTCTTTATTTTTTTCGTATACACCCGCTGTTACTGCAGCAGCTGTGAGATCAATGTTTCAAACGCCATTCCGTGAGATGCTTTTAATAAAATCGTATCTCCTGCCTGCAGGAGATTTTCTTTTTCCCGCAAAAAGCTTTCTTTGTCTGTAAAATGATAAATATGCGCTGCGCCGGCTTCTTTTGCCCCATCGTAAATATGCTTTGCATTCTCACCGATGCAGATCAGCAGATCTGTTTTTCCTTTTGCATAGCAGCCAACACCGCTGTGCAGCATATCCGAATTTTCTCCCAGTTCAAACATATCGCCCAGAATGGCAACCTTTCTCGTATCAGCGAGAGAAAGTAGATCCAGCGCTGCTTTCATAGAGACCGGATTGGCATTATAGCAGTCATCAATGAGTGTAAAGCTGCCCTCCTGTATGATACGGTTCCTGCCTGCGATCGGTACAACACTTGCAATTCCTCTTGTCATCTGCTCCATGTCAAGACCCAGCAGCTTTGCCACTCTGACCGCTGCCAGTGTATTGGTTACCTGATGCTGACCCGGCACTTTGATCTCTGCCCGGATAAGCTCGCCGTCCATATGGATCTCACAGCTCGTACCGAAGATGCCATGGCTGACGATATGATCTGCATAGCAGCTTGGATCGTTGAAATAATATGGTCTGTGTCCTTTCACCAGCTTGACTGTCCGCAGCTTATCGTCTCCGCCGTTTAATACAGCCTTGCCATGCTCATTCATACCCTCAAAGATCTCTGTTTTGGCTTTCAGGATACCGTCCCTTGTCTTCAGATTTTCCAGATGGCACTGTCCGATGTTGGTTATGACACTGATATCAGGCTTTGCCATCTGTGTCAGACGGCTCATTTCACCGAAATCACTGATTCCCATTTCCAGAACCGCTACCTCATCTTCTTCCCGGATCCGCAGGATCGTAAGCGGAAGCCCGATCTCATTATTAAAATTACCTTCTGTCTTCATCACATGGTATTTAGCAGAAAGCACACCTGCGATCATTTCTTTTGTGCTCGTCTTTCCCACGCTTCCTGTAATGCCCACAACATGTACAGAAAGCTGCCCGCGGTAAAAGGCAGCAATCTGTTTCAGCGCAGTAAAGCTGTCCTTTACCAGAATATAAGGAAAATCCGCATCCGGCAGTTCCTGCTCCGATACAACTGCAAGCGCACCTTTTTCCATCACCTGTCCGATAAAGGAATGCCCGTCTACCCGTTCCCCCTTTGTTGCAATAAACAATCCGCCCGGCTCTATCTTACGGGAGTCGATCACTATATTAGTTACCTCCTGCTTACTCTTTGCAGGATCTCCATGGTAAACACCACAAACTGCTGCGATATTTTCCAGTGTCATATTTTTCATCATTTTGCCTTCTTCCTGATAGGAAATATTTTCTTTTTACTTGCGCAGCGATACTTCGATCAGCCATTCACAAAGCTGATTAAAGTTATAGCCCAGTACTGCCGCTTCCTGCGGAAGCAGAGATGTCGGTGTCATGCCAGGCAGTGTGTTCGCTTCCAGACAGAACATTTCGTTTTTCTCATTCATCATAAAATCCATACGTGCATATGACGTGATATGTAATACTTCATACGCCAGCTCGGCGTAATGCTGCATTTCTTTTGTCAGTGCTCCGTCTAAAACTGCAGGACATGTCTCTACGGTACTGCCTGCCTGGTATTTGTTTTTGTAATCATAAAAGCCTTCGATCGGTGCGATCTCGATGATCGGAAGTGCTTTTCCCTCGATCACGCCTACGGAAAATTCTCTTCCTTTAATATATTGCTCTATGATAACCGCATCATCATAAGCATATGCCTGTGCCAGTGCTTTTTCGCACTCCGCCCGGTCATTTACCATATAGACACCAACGCTGGAACCGCCGTTACATGCTTTTACAACCGCCGGGTAACTGACATCCTGCGGAAGAAGCTGCCCTTTCTTTAAGCTGATGCCGTATGGGGTCGGAACACCACCCTCACGGAACAACTGCTTGGAAAGTGCCTTATCCATACTGACTGCTGCACCGAGTGGTCCGGTTCCTGTATAACGGATGCCCTCCAGATCCAGTGCCGCCTGCACCTTACCGTCTTCACCGTTAGCGCCGTGCAACCCCATAAATACAAGATCCGCCTGATGGCAGATATCCAGTACATGCGGTCCAAAGAATCCTTCGCCGCCTCTTTTCTTCTTGATCGCTTCAATATCCGGGTCCTTCTCCGTAATACCCTGAATCTGCTCACTGAAATCAATATCCGATGTAAACAGTGTCTTGTAATCTTCTCCCGGATATCCCATAAATACGTCCACGAGTACAACCTGATGTCCATTCTCCTTCAGTGCTTTATATACCATCTTTCCTGTGATCAATGAAACATCTCTTTCTGTACTTGTTCCGCCTGCCAGTACTGCTATTTTCATTCTTTGTCCTCACTTTCCTTGCCCATTTTCGCAAGCTCTCCCTCTATAAAGAGCAATGCCGACCGCTGTACGCAGTCCATTTCTTCCATATTGCTGTAACATGCATGAAGCAGTGTCTTGCATGCATTTCTGTACTCTAAACTCACCAGCGTATCATCCGCAACCGCCAGCTTCAGCATGGCTGTCAGGCTGTCAGCCCTGCTTTCGATCGTATGCTGTGAAAACACGTTGTCAGACAGCTCCCCGCATTCTTTCAGAAGCCTGTTCATCTGCTGTTCACAAAGCTTTGTATCCACACGCTGCAGACTCGTCAGATAAAGTAAATCTCCCCAGAAGCCTTCTGCCGTATCTTCTGCTGCCTCATACTGCTTAATTACCTGGTGATAACTATATGATCCTGTCACATTAAAAAGCGCCGCTGCTGCCATATACTGTTCCGGCGATATCGCCGTGTCCGTCCGGCTTCTGCTTCTAATTGCTGTCTGGTAAGCAGTCTGTGCCTGCTTCAGATAAACTGCAGCTCCCGCTTCATTTTTCAGGACATGATAGCACTGTGCCATTGCCGCTGCATAGCTGTACTCTGCCCTGACACCTGCTATATCTGCATCTGATCCGGAAACACTGCTCTTTGCCTGCTCCGTGTGATACCGGATCAGATAGTCTGCATCCTTCTGCAGCTTCTTCAGATCTTCCTCTTCCGGCTCTGTATAAAATTCCTGCAGCACGGCAAGGATCATAAGAGCCTGATAATCAGTCGCTGCCTCTGCTGTATAATAGCCCTCCGGCGCAGCATCTCTCCAGCTTTTCCGGTCTGTCTCAAACTGCATCCGATATCTGTCTTCATAAATCTGAAATGTATACGATCTGCCGATCACCGCTGTCTGTATGTAATAGCTTCCCGGTTCTGTCAGTCCCGAAAAATCTCCCCATGCTTTTCCCGCTTCACCGGTCTGTTGTATACTTCCCTGATAAACAACCTGCTTATCCTTCTGCCGGTACACAGAAAAAGCATCCTGCAGATCTGCTCCCGTAAAATACGCATATTTGAGATCGTCCGGTGCATATCCCTGTAAATCAATCGCAATATTGGAACTGACCGTCGGCCGGTCAATTCCGATTACTATATCTTCCGTCTGCTTTTTTCCCACTTCATCCGAAAGTTCTTCATTTTCTTCGCTTTCTGTCGTGATCTGCTCCTTCTGCCCGGCTGCACTCGTCTGACAACCTACCAGCAGCAGGCAGAGGAAGACAGAAAAAAACGCTGTTATACGCTTTCTAAATTCCCTTTTATCCTTTGTCAAAAAACTTACCTCCACACACGACATTTATTATAACGCATGCTTCCTGACAGGTAAAGAGAATTTGTAACGATTCAGAGTCATGCAAATCCGTAATAAACTGACCATTTACGGGCAGATTTTTACGGATTTATATGGCGGATGGGGTTCTGAACAGTTATGAAAATTTCTGATTTACACACTTCTATTGCAGAAGCTGCAATGGATCGACCGGCGTTCCATCCTTTAAAATTTCCAAATAGACATGGTCTCCTTCTACGGAGAAATATTTTGTTGTTTTTGCCACATTACCGATCACCTGCCCTCTGGCAACTGTTGCGCCTTCCTCCACCTGCAGATCTGTAAGTTGTCCATAGATAACTTCATAACCGCTTCCGAGTGTCGTTACCACATACTGTCCAAGCTGTGCATCGGTTCCGATCTCCTTTACCACACCTTTGGCACAGGCACTGACCGGAGTTCCTTCCACAGCACTGATATAAATCGCCGGATTGTATTTATACTGCTCAAGTGTCTGGAAATAAACAGCCGCATCCATGCTGTAATTTAAGATCACATCACCGCTGACCGGCCATGTCATACCATCCTCCGGTGAAAATGTCAGAACCGCAGCAGCCGTTTCTGTACTTTCTTCTGCCATACTGCTCTGCTGCCCGCTTGTGTCTTCCTGCTGCTCATCTGCATCACTCTGCGGCTGCAGCTTATCCTCTTCATTATCCTGCTGTTTCTTCTTTTCCTCTGTAGCTTTCTGCTGCATCTGCTCTCCGGGCTGAGAAGTCTGCTGCTCTGCCTGATCTTCGCCTGATGACGTCTGCTGCTTTCCACCGTCCTGCGATCCGGTTATCTCCTGCTTACCATCTTTTGCAGTATTCTTTTCCGCATCCGATTCAGCCGCAATTACAGGATTTTGCACATCATTTCCCGTTACCTTTGCAGCCCCTGCGCCTTCCGCACGCTGGTCTCCTGCCAGATCTTCCTGCTTCTGTTCTGCCGACAGCTGTGAAAGATCCACTTCATACTCACTCTTTGGCATTTCCTGATTCACATAAAAGGCAGTCAGCAGACAGCCTGTGACCACAACAGCCGTAGAAAACAGAAGGCTTCTCCTTTGTTTTTTATCATTTTTACGCATATTTCATCACCTCAGTTTCAGTGTTTCCACTTCTATCTCAAACTATGCAATGTTCTATGTGTAAAACGGATCTTCTGATTTCATGCTGTCATTCCATACGGTCAAATGTGATATTCTGATAAAAATAATGCAGTATTTCCTGATAATCCTGTCCCTGCTCTGCCAATATATTTCCGTAATACTGATCATATCCAAAGCCATGTCCGATCCCTTTTGTCGTAAAGATATAATTTCCGTTCTTCTCTTCCCATGTGAAATTAGAAGAAGGTAACTGCAGTTCTTCCCGCAGTGACTCACCGCTTACCTTTTCCCCATTCCGCAAAAGCTCGATCACATAGCCCTGTTGATCCTTTTTGACCGACGCCGCGTCCAGTTCTCCCGTCTGTTCTTTTCTCCGCTTTGTTGTCTGGATATAAGATGCTGCGGAAAGATTCTTACTGCAGTCTGCCTGCTTCAGATAGCCATATGCATCGGAAAGCTCCGCTCCGTCCCTTGTCATTCCCGCGCTCATGCCATGGTAGCAGCCCATGACTGGCATTCCCTCATACACCGCAACAACGCCTTTTGTCTGACTGACTGCTTCTAACAGCTTTTTCTCTGTTTCTTCATAGCTGTCTCCCCATTTATTCTTCTGCTCCGCCACGGAAAGATAGCTGCTGTCTGCTGTCGTCAGCTCTGCAAGTTTTGTATCTTCCTGCTGCATTTTGCGGTAAAGGCTGCTTCTGAGCATGACTGCCTGCGCTTTCAACGCCTCCGTTTCGCAGCTGCTGTCAATACTGCCTGCCAGCGCGCCCACCAGAAAAAGCTCTGACGGGATCTTTTTCTGTTCTTTTTCCCAGTAGACAAAATAGGACCCCTCTGAAAGCTGTGCAGTCAGCTCCAACGCTTCCTGCTGCAGGCTGTCATTTTCTGACGACGCTTCTTCATGCTTCTGCTGCCAGAATGACATTGCAAAGTAGGGAAATAAAAGTAAGAATAAGACAACTGCGAGAGCATCCTTCATGGTCTGTTTCATATGCATACACCTCTGAGCAGTATATGCAGCAAATGCGAAATAAAGAATACGACCTGTTCCTCATCGCCATAACAGAAAATCCCACCGGCACTTAATCTGTGCTGATGGGATTTTCTGATGCCAGGGTCAAAAGCCCCGAATTTGATGCCTACGAATTGTTCCGTGCTATGCACTCCCACAATTCTACCCAATATTCGCATATCGTGGGATTATCATCCCACTTTTATGCTCTGTGTATATCCAAACTGTCTATACTTAGCTTACTGTGCCAGATCCAGCTGCTGCATCGTTCCCGCTGTTCCGTTTTCATACAGGAAAATACCGGTACTGCGGATCTGTCCGTTCTGCGTATTGTCCTTCCGGGAATTCAGTGAAAAGTCTGTTGCTGCTTTTTGCAGGCAGATCGCGCCTACGCCCGCCTCTTTGAGTGTATACAGCTCATCCTTTCCGTTTTCATCCTTTGCCCAGATTAAAAGCTTATCAAAGATCGGATCATTTTCATCGATCCAGCCGTTTCCGTCTGCATCATATTCCGCGAGATCGGCAAAACCGTCGCCGCTCTTTGTACCAAACAGCTCTGAGCCGTCATTGATCACACCGTCGCCGTTTTTATCCAGTGCCAGATAACCGCTTCCTCCCTGCAGATAGGAAATGCTTTCTTCCTCACCGTCCGCATCAATATCAAACATGAATTTCTGGTCGGAAAGCCCTGCAATATTACCATCGAGATTGATAACAAGCGGATCTGTCAAGTCAACGATCCCGGCAATGTTTTCGATCTTCGTTTCTTCCCGGAATCTTCTGCTCATGCCAAGCTCCAGCCCGAAACTGATCTCCCTGCCATCTGCCGTGCGGACTGTTCCACTCGTACGGAAAGCAGTATCTTCCGCTTCCTCATGATAATAAGAAGCGGTCAGATTTACCCGTCTTATAGCAGCCTGTTGTCCTGTGGTAACCGGCTGCAGATAAGTATCATCTACCTGCACATCTTTCCACTTGTCGCCATACAAAAGCCGGATCAGATATTGCAGGCACTGCTGTCTGATCGACTGCATAGCCCTCTTTTCCTCTAAAGAGGTAATGCTCCTTGTACTGCCGGTCTGCATCAGACCGGTCGCTTTTGTGAGGCCGTCCATGTACGGTTCTGTATCCTCTTCCCCGGTTTCTGCCTGAAACAGATCTGCAAAAGACCTGTTTCCCATTTCGCCTCCCTGCATCGCCACTGCATTGACTACTGTCATGCTGATCGATTTTCGCTCTACAGAAGTATACCTTCTGGCGGATTCCATTCCTATGTAGCTGGAATCAATTTTCAAATAGTCCCTCCTTTTTCTTGCCACATGTGGATACCCCTCGCATGAGATTTGCTCCGCAAAGCTCGGGGCTACGTCCTGCATCATAGATGCAGGACATATGTCAAAAGGTGTATGTCTGCAAATGCAGAACATACACCTTCCGTGGCTGACTTTTATCATTAAACTTACATAATGATTATCGGTCAGAATTTGATTTACTTAATAGCCATCTTACAAGTTATACTCTGTTATAGTTGATGAGGCAGCCCTTTAAGATGATCTCTCTTTCCTCGTCGGTCAATTCCCCAAGCCGGAGAGTAAACGGTACAAGCGTATCCTTTACCACATAGGCTGTGATCTCATCCCATTTCTCCTCTACTGCCTTTTTGATATCAGGAATGAACAGGTAATCCAGATTCCGGAACGGAAGCTCGCCTTCCTCGATCAGGAATGGAAGCATACCCCAGTTGATCAGGTTGGAGCGGTATCTCTTGGTCGCATATTCGTTGGCAATGTTTGCCCAGCCGCCAAGTACCTTCTGGCAGCTTGCCGCCTGCTCTCTCGCAGAGCCATCACCCGGTTTTACGGCAAAGATCGTAGAGCCGATACCAAATGTTTCATGCGTCAGATCCGGGAACTGTGTTTTGATCACACTCATGACAGCCTTGATCTCCGGAAGCTCTGCGCATGGATGTACATCACTTTCTCCGCTGATCAGTGCTTCTCTTGCCTTTTCTGCCTTCTGGACTTCCTTTGCACGGCCGACATAAGCCGGATCCTTACGGGAAAGTGCAAATTCTGCAAGTCCGAGCGGATTGGATCGGTAAGAAGAAGTCTCACCGGATGGGATCAGTTCATCCGTTGTTGTAACCGGATCATGGATCTCGGAAACTACCTTCAGCACCAGATTGTCGGTCAGTGCCACCATCTTCGGCCAGTCTTTGATGTTCGGCCCGAAATGGATCTCAACCGAAGGATCTGCCACACCCTTGGAATCAAAAACACGGTTCTTATAAATATTTGCATCAAAGTGATATTTGTATTTGCCAAATTCACCGTCAAATTCTGTTGCAGGTGTCAGAACACCCTTATTTGCCGCAGTTGCTGCAATGGAACGTGCATCCATCAGTGCAACGGAAGAGATCTGACCATTCTGCAGCTTGGAGCCCTCTCGGTTCGGGAAGTTTCTTGTAGAATGACGGATTGAGAATGCGTTGTTAGCCGGCGTATCACCTGCACCGAAGCAAGGACCGCAGAATGCAGTCTTCATAACAGCTCCTGTTTCAAGAATTGTCGCTGCACAACCATTCTTGATCAGTTCCATATAAACAGGCATAGAGGCCGGATATACGCTTAACGTAAATTCATCGGATCCAATATATCTGCCCTTTAAGATATCAGCAGCCGCACAGATATTTTCAAATCCGCCGCCCGCACAGCCTGCGATGATTCCCTGATCTACCATAAATTTGCCGTTTACAACTTTATCCGCCAGAGAATACGGTACCTGACCGTCTAATGAAACCTTGGCTCTTTCCTCTACATCATGGAGCACATCAGCAAGGTTCGCATTGACTTCCTCGATCGTATATGTATTGCTCGGATGGAATGGCATGGCGATCATTGGCTTGATCGCAGAAAGATCAACCTCGATCAGTCCGTCATAGTAGGTTACCTGACCCGGATTCAGTTCTTTAAACTCTTCACTTCTGCCATGGATCTCATAAAACTCCTTGATCTGCTCATCTGTACGCCAGATAGAGGACAGACATGTTGTTTCTGTTGTCATGACATCAATTCCAATTCTGAAATCAGCGGAAAGAGCGGAAACACCCGGTCCGACAAATTCCATGACTTTATTCTTCACATAACCATTGGCAAATACGGCACCGATGATCGCAAGTGCTACGTCCTGCGGGCCGACGCCTTTGACCGGTGCACCCTTTAAATAAACGCCGACAACACCCGGCATATTGATATCATATGTCTGACAGAGGAGCTGCTTTACAAGCTCAGGACCGCCTTCGCCCATTGCCATCGTTCCAAGCGCACCATATCTTGTATGAGAATCGGATCCCAGGATCATTCTGCCGCCGCCTGCAAGCATTTCTCTTGCAAACTGATGGATGACTGCCTGATGCGGTGGTACATAAACACCGCCGTATTTTTTTGCGCAGGTCAGGCCAAACATGTGGTCATCTTCATTGATCGTTCCGCCTACCGCACAAAGAGAGTTATGGCAGTTTGTCAGGACATATGGGATCGGGAACTTTTCCAGTCCTGAAGCTCTCGCTGTCTGGATAATGCCGACAAATGTAATGTCATGGCTTGTCAGCTTATCGAACTTGATCTTCAGCTTATCCATATTTCCCGAAGTATTATGATCCTTCAAAATACCATATGCGATCGTCTGCTGTGCAGCTTCCTGCTTTGTGACTGTTTTTCCTGTTTTGGCTGTTACCGCCGCCTGTGCCTCTGTATTATCCGGTATGATTTCTGTTCCGTTTACCAGATAGGCGCCGCCATCATGCAATTTGATCATGTGTTATCCTCCTGTTAGTCAGTTTGATCCGTCAAAACCCCAAATCATTTACAGTTTATCATGCTTTTTTTCTGTCTGCAACTACAGCTATGTATTGTTTTGTAAATACGGGATAATCAAGTACATTGTATTGTCCGGCATTTTGGAGCCGGAGCCACCGATGCATTGACTGGGATAAAATTCTATCGTAATATGTAGAAGAATCAAGGAGGTATCACAATGAGCGAATATATTATCAGCTGCTGCTCCACAGCAGATCTTTCCAAAGAACATTTTACAAATAGAAATATCCATTATATCTGCTTCCACTATTTTCTGGACGGCAAGCCTTATGCCGATGATCTGGGACAATCCATGCCATTTGACAAATTTTATGAAGCAATGGCGGGCGGCGCGGATACCAAGACATCCCAGATCAATATGGAAGAATTTGTTGAATATTTTGAGCCGTTTTTACAGGAAGGAAAGGATATCATCCATCTGACACTTTCTTCCGGTATTTCGGGTGTATACAATTCAGCCATGCTCGCAAAAGAGGAGCTTGCCGAAAAGTATCCTGACCGCAAGATCTATATCATCGATTCTCTTGCCGCATCTTCCGGTTACGGGCTCCTGATGGACAAGCTGGCCGATCTGCGTGACGACGGAATGGATATCGATACGCTTGCAAAATGGGCTGAAGATAACCGTCTGAAATTGAACCACTGGTTCTTCTCCACCGATCTTACCTTCTATGTAAAAGGCGGGCGTATTTCCAAAGCTGCAGGCGCAATTGGTGGCATGCTGAATATCTGTCCGCTGTTAAATGTAGATCTGGAAGGACGTCTGATCCCCAGACAGAAGATCCGTACCAAGAAAAAAGTCATTGCTGCTATCGCAGATAAGATGAAAGAGCTTGCTGAAAACGGAACCGATTACAACGGCAAATGCTACATTTCCCAGTCAGCCTGCTATGAAGATGCCAAAGCTGTGGCAGATCTTGTAGAAGCTGCTTTCCCGCATCTGAACGGCAAAGTGGAGATCAACTCTATCGGTACAACGATCGGCAGTCATACCGGTCCTGGTACTGTTGCCCTTTTCTTCTGGGGACAGGAACGTACAAATTAGTAAATAAATTTACTTTTTCATAATTACAGAGACGAGATACGCTCTGCGAATCTCGCTCTGATTAGCGGTCGTCAAATGCATCGCATAAATGCGTGCATTTTCCTCGTCGCCATAACATAAAAAACAGGAGTCGTAACTTATCTGTCCATAAGCTACGGCTCCTGTTTTCTCCCTTTCATACTGCCATATCGCAAAAACTCCTATGCAGCATATCTCCTCATAATCCGTTAGAACATGTCCTTTCCCTGTATATTCTTCCTTATGCAGGTACAACGATTCCTGACTTGTCTGCTACATTGCATCGTATCCCTCCTTTTCCCACCGAAAGTGCATAAACTATAGTTATTTATGCACATAATAACTATAGCAATTTGAACTTTCCATGTCAATAAACTAAACTATGGTTATGAAAAAAAACAATAATTGTAATATCGGAAACAGAATAAAAGAGCTTCGGACGGAGCAGGGACTCAGTCAGGAGCAGCTTGCGCTTTCTTCAGGTATTACAACGACCTATCTGGGTCTTTTAGAGCGCAATCTGAAAAATCCGACCGTAAAAGTACTGGAACAGATCTGTACTGCACTTCATATTGAACTTTCCGCTTTTTTTGAAACCTCTTTGCCAATATCGCATACCTATGATCCCTGTACAACACAGATTCTTGCCCAGGTCATTAACCGCAACGATCAGGAAAAACAGCTGATCCTGAAGCTGATCAAGGATCTGACCAGATATTTCGACAATGTTTCTGTTTTTTAGGATAGCACATTATATGGTGTTTCTAAATATGTGACACAAATTGTGACAATCTTTTTGTATACTTCTGTCATTTCCGAACTCTATTCCCGCTGGAAATTTTCCGAAAAACAGATATAATAAATATAACAATGTCTGGGGCAAAAGGTCTAAACCCACATGAGCTTGCTCATAGGTGGGTGAAAGAACTTGGAACCCCGACATCATATCATGTAACTATTATTCTCGTTCAAGTCACCGGGAAATATAAGAGGGGAGCACACATATGAAACCACTTCATGCACTGTTAAAGGAATATATATCAAAGAGCAATCACACCATTTACCAGCTGGCAATAGACAGCGGCATCAATCGCACCACCCTGCAGAAGGCTCTGTCGGGAGAACGCCCGATCAGTCAGGAAAATTTATCAAAAATCCTCCCATTCCTTGGACTTTCCGTCACAGAAAAAAGAGAACTGGATCAGGCATTTCTGATTTCACAGATTGGGGAAGTGACTTATCAGAAGCATATGTATCTGAAGGATCTGTTAGAGGGTGTCAATCTTCCTGCTACTGATCTGCCTAAGGCAGATCACAGCTCAACTGTTCTTCCCTGCCTGCAATTGCAGCAGTCATGCCCCGTGACCGGATTCTACCCTGTCATCACAACAATATGCCATCTCCTCGCATCAGAAACGGCAGAGCATTCCGATACATACTTATATTCCATTTCCGACTTTCACAATCAGTTCTTCAGCTGCTTATATATGCAGTTACAGACCGCAGACCTTAATGGGCTCCGAATCAGACACATCGTAACGTTCTCCAAAACATCCGGCGATCAGGATGAAGCCTCCCTGTTAAATCTTAAAACACTCTCCACCTTATTCCCGTTCGCCATGACAGCACCACGGGACTGCGAGCTTTATTACTGTTATGAGGAGATTGCAGCCTGTAAGCTCGCCGGGATCCCGTATCCTTACTATATGATTCTTCCACGAAATGTCGTATTGCTGTCGGGCGACTGTCAGAATGCACTGTTCCTGCCAAAAGAAAGTGTTACGTATTATCAACAGCATTTTGATGGTATGCTGCAGGCTTCCATGCCACTTCTGGAAGATATCGATACAGCCGCCTTCCTGTCTACGTGTATTTCTCTTTCCAGCCACGCACGTTACACCTACACATTGGAATCACAACCGTGCATCAGTTCTTTTGTAGATGAAGAAATGGTACAAAGATGCATTAACAAAGATCTGGATCCGATACAAATACGGCTTCTGTCCGAAACACTCTTGCAGCAATGTAAATATCTGCAGCGAACACCGGATTTTCTGTCTATCTTTTCTAAAAAGGGCTATGACGACTTTGTGGAAAACGGTATTATCTATCAGATTCCTTCCGATCTGTATCACCCACTTTCCATCGAAGACAGGATCCTGATCCTGCAGCGTCTGATCTCTGCCAACCAATCCGGGCACAAACGTTTTATTCTGTCTAAAACAGAAGCATTCCGTCCCCAGATGGAATTCTTTATTTATGACAGTGCGATCCTCTTTTCACACACGACACCGGAAAATGCTCTGGCACAGGTGTGTATTATGAAGGAGCCCCATATCATTCAGGATTTTAAAGACTTTCTTATGCATACTTCCTATTACAAGCTGATCTATACAACAGAGGAAACAACAGACGTTTTCCGGAAAAGTATCGCCCATCTGACCGGGCAGTTATCGGACTGACTTCTGCCGATATATAATTTCCAGATACAAAATAAAGTGTGTGCATCCACTGTAACAGGAACGAAGTTTCTCTCTGATCAGCGGTCGTCATAACAAAAAAGCGAGCCGGCTTTAACCCCTTAAAGCCGGCTCTTTCTATAGTAACTATAACCCAAAATACCCTTATTTTATTTTTCTTCTGCTGTAACTGTCTTTTTCACTTCTTTTTTCTTCGGCAGAACAACCTTGTCAAGCTTCCAGATATCATCTACATATTCCTGGATGGTTCTGTCAGATGTAAACTTGCCGGAGCATGCTGTATTTAAGATTGCACTCTTTGCCCAGCCCTTTTCATCCATGTAAGCTGCTTCTACCTTCTTCTGTGCTTCAGCGTAAGACTTGAAATCCTTCAGGATGAAGTAAGTATCTGCCTTTGCTGTACACTGTGTATTCAGCAGTGAATTGTAAAGATCTCTGAACAGCTCAGGATCCTGTGGTGAATAAGTACCGTTGATCAGCTGCATCAGCACTTTACGGATATCTGCATCGTTGTTGAAGATCTCCATCGGATCATATCCGCCGCAGTTCTCATAGTGGATCACTTCATCAGAAGAAAGACCGAAGATAAAAGCATTTTCTGCTCCGACTTCTTCTACAATCTCCACATTGGCACCATCCATTGTTCCGATCGTCAGCGCACCGTTTAACATAAACTTCATGTTACCTGTACCGGATGCTTCCTTGGATGCTGTAGAAATCTGCTCGGAAACGTCTGCTGCCGCAAAGATCAGCTCTGCATTGGATACGCGGTAGTTCTCAATAAATACAACCTTGATCTTACCATTGATAGATGCATCGTTATTGATCACATCAGCTACGGAGTTGATCAGCTTGATCGTCAGCTTGGCATTCTTATAACCTGCAGCTGCCTTTGCACCGAAGATGAATGTTCTTGGGAAAAATTCCATATCCGGATGCTCTTTGATCTCATTGTATAAGTACATAACGTGCAGGATGTTCAGCAGCTGACGTTTGTACTCATGCAGACGTTTTACCTGTACATCGAAGATAGAACGCGGATCTACCTCAACACCGTTGTGCTCTAAAATGTATTTTGCAAGTCTTACCTTATTCTGGTACTTGATATTCATGAATTCCTGCTGTGCCTTTTCATCATCCGCATAAACAGCAAGCTTCTTGATCTTTGGCAGATCCGTGATCCAGTCCGCACCAACATGGGCTGTTACCCACTCTGCAAGAAGTGGATTTGCATGGAGCAGGAAACGACGCTGTGTGATACCGTTTGTCTTGTTGTTGAACTTCTCTGGCATCATTTCATAGAAGTCTTTCAGCTCCTGATTCTTTAAGATCTCTGTATGCAGTCTTGCAACACCGTTTACGCTGTAGCCTGCTGCGATTGCCAGATGTGCCATCTTGACCTGACCGTCATAGATGATCGCCATCTTGCGGATCTTCTCCTGATTACCGGGATATTTTGCTTCAATCTCCATCACAAAACGACGGTTGATCTCTTCTACGATCTGATAAATACGCGGAAGCAGGCGGCTGAACAGCTCGATCGGCCATTTCTCCAGTGCTTCTGCCATGATCGTATGGTTTGTATAAGCACATGTCTTTGTTGTGACATCCCATGCTTCATCCCATGTTAAATAATATTCATCCATCAGAATACGCATCAGTTCTGCAACTGCAACGGTCGGATGGGTATCATTCAGCTGGAAGGTAACCTTCTCATGGAATTTACGGATATCATCATGGGAACGCATATACTTCTCAACTGCTTCCTGTACGGATGCGGAAATAAAGAAGTACTGCTGTTTCAGACGAAGTTCTTTACCTGCATAATGATTGTCATTCGGATACAGGACTTCTACAATATTTCTTGCAAGGTTTTCCTGTTCTACAGCCTTGCGGTAATCACCTTTATCAAAAGAATCGAGCTGGAAGCACTCTACAGGCTGTGCATCCCAGATACGAAGTGTATTTACAATACCATTGCCATAACCTACAACCGGCAGATCATACGGTACAGCGGTTACTGACTGATAACCTTCCTGCTTGAAGTTGTTGCGGCCGTTTTTATCCTGATATACAGATACATAACCACCGAATTTAACTTCTTTGGAGTATTCGGGACGGCGGAGCTCAAACGGATTGCCATCTGCTAACCAGTTATCCGGTACTTCCACCTGATAGCCGTCGCGGATCTCCTGCTTGAACATACCGTAGCGGTAACGGATACCACAGCCGTAAGCAGAATAACCAAGAGTTGCAAGGGAATCCAGGAAACATGCTGCGAGTCTTCCAAGACCACCATTACCGAGTGCTGCATCCGGCTCCTGATCTTCGATCACGTTGATATCAACACCAAGCTCTTCCAGTGCTTCCTTTGCCTGATCATAAGCCTGCAGGTTGATCATGTTATTACCAAGTGCACGGCCCATTAAGAATTCCATGGACAGATAGTAAACTGTCTTCGGATCTTTCTTTTCGTATTCTTTCTGTGTTTCCATCCAGTTTTCCACGATCTGATCCTTGACTGCATAAGATACTGCCTGAAAAATCTGCTGGTCAGTTGCTTCCTCCATCGTCTTACGATAAAGAGTTCTTACGTTGTAGAGCACGCTGCGCTTGAAGAGTTCCTTATCAAACGTAGATGAAACAGGTACTGTTGTCTTCTTAGCCATTTCTGCCTCCTAGAGATATAATATTCGATTGCAAACTTTACTTAATCGTTTTCGTACTTACTCATTATACAATAAAATGTAAGAAAAAGAAAGAAAAAACACCAAAATCATCAATTTTCCACAATATTTCCCAAATTACCTGATAGCGATCCACCTTGTTTTCCAGATCAATCCCATCCGTCGTATGTCTGTAAATCATTTTGTCGAAACACGGACATTTTGACAGAAACTGCAGGCGGTAAAACACAAAAGCATGTCCATATATTTCCTTTGCCAGTTGTTTATGGCTGACATTGTTCCACTTCTTTTTCCAAATGATTTGACCGGCTTTTTTATCGCTTTACGGTTTGCTTTACAAGTGCACATCGAAAGAGGACCGCTAAATACTTAGCGGTCCCCTTGGATTCAAAAATCATTTCGTCCTTACAAACTCTATTTGACGGTTATTTGAACCTTTGCAGTTTTCTTTCCTGATTTTACAGTAATTGTTGCTTTCCCTTTCTTCTTAGCTGTGATAACACCCTTGTTAGTAACGGTAGCAACGCTCTTCTTGCTTGACTTGAATGTTACCTTATCAGGTGTTGTGATCGGATTTGTCACAACCTTGAGTGTGAGCTTTTTGCCCTTCTTCAGGGTAGCCTTCTTAACTACACGATCTGTCTTAGCATTCTTCACTGTTACCTTTGTGGTCGCAACCTTCTTTGCTTTAACGTATACTGTGATAGAAGCCTTTGCGCCCTTGTCTGTCGTGACAGTGATCGTCGCCTTACCGACCTTCTTACCTGTGATCTTGCCCTTATTTGTTACAGTAACGACCTTCTTGTTTGATGTTTCCCACTTCACAATCTTGTCGCCTGCAGTAATCGCAATATCCTTAGCTAAGTTAGTAGATGATTTGCGTTTCTGGATGGAAGTAGACTTCGCAGAGAATTTGGCAACATACTTCGTTGCATCTTCCGGCTTTGTCTCTCCGGTTGGCTTCTTGCTCTCTTCGACAGCCTGCTGATATGCAGCTTCTGCCTCTGTAAGCAGCTTTAACTGACTAGCCTCAACCAGCTTCTTCTGATCCTCTGTCAGTGCGGCATATGCTTTTCTGGCAGCCTCAACCTTAGCCTTGCTGTCCTCTGATGCATCTACCTTACCGATGGCTGCAATTGCTTTCTTAACGGCATCAGCCTTCGCTGCATCCTCCTTCGCTTTCTTTTCTGCCTCAGCCTTAGCTGCAGCATCAAGTGCATCGTAAGTTGCCTCTGCATCTGTCAGAACCTTCAGCTCCTCTGCCAAGATCAGCTTCTTCTGATCTTCTGTAAGTGCATCATATGCCTTTCTTGCTGCATCGATCAGTGCCTTGCTGTTTTCTACGAGTTCAACCTTACCGATTGCATTAATCAGCTCCTTTACTGCATCGACAGCATCCTGATTTGTGATAACACCGTCTGCCAATACTGCAGTGCCGTATACACTTGGATTCTGATATCCGTTTCCGCTGGCATCATACCAGTTCAGTGTACCAAGACGGCTGCCATCCTTAGCATCATTAATCTGTACATCCAGACCAATCAGTTTTCCTGCCTCCGGTGAAAGCGCAGTCCATTTGATTGCAGTCTCAATGTAGTAGCCTTTTCCATCTTCCTTCTCTTTTGTAGCAGATACGATATTTTCTGCCTTACAAGAGGTTCCATTGAATGTCTGACGATTCTTGTAGCTTACGCGATACTGCTTATCATTGTCATCAAAGCTACCGGATTTCTCATTCAGCTCATCAATAAAGATTTCCGTTGAATCCTGCTGATAAGCATCACTTGCTGTGTCATCCAGTGCATCATCCGTTACATCTAACATAACATAAAGATTATCCGCATCCCAGGAAACCTTTGTTTCAGCTGTTGTTGTCAATGCACTGCTGGATTTTACCTCTAACTTGGATGCAGGGATATCTTTCCACTCTGCAATGTCACCATCAATGATTGCAGAACCCTTTGTGATTGCCATAAACGGCTTCATAGACAATACGGCATAATATTTGCTGCTGTTCTCCTGATTGTTTGTCGTATCATTGTAAGAATAGGTGTTTCCATCCTTTTTCACTACAACGTCAAATGATACTTTATCAAGCGGGTTCAAGGTCATCGGAACCTCAAATTCAGCCTTATATCCACCGTCAACAGCCTTCAGGTTCTCGCCTGTTGCACTTTCCCTGACAAAATCTTTTGTCTTATCTTCTTTTGAATTTGCAGGATCAACATACAGGATAATTTCGCTGTCTGCTGTCTTCTCAGCATTTACGACAACCTGAACCTTCAATTTATCTGCGTTCCAGATTGGTCTTATGATGACATCATCTGTTCCTGCAGCAAATCTGATCGCATTTGCATACTCAAACTCGTCAGTCTGCATCGCATTGACATCGCGCACAAGCGGCTCGAGCTGTGATGCATCTACAAATGCCCAATATGCCGGTTTTGCACCATAATAATCATCAAACAAGAGCGGATACTGCGGTGTCTTGCCGTCTGCAGAGCCACCGACACTGTTCGAGGTCTTTAACCAGGAAACCGGGTCATGCGTACCCCAGATTGTGATGTTCTGTACATATCCCTTCAGGGAATCGGGATCGCTTTTATGCTCCTCATTGATCTTACGGACAATTTCGTAGATATCTTTGTATCTGTGACCTTCCTTGGCAAACTCTGTTTCCAAATCTTTTCCGTCAAATCCGACACTGGATTTGATATCAAGCTCTGTGATATGAACCACATCTGCAATCTTTGCATACTCACGTGTCGCTGTCTCAATCGTCTCGTAGGTCGGTGTGAGCATGTCGTGATGCCCCTGCATACCGGCACCGAGCTTTCGTCCCTCCTTGAGGACTCCACGGATTTCTTTCAGGAAGCCGCGAATTGTCTCAGCCTTTACAGGATCACAGTCGTTATAATCATTATAGAAAAGAATGGTGTCTTTTGCCAGATACTGATCTGCAGACTTGAATGCCTGCAGGATATACTCTGTAGAACCGCCGTAAATAGCTGCCCAGTCAGTTCCCATTCTGATTCCGCCCGCATCACTTGCCTGTTCATTTACAACATCCCACGCATAGATAAGTCCCGGGAATTTTGTATCAAAATGTGTGCCAACCTTTTCGATATACCAGTCGATACGCTTATTCATTTCTTCTTTGGAAACATACGCGCCGTCTGACTTAAAATCTTCTCTGAACCACCATGTCGGTGTCTGGCTGTGCCATACAAACACATGACCTCTCATCTTGATAGGTTCAGAAGGATTTTTTTCATTGTAATCCGCAAAATGCTGTGCAACCTTATCTGCACTCTCAAAATTCAGCTTGCTTTCCAGATCCTCCAGTGTGCTGACACCCGGTTCGCCGGAACCGAGAATAGATTCCGGTTTCATCTCATTCTCGCATGTAACACTATTGAAGTGCTTCTCAACTAACTTCATGGTGTTCTTATTGTCAAGACTGCTCACCGGAAGGGCTACACCCATATACTCCACACCATTTCCGGTTTTCTGCACTTCTTCATGCAAATCCGGTATTGTCATATCCACCTTCGGAATTCTCATTTCGGCAATCTGGAGATTGTCGATGTCAAATGTAATTCCGGCGCTTCCCTCAAAACGAATCTGGGATTCCGGCAGTTCATTTGCATTTTCCGCAATCACCATGGTTCCGGATACCTTCTGCCATGCATCAGTGAGTTCATAGTTCTCGTCATATGTAATCTGTGCGGACCCCTGGTTTTTATAGTCGCTGTCATGTACCAGAACTGACATGCTGACCTTCGGCGTACTTACCTTGGCCGCATCTGCTATTCTGGCATAATATGTGAATTCATATGCCTTATCTGCTGTAATTCCGGTCTTATAGTTCATCTGAACTGTCGGCACGACAGCTTCTTCTTCCAGCTCGTTGGGGCTGACTGTATTGGCACTGACGGAAGAGGCACGCATGTATTTACTGCCCAGCGTCTTTTTCGGTGCCGGATCTTTCTCTGAATAAGAACAGTACGCAATCAGAGAATCCTCTTTTGTCTCATCTCTCCACTCTGCGTCATTCCAGTAGCCTGTGTTTTCGAAGTTTCCGTTAAAGCCTGCCATGATATCTTTTTTTGCATCAATGACACGCTCTGCACTCTTTGCATTGATCGTAATGCTGTCAAACGTCATGGTGATAGGCGTTGCGTCCGAGGTCGTCATAATGCCGACATACCGAGCAGTTTTGCCGAGATCATCACTGGTTGCATTTAATGTATTGCTGCCATATGCCACTCCGACATCTCCGTTTCTTTGATCGGTATTAAAGTCTGCCTCGGAAAGAAGCTTCGGAGAAAGCCCTGCTTGAGAAGAACCCTCCGCTACATTTAACCTGATTCCCGTAATGATCATTCCGGCAAGTTCTTCCGGCAGGCGGAAAAATACTTGCCCATACTGCCTTGTCATAGTCACTGATAATTTTCCGTCTTCTCCTATTGCAGCTGTTGCACCCGTTTCTTCATCATCCGCAGCTGCCAGCGTGAGCTTATCAAAGGTGTAATCCTTTGAGACAGGACCCTCCGATGCTTCCGCTTCTACGATTTCAATATTAACATCGTCGATCAGATAGTCCGCAGTTCCGCTGCCTGTTGAGAAATAAAGCTCCTTTGCTCCTTCCGGAATCGTTACGGTATCGGAAAGCTCAGTCCACTCTCCTGCCGTTACATTCTTGTTGAACAGCCAATTGTAGTAGTCCTTGCTATCAGATCCCGTTCCTGTCACTTCGCATACAATCTGCTCATCTTCCGTCTTCATAAAAACACTGATATTTGCGGTTGCACCGGCATAGGCAGATACATTATAAGCATATGTATGCCAGTTCTGCGTACGTTTTGATACCTGCAGTGCTTTTCCTGAACGTCCACCATCAACAATTGACAACTGCTGTTCCGTACTGTCAGTTCGTAGATGACCTTCATAGGTACCATCGTTAAAATCTTCTTTGATGTTGATTGTAGCAGCTGACACTTCAATCGCATTAGATAGTCCTGTCCCACTAAATGCTGTTCCGGGAACTACCATTGCCACACTCAGCATCATCGCAAGAAACTTACTTCCTGCTTTTTGAACAATTTTCTTGTTCTTCATAATAACCCTCCATTTTCTTAGATTTGCCGATCCGGACATACCCCATTCGCTTGTGCCCTTTCGGCATTTTTGTGCAGCAGGCATATTTATGTGCTTTTTACATATCAGACATTACGTTTTACAGCACAAACTATCCCTGTACAAGTATTTTAAATGTAGCTTTTTTAAGGAGGGTTCGCTTTGCAAATCTTGCTTTTTCCATCAACAGATTTTGCTATGCGTCCAATTTTGTGTAAGATTGCTATTTTTCAGATTTTGCTTCGTTCATTTTGTATATGAACTCCTGCTCTTCAACATTTTCCAATATTTTTCAAGAAACGGAAAGGTGTTTTTTCGTATAACTTATTTGTCTCCACTCGTATAGCAGGTGGGTTTTTGTTTCACGCGTATTCGTTTTTCCTCGAGAAACTCATATACAACGCGTTCAACAGGCTAAAGCCTAATACTGAAATGAGCACTGACAGTCACCTGCCAATGCCCATTTTCTCATACGTTCCGGTATATTTATCCGGGTCTTGTTATTTTGTTTTAACTTTCTTTGCCTTTGACCACGCAGAACAATATTTCTTGCCCTTTATAGTCTTATAGGTGCGGATTCTGACATAATAAGTTTTCTTTGCCTTCAACTTACTGATTGTAAGTGATGTTTTTTTCGCACCCTTCACGGTTTTTGTCTTAACAGCCTTATCAAAGTTCTTGGAAGTACTGTACTGGACTTCATAACCGCTGACATTCTTTTTCTGTTTCTTCCATGTCAGTTTAATGCTCTTCTTGGCCGCCTTTGCCTTGGAGACCTTTGTCGGTGCAGAAGCGATCGTAAATGTCTTTGTCAGGCTTCCTTCATACTGCCCACCCTTAAAGGTTACAGTTACCTTTGCATTACCAATTTTCTTATTATCTGCATAGGCAACATCATAGTTAACTGCTGCTATCTCATTTCCCGCACTGTCTTTCACCTTCACGGATGGCTTGCAGGCTTTCTTGTTATAAACATAGATTTCCTTGGAAAGTACTACTTCTACAGGTGCATAAATATCTTTTACTTCTGTTTCTGTACCGCAATTCTTACAAGCTTTAGCTGTATAGCCGCCCTTCTGTGGCGAAGCCTTCACGATCTTATCTGCCCATTCATGTGCTGTCATGGCGATTGCTTCTACCTTTGTCCTGCCACAGCCTGTGCAGGTGTAAGTCATCTCGCCCGCCTGCGCACAGGTTGGCTGTTTTGTGATCTTACCATTATCGAAGGTGCAGGTATGTGTTGCAGCCGGTTTTTCATTGATCGTGACAACACATTTCGCCGTCACACCGCTGCCATCTGCTGTCTTAACCGTAACTGTTGCAACGCCGGCTTTTTCTGCCTTAAACAGGCCACGCATATTGGTCTGTGAAAGCACTGTCTTATCACTTGTCTGCCACATGACCTCTGTATTTTCCGCATACTCCGGTAAGCATTCTGCTTCCAGCTGCAGGCTGTCTCCAACTGTCAGAGAAACTGCTGTCTTGTTTAATTTAATTTCTTTTACAGGCGGATAAATGACTTTATATGATACCACCAGGTAATCATTTCCATCTGGTGCGTACTTCGTAAAGTAAATATAAAGTTCATAATCCTCTTCTGCCATTTTAACCGTATATTCCGAAGGATCCAGTTTTTCACCTTCATAGGTAACAGAAGCTACCTTTGGTTCAATTACTTTTCCTTCATATGTGTAGCTTTCCTGATCCAGTGTCACATCAAATGCAGAGCTATCTGCTTCTATTTTCCTGACTGCGATCTGTAATTCTTTTGAAACGCCCTTACAGTTTGCTGTTACAGTTGCTACGCCATTTTCCGGCATTTCTTTTGCTGTAATCTGCACTTCTTTTCCGGTCGTTGGTGATACTGTAATATATGCCTGATCTTCCTGATCCACGGACCATGTGATTTCATCTGACACATCATTCGTATCATCCAGAACCGCATTTGCAGATACAGTCTGTGCCTGACCAAGTTCTATTGGCAGCGGATCTTCTTCTGTGTTAATGGTAATATCCATTCTCGTGATATCTCCGCCGGCATTTTTGATTGCTTCTCCCAGATCTGCATTTAATGCACTGCTGCAGAATACCTTGGTAGCTGTCTGTCCATCCTTACTGAATGCGTTTTCTCCGATCTGTTCCAGACTGTCCGGAAGGGCAATTGTCTCAATCGCACTGTTTTCAAAAGCTCCTGCTCCAATTTCCTTTAAAGTACCCGGAAGTTTCACATCTGTCAGATTGCTGCAGCCTGCAAATGCGTTTGCCCCGATGGTTTCTACTGTCTTTGGCAATGTGATCTTTTTCAGTTCTGTATTATTCTTAAATGCGTCGCTTGAAACTGCAACAACATCTGCTTCCAGACCTTCTATCTGCATATTGGCCGGAATCTCTACTTCACCTGCGGAAGCACCGTCTGCGTCAAACAGATCTCCAAATAAACTGAGCAGATTACTTTCTATTCCGCTGCCGCTCTTTGCAGCAATGATCTCCACATACAGCTTACCGCTGTCGCTGACACTGAGAATCTTGTAGGAAATTGTAACCCCACTGCTTGTTTTTTCAAAAATACCGTTTGTCCATTTTGCAGTTACCTTGGTATCTGCAGTCAGAGTTGTATTCCTCGTCAAGCGCGTGCCATCTGCCATATACCAGCCAAGGAAAAACTGGTTTTTATCATCTGTGTAGCTTGGAAGCTTCGGCAGATCCTTTTCAATTGTTGATCTGTAAACAGTGCTTCCCTTGTATACACTGACTTCATCATATAACTCATTGCCATTGTAATAGCTGAGCAATATGCTCTCTGCCACAGGTTTTGGTTTTCCGACCGTCACTGTTATAACAGTATTTTTCTGTATATCAGAAATTGTATAATGTGTTCCATTTGCGGTATCCGGCTTTATCACAGTACCGTTTGCCTTTACTGTCAATGTTACATTTCCGGAAGGTGTTACCGTAAATCCATAGCTTCCTCCCTTTTCGACGATATCTGTTTTTGCATCCGGTTTGATCTGATAATTTTCTGCCTCATTTGTATAAGATACCTGATAGTTCTTGGCAGTAAATGTATAAGTAAGCACCAGATTACCATCTGCATTGATCATACGGCTCTTCGGCTTTTTACCATTGACAGAAACCGCTGTCTGGCTTGTAAAACGATATCCGTTTACCGGCATTACATACAATGTTGCTGTATAATCCAGACCTGCACCATAGGCACTGCTCTGGTATTCATAATCATAGTCTGAATTGGAACTCCAGTTCACATCGTATACTGCAAAATGATCTGCATCACCAATACCGATATCGACATTTTCTGCTTTCTTCTCTCCTGCTGCAGGTTCCGGAACTGTCAGCTTCACAGCTTCAATCTTTTCCTTCTGGCTGTCCTCAAGCTCATCTTCTCCGGTAATGATCGTCATAAAGCTGCCATATGTTCTAAAGTTCAGCATCCTGCTTAGCAGGTAATAGGTTTCACCAGCCTCCAGTTCCTCCTCAATACGGAAATTCATATCATCACCGTCATAATTGCCATCGTCATTTCTCGCCATCCGGGAACCATCTGCATTATATAAATATGCCTCTGTATCATAATTTCCACGACTGTACATCGAATATGTCATCGTTTCTTCCGGCTGCAGTTTATAGATCACATATGGTGTATTTTCCGTAATTTCCGTTATATTGACAGAGTTCATGGAAACTGATACATTTTTCAGTTCCGTAATATCCAGCTTTTCAAAAGGAATTTCTACCTGCTTGTCATAATAGGTCACTGTAATAGATGGTACTTCATCCTCTTCTTCCGGATCATACGTTTCAATTTCAAATGTGCGCCCATCCAGTGTATAATTCTCATTATTTTTATCCCAGCAGTCTGCCAGATCTACTGTCTTTGTTGTGCCATCTTTGTATACAAGCTGCAGCTTCAGTCCGTCTACATTGCTGGTATAAGACTGTCCGCTCAAGTATGTAAACTGCTTTGAGCCTTCCGCAATCTTCATTTCTTTTAACGGTGATTCTATTGCCTCAACCGTATAAGAAGCCGTCTTACCGCATAAGGATATCGTTACAGTTGCTGTACCCGGCTTGATTTCTTTGAAACTGTATGCAGATTCTGTTCCATCTGCACCTTTTATTGTATCAGATAATGCATTCAGATAAGCAGCTCCATCTGCTGTCTGATATGTCATTCCATACTGTTCATAATAAGCAATATCATAAAGTGTCTTTGTGACTCCTCCCGGAAGTGTGACTAAAATATCTTTGATATTATAAGTGACAGTATCGGAAGAATTCGCATAATACTGTTTTTTCCAGTTTGCAGTCTGCAAAGAGATTTTCTCAACCTGTGGCTCTTCAAGCGTAACAGGATAGGTGGTCTTTCTGCCATATGCAGATACCGTTACTGTATACTGACCGGCTGACAGATCACTGGAGATACTACTGCTTCCACCTTCTCCATCCTCTATATACTGCGAAACAGAAACTGCATTTCCCGGATAGTCTGCATCATACCAGGAATTCTCACCATCCAGCTTTAACACCTTTGTACCGATCTTTGCATCCTTATAATGCACCTTTAAGGTCATGCCTTCTGTTCCCAGATAATGATAAGCTCCTGCCAGATATTTACTGTGTGCAGCATCCGGAACAGCCTCTATGCTTTCTACCGGATTTTCTACCACTTCAAAGGTAAAGGTTGTCTTTAAATTTTTATAGGCAACATATGCCGTATATTCCCCTGCTTTCAATCCTACTACCGAATTACGGTATTCATCATCTTCGTCCTCTCCCATCAAATAGATAGAAGTCTCATACAATTCAATCGTCTTTGTCTTTCCTGTATCCAGCACTACCTGAATACTGCTTACTGCATCAGAAATAGAACTGGTGGATCCTTCTATAAACCGGTAATTTTCTTTCAAAACAGGTCTCAGTTCTTTATACGGACTTGGTTTGACTTCAATCGAATAGGTTGCAGTCAGTCCATAAGCCCCAACCGTTACATCATAAATGCCCGGCTCCAGATCATCTATATAAGATGTTATTGTTCCATCCTCTTTTTTAACATAAAGGTTCAGATACTGTCTGTCCTGACTGTATTTTGTATCCAGCCAGCCATTAAAATCTGTCTTAAAGGTATGGCTTGTTCCATCCTTATAAGTAACTGCAATTTTGTACCCCTTTCCATTCTGCAGCCATGAAGAATCTCCCTGTGTATAGGAAGTATATTGTTTCGGCGGCGTTACCGTGAAGCTTTCTACCGGATTTTCAATGATAGAGATTGGGACGGAAGCTTTTTTACCCAGATAAGATACTTCCATTGTATAAGTACCTGCCTTAAGGGCACTGCCCATAGTCACAGCTGCGCCATTTTGATCCAACAACACACTCGATACATTAACCGTTCTTCCAATAACTGCATCCTCAATGGTTGACATACCATTAAATGTATATGTTTGTGCTTCTGCACCGTTGTTATAATTAACCGTAATTTTAGTTCCGGGCAGATTCCATGGTGCAATGTAATAATTCGATCCTTCTATATATGTTAAATAGTTTTGCGGAACATCTAAAGAAATGCTCTCTATCGGACTTTCCGTGATCGTAAATGGTGTCTTGATCACTTTGTTCCAGCCGGAAAATACGAAATAATAGCTGCCCGGCTTCAGTTTTGCTACCGGATCATTCAACATTTCTCCCTGTGCATTCTGAATGCTGTAGCTGCAGGAAACAGTACTCCCCAGTACATCATCATCATATCCATACTGCACCTCATTCAGTGCAAGTCTTTTATCTGCTGCTCCATTTGTATACTTTACAGTTACAGTCGCTTTCGGCAGATTCCAGGGAGTATAATAAAAAGTTTCTCCTTCGATATGCGTTTTATATTCCTCCGGCATATCCAGCGAAACGCTTTCTACCGGCAGCTCATTTACCTGTATCGTATAAGGAACGGTTTTTCCATATACAACCAGTTCTGCCTGATATGTACCGGCAGGCAGGTTATTGGGATAATATATCTGACCATCTTTCTCAATACTGCTCCAGTTGACGGAAAACTTACCACTCGGATACTTCTCATCATCAAGTATTGTATACGCATCGTGCAATGTAAACTCTTTTGTTGTCTGATCCGTATAAGTCACGCTGAGTACCATATCCTGTGCCAGATAACTGCCGCCCATTCCTGCATATCTTGTCTGTACAGCACCGCTTTTGATTGTCACGCTTTTTACCGGATCTTCTATTACTTCGATCTCATAGGATGTCTGCCGGCCATAAGCTGTGACCTGTACAGTATGCTTGCCAACCGGAAGATTTTCCACCCAGCTTGTATCTGTTTTATTTCCGTACTGATCTGTGTAATATACTTTTGCCGTATAATTTGTCACATTTTCTTCTTTTTTTGTATTATCTGTATATGTAACGATCAGCTTCAGGTCATTCTTCAAACATACGATTTCGCCTTTGGCAAAAACTGTCCGCAGTCCATCTAAAGAAGATACCTGAATGCTTTTGACATCATTTGCCACGACCTCTACATCTGCTTCTGCCTGTTTTCCGGCACGTTCCAGATAAAGGGTATAGCCGCCTTCCTTTCCGGTATCCACTTCACTGCCATCTACTGTAATGATGTCCGTTCCGTTTTTCTCCCGATAATCCCATGCTTTACCTCCAGAATACCAGGAATATCTCTCGTAGGTTTTATCTACTGTTGTCTGATCTGTTTTTGTAAATCTGATCTGTATTTCATTGGGAATTCCAGCCTCTAGCTGATAGCCTTCTTTGATCTGGATCGTATCCCCCAGTAATGCAAACTTTTCTATATCGGAAGCAACGATCGTAAACGGAATGTCAAATGTTTTCCCCGCATAACTGGCGCGTTTTACATAGCTTCCTGTCGCAAGCTTTGCCGCATCATAACCCAGATAGGAATCGCCCTGATAAATGCCATCACTGCCGATACAATACCCTTCCTCACATGCACTGCTATTCAGTTCCCCGTTATCATAGGATAACAGCTTCTGTGTCCCGTCCCGGTATGTTACCTGTAATACCAGTCCATTGAACAGAGCACTGCCATCCGTTCCTTCCTCGATCACTGTGCCAACCGGCTGCGCAGCAACAGAAACAGACTCCACGCGATTTGCTACCACACGGATTGGGAATGTGCAATACACACCACAGCATGTTACATAGGCAGTCAGTTCCTTTTCATCTGTTATATTTTCGTAAGAAACGATTGTTCCCGGATCAGATGTTAAATAGTCCATATCCTCTACAGAGCACAATTCATGTTTTCCGGTTTCACTGTTATATTGATATGGAATACCATAAGAAATGCCGTATTTCTGCTCAAGCTGCGCATATGTATACTGCTTTTCAACGCCATTTTCCGTTGCAAGCATTACTGTATTCTCCTGCAGCCAGCCGTAATTGAAACCGAGTTCATAAACCGTTTTCACATAAGCCCCCTGCGGCAGGCTGATTTTTGTCAGTGCACTACTATACAGCGTAAAAGGAACCTCTGTTGTTTTCCCATAAGCTCTGATCTCTGCCTTGTGTGCACCAGCCTTTAAAGATGAAAAGCCTACGTTATTTTCTTCTTCTCCATAATAACTGCTCAAGGTGGGAAGTTGCGATCCCTTTACCTGATACTGTGTTCCGTCTGCAAAGGAAAGTGTAAAATCACAGCGAGACGCTACGACCTCAGAGGAATACGAGCCACCTTCATACAGCCTGACATCTGCCGGCAGCTTGGCGGAAATGCTTTGCAGATCAGATTCCTTCAGGCATATTGTATGCGTCCTTTTTTCGTCATTTGTCAGCCTGATCCAGTAAGTTCCTGCCGACAAGTCTAACATACCTATGGCACTGCTATAACTTGAACCGGTAAAATCCTGGCTGCTATATGCGTATACATACCCCGGCTGCTGTCCATCCACTGTCAGCCTGTAGTATACCAAACCTGTGCCATCCTCTCTCTCCGGAATTGTAACAGTCACATAATACTCATCCGCTTCTGGCAGTGAAGTCAGTTCCTTTTCTTCTCCAAGTGTAATTGGATATGCACCGCGGATAATCGCTTCCTCGGCATCCAGATCCGTATCCTCCGGTGTCTCTGCGATCTGTCCATCCGCATCCAGCTCTGTCCCATCTGCTGTTTTTTCTGTCATCTGTACGCCGTCTTCCGGCTCTGTGCTTTCTGCTCGTGTCTCTACCGGTGTCGTGGCATCATTTCCACTGACAACTGCCACTTCTGCCTGCTGCCCGGCAAATGCTACAACGCCGTTTGTAGGAAATGCCATCAGAAATGCCAGACCAAGTGCAAGCCATCTGTTTCGCATTTTGCTCATCTTTTTTCCTCCCTCATTTTCTGTGAAGCACATATTCTCACAAAAATCCTCGTGATCCTATTACGTTTCACGACTTTAAAATATCAGATTAAGTATAGCACTCATTTCATGTCGATACATTTGTTTTTTTTGCCAAAATCAATCGCAGAAAACCGGCATATTTCACATATGCCGGTTTTCAAAAAAACTGTTTCAAGATTTATAACTTAAACTTAGACACCTCGCCCAGTAAATCTGCAGAAAGCTCTGACATTTTCTGTCCTGCTCCTGCGGTCTTTTCTCCATCTGCCTTGACGTCCTTTGCAAGTCCCATGACTTTTTCACAGGTATCCTGCATTTCCATCGTGCTTGCGCTCTGCTCCTCCGTGCTTGCTGCCATATCTGTTGCAACTCCCTCAATATCGGAAATAGCATGCTTCACATGAACCATTGCCTCATGGATCTGTCCTACAGTGTTATTGATCGCAGCGAAGGTTTCGTCTGTCTTTGTCACAACTTCCACACTGCTGTTGATCGCATCACGGCTTGTTTTTGTCTCGTTGATAACAATCGTCACAAGCTCAGACAAATGCTCCGTCGTTTCCACGATCTGTTTTACGGAATTCTCACAGCTGTCTGCAAGTGTCCGGATCTCGCCTGCCACAACCGCAAATCCACGGCCGGATTCGCCGGCTCTGGCAGCTTCAATGCTTGCATTTAAAGAAAGCAGATTTGTCTGTTCCGCAATCTCCCGGATCACATTTACCATTTCGGTAATTCCGGTCAGTCCTTTTTCTACGTTAGCAACCGCTTCCTCCAGATTACCGGAGATCTCGGAAACATGGTTCATCTGGCTTTCCAGTGTTCTCATATCTTCCTCACCGGTTCCTACCAGTTCAATAGCGGTATCTACATTACCCGCCACTAACCCGCAGGCTTCATCCGTATCGGAAACACTCTGTGTCAGCACCTGGGCTGATTCCGCGATCTGATTGATCGCATCCGTCAGCTGGTGGATAGAACCGGTCAGTGCACTGACTGCCTCAAGCTGTGCATCCGCAGATCCGTTTAAATTATCTGCCGTCTGCATATTATCATCAGAAGCCCCTTCCATTTTCAGGGCAGAATCTTTGATCGTCATAACCATTTGTCTCAGCTGGCCTGACATCGTATTCAGATTATGAACGATTACCCCAAGCTCATCTCTGTTTTTGATCGTAATGTCATTCGTCATATCCAGACCGGAAAGCTGTTCAATCTTTTTATTGATCACCGGGATCGGTTTTAATATGTTGATCAGAATAACGGCTATCACTATATTCAGAAGAATCATACCTGCTGCGGAGCTGATCCCCGTTACCTTCTCGATCTGCAGAAGTGAGCTCTCCACATCCTTTTTCGCAGCCTGACAGACTATGATAAATCCCGTTCCTTCGATCGGATGAATTTCCAGATAACTGTCTCCCACAACCAGGAGCTCATCATAGGTGTCCTTTTGTATCTTTTGTGCAATGGTCTCTGCCTGTACGGTCTTCACAGCACCGATTTCCTGTCCGTTCATGTCTTCATCCACATGATTTCCGAAGATCAGTCCGGACACTTTATCAACCGCATATGCATAGCCGTTGTTAAAAATCCTTTCCTCTCTCAGTATCTGTTCAATGGCATCCAGCTGCACATCTGCGGAAATAACACCGATCACATTGCCCTGCTGATCGGAAATATTGGTAAATACCGATACAATATAGGAGCCTGTATCCGCATCCCGATACATATCACCAAAAGTAACATCATCTGCCTCGATACCCTGTATATACCACGGACGCTCTTTCATGACCCAGTCAGCATCCGGTGTCCACATTTTATCAATATAAGTACCGTCCGTCAGTCCGCAGTAAATACCTGTCGGAATGATATCCGGATAAGAATCCGCAATATGATATATGTATTCCTGAATATCCTGCGTACTCTGGCAGGTACGGTTGACAGTTTGTTTGATATTACCGATAATACCGACCGTCTCCCTGATCTCTTTAGAAACTTCATTATCCAGCTTTTCCACATGTAAGGAAAACTGTTTTTCGGAATTTTCCAGCGTTGCATTTTTTGTCGATAAGAATGTCACACTGCAGACGAGCAAAAAAGCAATAATGACAGCCGGAATACCAAAAACAACAACTTTTTTTCTAATAGAATTCTTTTTCATAGTTGTGTCTCCTTTACTATCGTATAATGAATTTTATCATAATTTGTTAAAAAATCCTATTTTTTTACAAAAAAATCTTTCTCATACCGAATGAAAAATGCCCGGAATTTTTCCGGGCATTTTTAACTGTCTAATTCAATTTTACTGTTTCTCTACAGAAAGCGTTACCTTCTCTCCGTTGACATTCCACTCTTTGCTGTTTGCATAAACCGCATCTTTATCGATGGAATCCGCAAGAACCTTATCTGCGATTGCTTTTTCATTCTTGGCTGCGATCGCCGCAAGCTTATCGTTACCTGCAATACCTACTTTGATGTGATCCATCACTTCAAAGCCGGAATCCTTACGCATTGTCTGGATCTTGGAAATGATCTCGGCCGCAAAGCCTTCTTCGACCAGTTCTTCTGATAAGTTGCAGTCAAGTACAACTGTCACGGTATTGTCAGCTTCTGACATATAGCCTTCCTTCTGGCTCATTTCCACAAGCACATCATCAAGAGACAGGGAAACTTCTGTACCGTTTACATCAAATACAAGATTTTCGCCTGCATTTAATTTATCCATGGCTTCATTGCCATCTACATTTGCAAGGTATTCTTTGATACCACCGAGCTGTTTGCCGTATTTCGGACCTACCGTCTTCAGCTGCGGCTTGAAGGTGTAGGTTGTAAATTCTCTGACATCGTCCGTGAATTTTACTTCTTTGACATTCAGCTCTTCTTCAATGATCTCCTGATAGAAGTCGGAAAGTGCTTTCTCAGCCTTTACAAACATTGTACCGATCGGCTGTCTGTTCTTGATATTGGCCGTATTTCTGGCTGCACGTCCCATAACAACGATCTTCAGTACTTCTTCCATGTCTTCTTCCAGCTGCTTATCCACATAAGCAGGATTTGCAACCGGGAAGTCGCACAGATGAACAGACTGTGGTGCTGAAGGATCATTTGCGCATACCAGATTTCTGTAAATATCCTCTGTCATAAACGGGATCATCGGTGCTGCAAGTTTCGCAACGGTAACAAGTGCTGTATATAATGTCATGTAAGCATTGATCTTATCCTGCTCCATGCCCTTTGCCCAGAAACGTTCACGGCTTCTGCGGACATACCAGTTACTCATCTGGTCTACAAAATCATCGAGTGCTCTTGCAGTCTCAGGGATTTTGTAATTTTCAAGGTCTGTATCCACCTCTGTGATCAGAGAGTTTAATTTGGATAAGAGCCACTTATCCATAACCGGAAGCTTGTCATATTCCAGTGTATATTTCGATGCATCAAAGCCATCAATATTTGCATACAGAACAAAGAATGCATAGGTGTTCCAGAGTGTTCCGAGGAACTTACGCTGTCCTTCCTGCACTGCCTTGCCATGGAAACGGTTAGGCAGCCATGGTGCGGAGTTGATGTAGAAGTACCAGCGGATCGCATCTGCGCCGTAAGTAGCAAGTGCATCGAACGGATCAACCGCATTGCCCTTTGACTTACTCATCTTCTGTCCGTTTTCATCCTGTACATGTCCGAGCACGATAACGTTTTCATACGGTGCTTTGTTGAACAGAAGAGTAGACTCTGCCATCAGGGAGTGGAACCAGCCACGTGTCTGGTCAACAGCCTCTGAAATGAACTGCGCCGGGAACTGCTGCTTGAACAGCTCCTGATTTTCAAATGGATAATGATGCTGTGCAAATGGCATAGCACCTGAATCGAACCAGCAGTCGATTACTTCAGGAACACGCTTCATTGTCTTGCCGCAGTCCGGGCAGGTAAATGTAACAGCATCGATATATGGACGGTGCAGTTCTACCTTGGCATCATCAGGATTTCCGCTTCTCTCGGCGAGCTCAGCGCGGCTTCCGATCGATTCCAGATGTCCGCAGCCTTCGCATTCCCAGATGTTCAGAGGCGTACCCCAATAACGGTTACGGGAAATTGCCCAGTCCTGGATATTTTCAAGCCAGTTACCGAAACGGCCTTTTCCGATAGATTCCGGAATCCAGTTTACCGTATTGTTGTTACGGATCAGGTCATCTCTGACTGCTGTTTCTTTGATGTACCAGGATTCTCTTGCATAATAGATCAGCGGTGTATCACATCTCCAGCAGTGTGGATATTCATGCTCGAATTTCGGTGCGTCAAACAGTTTTCCTTCTTTATCAAGATCGATCAGAACGTCTTTATCCGCATCCTTTACAAATTTGCCGGCGTAAGGTGTTTCTTCTGTCAGCTGGCCTTTGCCGTCTACAAACTGTACAAACGGAAGGTCATAATTACGTCCGACATTCGCATCATCTTCACCGAATGCAGGCGCAATGTGTACGATACCTGTACCGTCTGACATGGTTACATAGCTGTCACATGTCACAAAGAAGCCCTTCTTGTTCTGTTTGTCTGCCGTTTCCTTTGCGCAGGCATATAACGGTTCATATTCTTTGTATTCCAGATCTTTTCCCTTGTAGGTTTCCAGAATTTCATATGCCTTGTTGCCATTTTCTTCGTTCGCCAGTCTGGAAGATAAAACAGTATCCAGAAGAGCTTTTGCCATGTAGTAAGTATAGCCGTCAGCAGCTTTTACTTTTACGTATTCCTCATCCGGATTTACGCAGAGAGCCACGTTACTTGGCAATGTCCATGGTGTTGTTGTCCATGCCAGGAAATACGCATCTTCTCCCGTTACCTTGAAACGAACGATGGCCGAACGTTCTTTGACTGTTTTATAGCCCTGTGAAACCTCTGCTGTCGATAAAGGGGTCCCACAGCGTGGGCAGTACGGAACGATCTTGAAGCCTTTGTAAAGCAGGCCTTTGTTCCAGATCTGGTTCAGCGCCCACCACTCAGACTCGATAAAATTGTCATCATATGTTACGTATGGGTTATCCATATCAGCCCAGAAACCGACAGTTCCTGAGAAATCTTCCCACATTCCTTTGTATTTCCATACGGATTCTTTACATTTTTCGATGAATGGCTCAATACCGTATTCCTCGATCTGCTCTTTTCCGTTCAGGCCAAGCATCTTTTCAACTTCCAGCTCAACCGGTAAGCCGTGGGTATCCCAGCCTGCCTTACGAGGTACCATGTAGCCCTTCATGGTACGGTATCTCGGGATCATATCTTTAATAACACGGGTCAGGACATGTCCGATATGCGGCTTGCCGTTTGCGGTTGGCGGACCATCATAAAAGGTATAAGTCGGGCAGCCTTCTCTTGCTTTCATGCTCTTCTGGAAAATATCGTTTTCGCGCCAGAATTTTTCTGTTTCTTTTTCGCGGTCTACGAAATTCAGATTCGTGGATACTTTTTGATACATCTTCGTTTTCCTCCTGTTTACTGTTTCTTCACTTCGTATGCATGTGCGGTATCGGGGATTTTGTTCCTATTCCCCACTCGAAATCCCTGCTGCTTCGCATCAGCCGCACTAACGTGCTTCTGGATTTCTCATTGTACGCTCGGGCAAAATCAAATACTCACTTCGTTCGTGCTTGATTTTGTTCCTATTCCCCATTCGAAATCCCTGCTGCTTCGCATCAGTCGCACTAACGTGCTTCTGGATTTCTCATTGTACGCTCGGGCAAAATCAAATACTCACTTCGTTCGTGCTTGATTTTGTTCCTCGCTACAAAAAACCCCGTCCTGTAAAAGGACGGGGTAATATCTCCGAAACCACCTGTTACTGCATACTCACTTACGATTTATATGCGCCCGTCGTAACGAGACGGATACGGCAGAACCTACTCATTTTCAATCTTTCAGCCTGCAACTCAGAAGTGATATTCAATCATCTGCTACTCGCACCGGTCTTGCACCGTCACCGGCTCGCTTTGCCTTTTACAAATGATCTACTGTCTTCGTCATAGTCATTATCTAAGGGTGATTATAATTCTGCGATACCCGCATTGTCAAGTGGTTATTGTGCCATCTTCCTCTGTTTCCATCAGCTTATGCATGATTTCCTGTCCTGTTTTGGTCGCAGCCAGACCACCAAGCGCCGTTTCCCGGAAAGCGCTGTCCATTTTGCAGCCGACTTCCTGCATGGCATCGATCACCTCATCCGGTGGTATCCTGCTTTGAATGCCAGCCATTGCCATATCCGCGCAGGAGATTGCATTCACACAGCCAAGCACATTTCTTTTTACGCAGGGAATCTCCACAAGCCCAGCAACCGGATCGCAGACAAGTCCCAGCAGTCCTTTCAGCGCCAGCGCAGCAGCATGGCAGATCTGCTCATTACTGCCGCCCTGCAGGTAAACAAGTGCGCCCGCTGCCATGGCAGACGCTGAACCGATCTCCGCCTGACAGCCGCCTTCCGCGCCACTGATGGAAGCACGCTGTGCGATCACTTCACCGATACCGCTTGTGACAAACAACGCCTTTAGGATTTCTTCCTTTGGCACCTGCTTCATTTCATAATAAGGAAGCAGAACCGCTGGAATGACACCGCAGGAGCCTGCTGTCGGTGCTGCAACGATCCTTCGCATACAGGCATTGGATTCTGCCATTTTGAGTGCTGTGATCATGGCTTCTTCCATAAAAGAGCCGCAAAGCGTATTGCCTGTTTTCGCATACGTCTCCAGCTTTCCGCCCTCTGCACCGACAAGTCCGCTGGCAGACAGCCTTTCCTGTCTGTAGGTTTTCACGGTCTGCTCCATGGTATCGAAGATCTTTTCCATGTAAGCAAAGGATTCTTCCCGCGAAACGCCGCGCTGTGTCATATCGTCATACAACATATATTCCCAGAAACGCTTTTTTTTGATCTGGCACCAGTCCAGAATTTCCTGCAGTGATAGTTCCATAGTTCCTCCTCATGACATATTATGATGTCGGGGGCAAAAGCCCGGGCTTTGATGCCTGCGGATTGTTCCGTGCTCTGCACTCCCACAATCCTGCCCAATATTCGCATATCGTGGGATTAACATCCCACTTTTATGCTCATATCGGGGCGGGTCCCAA
>Ga0129313_1000057_pt1 | contig 117026 bp, 98 predicted proteins | sample O1105metagenome_FD_94436 | JGI IMG/M metagenome (GOLD analysis project Ga0129313, IMG submission 94436) | Orangutan group fecal microbial communities from fecal samples from Wisconsin, USA - O1105 metagenome | ecosystem: Host-associated > Mammals > Digestive system > Large intestine > Fecal...
AAAAGTCGGTGTTGATTGTGATGAGGTTCCACCTGTTCCCATTCCGAACACAGTAGTTAAGCTCATTTACGTCGAAAATACTTGGTGGGTGACTGCCCGGGAAGATAGATAGATGCCGACATATATGCACCTTTAGCTCAGTTGGTAGAGCAACTGACTCTTAATCAGTGGGTCCTGGGTTCGAGTCCCTGAAGGTGTACCAGACTTAAAAAGAATAGGCCCATCAGCCTATTCTTTTTATCTATATGGCCTGTTGGTCAAGCGGTTAAGACTCCGGCCTCTCACGCCGGCGACGGGGGTTCGATTCCCCCACAGGTCACCAATGCACCATTAGCTCAGTTGGTTAGAGCAACCGGCTCATAACCGGTCGGTCCGGGGTTCGAGTCCCTGATGGTGCACCAATTTTATTGGTGCCGAGCTTTTTACCTATAGGGGTGTGGTTCAATGGCAGAATAGGGGTCTCCAAAACCTTTGACGTGGGTTCGATTCCTACCACCCCTGCCAAATAAAAAGCACGCTGTAGCGTGCTTTTTCACTTTGTTAAATATGCACCTTTAGCTCAGTTGGTAGAGCAACTGACTCTTAATCAGTGGGTCCTGGGTTCGAGTCCCTGAAGGTGTACCAAGTTTAATCCCGTGTATTTTGCACGGGATTTTTTGTTGTATATAACTACAGCCCGGCTGATTCAGTCGGGCTGTAGTTTTTGATCATTTCGCAGGTGCAGGAAGCCGCCGGTGAAGGCGTTGGGGAAGGTGAAGTCTTTCCGACTGTCAGAAAACTTTATATATATCCGGAAGGGTACTTCAGATAAACAGGGAAATCACAATAACCCGGCTTACAGCAAATAAGCCGAGTGCGGATATTACTGAGAAGATTATATAGATGTTTTCAAAATTTTGTTTCATATTTTCTGCAAAGAAACTACAAAAGCAATCAAAAATTAAGTTACTGATTGTGGGTAATCATAAAATTAATGTAACTTTTTTAAATTGGTTGACAATGCAGAGCAGAATAGTATATAATTGTAAAGAGCAATATGGTTTAGATAGTGAAGCCATATATGTGAAAATCATGCAAATTAGTTATATCGCTTATGTCAGGTATGCGTTTTTAAAAAAGGAGTATAAATGAAGCAGAAAGTTATAAAAATATTACTTGTGATCATTGGATCTATAATCGTAATAATTGCTTTGATAACAGCAACACTTGTACTGACGGGAAATGTAGAAATAGGTTTTGATTCTAATGGCAATTTTCAGGTAGAAATTAAGAATAATAACGATAACCTTGATTCTTATGACCAGATAATTCAGTCCACGCTGACTACCTATCCAACTGACATTTTTGTTTACGGAGAGGACTGCAAATTCCGAAAGAATGTAAAGTTCAAGCAGATTGACAAGTTGTCGGAGGAAAACTTGAAATCAGATAAGAAATACAAGGTTATTGTATTCAATGACCTGTATGATAAAACAGATCTTACCGATGATGATATTGCCGTTTTGAAAAAATATGTTCTCGAAGGCGACTATGCCTTATTTTATACCGGGCGCAAACATATGGATGCCTTCATAGCAAACGGCTTTGCAACAGAGCAGGTAATTAAAGAAAATATTGGTTTCGCTTTACGCCATTCCGGCGGGACAGTTATAGAAACAGGAGGCTTGTGGGATGAAACCTCTTTGGAATATTATGAAACCGAAAATCCAGAGTTACTTGGAGAAAGCATATTTATCTTTATTGAAAGAATAATCAGAGAGGATTAAAATGTTATCCGTAAACAAGGCTAAAAAGATTTACAAGGCGCAATCAGGCGACGTTGTTGCCTTAAACGGCGTTGATATAAGCTTTAAAGAAAACGGACTGACCTTTATATTAGGAAAGAGTGGTAGTGGAAAAACCACTCTTCTTAATATTTTGTCCGGACTTGACCAACCGACAGAGGGAGGAGTGTTTTTTCTAGGCGAAGATATCAGTAAATTCAGCGAAGCAGAAATGGACAAATACAGGAACATTGAAACAGGCATAGTTTTTCAGAACTATAATCTGATTGAATCAATGACGGTATATGATAACATTGCTGTAGCGCTGGAAATTCAGAAGGGAAACAATAAAGACGCTATCGACAAAAAAATTAAAGAAGTACTGGAATATGTCAATCTTGAAGAATACGAAAACCGTAAAGTAACCGAGCTCAGCGGAGGTCAAAGACAAAGAGTGGCTATCGCAAGAGCGCTTGTAAAAAATCCGTGTATAATACTTGCCGATGAGCCTACGGGAAACCTTGACCGTCAGACAGGAATACGGATAATCGAGCTTCTCAAAAGCATATCCGAAAATTGTCTTGTAATAATTATCACCCACGATGAAAATATAGCAAAGGAATACGGCGATACTATAATACGGCTGTCTGATGGCTGCGTTGACAGTATCAAAGGCAACGATGAACTGAAGGAAACATTCAGTGTTGTATACAGCGATGACGAAAGCGAGCGTTCACTGTCATTCTCTACCGAAAAGGAGTTTTCGGAGTTTATTCTTTCATTGCTCAATAAAAGACGAAGCTTAGAACTTAAACTGCAAAAAGATACAATAGCAGAAAGTTCCTCCATAAAGACGGAAAAGAAGCACGTTTCCCCGGAAGTAAAAAGATTGCCTGCCAAAAGAATAACTTATTTTGCGGCAAAAAACTTTTCGTCAAGACCTATGCGTGCTTTTTTTGTTACACTTTTGTTCAGCCTGTCGCTGACGTTGCTTATGGCAACATTACATATGTCGGAATTCAATTACGGCACTGTAATGACTGACTATCTTGACAGATATGGCATAGAGGAGGTATATCTTCAAAAGGAAGTGACTTATTCGGACTCCTTATACGAAAATCACAGCAAAGCTCTTACAAACGGCTGTTTTTTCAACTCTCTTTTGAATGACAATTATACAGGGGTCAATGTCTTTAAAATAACAGACAAGCCGGGTAACATATATCGGATCGACAGCGACGGAACGCCTGTTTTTTCGAATTTCAACGGTTCAATCAATTATGTAATTGATAACGGGCTTGTATATACGGAGGATCAGCTTGCGCAAGGAAAACTGCCCGAGTCACCTAATGACATCGTTATTACGGATTATCTGGCTAAAGAAATATTATCCGGAGAAGGAGATGCAGTCGGTCAGACAGTTTATGTGTCCGGAGTTGAAATGAAAGTATGCGGTATCCTCAGAACCGACTACATAGCGTATAATTATAAGTATAAGAAAAAATACGCTTATACGGATATGTACACTGAATATCACGCAAAGCGTGATTATGAGGTCGCTGTTGTAACCGAAGCCTTTGTAGAGCTCTTTAAGGCCAAGAACAAACAGCTGCAATTGGAATATGCAAACTTTACTATGCCGAACAAGGATCTGGACTTCAAACTTTATCCGGATATTTATTGCTGCGGAAGCGACGAAATAAAAGCAGCAAGGAGCTTATAATTGCAGGAGAAATACCTTCAAAAGAAAACGAAGTAATGGTATCGGACATATTCTATAACAGGTATATACTACAGACTGATGATACTGCTACAAATTCTGAGCAGTTACAGACATCGCCGGATGACTCAGACGTGGATTTTGTACCGACAGAATTTGAATATGTCGATATGTATGCTGATAAATTCTGCAATTATTACAGCGACAGCATAAACGTATATGATTTTATCGGCAAAGTAAAAGTGGTTGGCGTATACAGTACAGATACGTTGCAGGAGATAAGCAATACAGACATTATTTTTTACCAAGATGTATATAACGAGCTTTACGATTATTACTTTGACAATCTGTTTTTCACAGACTGCGGTCTTAACCTGACGGAAATGACTCACGAGGGGCTTGTAAAAATTTCAAACGACCTTGATGTCATAATAAACGAACCTTCCGTGCGCCTGATATACTCCGTCAGAGATATGGTAATTTCTCTTATGCCCGTGCTTCAGATATTGCTTTTTATAGCGCTTTCAATAACCGTGCTTGTATTATTTTCCTTTATCACCTTCAGTATCAATTCAAACAGCAGACAGATCGGTATCCTTCGTTCGATCGGTGTGACGAGAAACGACACTGTAAGGATATTCGTGGCAGAAACAATAATAATAGCTCTGATAGCTCTTATTGTTTCCTAGGGTTTCTTACAACTATTCCTGAATTTTTAGAATCAAGATAGTCAAATCTATTTAAAACAAGCTGGTCTTGTGATTGGTGAAAATAATACTCGCACTTTCCGAAATAATCTCTATCCCACAAGAAATAGTTAACACCGCCTTTAATGTCAACGCCCGGAAAGCAATCCGATGCATTTTCAAAATCGTGAATAATTTTGAATTTGTTAGATGCTAAAGCAGCATCGACCCAACTATCTGGTATTCCTTGAGCTGTTTTTGTCATCCAACGGCTCGGTGTGATCATACAAATATATTTTGGGCGAAGTTTTATTGCCTTTTCGATGAAAACGTTATATATAGATTTTGCATTCGCACTATTACCACCTTCTATGCCGAATGTCATCTGATACGGCGGATTTGAAATAATAACATCGAACTTCATGCCAAAAATCTCCTCGGGGTGTAATGTATGTATCCATTCATACGCATAATATTCACGTTCTTCGCCACGGTCATACTGCGTTTCGGACGCACCGCAGAAAATACATCTGCCGGACTTGTCGAACGAGTGGGGGATACGCTTGAAACGGATATTTCCGTCCGAATTTTCAAAGCGTGTTACCGAAAAAGCACTGTTTGCGTATTTACTGCAATAAAGGCTTCTGCGTGAGAGCAGGCTTGTAAGCTCGGTTATCGCAATGCCGTAAAGCTGATTTTTAAAAATATGGTCTATTCGCTGCTGTCTGTCGGGGATAACGGCTTCAAGACCTTTTATAAGGCGCTTTGCTATCTCACGAAGGAAAACTCCCGTTTTCACGGCGGGGTCGAGAAACTTTGTATCGGGAGATGAGAAAAGCTCCTGCGGGAGCATATCGAGCATTTTGTTTACTATCTCCGGGGGTGTGAAAACCTCATCGTTTGAGAGATTGGCAAGGCAGGACAGAACATCGGGGTTGTATACCTTTTCGTAAAGTCCGCTTAAAATTCCGGTTGAAATATTATCAGCCATTTTCCCATAACCTCCTGTAGTTGCATATATATTTCCGTAAAAAAGTACCCTCGCCTTCTGTGCTGTCGCTGAGGGTGAGCTGAGAAGCCTTTTCCTTATTGCCGTTTACCAGCTCGTCAAAGCTGTAATCGCTACGCTGTATATTACTGCCGAAAACGAATGCCCACTCGGAAAAGACTATATCCTGTTCGGTATCGTTGCAGTTTTCGTCTACGCACTTAAGCGTAAGGGCATTTCCGCAGACGATATTTCTTGACAGGATAAAACGGACGGATTTTCTTGTATCATCGTTGCATTCTTTTTTGCAGACGGATCTGTATTGCTTTTCCCATTGCTTATACAGCCGTTCACGGCAGGTTTCGACATTATCCGCCATTATATCGACACCGTAAAGACTGCTTACCGCAAGGAGCGAGTATTTTTCATATTCAATAGGACTGCGACCGTATTCGGACTTTACGACCGCCAGCTTTCTTGCAAGGATTTCGGTAAGGAAATTGCCCGTTCCGCAGGCGGGTTCAAGAAAACGGCTGTCGATACGCTCAGTTTCCTGTTTTACAAGGTCGCACATTGCCTTTACTTCACGCTCGGCGGTGAAAACCTCGCCGTGTTCGGTCACACGTTGTCTGGATTTTATTTGTTGTTGCACTTAATCACCCGTTTTGAGCAAATTTATCAATTAATTTTGAGTAAATTCGTTTTTATATCAAATATTATAGCATAATGATGCAAATTTATCAAGTTGCACCTGTTACAATTTGATTATAAATCAAATTTGAGGTGGATAAATGAACGATGCTTTTGATTTCGGCTTGATTCTGAAAAGGCTCAGAAAAGAAAAAGGCTGGACGCAGGAAGAACTGGCAAATAAAATAAACAAGGAAAGCTCCATAATCAGCAGATATGAAAAAAATCTGCAAAGCCCTACTTTTGATACGGTAAGAGCGTTTTCGGCTTTATTCAACGTTTCTATGGACTATTTGTCGGGTATGGAACGGCAATCGAATATTTCTACAATAGGTCTTAACGAAAAGCAAAGAAATATAATAACGCAGTTGATTGAGCAATTCCGTGAGCATAACGTAATAACAAGCAAACAGATTACCGATAAGCAATCGTGTTTACTCGGTCAGATACTGGCGGAATTTCTGAAATAAACGCAAAGCACCGCCTGCACGGGAAATGTGCAGGCGGTGCTAAAAATACAATTTACGGTTGCTTGACTAAAAAAGATGTTAATGCTATACTTGAAAAAATCACAGAATACACTTTTTATAACACGGAGATAAAAAATGGACAAGATATGGAATGAAATGTACGCAAGGGCTAAATCGGTGCAGAACAGCAGGGATATAAACGGATATATTTCCGCAGGCGGTGTAGCCGCCGCTGTGCTGTCGGCTTCGGGCAAAATCTATACCGGAGTTTGCATAGACACTTGTTCCACTCTCGGAATATGTGCAGAGAGGAATGCAATCTTCAATATGATAACGGACGGCGATGATAAAATCAGCAGGGTACTTGCAATTATGCCCGACGGAAAGACGGGTGCGCCGTGCGGAGCGTGCAGAGAGTTTATGGTACAGCTTATGGCGGATGATTATAAGAATGTTGAGATAATGCTCGACTATGAAAAAGATAAGGTGATAACGCTCGGAGAGCTGACACCTGAGTGGTGGATATAAGAAAAGCGGTCACGGGGCTGTATCTGTCCCTGTGACCGCTTGATTATTTAATTTATGTCTGCTCACGCTTTTTGAGTATCTTGCGGAAGGTAAGAGCGAAGATAACGGTACAGCAGATTGCCGAGGTTGCATCCGCCACCGATTCTGCGAGATATACACCCTCTACACCGAGAAAATTCGGCAGGATAAGGGCAAGAGGGATAAGCAGTATCACTTTACGCAAAAGGGCTATGAACAGTGAAATTTTAGCCTGACCGAGAGCAACGAACATGCTCTGGCAGGTACGCTGAAGTCCGAATATGGTCATGCCGGTAAGGAAAAGGGGCATCATTCTGCCGACTGTTTTTATAAGTGCGGTATCGTCTGTGAACATTCCTGCGACAAATTCGGGGAAGGTAATCATAAACAGGTTTGTCAAGGCGAAGAACGAGAACATAATTATCACGGAATATTTAAAGCAGAGGCGGACACGGTCTGTGTTGCCCTTGCCGTAATTGTAGCTGACTATCGGAACAAAGCCCTGCGCAAAGCCGCTCAGAGGTACGGCGGCAAACTGCATTGCGCTCTGCATTACCGTAAGGGTGCTGACGTATATATCGCCGTATGCGCTCAGCGAGCCGTTGAGAACGAAGCCGACAAGACTTTCCGTACTCGCCATTATAAACGGGGCGATGCCAAGAGCGAACAGCGAGCCGATTATCTTTATATCGGGCTTAAGATATTTCGGTTTTATTTTCAAAGTCGCTTTGTCGGATACAAGAAAGCCGACTATTATAAAGGCGCTTACCGCCTGCGATATTACCGTTGCGAGAGCGGCGCCCGTTACGCCCATACCGAATACATAGATAAAAAGCGGATCGAGGCCTATATTGAGGATTGCACCGATTATTACGGCTATCATTGAAATTCCGGGTCTGCCCTGTGCATTTATGAACGAATTAAGTCCGGTTGCGAACATTACGAACAACGTGCCTGTAAGGTATACCGAGAGGTAGTCTGTGGCATAGCCGATAGTAGCGTCGCTTGCGCCGATAAGGCGGAGCAGGGGATCCATAAAGATGTAGGTTATGCCCGATGTTACTACGGTAAACAGCACAAGCAGTGAAAAGCCGTTGCCGAGTATCCTGTGCGCTCTTTCACGGTCGCCCTTGCCGAGTGCTATTGAGGCAAGCGGTGCGCCGCCACCGCCGACTATCTGTGAAAATGCCGAGATAAGAATGATTATCGAGCTTGTAACACCGATACCTGCCAGCGCATCTGTGCCGATAAGCTCTATGTGTCCGATGAAAACCCTGTCAACTATGCTGTACAGCAGGTTTATAAGCTGTGCCGCAAAGCCCGGCAGTGCCATTTTAAGTATAAGAGGCAGCATCGAGGCTGTGCCGAGCCGTTCTTCGTATTTGTTATCCATTTATAGTATCTCCGTGTTTTGTCTTTATATCTGTAAGAGAGTATATCACTTAACAGAAGAAAAGTCAAAGGCGGGCGGCTGTGAGCCGCACCAAATTCCGCCTGCGGCAATGTGCCGCACCAAATTCCGCCGTTCTGACGGTTGGCGGTTGGCGAGGCTTGCGTTATCGGCGGGTGGCTGAAAGCCACTATAAATTCCGCCTTTTGAATTGTTAGCAATCAGCTAAGGTTAGTTGAACGGCGGGTGACTGAAAGTCACTGTAAATTCCGCCTTTGGAAATGTCTGAGGTTGGCTGAACGTGGCAAAACGGCGGGTATTAAAACGTGTATGGCTTTAATTGTTCAGATTTATATGTCGATATTACCTTTTATGAGTGAGCGGTAAATCCTTGTTTACTGAATGCTTGTAATTATAAAAACAAAAAGACAGCACCACTCGGCACTGCCTTTAGTCTGTAAAAAAACTTATATATTTTTGAAAATGGGGTTTGGGGCGTAGCCCCAAGCGGGGTGAGGGCGGCAGCCCCACACTCAGCCCCTTCCCTGGGGGAAGGGGTTTGGGGATAGGGATTGAGAATTCGCACTACTTTATAAAAAGCAGACTTTTTCTACAAGCTGAAAGACAGCGCCAATCGGCACTGCCTTTAATATTTATGAAATTATTGCAATTACGCCTGTTCGCTTGGGGCAAAGCCTGTTCTTTTCAAAGCCTTTGAAATTGCGAGAGCGGCAAAGTATGCGAGAACTACGCTGACTATATCCTTTATAAGATAGGGAGCGGATACGAGCAGGAAGCTGGATAACAGATCCTTGCCAGCGACGAGAGCGTACTGTACAAATCCGCAGATATGGCAAGCGGCAACGCCTAAGATGCCCATTGCTATTCTTAGCGGTACACGGAACTTTTCGGGCGTATTTCTGAATGCAATTCCGCTGATAGCCGCCATAGCGATAAATCCGATTATAAATCCGCCCGTAGGACCTACTATTGAAGCAATTCCGCCCTTGAAGCCGCTGAATACGGGAACGCCTACCGCACCGAGCAGAACATAAACGACCGTTGAAACGGTTGCTCTTGCCGTGCAGAGATAAAAGCCGCATAGGGCTATTGCAAAAGTCTGTAATGTAACCGGTACGCCGGAGGGCATCGGTATCGCTATCTGCGAAAGTACCGCAGTAATTGCCGCAAAGAGCGCACAAAGTACGATTGTTGTGATTTTCTGTCTGTTCATATTTTTTGTTTCCTTTCCATTTTGTCAAACGACTTTAACAGAATACCACCGACAGCTCCTCGTGTCAACCAAACTGCACAAATAGGTGACAATTCTGAACGCTGATGAGCTTATGTGTATAAAAATGGGGTTTGGGGCGTAGCCCCAATGCAGGTCGTCAGTCGTTGGTGTCGTTGCGTCTGTGCATTGACAGCCGTTTGTGCCGTTGCATCGTGCAACGGCTTTGTGTGGCTGTCTTATGCGTCCTTGCATAGCGACCGTGTGCGACTGACTGCAAGCGTCCTTGCTTGGTGAGGGCGGCAGCCCCACACATAGCCCCGGCACGGATGCCGGGCGTGTATGCACAAGGGCTTTGCAAGGACGCAAAGCCAGCAAAGCATACACAGCCTTTCACGGGGGAAAGGGGTTTGGGGTTAGGGATAGGGAATTTGTCGTTTCTATATAATGAACAAACTTTTTATATAAGCTCTATAAACCAAATTAAAATTCCTTGCAGATTAACTTAATAACCTAATTGTACAAAATAACTAAAAGTTATGTGGTAAATGTGTGAAAAATGCAAATTGATTTTTTGACGGGCAGAGGTTATAATTAATTTAATTGAGAATGTTGTAAATGTTTAACAACACTCATAAGTGAAACATTAAACAAATTATTTGGAGGTAATTAAAATGAAGTTATTAAAGGTATTATCCGCAAGTGCGGTAGCAGCTGCAGTAGCATCTACATTAGTAGTAGCAGCAGGTGCTGAAAAGGCAGGTCTTGGTTTCCAGACAGCTAACTGGCTGTTTAGAAACAGCCTTGAGCAGAGCAAGATCTATGTTTGCGACACAGACGCTGAAGAAGGCAGCGGCGAGGCTGTAGGCGATGAGTACTTTGCGTGTCCCGGTTCATTTGAAGATGTAACAATCGACAAGGACGGTACATATACAGCAAAGCTGACAGGCATTGATGGCAAGGATCGTGGCGGCAATGTAGCTACAGGCTTCAATGTTCTTAAGCTTAACACAAACATCTCTGTTGAAGAACACCCCGATGTTGTAATCACACTTACAAGCGTTAAGTTTGCAGGTACAGAAGTGCTTTCAGCTCCCGTTTCATTTGATAACGTTGCTGATAACGACATCAATGATTTTGATACAACAAAGCCCGATGCAAACTGCGCTGATAACCCTGACGCTCTTACAGCTAACGTTGCAGGTATTCCTCTTATCAACACATGGACACCTGATGCTGAGATTCTTGATGATCAGTCAGGCAACTTTGTAAGCGATATTGAAGTTACATTTGATGTAACAGGCTATGATAAGGCGCCCGCTGATACAGATGCTCCCGCTGATACAGATGCTCCTGCTGATACAGATGCTCCCGCTACAGATGCTCCCGCTACAGATGCTCCTACAACAGGCGATTCTACAAAGCCCAACACAAACACAGGTGTTGAAGGCGTTGCAGCAGTAGCAGGTGTTGCACTCCTCGCAGCAGGTGCAGTAGTAGTTGCTAAGAAGAGAAAGTAATCTTAAAAAGATTAACTGATAATGACAGCCCTCATTCGTGAGGGCTGTTTTAATATCACGACCGAAAGAGGAAATATGAAAAAATCTATAATCAGACGTGCTATAGCTGTGTTTATTGCGGCGGCTATGCTTGCAGGCTGTGCGGCGCAGGACAGCGGTGTATTATCGTCTGTCCAAAACAACTCGGCGACCGAAAGCAATGTATCGTATGTTGAGGATACGAGCAGCGTCGATGAAAATTCCGAGGTTACTTCCGTTGACAGCTCGGTAACAGAGAGCGACACATCTTCCGATACCTCCGAACAGGAAGAACGTAATGCTTCAAAGCAGGAAAATACATCAAAGGCTGAGAACACCGAGAAGCCTGCCGATACAACAAAGACACCGGCAACTGCCGACACGAAAAATAACAGCCAGAACAAGCCTGCTTCATCCGCAAGCAATTTCACTGTTCAGTGGAAGAAGTCGAGCAGCTGGGAAGAAGGCGGTAAGAAGTGCGGAGGCTATGAGATCGTCATCACCAATAACGGCGATACGGTGAACAGCTGGACGGCAAAGGTAACCGTCCCCGGAAACACAAAGCTGATGTCGCAGTGGAACGGAATATTCAGCATTTCGGGAAACACAATGACGGTCAAGAACGAGAACTACAACGGAACTATAGAAAAGGGAAAGAGCGTTTCATTCGGATTCAATTATTCGGCTGACGCTTATATCAATGAGGGTAAAGTGACGGTGAACGGAAGTACCGCAGGAACGAGTGCCGGAAATAACAGTAATAGCAATAACAATAACAATAATAACAGCAATTCTTCTTCATCTAAAAAGCCTACATCGACAGTTCCTCCGGCACCGAGTGACCCTAAAGGCACTACACCGGTATCACAGCACGGTCAGCTTTCGGTAAAGAACGGACAGCTTGTTGATAAGAACGGCAAGGGTTATCAGCTCAGAGGAATGAGCACGCACGGGCTTACATGGTTCCCCGAATTCGTAAACGAGAGTGCTTTCAAAACGCTCCGTGACGACTGGAACACGAATGTTGTCCGTCTTGCAATGTATGTTGACGAGTGGGGCAACGGTCAGTGCTATATGGGCAACAAGAGCGGAAGCCTTGAACTGCTTGAAAAGGGTGTTGACATCTGCATCAAGCTGGATATGTATGTTATCATCGACTGGCACGTTCTTAATCCCGGCGACCCGTCCAAGTATACAAACGAGGCAAAATCCTTCTTTGAAACGGTATCAAAGAGATATGCAAAATATCCGAATGTAATTTACGAGATATGCAACGAGCCGAACGGCGGTGCATCGTGGAGCGGTAATATCAAGCCGTATGCGGAAAAGATAATACCCGTTATCCGTAAAAATGCGCCGAACTCGGTAATTATAGTAGGTACGCCTACATGGAGTCAGGAGATCGACAAGCCGCTTTCCGATCCGCTGAGCTACAAGAATGTAATGTATGCGTTCCACTTCTATGCGGCAACTCACGCAGGACTTCGTTCAAATGTAGAAAACTGTGTGGCGCAGGGCTTGCCTGTATTCGTGTCGGAATTCGGCACTTGCGACGCATCGGGCGGAGGTGCGAACGACTTCAACGAAACGCAGAAGTGGCTTAGCTATTTTGACAAGCAAGGCATAAGCTACTGTAACTGGAGTATCTGCAACAAGGATGAAACCTGCTCGGTACTGCGGCCGGGAACATCGGCAAACGGTAACTGGAGCGAGAGCAACCTTACCGAAAACGGCAAGTGGATGCGCAACTGGTTCCGCAAACACTAATGTGCCTGTGAGGCACGGCAAATTCCGACCTTTTGAAATGTCGGCGGTATGCGTGACTTTGTGGGACGGTCGGGAGTTAATGAAAACAAGGAAATAATATGCTGAACGATATTAAATGGTTATTTTTCGATGTCGGTTCAACACTTGTTGACTAAACCGAGTGTTATAATCATCGCATACGAGATGCTATTGCGGGAACAGATATTACCTTTGAGGAGTTTAACGAAAAACGTTTGTATTTTTCAAAGCAAAATCTGAAAGGCGATATTGAAGCACTGAGATATTTCGGACTTGCAAAAACTCCTTGGCATCATGAAGATGAAAAGCTCTATAAAGATTCCGAAAACGTACTCAAAATCCTATGTGAAAAAGGATACCGTATAGGTGTAATTGCCAACCAGTCGGCAGGCACTGAAAAACGACTTGAAAGCTGCGGCTTGATGAAATATATACAGCTTGTTGTAGCTTCTGCCGAAGAAGGAGTTGCCAAACCTGATAAAAGAATATTCGATATAGCACTAAAGCGAGCAGGATGCAGTCCGTCCGAAGCGGTAATGATCGGTGACAGAGTGGATAATGATATAATTCCCGCTAATGAAATGGGAATGATGACGATATGGGTGAGGCAAGGCTTCGGCAAATATTGGACGATTTCTGACGAGAGCGAAAAGGCTGATTTTGCTGTGGATAACCTATCGGAGCTTTTGGACATTTTTTGATAAGGCTTAGGCGGAAATATTGCAAAAGTCTTAAGCACTATGAATGAAAGAAAGGTTGTGTACTATGTTTAGCAAATTAAAACATCGGCTTGACAGGAAAAGCAAAAGTGTGGTTGCGCTGTTGGCAATGGCGATACTGCTCTGTGGGTTTACGGGGTGCGAAAGAAGTACTATTCCTGATGGTTCTGAGATATCGTACAGCAAAACGGGTTTTGACATTGAACGGATACGAAAAAAGGTAATTGTTGACGGACAAGCGATCGAGATACCCATAAAGCTGAAAGAACTGCCTAAGGATTGGACATATGAAACTTCTGCTAATCGATTTGCGGAGGATAGATGTCACGTTGAAGTCAAGGACAAAAATGGCGATTTGCTTTTTAGCTGCGGAGCGGAAAACTACAAAGAGTCCAAAAAGGGTGACAGTAGGATTTTTGATGCTCCTTTTGAGAATGACAAATGTTCGGTTGACGGCATAACTCCATTTAAAACAACTAGAGAAGAAATCGTCGAAAGGTATGGTGAAGCAACAAGTATAAAAAATTTTAACAGTAAAAAATATGAAGGCTGGCAGGAATATAGATATGGTTCTCTCGAGGGAAAAACCTCGAATGATTGGCACGGTAAATGTCTTTTGGTAACGTTTAACGAAAAAGGCATTGTTGATTGGGTTACCATTGTTTATACAGACTGAAAATGACCCCTAAGAAAAGTAAATAAACGACTGGGCAAGCCTTGAACGTTCTGTAATGCCGGCAGGCAGAGCAGAAGGAAGAGCCGAGGGCAGATCAGAATTATTATCTGAACTGATAAAGCAGGGTGTAATAACCGAAGAACAGGCAAAGAACTACAGAAACTAACAAAATAAACTCCGTTCAGACTTATAAATGCAGAAACAGAATTTAAAACAACCATTATAAAAATCCGTGTCAGGCGACACGGATTTTTTCTGTTATAGCTGTTTTAATATGTGCAAGACCGTTTGCGATAAGGCACTGACCCGGGTAATAGAGGGCAAGGCAGAAATTTGAGAACGGGAAATCTATTTTTGAGAAGTACGCCATCAGGAGCATTATATCGGATATAAGGAACAGCACACTGCCGAGCGCAAGTATAAGGTTGAATCTGTTCTTTATGCGGATAAAGTTCATTATTGCTTTGCCTGTCATAATGCAGATTATAACAGCGTATGAAATGCCGATGATTTTCATAATAACCGAGCCGAAGTCAAGAAGCGGTGAGAACATCATAAACAGCACTATGGGGATAAATATTATCATTGCAGGGATAAAGTCGGTCGGATGGGGCTTTTGCATCAGCGAATATGCTATGAAATAGCAGATATGACCTAATGCGAAAATCGCCGCTCCTGCGATGAAATTTAAGTTTATCGCTATATCTGCGCTCATTGCGAAGAATACGCCGACGGTCAGTATTACTGACGGCAGTTTCTTATCGGGAAAGTATTTCAGGGCGTATATCAGGTTTACTGCGGCGGCAAGCATAAAGAAAACGCTTGCGGTTATTTTTATCGGGTAGAGATGAGTAATTATCAGAGCTGTATCGCAAGCAAGCGATAAGCCGAGAAAAATAATGTTGAGCGGTAAAACGAGTTTTTTCATATATTTGTTTCCTCAGTCTGATCATTCAGTTCGATATTGATTTTTCTTGTGTATCGGGATAGCGGATAATCTCCGTCGTGGGATTCTCCGAAAAAGTAAGCGGACATATTTCCTGCCTGCGTAACTCTTGTAACTCCTGCACAGAGCAACAGGTCGGTAAGTTCTGCTCTGTCAGCCTTGTCGCAGATAAGCCCTGCGGTCTGCAAAAAGCCTTTTGCATTTCTCAGTGTACGCATTATGTCCTTTCTCGGAAGTCTTTTTACAAGCACATTGCACATCATAGGCGACAGTTCAAGTTCAAAGTCGTCTTTTATGATAAGGCTGCAATTCTTACCGTAAAATACGTCGGGAGAAATTTGCCGTATCCCGATTGCCTGTTCAAGACGGGCGGTGTAGCTTATGAGCGTATCTCTCGCCCGTGTGCCTATAGAGGTATTCCTGTGTTTTCCGACTGCCGCTTCAAGATACGGAAGGAACATTTCGCAAAATAGGGTAAGCTCGGTTTTATCATCGGTGTCGATAAACACGGTCTGGCAGGAACTGCAGAGCAGTTGCTTTGTAGAAGCTATATGCCCGGCAAGAGCCGAAAACTCATCTGTATGGTTTGCGTAATCGGAAATGTAGCAGAAGCCGAGTTTGTGTCCCCATTCAATCAGCTTAACTCCCGGCGGAGCAAGTGAACGCACTGCTTTTACGGCTTCTGTACCGCCCCATACCACTATGCCGTCGGCAAAGCCTGCAAGCGTCTGGATGGTACGCACATCGCTTGACGGGGTATCAAAGACATATATGTAGCGTGACAGCAAAGGCTCATATTTGCAAAGCCGCTTTATTATGCGGATCGACAAGCCCTTATCGGCGGACGGAAGCTTCAGTATATTGATATTGCCTGCAAGAAGTCCTTCAGCAACGCTCATCACGGGTAAGCCGTCGGCATTTCCCGCGGCTATGTGGAACAGAACGCCGAGAGGTTTTGTCTGAATTCTTATTTTCGGAGTGATGCCGTTCGGAGAACCGATAAAGCCGTCTGAATCTCCGAGTTCGGTTTTCAGCCTGTATTCAAGATTTTCACGGCTGAGGCAGGCTATTATAAGTTGTTTATAGTAACTTACATTTTCAACGTCAAGCGCTGAGAGCATATCGTCAAAAGCACCGTTTTCTATATCCGTGCTGATTTTTTCGGCGGCAAGCATGACCTGCTTAGCAGAAAGCCGACAGTTTCCGAGAGTGTCGCATATTCTGTCTTCAAAACGGGATAACAGCTTGTCGCACATATCATTTTCGTATATTTCGCCATCAAAGAAAATCATACGTTCACACCCTTTATTATCTCTTCTGCACCTGCCGCACAGGTCTTTATATCCTCCGGTGCAACTCTGCCGACAATTTCAAGAAACGGCGTTTTCAGTCCGCAGGAGCATTCGCTTCCGTTATGAAGTATGCCGAGGTCATCTGTCATTACGGAAAGCACGGGGGTAGCTTTAACCATAGGAGTTATCAGGTTTACAAGTCCTGTCTTGCCGTTTTCAAGCGGTTTTAACGTATCGACATCTCTGATTATCACTCTGCTGTAAGCGGGAACGTGGAAGTGATGTTCCTTGCAGTCGCAGTATAAAATCGGATGCTCTACCGCTCCGAAAAATTCGATAATATCGTTTTCCTTTATGCCGAGTACCTTTTCGGCAAGGCTGTAAAAGGAATTTTTATCGGTCTGCTCGGCATAGAACTGTTTCCAGCCGCCGCCGAGCATTATGCGTGAGCCTTTCGGCATTTTAAGATAAATTTTACGCTCGTCCATTATTCTCAGCAGAAAATAAGTATAAGCGGGAAACCCCATGAATCTTGTCGGGAAACGTGAACGTGAATGCCTGACAATAAGATCTATAATCCTGTCAAAGTCGGGAGAGTAGCCGCCTTTTTTATATGTCAGGATATAATTGCGGCTCAGTGCAGGAGTGAAGAATGTTGCACCGAAAGCCGTCTTTGTTACGGCGGTCTTGTTTCCTCTGTGGTGCTTGTAACCCATAATGATATAGTGGCACGGAACGGGAGATAACAGATTCCTCAGCTTTGATACACGCATAACCATTTTAAGTCCGCAGAGAAGGCCGCCCGTGTCAAAGGCAATCGTGCTTTTTCTGCCGCTTGTGCCGGAGGAAGTCGCTTTTATAAGGGGAATACAGCCGGTATTCATCATCTGCTTTTTCTTGAACAGCAATGTGGGTATCACGGGAAGTCCGGACGCATCCGAGGGAGAGGATATACAAAGTTCCTCACATATTCTGCGGTAGTCGTCGCAGTGGGAAATGCAGTAGGAGAAATTTTCTTTTACGGCTTTGGTGAACAGTTCGTCGGAACTATCGGAATACGGGTCTTTTACCGAAAAGAGCAATCGTCTGTATTTCATCGGTCTTCCTCCGCTGTTGAAATATTTGATACAGTAAAATGATAACATAAATAGAACGGTGTGTCAATAAACGGTAAAACAAATGCGGTTTACTTAATTACCGTGTAACCTGTTACATTACCTTGCTGATAATTTCGTGTGAAAACGGCGTAAAATTATCGGAAATCTGTAGACAATGACGATTATTTGTGATACAATAATAATAACACCCGTCGCAGAGGTTTTTGTTTTGCATATACAAGTAAACGATTACTCAAAACGTAAGCGGTACATAACAAAAAAATGCGGCGGTATTATGACAGATTTATAAAGCAGAGAATAAACTGCACAGAAAGGAATTTTTGCTATGAAGAACATACCCGATGTAAAGCTCGGAATTGCGGCAGTAAGCCGTGACTGTTTCCCCATGAGCCTTTCAGCTTCAAGATGTGAGGCTGTTGTAAAGGCATGTAAGGAGATCGGTGTTGACGTATTCAAATGTCCCACCACTATCGAAAGCGAAACACATATGATGCAGGCTCTTGAGGAGCTTAAGGGTGCTGGCTGCAACGCACTGGTCGTATACCTCGGAAACTTCGGTCCCGAATCAGCTGAAACACTGCTCGCAAAATACTTTGACGGTCCTGTAATGTTCGTTGCTGCGGCAGAGGAAACACAGGATAACTTAGTAGGCGGCAGAGGCGACGCTTACTGCGGCGTGCTGAATACAAGCTACAACTTAGCACTCAGAAACATCAAGGCATACATACCCGAATACCCTGTAGGAACAGCTACAGAGGTTGCAGATATGATAAAGGAATTTATCCCCGTTGCAAGAGCAGTTATCGGTCTTAACAACTTAAAGGTTATCTCATTCGGTCCTCGTCCTCAGGACTTCCTCGCTTGTAACGCTCCTATAAAGCAGCTTTACAACCTCGGCGTTGAGATTGAAGAAAACTCGGAGCTTGACCTTTATGCCGCATTCAACGAGCATAAGAATGACGCAAGAATCCCCGAAGTTGTTGCAGATATGGAAAAGGAGCTTGGCGACGGCAACAAGATGCCCGGTATCCTGCCCAGACTTGCACAGCTTGAGATCACGCTTCTTGACTGGATGGAAGCACACAAGGGAAGCAGAAAGTACGTTGTATTCGCTAACAAGTGCTGGCCCTCATTCCAGACACAGTTCGGCTGTGTTCCCTGCTATGTAAACTCAAGACTTACAGCAAGAGGAATCCCCGTAGCGTGCGAGGTTGATATTTACGGCGCTATCAGCGAATATATCGGTGCCTGCATTTCAGAAGACGCAGTTACACTGCTCGACATCAACAACTCTGTTCCTGCAGATATGTATGTTGAATCTATCAAGGACAAGTACAACTACACGCTCAAGGATACATTCATGGGCTTCCACTGCGGTAATACAGCTTCATGCAAGCTGACAAGCAAGACTATGAAGTATCAGCTTATTATGCACAGAGGTCTTGAGCCTGATAAGGAGCCTGATATTACAAGAGGTACGCTCGAGGGCGACATCGTTCCCGGCGACATCACATTCTTCCGTTTACAGAGCACGGCAGACGCTAAGCTCAGAGCTTATGTTGCCGAGGGTGAAGTTCTCCCTGTTGCTACACGTTCATTCGGTGCTATCGGCGTATTCGCTATCCCCGAAATGGGCAGATTCTACCGCAACGTTCTTATCAAGAAGAACTATCCTCACCACGGTGCAGTTGCGTTCGGTCACTACGGCAAGGCTATCTTCGATACACTGAAGTACCTCGGCGTTGAGGATCTTGAATTCAACCGTCCCGCTGGTATGCTGTATGACGGTGAGAATCCTTACGCTAAGTATTGATTTATCGGACGGTAATACGAAAGTTGATATAATATATAGTAAAAGCCCTGAGAGCTGCCACTCTCAGGGCTTTTTATGTTGATAATTATTGCGGTAAAGCTAATGAATTATCAAAAAATAATCCGCCTAATTCCGGTAGGCGGATTACTGTTGTATAAACACTTTAATTGCCGAGGGAAACCGTCTATGAGGGCTTCCTATATATTGATTATAGTAAATGAACGGGTTAAAGTCAAGGAAAATCTCAAATTCTTGTCATTTTTATCGTAATATCTGAGGACTGTTTTAAGGCAGTCCTTAATTTTTGCGATAAATCAGTTAAATTAAAATATGGAATACTATCGTTAATATCCGCCGTCAACGCAACACGCACATATTACCGGCATTGAGAAAGGCGAAATGTCAGCGGCGACCCGCCGCCCGCCGCACTTGCAAAAATGGGGGATTTGTGGTACAATAAAATTAATTATTGACTAAAGTTTCGCTGTACAGGGGAGTACGGCGGTTGAAAGGATAAAGCTGATGGCAAAGAAAAATTATGACGATAACAGTCTTAAACAGCTGAAAGGACCCGATCAGGTACGACTGCGTCCGGGTGTTATATTCGGATCGGACGGGCTTGACGGCTGTTGTCACTCCGTGTTCGAGATACTTTCAAACTCGATAGACGAGGCAAGAGAGGGCTTCGGAAAGAAGATAATCGTTACACGCTTCCTTGATAAAAGCATTGAAGTGCAGGACTATGGCAGAGGTATACCGATAGACTTCAATAAAAATGAGGAAAAGTATAACTGGGAGCTTGCCTTCTGCACACTGTACGCAGGCGGTAAGTACGATAACAACAGCGGTGACAACTACTCATACTCGCTCGGCCTTAACGGTCTTGGCCTTTGCTCGACGCAGTTTGCGGCTGAGTATATGGAGGTCGAGAGCAATAACGGAACGTGGATATACGACCTGAGATTCGAAAAGGGCTATAACGTTGAAAAGGAAGAAAGAGGCTTCCGCCGTCACCAGTCGGACGGAACAACGGGTACAAAAATCAAGTGGAAGCCCGACCTTGATGTATTTACGGATATTGACGTACCGTTTGAGTATTTTGACGATGTTCTGCGCAGACAGGCAGTCGTAAATGACGGGCTGACCTTTGTGCTGAGAAACGAAGTGCGTGACGAGGAAACAGGCGAAACACGCTTTGAAGAACATATCTACTGCTATGAAAACGGCATCAGCGATTATCTGAAAGAAATCGTAGGCGATACCGCACTCACGACCGAGCAGGTATGGAGCGCACAGCGTACAGGTAAGGACAGAGAGGACAAGCCGGAATACAAGGTAAAGATGAAGGTCGCTTTTGTATTCTCAAACAAAGTACAGCTTATACAGCACTATCACAATTCAAGCTGGCTTGAGCACGGCGGAAGTCCCGACAAGGCTATGCAGGCGGCATTCACAAATCAGATAGACGGCTGGCTGAAAGCTAACAGCAAGTACAACAAGACTGAGGGCAAGATAAAATTTACCGATATTGCCGATTGCCTTGTGTTCATATCTTCTAACTTCTCAACGCAGACAAGCTATGAGAACCAGACGAAAAAGAGCATAACCAATAAATTTATACAGGAGGCTATGACCGACTGGCTGAAGCATCAGCTTGAAGTGTACTTCCTTGAAAACCCCGATGAAGCGGTCAAGATATGCGAGCAGGTGCTGATAAACAAGCGTGCCCGTGAAAATGCCGCAAAGGCAAGAGATACAATAAAGAAACAGCTTTCGGGCAAGATAGACCTTGCGAACAGGATACCTAAGTTCGTTGATTGCAGGAGCAAGGACACGGCAAGACGAGAGCTTTATATAGTGGAGGGTGACTCGGCTTTAGGCGCTGTAAAGCAGGCGAGGGACGCAGACTATCAGGCGGTAATGCCTGTAAGAGGTAAGACGCTCAACTGCCTTAAGGCAAGCTATGACAAGATATTCAAGAGCGAGATCATCACGAACCTTATGAAGATACTCGGCTGCGGCGTTGAGGTAAAGGCAAAGGCGAACAAAGACCTTTCGACCTTTGATTTAAATAATCTCAGGTGGGAAAAGATAATAATCTGTACCGATGCGGACTATGACGGATACCAGATAAGAACGCTTATTCTTACTATGCTGTACAGACTTGTTCCGACCGTAATAGAAAAGGGCTTTGTGTATATCGCTGAGTCGCCGCTTTACGAAATAAACAGCAAGGATATGACCTACTTTGCCTATACAGAAGCGGAAAAGCAGAGGATACTTGCCGATATAGGCGAGCAGAAGTATAAGATACAGCGTTCAAAGGGTCTTGGTGAGAACGAACCGGAAATGATGTCGCTGACGACCATGAACCCCGAAACAAGACGGCTTATAAGAGTAATGCCGGAGGACGCGCAGAAAACGCAGGAGATATTCGAGCTGCTGCTCGGTGATAACCTTGACGGAAGAAAGGACTATATCCGTGACTACGGCTATAAGTACCTTGACGATATAGATGTATCTTGAGCGGAGGATATATGGAAATTAACAGGATAGAGGTAATATCTGCCGTAGTGTCGGAGATGATAGCGACACTGCCGGAGGAAAGACGGCAGAAGGCATACATTCATCTTTTCGGCACGGCACAGACGGCAGGGCTTATCGCACTGCGCAGAGGTGTGAACGCAGAGCTTGCGCAGATAAGCGGACTGCTCCACGACTACCGTAAATATCTGACGGGCGTTGACGAAAAGCACGCAGAGGAAAGTGCTGACGCTGTAATGCCGATACTGGCAAAGACGGGGCTTTTCAGCGTGTGCGAGATAGGCAATATCACAAGAGCGATAGCGAACCACAGCGACAAGGAAAATGTCGGGCTTCCGCTTGACGAGGTGCTGAAAGACGCAGATATTCTGCAGCACGTTTTACAGAATACAACGCTACCCGTAAGAGATAAATACGAGAAACGCTTTGAAAAGCTGAAAAAAGAGTTTTCGCTCTGAGCAGGGCATAAAGCTAAAAAGAGGTATAGATTTTGAGAAAAGGAAAGAACGAAAAGAGCGAGAAGAAGGTCGCTCCGAATAAAAACGCTTATATAGAGGGCGCAGGTATTGTCGAGAATCAGCCGATAACCGATACGCTGACCGAAAACTATATGCCGTATGCTATGAGCGTTATAGTTTCCCGTGCGCTCCCCGAAATTGACGGTTTCAAGCCGTCGCACAGAAAACTGCTGTATACGATGTACAAGATGGGTCTGCTTACGGGAGCAAGAACGAAGTCGGCAAACATTGTCGGACAGACGATGAAATTAAATCCGCACGGCGATATGGCAATATACGAAACGATGGTAAGACTTGCAAGGGGCAACGAGGCGCTTCTGCACCCGTATGTTGACAGCAAGGGTAACTTCGGCAAGGCATATTCAAGGGATATGTCGTTTGCGGCATCACGATATACAGAGGCTAAGCTCGACCCTATCTGCGCAGAGATATTTGCGGATATTGACCGTGATATAGTTGACTTTGTGCCGAACTACGATAACTCAATGACAGAGCCTGTACTGCTCCCCACAAGATTCCCTGCGGTACTGGTAAACAATAACGTGGGTATCGCCGTATCTATGGCGAGCAATATCTGCTCCTTCAATCTGTCGGAGGTATGTGAAACAGCCGCCGCACTTATGAAAAATCCCGAACACGATATTGTATCCACGCTTAAAGGACCCGATTTCCCCGGCGGAGGCTTCATATTACAGGACGAGAACGAGCTTCGCCGTATATATGCTACCGGACGTGGAAGCGTAAAGGTACGCAGTAAGTATATCTATGACAAAGCGGCAAACTGTATCGAAGTGACCGAGATTCCGCCTACGACGACTATTGAAGCGATAATCGACAAGATAGTTGAGCAGGTAAAGCTGGGCAAGCTGAAGGAAATCTCCGATGTTCGTGACGAGTCGGACTTATCCGGTCTTAAGATAACTATTGATTTAAAGCGTGGGCAGGACAGCGAGGCGGTAATGAAAAAGCTGTTCAGGATAACTCCTTTACAGGACGTTTTCTCCTGCAACTTCAATATTCTTGTAGGCGGTATGCCGAAGGTTATGGGCGTTGCCGAGATACTTGAGCAGTGGACGGATTTCAGAATCACCTGCGTAAAGAGAAAGACAAAGTTCGAGCTTGCAAGAAAGAAAGAGAAGCTCCATCTGCTGACAGGTCTTAAGAAGATACTGCTTGATATAGACAAGGCTATAAAGATAATCCGTGAAACAGAGGATGATGCAGAGGTCGTACCGAACCTTATGATAGGCTTCGGCATAGACGAAACACAGGCTGAATATGTTGCGGATATAAAGCTGAGAAATATCAACAAGGGCTATATCCTGAAGCGTATTGAGGAAATAGACAGCCTTAAGGAAGAAATAGCCGATATGGAGGATATACTTTCATCTGAACGCAGAGTAAAGCAGATAATCATATCGGAACTTGGCGATATAGTGAAGAAATACGGCAAGCCCAGAAAGACAATGTTCATCTACGGCACTGAGGACGAGGAGAACGAGGCGGAGGAAGAGATACCCGATTATCCCGTTAATCTGTTCTTCACCCGTGAGGGATATTTCAAGAAGATCACTCCGCAGTCGCTGAGAATGAGCGGCGAACAGAAGCTCAAGGAAAACGATGAGATAATCGAAACCTATGACGGCAGTAACCGTGCGGAGCTGTTGTTCTTCACAGATAAATTCCAGGTGTACAAGGCGAGAGCCTGCGACTTTGAGGACGGAAAGGCAAGCGTGATGGGCGACTATCTGCCTGTAAAGCTGGAGCTTGACCCGGACGAGAGGATAATAAAGATGATAGCCGCAGAGGACTACAGCGGAACGCTTGTAATGTTCTTTGAAAACGGTAAATGCGCAAAGGTGCCTATGGCTTCGTTTGAAACAAAGACAAGGCGCAAAAAGCTGGCGAACGCATACAATGACGGCTCGCCGCTTGTATCTATGACGCTTATTGACGGCGATTGCGAGTTTATGTTAAGCTCGGACGCAGGCAAGGTCATGATATTCAACACAGTGCTTATCCTGCCCAAAGCGGCAAGGGATACGCAGGGCGTGCAGGTAATGAGGCTTACCAGAGCAAAGCTCAGATCTGCGGTTAAATACAAGGACGGTATGATAAAGGACGCAGACAGCTACAGGACAAAGACCGTGCCTGTTGCAGGAACGCTGTACGACGAGGACGTTGACCAGCTCAAGTTCGTGTAACGCATTGTAACAACAGTAAAAATATCAGAATTCAGAAAAATATTTTTATAAGTAAAAAGGGGTCGCAGGGGCGAAGCCCCCGGCAGGGACTAGGGGCGGCAGCCCCAGCAATATAGCCCCTTCCCACGGGGAAGGGGTTTGGGGTTGGGGATAAAGGATCGGCGATATTTGTATAAGAGCAAGTTCTTTTATATAAGATGAATATCCTTTAAACCTTGAAATTCCCTCGCCACTGTGCTATACTTAAATTGCGTCTTTATAATGACGTGAGAGGTTATAATTCAGGCGGTCAGCCACAGTAAAAAGAGGTAGAAAAAATGCTCAGCGATATTGAAATTGCCCAGAACGCAAAAATGCTAAAAATAAAGGATATAGCAAAGGAACTCGGAATTGACGAGGAGGAGCTTATACCCTACGGTCACTACAAGGCGAAGATCTCACAGGAATGTATAGACCGTCTTGAAAGCAAAGAGGACGGCAAGCTGATACTTGTTACGGCTATAAACCCCACTCCTGCGGGAGAGGGCAAGACAACTACTTCCGTAGGTCTTGCAGAGGGTATGTACAAGATAGGCAAAAAGGCTGTACTTGCACTGCGTGAACCGTCACTGGGTCCCGTCTTTGGTATAAAGGGCGGTGCGGCAGGCGGAGGATATGCGCAGGTAGTGCCTATGGAGGACATAAATCTTCACTTCACGGGGGATATGCACGCAATTACTTCCGCAAACAATCTGCTTTGCGCACTTATAGATAATCACATTCAACAGGGAAACGCACTCGGAATAGACCCCAGACGCATACAGATAAAGCGTTGTCTTGATATGAACGACAGAGCACTGAGAAACTGCATAATCGGTCTTGGCGGCAAGGTGAACGGAGTTCCGAGAGAGGATCACTTCCAGATAACCGTTGCAAGCGAGATAATGGCGATACTGTGTCTTGCGGACGATCTTGTCGATCTTAAAGCAAGGCTCGGCAGAATCCTTGTTGCGTATACTTATGACGGAAAGCCCGTATTCGCTTCTGACGTTGAGGCGGTAGGCGCAATGACAGCACTGCTAAAGGACGCTATCAACCCCAACCTCGTGCAGACGCTCGAAAATACTCCCGCTATCATTCACGGCGGTCCGTTTGCAAACATTGCTCACGGCTGTAACAGCGTAAGAGCGACTAAGCTTGCGTTAAAGCTCGGCGACTATGCCATAACCGAGGCAGGCTTCGGCAGTGATCTCGGTGCGGAGAAGTTCTTTGACATAAAGTGCCGTTACGCAGGACTTAAGCCCTCGTGTACGGTTATAGTAGCTACTATCCGTGCGTTGAAATACAACGGCGGTGTTCCGAAAACCGAACTTACCGCAGAAAACACAGAGGCTCTCAGAAAGGGCATCGTAAACCTCGGCGCACATATTGAGAATATGCGTAAATACGGCGTACCTGCAGTTGTTGCGATAAACCACTTCTATACCGATACAGAGGCTGAAATAGCCATTGTCCGTGAATACTGTGAGAAGATGGGCGCAAAGGTCGCATTCTCCGATGTATTCTTAAAGGGCGGAGAAGGCGGTATCGAACTTGCAAACGCTGTTATAGATACAATAAACGAAAACGAGGGCAAGACGAATTTTGCTCCTATATATGACGAGAAGCTGTCCATAAAGGAAAAGCTGAATATAATCGTAAGGGAAATCTACCGTGCGGACGGCGTAAGCTATACAACGGGTGCGGAAAAGGCAATAAAGGAAATTGAAGCTATCGGCTTTGACAAGCTGCCTGTATGCGTTGCAAAGACGCAGTATTCCTTATCGGACGACCCGACAAAACTCGGTTGCCCGAAGGGCTTCACGATAACCGTCCGTGATGTAAAGCTGTCGGCAGGTGCAGGCTTTGTTGTTGCACTCACGGGCGACATTATGACAATGCCCGGACTGCCTAAGGTTCCTGCCGCAAACAAGATAGATGTAAGCGCAGACGGCGAGATAAGCGGTCTGTTCTGATGGAACGGTTTATTTCAGATTCGCCCGAAGAAACGGTTGAGATCGGCAAAAAGATAGCCGCATATCTGAAAGCCGGCGACTGTGTGCTTTATACCGGTGAAATGGGCGCAGGAAAAACGCATTTAACAAAGGGTATAGCGGAATATTTCGGCAGTACGGACGATGTCACAAGCCCTACCTTCGCTCTTGTGAACGAATATGAGGGCGATGTGCCGATCTTCCACTTTGACCTTTTCAGAATAAACACGCTCGACGATCTGTACGCTATCGGATTTTTCGACTACCTCGACCGAGGCGGAATAATGTGTATAGAGTGGAGCGAGAACATACCTGAGCTTGCCTCGTATCTTGACGGCAGGTGCGGTGTGAATATCACTAAAACAGGGGATAATTCAAGAGTAATTGAATATATTCCGCAGGAGGAACTATGCTGATACTCGGTATCGACACTGCCGCCGCTCCTTGCTGTGCCGCCGTGTACGATACGGAAAAGGGGCAGATACTCGGCAGTACGGTGATAAACAACAAGCTGACGCACAGCGTGACGCTTATGCCTGTTGTAAGGGATCTTGTCAGAAATGCGGAGCTTTCTATGGAGGATATAGGGCTTTTCGCAGTGGCAAACGGTCCCGGCTCTTTCACGGGACTTCGTATAGGCATATCGGCGGTAAAAGGGCTTGCCTTTGCATTGTCGAAGCCTTGTGCGGCAGTTTCAACGCTTGAGGCTATGGCGTATAATGTTACGGCTTATGACTGTGTTGTATGCGCCGCAATGGACGCAAGGTGCAACCAGGTTTATATCGCACTGTTTCGCATTGAGGACGGCAAGGTCGAAAGACTGACCGAAGAGGAATGTCTGAAAACAGACGAAGCGGCAAGAATGCTGTCGGAATATGACGATGATATAATGCTTGTCGGTGACGGCGCATTTATAATGAAAAAAGCAACGGATAACGAGGGAATGGAAAACGTGAAGATCGCCCCCGATCCGTTAAGATACCAGACGGGCTACGGCGTATGCCTTGCGGCTGTGAATGCACCGCAGTTAACGCCCGAACAGCTTATGCCGATGTATCTTAAGCTGCCGCAGGCTCAGCGTGAGCTTATGGCAAAGAATGCTGAGGCATATAAAGAAAGGAAAGAATAAAAATGCTGGCAATAGGTAGCGACCACGCAGGATATGAGCTGAAGTGCGAGGTTAAGAAGTTCCTTGACGGACTGGGAGTCGAATATATCGACTGCGGCTGTAACGGAGAGAGAGCGGATTACCCCGACATTGCAGAAAAGACCTGCGAGAAAATCAAAAGCGGAGAGTGCGACAAGGGCATTCTGATATGCGGTACGGGTATAGGCATCAGCATATCCGCAAACAAGATAAAGGGTATCCGTGCGGCTTTGTGCCAGGATTATTATACGGCAAAGTACACACGTCTTCACAATGACGCAAACGTTCTGTGCATGGGCGGCAGAGTTATAGGAGCGGGTACGGCTGAAGAAATAGTAAGAGTATTCCTGTCAACTGAGTTTGAGGGCGGAAGACACGCAGCCCGTGTTGACAAGATGATGGCGCTCGAAAATAAGTAAGTAACTAAAGTCTGCGGATTTTTCCCTATGAAAATCACGGCAGGGCTATTAAAAAACTAATCCAACAACACATAGGGAGAAAAGAGAATGTTATGGCAAACGAGAAACTTCACATCTGCGACCACCCCCTTGTACAGCACAAGGTATCTCTTTTAAGAGATAAGAACACGGGCGCAAAGGAATTCAGAGAGCTTGTAAGCGAAATTTCAATGCTTATGTGCTATGAGGCAACGAGAGATCTTCCTCTTAAGAAGGTACAGATTCAGACTCCCGTAGCTATCGCAGAGTCAAATGTTATCTCAGGCAGAAAGCTCGCATTTGTACCTATCCTCCGTGCAGGTCTTGGTATGACCGAGGGCGTTATGGCACTTGTTCCTGCCGCAAAGATAGGTCATATCGGTATATTCAGAGGAAAGGGCGGATCGGACAAAACGGTCGCAAACGAGTATTACTGCAAGCTCCCGTTTGATATAAACGAGCGTGACGTAATAGTTACCGATATTATGCTCGCTACAGGCACATCGGCTGTACACGCTATACGCAAGATCAAGGAAGCCGGCGCACATTCTATAAAGTTTATGTGCATTATCGCCGCTCCCGAGGGTATAGCCGCTATACACAAGGAATTCCCCGATGTAGAGATCTACTGCGGTGCGCTTGACGACGGTCTTAATGAGGATCTGTATATCACTCCCGGCGTAGGTGACGCAGGCGACAGACTGTTCGGAACAAAGTAAGTCAAATAAAATCATTGAGCCTGCCGCAATTGCGGCAGGCTCCTTTAAACCCGTGCGGCTATTTTTTGCGTGGCTGAAGCCCTGTCATAAAGCCGTCAAGTGCGGCAGAGCATATATCGCCGCCGACAATTCTGCCGCTCACGATGATAAGGTTCATTCTGATGTTATCAAGCGTGTTTCCGCTGTCATCGGTGTAATCGGTTATAATATATGTATACTGTACTGCGTCCTCGCCATTATACAGCGATAGATCAAATCCGCACTGCTTTTGCAAAGCGTTGTAGTTTTCGTATACGCTTCCGAATACGGCTGGGATAACGATATTCTGTACGGTTTCGCTGTCGGCGGATATGCTGTAGCCGAGTGTTTTTGCGTAATTTGCTCTGTCACTGTATGTTTCACCGCATATTGCACTGCGGCGGCACATAACAAGAACGGTAAGCAGTGTAATGAAAAGAGCGGCAGGGATAATAAGCAAGCGGATAATTTTTCTGTGTTTCATTTTTCCTCCGTTATGTCAATTTATTGTCAGGTCGGTCGGATGTGAGGACAGTCACTTGAAATTTACTAAAATCTATGCTTGAATATTCAGCAAAATGCTGAAATTTTAACGCAATCTTTAACACGTTTAAGTATTAATTGCAAAATTTCACTAAATTTATCCGCTTCCATTTGTGATTTGTAACAAATTCGAACGGAATTTACTTTATTCAAGGCTGAGATTCGGCTAAAATTTGTATAAATTGTACACAAAAAGGACAAAATTTAAATGCGTTTTATATGTGTTGGTGATTTTGCATAACGCAAGGCTTTGATATTTGGGTAATTAGGTACTATCATTTTCGGCTCGATTTTGTTAAAATATTAGCGTAAGGTTATTCTGCAATAAAACAGGAGGTCACACATAAATGGCAAGTTTATCTTTAAGAGGTATCTATAAGCGTTACCCCGGCGGCGTAGTAGCCGTTTCTGACTTTACTATGAACATCAAGGACAAGGAGTTCATTATCCTCGTTGGTCCTTCAGGTTGCGGTAAGTCAACAACATTAAGAATGATTGCAGGTCTTGAGGAAATTTCCGAGGGCGAGCTTTTCATCGGCGACAGACTCGTTAATGACGTAGCTCCTAAGGATCGTGATATTGCGATGGTTTTCCAGAACTACGCTCTGTATCCTCATATGACTGTTTTCGAGAACATGGCATTCGGCTTAAAGCTGAGAAAAGTGCCTAAGGATGAGATCAAGAAGCTCGTTGAAGAAGCTGCTAAGATCCTCGACATCGCACATCTTCTCGACAGAAAGCCCAAGGCTTTATCAGGTGGTCAGAGACAGCGTGTAGCTTTAGGTAGAGCTATCGTTCGTGATCCTCAGGTATTCTTACTTGACGAGCCTCTTTCAAACCTTGACGCTAAGCTCCGTGCACAGATGAGAACCGAGCTTTCAAAGCTCCACAAGAAGTTAGGTACTACATTCATCTACGTTACTCATGACCAGATCGAGGCTATGACGATGGGTGACAGAATCGTAGTTATGAAGGATGGTTACATCCAGCAGATCGACTCACCTATCAACCTGTATGAGAACCCCGTTAACAAGTTCGTTGCAGGCTTCATGGGTTCACCTCAGATGAACTTCATCAACGCTAAGCTCATCATGCTCAACGGCAAGTACACAGTTGAATTCGGTTCAGAAGATACAAAGACAACAAGAGGCAGAAAGTTCTATGTTGAACTGCCCGGTGCTAAGACAGATACAGAAGCTCTTAAGTACTATGTTGACAAGGAAGTTATCCTTGGTATCCGTCCCGAGAACATTCACGATGAAGAAATGTTCCTTTCAAACGCTAAGACAGGTATGATCGAAGCTACAGTAGACGTTACCGAAATGATGGGTGCTGAGTCTTACCTCTACCTCACATGCGAAGGTATCCCGCTGACAGCAAGAGTATCTCCCAGATGTACTGCTCGTCCTCAGGACGTTATCAAGCTCGCTCTTGATCCTAACAAGGTACACCTGTTCGATCCTAACGATGAGCATTCAATCTTAGTTTAAATATTAAATAAGATTATTAATCCCCCGATTTTTGTCGGGGGATTTTTGTGTTATCGTACTATCAGACGGTAAGCGTACCGTTTTCGCTGATTTCGAGCAACAGTATCTGTTCTTCCTTGCCGGTATCGGCATTTATATATACGAGCATCTGTCTGCCGTCAGGAGAGGTGCAGTGAAATTCATAGCAATAAAGTTCGTTTGTGCCTGCGGAAGGCACTACGGCAAGGGAGGTATCGGTAACCGTAAGCTCTGATGAGAGCTGTTTTCTTGCTTGCTCTGCGGTAATCTTCGGTTCGGGCAGATCACGCTTCTTGTGGTTTGTAATATATCCTCTGCCGTCAAAGCTGAGTATATCGCCGTTATCCATCGCCACGCCGACTTTGATAAGGTCGGTGTACATCGTTATATCGCCCTGTGTGCCTGCAAAGTTCACAAGGCAGACGTTGCCGTTTATCTCATAATAGGTGTCGGTTATGTGGTTTATGCCGAGCATCGAGAGGTATTCTTCAGCCTTTGCGACAGCCTCAAGAGCGGTGACGGAACGTGTCGGAACACTTCTGCCGCAGAGCATATAGCTGAGATAACCTCCGTTTTTTGTCACGGCTATGGTGGTGCTGTCCTTTGTAAAGACGTAGGACGGCATTTTTCCTTGTTCATCGTTTTTGTCATCGTGCGACAAGCCGACAGTGCCACAGGCTTTCTCGGCTTTTTTCAGTGCGTCCGAAAGGGTGACCGCCGATGCGGATTTCAGCATTTCGGGATTTTTTTCGAGGATATGGTCGGAGAAGGGTCCGTCATATATAAGCGTCGGGTAGTTGTCATAGCCTTCTTCGAAATCGGTGAAGCCCTCCGTTATATATGACGGCTCATCACTGTTTTTCGCTTCCTGCACCTCGGTTGCGGCTTTTTCAAAGGATAATTCGCCGTTTGTTATGCGCTGTTCTACCTTCCACATATTGTCGGCAAGGCGGTCGGCATATTCGCCGAGCGTTTTAAGCGATTTCCTGTCATCTTCCGTCAGCGTTTCTCCGTCGGAATAACGCTTTGCAAGGCTCTTTGAGAAGTTGCCCACCTGCGACAGAAATTTATAGGTGTTTTCAAGATGAAGCTCGGATACCGGAAGCTCGGCAAGGGATGATTTTGCAGTGGACGCATCGCTCCACAGCTTTGACGAAAGCTGTGTCATCATTTCGGGTGTGCCGGCATACATACCCTTGTAAAGCGTGTTCTTGATGTTGTCGATCTCGGCTGACAGATCCTCTACATTTCGTGTCATGCTCTGCTCAAAGTTCCTTTTATAACGGACGGAGCTGTTCATATTCAGTATGGCAGATATGCCTGCGGCGACCGATATGGCGGTAAAAAAGCTGATTATCCGCACAAAACAACGTTTTGAAATATACATATTATGTTCTTCCTTTCATAAAATCGGCGGTAATGCGTATACAAGGTTATTTTTTCATAAAAATTTCAGAATATACCCTGTTTTTTTATCGCAAAATGGTGTATAATTAAATAGCTTATAGATAAGTGGGTAAAGCCCATACGAAAAGGAGACGGAATTTTGATATATCTGGATAATGCCGCCACTACAAAGCCCTGCGAGCAGGCGATAAAAGCGGCTGAAGATGCCGCAAGAAGCTGTTTCGGCAATGTATCGTCACTGCACAGGCTCGGTATTGAGTCCGAAAAGCTGATGAACAGTGCAAAGAAAACGATTCTTAAAAAGCTGGGGCTGCAGGGAGAAATATATTTTACATCGGGTGCGACTGAAAGCAACAATCTTGCGATAAGAGGAGTTGCTGACGCTTATAAACGCAGGGGAAACAGAATAGTTACCACCGCTATGGAGCATCCGTCCGTAGCAAGAACGATGGATTATCTTGAAAAGCTGGGCTTTGAAATAGTCCGTCTGTCGCCCAAGGACGCTATTGATAATTTCGAGCAGTACATTGCGGATAATGTCACACAGGATACTATACTTGTATCGTGCATGGCTGTAAACAACGAGAACGGCTTTAAGGTCGATACCGAAAAGCTGTACAGGCTCGTAAAAAATGCGAACAGCGAAACTGTCGTTCATATAGACGGCGTACAGGGCTTTTGCAAGGTGCCGCTTAAGGGCGATCTTATCAGCCTTTCGGGACATAAGATACACGGCTTTAAGGGCATAGGAGCAATGTACTGTGCGGATAAGATAAGATTCACTCCGCTTGTATACGGCGGAGGACAGCAGAAAAATCTGCGTCCGGGAACAGAGCCTACCGAGCTTATAGCATCATTTGAGGCGGCTGTGAAGGCGTATCCATCCGACCTTACACATTACAGTGAGCTGAACGGTTATCTGCGTGACAGGCTTTCGAAAATGGAGGACGTTTATATAAACAGCCCTGACAACAGCGTATATAATATACTGAGTTTCTCTGTGCTTGGGGTGAGAAGCGAGATAATGCTTCATTCGCTCGAAGAAAAAGAGATTTATGTGAGCAGCGGCTCTGCCTGTTCAAAAGGCAAGATAAGCTCGGTGCCTGACGCTTTCGGAATGAACAGCGAAAGAGCGGACAGCACTATAAGAGTCAGCTTTTCGATGGAAACAACAAAGGAAGATATTGACGCACTCTGCGATGAAATAGAAAACGGCATTGCACGGTTCAGACGTACAAAGAAAAGCCGCAGGAAAGGAAACATATAATGAACGAACTTATAATGGCAAAATACGGCGAGATAGCGCTGAAAGGGCTTAACAAAGGCACTTTTGAGGATATACTCGTAAAGAATATCAGAAGAAGACTGCGTCACTGCGGTAAATTTCATTACATGAGAAAGCAGTCTACCATATACATAGAGCCTGTGGGCGAATGCGACCTTGACGAAGTTATCGAAAAGCTGAAGGTGATATTCGGTATAGGCGCATTACAGCGTTGTGCGGTGTTTGAGAAGGATTTCGAGCAGATAAAGTCGCAGGGTGTACCTTATCTTGAAAATGCACTCAAAAACGCAAAAACGTTCAAGGTTGACGCAAAGCGTTCAGATAAATCATTCCCTATGAAAACCCCCGAAATACAGGCGGAACTTGGCGGCGCTATACTTGAAGCGTATCCTCATCTGTCTGTAGACGTTCATAATCCCGAAATTACCGTAATGTGCGAGATAAGGGACAAGGGTGCGTATGTCAGCGCCGAGCGTATAATCGGTGCGGGCGGTATGCCTGTAGGCAGTTCGGGCAAGGCTCTGCTTTTGCTGTCGGGCGGTATCGACAGCCCTGTTGCAGGCTATATGATGGCAAAGCGTGGTCTTATTGTAGACGGCATACATTTTGTAAGCCCTCCGTATACATCCGAGCGTGCGCTGATGAAGGTTGAAACGCTCTGCGAAAAGCTGACAAGCTATTGCGGAGATATAAGATTCTACTGCGTTCCGTTTACGGAGATACAGGAAGCACTGAGGGATAACTGCCCCGAAGAATTTTTCACGATAATTATGCGCAGGCTTATGGTGAAAATCGCCAACATAATTGCCGAAAGAAACGAGTACGGTGCACTTGTAACAGGTGAAAGCGTGGGACAGGTGGCAAGCCAGACATTAAAGGCTATACAGTGTACCGATGCCGCCGCAGAATATCCGGTATTCCGCCCTGTTATCGGTATGGACAAGAAGGAAATTATAGATATAGCACGAAAGATAGATACGTTTGAAACTTCGACCCTGCCTTATGAGGACTGCTGTACGGTATTTACGCCGAAGCACCCCAAGACACGCCCTGTATTTGACGAGGTTATTAAGGCTGAGCAGTCGTTTGACTTTGCGCCTCTCATAGAAAAGGCTGTAGAGGGTACAACGGTAAAGCTGTTCAGGATCGAGAGCAAGGAAGAACAGGAATAAGCCTTGATTTTTAAAGGAGATGTGGCATTATGAGCCGTATCGGAGAGCTTCAGCTCGATATTGACAAAACCGCCGGAAATGTAGTACAATTATTAGTTGGCAAGGGGAAGAAAATAGCCTGTGCGGAGAGCTGTACGGGCGGTCTTATCAGTGTCGCAATAACTTCAGTAAGCGGTTCTTCAGCCGTAATGGATATGAGCATCTGCACCTATGCAGTAAGCGCAAAGGAGCGGTTTATAGGCGTACCTGCCGCAATAATAGATAAATACGGTGTGGTCAGTGCCGAAACCGCAATGGCAATGGCTGAAGGGGTAAGAAAGACAGCAGGAAGCGATATAGGAATATCTGTCACCGGCATAGCAGGTCCTACGGGAGCAGAGCCCGGCAAGCCTGTCGGCACTGTATATATCGGGCTGAGCGTGGCAGGAAACACGCAGGCACGGCTCGTTTTTACTGACCCAATGCTTGCCAAAGACGAAAACGCAAGAGAATATATAAGAAAAAACACGGTGCTTACCGCATTGCAGTGGGTTGCCGAAAATATATAAACAGAGCAAGAGAAAACAAACAAGCAAGGAGACTGTTATGGAAAGCGATAACAAATATGAAAATGATACAGGCGGTATGTCTGTTGATGAGATAATCGCAGATATTGACAGAAAGACAGCAAATGCAGCGGCGCTTGAAGAAAACTCGGCAGACGTTACGCCCGAAGGCGAAAATGAGATGGCAGACGAGCAGACCGCAGTCAGTGCGGATGAAGCCGATACCGCCGCCGGACACATACCGGACGATGATGAAAGCACGGTAGACGAGCTTTCGGGCGCCGATGAAATGTCGGACGGTCAGGAGGCGCTTGAAGAAAAAAGCGCCGAATTAGCCGAAGAAGCAAACGCTGATGCGACAGCAAAAACAGAGAAGAAGCCTAACTTCTTTTACCGCCTTGTAAGAGGGATTATACCGTGGAAAGGCGACGATGTGGGGCTTATAATAAGAAAAATCGTATTTATTGTCGCTTTTATTGTGTTTCTTGCGACGGCTATACCGCTTCTTGCGGATATACTTTCTATGTACAAGGACGAGCAGGTAAGCAAGGGTATTTCGAATATGTACCAACTTGATGCCAATACGGATGTTCCCGAAAATAACAAGGATATACTTCCCTCGTTCAAGAAGCTGCTGGAAATAAATCCTGACACAGTGGGATATATAAAGATAGACGGTACTCTTGTGGATTATCCCGTTGTAAAGGGAACCGATAATGACTATTACCTTACCCATGACTTTTATAGGAACGAAAGCCGCAGCGGCACGGTAATGATGGACTACCGCAACAAGGTGACGGCTGACGGCCACTCGGGCAATCTGGTGCTGTACGGTCACAATATGGCGGTAGGCACATTCTTTGCACCGCTGAACGAATACTGGCGTACAATGTACGATTCTTACGATAATCCGAGCAAGTCTTTCTACAAAGAGCATCCCGTTATAAGATTCGATACATTATACGAGCAGGCAGAGTGGAAGGTTTTCGGCTTTGGCATATTCAATGTTGCCGAGTCAAGAGGAGAAGTGTATGAATATAATCAGAAGCTCGATTTCACCTCCGAAGACGATTTCAACGATTATATCATAAATATAATGGACAGAAGCGATATTTTCACCGATGTTGATATAAAATACGGCGATGATATTCTTACGCTTTCAACGTGCTGCTGGCCTTACGAGGGCAGTGGCGACACAGTAAGACTTGCGATATTCGCAAGGAAGATAAGAAAAGGTGAAAGCGACAGCGTTGATGTGGAAAAGGCTGTAGGAAATCCTTATGTAAGGCGCTGGCAGTGGGTATACGACAAGGTAAGCGGAGGATATGACTGGTTCCAGAGCACATGGGACAGAAGAAAGCTGTTAAGCTATGATGCGGAAGACGCAAAGCGTGACAACTATTCCTTCCCCGATAAGACAGACTGACGCTAAGCCCGGTCACGTTAAATATAAGGAGCATAAATGACAACATATATGGAAAAGTATCCACGCCGCAACGGTGTGGCTGCAAAAAAGCCGGGTTTTTGGAAAAGGCTTATCAAGGGCATTATCCCGTGGAAAGGCGACAGTGCGGCGGCGGTCATCAGAAAACTGGTGTTTATAATCGCACTGATCGTATTTCTTGCTACGGCTATACCGCTTGTTGCGGACGTATTTATGATGTTCCGTGACCAGTGGAGAAGTCAGGGAATATCGAACATATATATTCCCGACGGAAACAACGGCGGTGCAAGCAAGGAAATACTTCCCTCGTTCAAGAAGCTGCTTGAAATAAATCCCGATACGGTAGGCTACCTCAAAATAGACGGCACTGCAATCGATTATCCCGTTGTAAAGGGTAAAGACAACGACTACTATCTCACGCACGATTTCTACGGCGAAAAGAGCAAGAGCGGTTCTGTAATGATGGACTGCAACTGTGTGGTTTCTCCGGACGGAAATTCGGGCAATATGGTGCTTTACGGTCACAATATGGCTGTCGGCACATTCTTCTCGTGCCTCAGTGAATACTGGAGAACGCTTTATGACAGCTATGATGCGCCGTCAATGCAGTTCTACAAGGATCATCCGACCATAACGTTCAATACCCTTTACGAAGAAGCTGAGTGGAAGATATTCGGCATAGGGCTTTTCAATATCTATGAAGAATACGGTGAAGTGTACTACAATTACAATAACAAGCACGACTTTACTTCCCGTGACGACTTCAATAATTTTATAATTGATCTTATGGACAGAAGCGATATTTTCACAGATGTGGATATAGAGTACGGCGATGATATACTGACACTTTCTACCTGCTACTGGCCGTTCCGCTCGGATATGGACAATGTGCGTCTTGCGATATTTGCAAGAAAGGTACGTCCGGGTGAAAGCACCTATGTCGATGTAAGCAAGGCAAAGGTAAACACTTATGTAAAGCGTTGGCAGTGGGTATATGATAATATCGGCGGCGGATACGACTGGTCGCAGAGCAACTGGGACAGAAGAAAGCTGCTCAGCTATACTGCGGAGGACGCTGAAAGGGACGGTTACACGTTTATTGACGACATAAACGACAGTGACGGAGTATATGATTATAACAACGGCGACGGATATGACTATTGATATTGTCGCCTGATGCTGTGCGAGGCGGTGTGGCTTTGGAAGAACAGAATGAAACAAAAACGGAAAAGCAACCGGTCATTAGCGGCAAGGTGCTGTGGGTGGCGCTCGGTGCTTGCGTGGTATGGCTTGCGGCTGTCGGCGTAATGCTGATAATGAAGCTGACACAGCCGCCTTTGCCGCCGAATATGCTTGATTATACCTGTACGCTTGATGTCGATATACCTGCAGAGCCGGTTGCCCAGGAAAAGGAAAAGCCGTCAATATTGCCTGAATACCGTGAGATGTATGAAAAAAATCACGATATGGCAGGCTGGCTGAAAATAGAAGGCACAAATGTCGATTATCCTGTTATGCACGTCAAGGGATTCGACCCGGAAAAGCCGATTGATTACGGAGAAGTGTACGATAAGAATATGTACTATCTGACGCACGACTTCGATAAGGAGTACAGCTTTTCGGGTAGCGTTACGGCGGATTATTGCGCACATATCGGCAGTGATTACCGTTCACCGAATATCCTGCTGTACGGTCACAATATGTCAAACGGAACTTTTTTCCGTGATGTAAACAAGTTTGATGTTCTCTACTACGGCAGAGAGATGTATGACGAGCATCCTGTCATACAGTTTGACACCATATATGAAAAGGGGCTGTATAAGATATTTGCGATGATGCAGGTAAATGTCGAGAAAGCAGACGGTGAAGTATTCTACTATACGGCTACATATACTTTCAAAAATAAAAAAGAATTTATTGATTACTACGCAAAGGTTCTTGACCGCAGTTTTATATACACACCGCAGGTCGATCTGAAATACGGCGATGAGGTGATTGCATTGTCAACCTGCGATTTTCCTTTCGGCAAGAGCAAGAATATAAGATATGTGCTTTTTGCAAGGAGAGTGCGTGAGGGAGAAGATCCTACGGTGGATGTATCTAAGACGATCATCAATTACGATCCGCTTTATTATGATTACTGGTACAGCGTATACGGCGGTTCGTGGGGCGGAAGGAACTGGGATCCTGCGCTTTTAAAAGGCTATAAGCCGAAGAAGAACAGCTGACAGAGCAATCCTACGGTAATTATCACAGCAAAAGGAAGGTTAGAAGATGCCTGATTATAAATCGGTCATAGTATCGACCGCAGATAAGAAGAAAAAGAAGAAAAAGAAAAAGGAAAATGCCGCATTAGCCATTGTCAAGGGTCTTATCCCGTGGAAAGGCGACAGCATAGGCGAGATTATCCGAAAGATAGTTTTCCTTGTGTCAATAGTCGCTCTTTGCGTGGCAGTGCTTATAATCATTGATAAATATATGTTTGAGCCTGAAAGGCAGAGAAAAGAGTATCAGAGCAGCATATTACAGCTGGGAAACCACGAGCCGACCGCAGAGGAAATAGCCGAGCTTCCCGAAAAAGCCATAAACACCGAATATGCGCCTTTTTATGCGATAAACAACGATTTTGTCGGCTGGCTGAGCATAAAAGGCATAAATGTAAACTATCCTGTAGTACAGGGCGAAAACAATACCGAATATCTTGAAAAGGATTTTTACGGCAATTACAGCAAGAATGGTACTATTTTTGCGGATTATGAGAACGAATTCAAGAATACGGGAGAAACGTCCGCAAATACGATTCTTTACGGTCATAACCTGCGTACCGAAAACTTTTTTGCTGAAATAACCGAGTACAGACGAGTTGACCTTGACAAGAGCCTTGAGTTTCTGAAAGAGCATCCTGTAATCGAGTTCAATACGCTGTACGAAAAGGCAAAGTATAAGATATTCTCTGTAATGCTTATCAATACGAGGGAGGAATACGGCGACGTGTTCAATTATCCCGCCATACTGAATTTTGCAAACAGGGATGAGTTCAATTATTTCACGTCCGAATGCCTTGACAGGAGCGAATTCTTCACCGGCGTTGATATGAAATACGGCGATAAGTTCCTTACGCTGTCCACCTGCGAGTTCGAGGTAGGCCTTTACGATATGCGTATCGTTGTTGTTGCGAGAAAGGTTCGTGACGGCGAGTCGGATTCGTTTACAGAAGAGCAGATAGACAGTTTCAAGCGTAACCCCGACCCGAAGCAGTGCCGGACGATAAGAGAGCTTTACTATTACGGCGTGGAATGGAGCGGAAGGTACTGGAATCCTGCGTGGATAGAAGGCTTCAAGAAGGATAGTTCGTTCAAGACGGAAAGCTCCGACTGATAAAAGAAAGCGGAAACTGTAACATAAAGGAGGAATTTAATGCAGAAGGCATCAATAGGAAAGATACTGCTCGCTCTCGTTATATCCTGCGTATACATTTACCTGTTCGGAATAGTTCAGGTAGTTCATGTAAGCGCAGACAATGAAAGAGAGATAGAGGTATCTATACCTGAAGTGACAACATCTGCCGAAACCGAAAAAACTCCCGAAACTACAACAATTAAGCTACAAGACGACAAAAAACCCACACTTGCCGATGTAAAGGCACAGACTACAGCAACCACCAAGGCGGAAACAACCACAACTACGGTAAAAAAGCGCACACCCACACCTGCGGCGGCGGATAATACCGTTATAATTCCCGAAACAACAACTGTCACAACCACCACAGCGGCAACAACTGTCGCACCGGAAACCACAACGGTTGAAACGACATCTGCGCCGACACCGACACCCGATAACAGCGGCGAGGAGCAGTTATCGGTATACGATCAGGTGACCGGTACATATTACACGGCAGGCGCACGAGAGATAATTGCGAGGGCGGTAGTCGGTGAGATATGGAACGAGTTCCCCGATGAAGCGGTAAAAGCACAGGCAGTAGCGGAATACACCTATATCAAAAAGAACAACGAAATGGGCGTCAGCCCCACGACAGCGCTTAAAACAGACGTATACGACAGAATATACAAGCTGGTTGACGAGGTGCTGGGCGAAGCAATCTACTATAACGGCGAGATGATACAAAGTGTGTTCTTTGCGTCCTCGTGCGGCTATACCAACAGCGCCGAAAATGTATGGGGCGTTGATTATCCGTATCTCAGAAGCGTTGATTGTCCGCTTGACAAGACGACCGACCCTAACTGGGGCAGTACCGACAGCTATTCTTCGGACTACATAAAGAACGCTGTGCAGAATACACTCGGAATAGCGCTCACAGGCGACCCGTCAAAGTGGTTCAAGATAAACTCAAGACTTGATAACAGGGAACACGGCTGGGTAACGTCAATTTCTGTCGGCGGTATGACAAAGGCAAACGGCAAGACGATAGACGGCAGAATGATAAGAGAAACGGTACTCGGTTATTCGCTGAAAAGTGCGGCTTTTGATCTGAAATATGACAAAAGCAGCGACAAGTTCATCTTTACGACATACGGTCACGGTCACGGCGTGGGAATGTCGCAGTACGGCGCAAAGGCTCTTGCCGAAAACGGCTACACATATAAGCAGATCTTACAGCATTACTTCACCGGCGTGGAGATACATTGAGAATATTGCGAAAGGACATCGGGAGGTGTCCTTTTATTGCTTTATAATGCGGTTCGCCATTGACAAAAACGCTGTATAGTGTTAAAATAAAACGATAGGATTTTTTATCCGTTATTATAAATAATCTGAGTGTAAAGAAAAAGGAATGAAAGAAATGAGAAATCTGACTGGTGCAGATATAATCTGCGAATGTCTGATAGAGCAGGGCGTTGACACCGTTTTCGGCTATCCCGGCGGCGCAGTTCTGAATATCTACGACAGCTTATACAATTACAGTGACAAAATACATCACGTTCTGACGGCACACGAGCAGGGCGCAAGCCATGCGGCTGACGGCTATGCACGTTCAACGGGCAGGACGGGCGTTGTTATAGCAACATCGGGTCCGGGTGCGACAAACCTTGTAACAGGTATTGCAACGGCTTATATGGACAGTGTACCTATGGTAGCTATTACGGGCAACGTTGCCTGTTCGCTTTTAGGTCTTGACAGCTTCCAGGAAGTTGATATAACAGGCATCACAATGCCGATAACAAAGCATAACTTCATCGTAAAGGATGTTAATAAGCTGGCAGATACACTGCGTGAGGCTTTCTACATAGCAGGAAGCGGAAGAAAGGGTCCTGTCCTTGTCGATGTTCCCAAGGATATAACGGCGCAGAAGGCGGATTTTGCAAACAAGCCCTTAAAGCCGTATACGGTAAATGTTACTATGCACCAGGACGGCTGTATAGCGAAGGCGGCGGAACTGATAAAGAACGCTGAACGTCCGTTCCTTTATACAGGCGGCGGTATCTACGGCGAGGACGGAGCAAAGACATTAAAGGCTTTTGCCGAGCTTATTGACGCTCCCGTATCATCTTCGCTTATGGGTCAGGGCAGCTTTGACGAAACCGACAGCAGATATATGGGTATGCTTGGTATGCACGGAACAAAGACGGCGGCAGAGGCAATAAAGAACTGCGACCTGTTCATCGGTATCGGCACAAGATTCTCAGACAGAGTAATAGGTAATCCGCAGACCTTCGCACCCGACGCAAAGGTACTTCATATAGACATTGACCCTGCTGAAATAAACAAGAACATAAAGGTTTATCATCAGGTTATCGGTGACAGCACAGATGTTATGAAGAAGCTGATAAAGCTAATCCCTCAGCAGTCGCACAGCGGCTGGATGGGCAAAATAAAGACGTGGGAGAAGCAGTATGAGTGCAGACAGAAAGGTACAGACGAACTTACTCTTACTCCTCAGCATCTTATAGAAACGCTTGACAAGCTGACAGGCGGCGAGGCACTTATCGCAACCGAGGTAGGTCAGTCGCAGATGTGGGCGGCTCAGTATTACGCATATAAGCACCCTCACCAGCTTATCACAAGCGGCGGTCTTGGCACTATGGGATATGGTCTTGGTGCTGCTATCGGTGCAAAGTGCGGAAACCCCGACAAGACGGTCGTAAACATTGCAGGCGACGGAAGCTTCCATATGAACTTAAACGAGCTTGTAACGCTGTCAAAGCACAATATACCTGTAGTTGAGCTTGTTATCAACAATAACGTTCTCGGTATGGTTCGTCAGTGGCAGAGATTGTTCTACGGCAAGAGATTTTCACAGACAACGCTTGACCGTCCTACAGATTATATGAAGCTCGGAGAGGCGTTCGGCATAAAGTCGTTTGTTATAGACAGCGAGGACAAGTGCGAGGAGATACTGCGTGAGGCTCTTGAGGTTTCAAAAACAGCCCCCGTGCTTATCGAGGCGAGAATAGACAAGGATATAAACGTTCTTCCTATGGTGCCGGCAGGAAAATCCATAACTGAGCCTATCCTTGAGATAGAAATCGACGACTGAACGGAGGCAGAAAAATGACAGAGAGAAACGTAATTTCCGTCTGCGTAAACAACGGCATCGGCGTACTCGGCAGAGTAACGGGTCTGTTCAGCCGCAGAGGATATAATATAATAAGTCTTAACGTTGCGGAAACCGAAAACCTCGGCATTTCCCGTATGACAATAGTCGCAGACGGCGACGAGGGCGTGATGGAACAGCTGGTAAAACAGCTCCGCAAGCTCTACGACGTATCGGAGGTCAAGGTACTGCATGACGCTGTATGCCGTGAGCATATCATTATGAAGGTCGGCAACGGCCCTGCGTCACGTCAGCCTGTAATAGAGATTGCAAATCTTTTCAGAGCGAAGGTCGTAAACGTAGCGGAGAGCAGACTTATGCTTGAACTTACGGGTGAACCCGAAAAGATAGATTCGTTCATAGGACTTCTCCAGCCCTACGGAGTAAAAGAGATCGTAAGAACGGGTATTTCGGCACTTGAACGTGATTAACGTAAACAAATCATAAGGCACAGCTTGTAACGAGCGGCAGAAGAAAGGCAGGACAAACACATGGGCATGACAATGAGCCAGAAGATACTGGCAAAGCACGCAGGACTTGAAAGCGTAAGAGAGGGTCAGCTTATAAGAGCAAAGCTGGATATGGTACTCGGTAACGATATTACAAGCCCCGTTGCGATAAACGAGTTCAACAAGGCAGGCTTCGGCGGCATATTCAACAAGGATAAGATTTCTCTTGTAATGGATCACTTCACGCCGAACAAGGATATCAAGGCGGCTACTCAGTGCAAGCAGTGCAGAGAGTTCGCAGGAAAGTACGATATTACAAATTATTATGATGTAGGCGAAATGGGCATCGAACACGCACTTCTCCCCGAAAAAGGTCTTATAGGCCCCGGTGAGCTGTGCATAGGCGCAGACAGCCACACCTGTACATACGGCGCACTCGGCGCATTCTCAACGGGCGTAGGCTCGACCGATATGGCGGCAGGTATGGCAACAGGCGAGGCGTGGTTTAAGGTTCCCTCCGCTATAAAGTTCAACCTTACAGGAAAACTTAACAAGTATGTAAGCGGCAAGGACGTTATTCTTCACATAATCGGTATGATAGGCGTTGACGGCGCACTTTATCAGTCTATGGAATTTACCGGCGAGGGCTTAAAGAGCCTTTCGATAGACGACAGACTTTGCATTGCCAATATGGCTATTGAAGCCGGTGCAAAGAACGGTATATTTGAAGTTGACGAGATAACAATGGCATATATGAAGGAAAGAGCAGACCGTGACTTTGATATATTCAAGGCTGACGAGGACGCAGTATATTCAAGAGTTATCGACATTGATCTGTCAACCGTAAAGCAGACGGTTTCATTCCCCCATCTGCCCGAAAATACAAAGACAGTCGATGAAATAACAGAGGATATAAAGATCGACCAGGCAGTTATCGGTTCATGTACAAACGGCAGAATAAGCGATATGCGTATCGCCGCCGAGATCCTTAAGGGTAAGCACATTGCAAAGGGTGTAAGATGTATAGTTATCCCCGGCACTCAGAAGGTATATCTTCAGTGCATAAAGGAAGGTCTTGCGGAGATATTTGTAAATGCAGGCTGTGTGCTGTCTACTCCCACCTGCGGTCCGTGCCTTGGAGGTCATATGGGTATACTTGCGGCAGGAGAACGTGCTATTTCCACCACAAACAGAAACTTTGTAGGAAGAATGGGACACGTTGACAGCGAGGTTTATCTTGCAAGCCCTGCAGTTGCGGCGGCAAGTGCTATAGCAGGTAAGATAACAGGCATAAAGTAAGGTGAGAATATGGTAAAGCATATAATAATCTGGAACTTGAAGGACGAGCTTTCGGCTGAAGAAAAGAAGGAAAGATGCCGTCTTATAAAGCAGGGGCTTGAAGGGCTTGCAGGCAAGATAGACGGACTTCTTGAGATAAAGGTCATAACCGATATTCTCGGCTCTTCCACGGGCGACCTTATGCTTGACAGCACATTCGAAAGTGCAGAAGCGTTAAAGGGCTATTCGACCCACCCCGAACACGTTAAGGTAGCCGACAGCACGGTAAGACCTTACACGGCAAGACGCAGCTGCGTAGATTTTGAAATATAAGAAAGGACAGACATATATGAAGGCACACGGTACAGTACACAAATACGGTGACAACGTTGATACCGACGTTATCATTCCTGCAAGATACCTTAATACAGCCGACCACAAGGAACTTGCAAGTCACTGTATGGAGGATATAGACAAGGACTTTGTAAAGAATGTAAAGGACGGCGACATTATAGTCGCTAATATGAATTTCGGCTGCGGAAGCTCAAGAGAACACGCACCTATCGCCATCAAGGCAAGCGGAATTTCCTGCGTTATCGCAAGCACATTTGCAAGAATATTCTACCGCAACGCTATCAATATCGGACTTGCGATCTTAGAGTGCGACGAGGCTGCCAAGGATATTGATAACGGCAACGAGGTCGAGGTTGACTTTGATACGGGAGTTATAACAAATGTGACGAAGGGCTGTACATACAAGGCTGAGCCTTTCCCCGAATTCATCAAGGATATAATCAACAAGGGCGGCCTGCTGAACTCTTTAAAGAAGTAAGACCGCAGAAAGCGTTATGCTATGAGGGTAGATATAAAAGCGTTATCGGACAGCGAACTGCAAGAGCAGGGTTTTAACAATACGTCGGGCGGAATGCACGGCTTCGGACTTTATACTGATGATGTGCTGTCTGCTGTCTGCATAACAACAGAAATACCCGACAGCCTGAACAAAGAGGTCAGACTGGAGAAGCTGTTTGTCTGCGAGAAAGAAAGGCATTACGGCGTAGCCAGAAAACTGCTGAACCATACGCTCAGAACGATGCGTGCCTGTGGCTATAAGTATGCCGTAGCGACCCCCGACAGCGAGGACGCAGTACGATTTCTTGTCAGATTCGGCTTTGAAAAGGCGGAGGGGAAATCCGCTTTATACAAAATAGAGCTTTAAGCTCAAAGAAAGGATATTACCTATGGAAAAGAATATTGCCGTTATCAAGGGCGACGGAATAGGTCCTGAGATAGTTACCGAAAGCATGAAGGTACTTGATAAGGTGGCTGAAAAGTTCGGTCACAAGTTCAACTACACACAGCTTCTTATGGGCGGATGCTCGATTGATGCAAACGGCGTACCGCTGACCGATGAAACAATAGCCGCCTGCAAAGCGTCAGACGCTGTGCTTATGGGCTCTATCGGCGGTGATACGACAACATCGCCGTGGTATAAGCTCCCTGCAAATCTGCGTCCAGAGGCAGGTCTGCTCGGTATAAGAAAAGCACTCGGACTGTTTGCAAACCTTCGTCCCTGCCTGCTTTATCCGGAGCTTGCAGGCGCTTGCCCCTTAAAGGCAGAGATAAGCGCAAAGGGCTTTGATATGCTCATTATGCGTGAGCTTACCGGCGGTCTTTACTTCGGTGCAAGAAAGACGGAAGAAGTAAACGGCGTTATGACAGCTACCGACACGCTTACATACAGCGAGGAGGAGATCCGCAGAATCGCAATCAAGGCATTTGATGTTGCGATGAAGAGAAGAAAGAAAGTAACAAGCGTTGACAAGGCTAACGTTCTTGATTCTTCAAGGCTGTGGAGAAAGGTCGTTACCGAAGTGGCAAAGGATTATCCTGAGGTTACTCTTGAGCATATGCTCGTTGACAACAGCGCAATGCAGCTTGTAAAGGATCCTGCACAGTTTGACGTTATGGTAACGGAAAATATGTTCGGTGATATTCTGTCGGACGAGGCAAGCATGATCACAGGCTCTATCGGTATGCTCCCCTCTGCCAGCATGAACGAAACAAAGTTCGGTCTGTATGAGCCGAGCGGCGGTTCTGCTCCCGACATTGCAGGTCAGAACAAGGCAAACCCGATAGCTACTATACTTTCAGCCGCAATGATGCTCCGTTACAGCTTTGATATGGTGAAGGAAGCGGATGCAGTTGAAAATGCAGTAAGCAAGGTGTTGAAGGACGGTTTCCGCACCGGCGATATCATGAGCGAGGGTATGACAAAGCTGTCCTGCTCGGAGATGGGTGACAAGATAGCAGAGAATATATAACAATAATTTCAGCCGCAGTGAAAACTGCGGCTGATTTATATGCATAAAAAGAAGCTGTGACGGAATATTACTTTCCGTCACAGCTGATTTATTTATCGTTGGTCTTACTGCTGAATACCGTTATTGTTGAAGTTGTTGTTTGTATTGTCGGCAGTAGTGTTGTTAACGGGCGTAGCGTAATTTGTGTTGCTGTAGCCTGTGTTTGCGTTGGGGTTATAAGCGTTGTTGTTCATATTGGCATTGTAGCCGTTATTCATATTGGGGTTATAACCGTTGTTCATGTTGGGGTTGTAAGTATTGGGGTTGTAACCGTTGTTCATATTGGGATTGTAGCCGTAGTTTGTACCGGGCTTGTAGAAGTCCTCATCCTTTGCGCAAAGAAGAAGAATACCTGCTATCGTATTGCAGAATAAAAGGACGCAAACGCTCATACCTGTCGAGGGGCGCTGACCCTTGCTCATCTGGCTTAATGCGATACCGCCGAAGATAAGCGGAAGTATCATCCAGAATCCGCATACCATACTTAAAATAATAAATACCTGTGCCGTTGTTTTCATAAGTTCATACCTCTTTTTTCAATAAGTGACACACATTCCGATTTTATGTGTCTTATGTCAGTATACCACATTGATACCTGCGTGTCAATGTTTTCTTGCGCTTGAAAATGATTTTATGCTGTAGGTCATTTGTTTTTGCGGTTATTATAGAAGAACATTGCAACGCCTACGCCGCATATTATCACATATCCGATAAAACTCCATATATCAGGCAATTGCGAGAACAAGATAAATCCGAGCAGTGCCGAAAAGATTATCTGCGAATAATCGTATACCGATATTTCCTTTGCAGGTGCGAATTTATATGCCGCTGTGATACTGAACTGACCGCCTGCCGCCGCAAGTCCCGCACCGAGCAGTACGAGCCACTGCTGCCAGGTCATAACGTGAAAATCGAACAGCAGGAACGGCAATGTCACAAGGCAGGAGAAGCCCGAGAAGAAGAACACGATATACGGTCCTTTTTCACCTCTGATACCGAGCCACCTTACCGCTGTATAAGCCGCACCTGCGCCCATACCGCCGAGAAAACCGAGCAGTGACGGCACAAGCTCCAGATTAGCAAGGCTCGGCTTTATTATAAGCAGACTTCCTGCAAATGCGATTATTACACCGAGGGTCTGCACTAAATTTGTACGTTCCCGAAGGAACATTGCCGAAAATACGATAACGAAGAACGGCGACATTTTGTTCAGCATTGCCGCATCGGATAATGCCAGATGGTCTACCGCATAGAAGTTGCAGAGTATTCCGAGTGTACCGCATACCGAGCGTATCAGCAGTGCGCCGATGTTGCTTTTTTTCTGCGGCAGAAACGAGCCTTTCTGCCTTATCAGTATCGCCGCCGCAAATATGAAAGCGACAAGATTTCTGAAAAAGCTCTTTTGTACAGACGGCAGATCGCCTGCCAGCCTTACGAAAGCACCCATAAAAGCAAAGCAAAAGGCGGAACTGATAATGCACAGCACGCCTTTGTGCTTCGGGGATATTTTACTGAGAATTCCCGCCATACTCAACCACCTGTTTTTGCTTCGTCAAACGGCAGCAGTACGGTTTCGGGCAGTGTTATCTCTCCGCCCGATGAGAAAAGCTCGGGGCGGTCGAACTTGTAGCTTATCTTGAGCGAGCTTACAGCCTTTGTTATTTCCTCGTTTGTAAGTCCCGACCTGTCGATAACGAATATGAGCGAAACCTTACTGCTGTTGAAACGGTCTATTGACGAAATGTTTGTTTCCTTCAGTACAAAAGCCTGTTTGTCATACGGTATATCGTCAATGGAGAACTGTATGTTGCTTATTTTATACATACCGATGTTTGTAAAGTCAAACACCATCTCAACACGCAGATAGTTTTCGGATTTTGTCATATCAAAATCCGTGTCGCTCAGCAGCTTGCTTGTAGATGCGCTGTCAAGGTGAGTACCGTCCTTCAGCTTATCGTATACGTTTTTTATCATATTGTCAAAGCTCTGTCCGCTGTAGCTGTACAGCCGTGTGTACGCATATTGTGCCTTTACGGGAAAAGCAAACTGCGTAACCACGACTATAACCGCAACAGCCACGACAAGTACCCATATCAGTGCTTTTTTAACGGCATTGTGTCCGAAAAGATTTGTCAGCGTCTGTTTAAAACTCATACTTTCTTTACACCGAGAGTTACGTTCTCGCCGTTTATATCCTGTTCCTTTGTAAATCCGTCTGTCTTGCCGGTCACTATATCGTCAGCAAGTGTATCCTCTGAGATGCTGTCCTTGTTGCGTGTCAGTATCTCGGCTACCTTGTCACTGCCGTCGCAGTAGATAACGATATGATCCATAACCTCAAAGCCTGCGTCCTTACGCATTGTCTGAATCTTGCTTACGATCTCTCTTACGTTGCCTTCTTCGATAAGCTCGGGTGTGAGAGTTGTATCGAGAACTATCGTGTAGCCTCTGTCGGTCACTACCGCATAGCCTTCCTTCTGATGCTCGTCAATAAGCAGGTCGTCCTTTGCAATCTGAACATCGCCCGTTGAAAGCGTAAGCGTCATAGCGCCTGTTTCACGGATTTCGTTCATAGCCTTCTGACCGTCAACCTCAGCAAGCTTTGTTCTGACCTCGCCTATCTGCTTGCCAAAACGTGCGCCGAGCGTCTTAAGCTGGGGCTTGAAGGTGTAGCTTGTGAAGTGGTCGGTGTTATCTATAAAGCTGATTTCCTTGATGTTAAGCTCATCCTTGACAATATCCGCATACATAGGCTCAAGCGTCTTGTCGCCCTTTACCATTATCTTTGATATAGGCTGTCTGTTCTTGATGTTAGCGGCATTTCTTGCGGCACGTCCGAGCGTTACAACAGTCAGAACGGTGTCCATTTCTTCCTCAAGGTGCTTGTCTATGAGCTTTTCATCTACTGTGGGGAAGTCGCACAGATGTACGCTTACAGGAGCGTTCTTATCAAGCGAGCAGACAAGGTTTCTGTAAATATCGTCGCATACAAAAGGAGTCATCGGAGCAGATGTCTTTGCGATAGTCACGAGTGCTGTGTACAGCGTCATATATGCGTTTATCTTATCCTGTGTAAGCTCCTTTGACCAGAAGCGTTCTCTGCTGCGGCGGACATACCAGTTACTCATCTCGTCTACGAAATCCTGTAATGCTCTTGCGGCTTCGGGGATTCGGTAGTTTGCAAGGTTATCGTCAACCGCACCTACAACGGTGTTCAGCCTTGATAACAGCCACTTGTCCATAACGCCGAGCTTGTCAACGTCAAGCGTATACTTAGTAGCGTCGAAATTGTCTATATTAGCGTACAGAACGTAGAATGCATAGGTGTTCCACAGAGTAGAGATGTACTTTCTCTGACCCTCGTTTACTGCTTTTGCGTGGAATCTGTTGGGAAGCCACGGAGCAGAGTTTGTGTAGAAGTACCAGCGTATAGCGTCTGCGCCGTGTTCAGCCAGTGACTCGAACGGGTCTACTGCGTTGCCCTTTGACTTTGACATCTTCTGACCGTCTTTATCGAGCACAAGGCCGAGAACTATAACGTTCTTGTAAGGAGCCTTGTTGAATAAAAGCGTTGAGATAGCGAGCAGTGAGTAGAACCAGCCTCTTGTCTGGTCAACTGCCTCGGAGATAAAGTCGGCGGGGAACTGCTGTTCAAACTTTTCCTTGTTCTCGAAGGGATAGTGATGCTGTGCGAAGGGCATAGAACCGCTGTCGAACCAGCAGTCGATAACCTCGGGAACACGCTTCATCTGCTTACCGCAGTGAGGACACTTTATCGTAACCGCATCAATATAAGGACGGTGAAGCTCTATATCGTCGGGGCAGTTGTCAGACATTGACTTAAGCTCCTCGATACTGCCTATAGCGTGCTTGTGACCGCACTCGCACTCCCAGATATTAAGAGGAGTACCCCAGTATCTGTTTCTTGAAAGACCCCAGTCCTGAACGTTTTCAAGCCAGTCACCGAAACGGTTCTTGCCGACGCTTTCGGGTATCCAGTTTATCGTTTCGTTGTTTCTGATAAGGTCGTCCTTGACAGCGGTCATCTTGATGAACCACGATTCTCTTGCGTAGTACAGCAGAGGAGTATCGCATCTCCAGCAGTGCGGATAGCTATGCTCAAACTTGGGTGCGTCAAACAGCAAGCCCTTTTCGTCAAGGTCCTTAAGCACCATAGGATCGGCTTTCTTTACGAATACGCCTGCGTAAGGTGTTTCGGCGGTCATATTACCTTTGCCGTCAACAAGCTGTACGAAAGGCAGGTCATACTTTCTGCCGACCTTAGCGTCGTCTTCACCGAATGCGGGAGCGATATGAACGACACCTGTACCGTCTGTCAGCGTTACATAGTTGTCGCATACTACATAATAGCCCTTCTTGTGCTGTTTTTCGCATATCTCAACGGCACAGTCGAATAAAGGCTCGTACTCCTTGCCCTCAAGCTCTTTACCTGTGTATTTTTCGATTATTTCATAGGGGGCTGTGGGCTTGTCGCCGCCGAGTACCTTATCGCACAGAGCCTCTGCAAGATAATATGTGTAGCCGTCTGCTGTCTTTACCTTTACATAGGTTTCATCGGGGTTTACGCAGAGTGCAACGTTTGATGGAAGCGTCCAGGGAGTTGTTGTCCATGCAAGAATATAAGCGTCCTCGTCCTTTACCTTGAAACGAACTACCGCAGAACGTTCCTTTACATCCTTATAGCCCTGAGCAACCTCGTGGCTTGAAAGCGGAGTTCCGCAACGGGGGCAGTAGGGAACTATCTTGAAGCCCTTGTATAAAAGACCCTTTTCCCATATCTGCTTTAATGCCCACCACTCAGACTCTATAAAGTCATTGTGATAGGTTACATACGGATCGTCCATATCAGCCCAGAAGCCTACCGTGCGTGAGAAGTCCTCCCACATACCCTTGTACTTCCATACGCTTTCCTTACACTTTGTTATGAACGGGTCAAGTCCGTACTTTTCAATCTGATCCTTACCGTCAAGACCGAGCATCTTCTCAACTTCAAGCTCAACGGGAAGTCCGTGAGTGTCCCAGCCTGCCTTACGGGGAACGTCATAGCCCTTCATTGTGCGGTATCTCGGAATCATATCCTTGATAACACGGGTAAGAACGTGACCGATGTGTGGCTTGCCGTTAGCCGTAGGCGGACCGTCATAGAATGTGTAGGTCTTGTCGCCCTTTCTCTGCTCCATGCTCTTGCGGAATATGTCGTTGTCGTGCCAGAACTTCTCTGTCTGCTTTTCTCTCTCGACAAAATTTACCGAGGCAGGTACTTTTTCATAAAGTGACATTTTTTCTCCTCCTGTTTTTGCAATTCACTCTGCCATATAGATCTCTCGGCAAAAGCCGGAAGTTATATGGGGGGTGGGGGTCTGCCCATTGCATATTTTTTTATTCTTTGCGTTTGCGGAAAATAAAAAAGCCCCTATCCTCCGAAAAGGATAAGGACTATAATTTCATAACAGTCTTTATAACCACCGTTTCGTCATTCCGTCAAATGCGTTCCTTTTAACGTTGGAAAAACGTCCCGTTCTACTCTCGCCTTAAACGGCAATTTCGGCGGGCAGCTTGGAGGTGATATTCATACGGTAACTCTGCACCGACCTCTCACCGTCGTCGGCTCGCTTTGGCTTTATATCCGCACTACTGTCCTCGTCACAGCCTTTAAATATCATACATATTGATTATACAATCAAATTTTCCCTTTGTCAAGCGTTTTGTCAATTTTATTTTAAACGGCTTGTTGTTTATGAGCATAGTACAACAAAGCGGCGGGTCGGGGCTTATCATAATGATCCGAACCTAAGGTTACAAAACGGTAACAAATAGTTACAAATTAGTTACAGTTTCAGGTTTTCTATTGTGAAGAAATTTTGTTTGTGATAGAATATTTATATAAGATATTTTGGGTAAGCGGGAAGCGACTGTATTTACAATTACCGCTGAAAGTCTATTATTAACGTGAAATCGGAGGGTATATGCTCGGAGCAATTTTCGGTGATATAATCGGTTCGACAAGAGAACTGCATAACGTGAAAACGGAAGGGTTTGAGCTGTTTCCACCGGGAAGTCATTTCACCGATGATACAGTAATGACGGTGGCGGTCGCAGAAAAGCTGCTGAACGCTAATTCGGGCTGTAACAGCCGGAAAGCTTATGCCGCTCGCTATAAGCAGTATTATAGCCGCTATCGTAACGCAGGATTCGGACAGATGTTTTCAAAGTGGGCGGAAAGTGATACGCTCCGAATTCAAAGAAGCTACGGAAACGGAGCGGCGATGAGGGTGACGGCTATCGGTTATGCGTTTGACGACTTAAAACCGCTTTTAAATGAAGTAAAGGCAAGCTGTTACTACACGCACCATAACCGTGAGGCAATAAAAGGTGCAAAGGCAGTGGCAACCTGCGTATTCCTTGCACGAAAGCAAGAGAACAAGGACAGCATCAAGCGGACAATAGAGAAAATGTACGGTTACAGATTTAAACCGCTTGATGAAATCCGCAGAGATTATGTCTTTGACAGCAAAGCGTCATATTCTGTTCCGCCTGCACTTGAAGCATTCTTTGAATCAGACTCTTACGAGAGTGCGATAAGAAAGGCAATTTCTATAGGCGGCGACAGCGATACCATTGCGTGTATAACCGGTGGAATCGCCGAGGCGTATTACAGGGAGATACCTAAAGAGATTGCGACAAAAGGAAATCTGCTCATTGACAGTGGGCTGAGAAGAGTGGTCAGAGAGTTTAATGAAGTAATGAACGTTGAATGATGAACGCAAATCTAAAAAAACGGCTGTTGATGTTGTAATTTGGAGGAAAATATGATCTACACCGTGAAAATCGAACAGACATTTGCTTATCCGAAAAGAATGAAATACATTGCAAGGACGGATTCATTTATTGAAAAGGACTGCGACAGTCTTTCGTATGTCAGGAATGTCCGTCAGCCATACGGAAAAGCGATCGCACGATATGTAAATCAAAGAGTGTGCTGAGACTATAAATTAAGACAGATATAACGGAGAAAATATATGAGCAAAATATGTCCCAACTGCAAACGAGAAATAGACGAAAACGTAAAATTCTGCCCGTTCTGTGCGGCTTTCACGGGTGAAACACCGCAGGAAAAGAAGAAAAGCCCTGTCGGTGCGATAATAGGAGGAGCGGCAGGTGTGTTGGCGCTCGGAGCGGCAAGCCTTGCGGTGTTCGTATTTGATGTGTTCGGAATGTACGGCGATAAAACGGAAACGCTTTACGGCACGGGCGACAAGCTGTTCATACAATCGGTGACACCCGTGTGCATTGACGGGAAGTGGGGCTATGCCGACAAAAGCGGAAGCACCACGCTGAAACCGCAATACAGTGCGGCTTATGCCTTTAACGAGGATACAAACGACGTTGCGCCCGTTGCAGTTGACGGAAAGTTCGGATACATAAAAAAGGACGGCGAGTTTGTAGCACAGCCGCAGTACAGCTTTGCAGGGAGCTTTTCGGATAAGGGACTTGCAAAGGTCACGGACGAAAACGGAAATGTCGGATTTGTCGACAGCAGGGGAAGAAAAGCGTTTGACGGCAGAATGTTCAGCTATGCCTCGGATATGAACGACAGCGGTTATGCCTTTGCGTATACTTTGATGATGCCGGAACTTGAGGGCGGAAGGGGCTATTATTACATAATATACAGCCTTCTCAGTTCCGACGGAAAAGTGACCGAGCTTGCAAACGGCACGGGAATATCAGCGGTATACGATGATAAATATATCGGCTTCAGACAAGCTGAAGGCAATAATGAAACAACGCTTGACTTTACAAGGGAGTATGCCGTGTTCTCGGCGGACGGCACACAGCTTACCGACTACTACGACCGTATTGTAAAAAGCGGAAAGCTGCTCATCGTCTGTGACGGCATTGATGACGACAGCAAGCTGTATAAGGCAAAACTGCTTAAAGCCGATACGCTTGAACAGGTCGGCGGAGAGTATCTGTGCGGTTCTGATATAAAGTCTTACGACAGCGGTGCGGTACTGCTTCAAAGAGATGATAAGGGCTTTATCAGAGATGTTCTGCTTTGCGATAACGCAAACGAAATATATCTTTGTTCAACAGGTTCGCACATTGTAAGCGGATTTGATATGAGCGGCTATGCCTGCGTTTATGAAAAGGGAAAATACTGCGGATATACCGCAAGCGGAAAGCAGTTTGAGAGCAACTTCCAATTCGGCTCGTTCAACTGCGGACTTGCGCCTTACTACGATAATGCTAAAATAGGATATATCAATACAAACGGCGAAAAGGTGACGGACGCAAAGTTTGACGGTGCAAGCGGATATTATGCGGACGGCTACGCCTATGTAAAAAGCGGCACTGAGTATTCTGTCATAGATATGAGCGGGAACACGGTAATAGGAAGGCTTAGCTATGCGTCCGACAAGCTGATGTTTGCGGATACCGTGCATAGCTGGTATGACCCTGAGGACTTTGAAGGGTTCGACGGGGAGAATATGTTCGTAGGAGATTTTTATTTCTCCGAGATTGCAGGCAATACTTCTGACGAAGATATGTGGGATTATATTTACAGCGATATGATACCTGTAGCAAAAAACGCAAAATCATACAACGAGGTATACAGAAAGTACAATCCGCAGTATTGCGATTACCGTATAGATGACGGATATTTCATCGTCTGCAACAGCCACACATTAAGCGGCAGAATAGTGGCTCCGGAAGAAACGCTTATAAATACCGATACGGAAAACGAACTTGTCAACGCATCGGTAATTGATACGGACAGTGCAAGGCTTATAAGATACTGCGAGGAGGAACGTACTGCGGTAAAAGATCTGTTCGGTAATAAAGCGGTGTTGCAAGGCTCGTCTGAGAGATATTCAATGAACGAATACACAGCCTGCGACCTTATACAAAGCAATAAGCCCAGTCAGACGGTGATATACGATAACAGGCTTTGTCCTGTGCTGACGGTTTCATCCTCCGTCAGCTTCAATCTGAATGAATACGGCGATAAGCTGTATATTGCATCGTTCAGCTCCGACCGTGAAAAAGATTCGGGCAAACAGGATAAAATCAGGAAAAAGTACGCTATGGCAGACAGAAACAGCGGTCATGTATATGCGGTGTACGAGAGAGCGTTTACGGTTCTGGGAAACGATTTCTACAAAATCAAGGACAATAATTCCCTTGCCGAATATTACACGGCATACGGAAAGAGCATAGGAAAATTCGTGTACGCAAAGGCATACGGCGACAGGCTGATGTGCTTTGACTATGACAAGTATTATATCTATGACAAGTACGGTCAGCTGTTGGCTCAGTATGAAAACAAGCCGAGAATAAGTGAAAACAGCGGAAGTGTGGTAATAAGAAACGATGACGGCAGCTTCACCTGCTATGACAGGGATATGAACGTACTGCTGACTACTAAGTATGATATTCAGCCGATGGAAAACGGCTATATGGCTTATCTGACGGCTGAGAACGGCAAAACAGGATTTATCGGAAAGGACGGCAAGGTCGCACTTGAGGCAAAGTACGAATTTGTAAGTGCAATGTCGCCTGACGGATATTTTGTATCTAAGACATACATAAATAACGAAAACGGCTATAGCTATAACGGCTATGCGCCTGAGCTTATCAGTGTAACGGTAAATGATCTCAACGGCAAGGCGGAGATGGAAGGAATAAGCGGAATGTGCAATGCCGGCAACAGTGCGGCAAACGGTTATTCGCCGCTTGATTTCTACGCAGGTGCCGTATATTATGAAAGCACGCCCAAAATAACGCAAAATATAGAGAATTATATTTTTGTTGCAGATGACGGCGAAAGGCTTTATTATACAGACAGGTACGGAAACCGTCATTATGAGGAATACTATGTGAGCAACAGCGTAGATCAGAGTTATATGAGCCCTTGCATAACAGAAGGCAAGGCGGTGACGCTCAGCGTGCTTATGTATGACGAAACGGGCAAAAACTCTGCAACAGTGAATTACTATCTGAACCTTGACGGCACTCCGTTTGTGAAAGGCGACAGGACGCTTGACAGATTGCAAAGCTTCGGATATATAATCGGAGATGGCGATGAGGACGGCAGATATAATATATACGGCGCTCACGGAAAAATACTGCTCAGCAATATCGAAACAGAGAAAAGCGCCGATGGCATCGGTATTAACAGAAAAGGCGATAAGCTGGCGGTTTCGGATATGAACGGAGTAAGAATATTTGACCTTATAACGCAGGAGCAGGTATTCGAAAAGGATGACGACAGACTCAGCTTTATTGCGGAAAATCTTATTTCTTACCCGGACGGCAATGCTGATAAAACGGTCTGCGTGAATCTTGATAACGGCAAGACGTATACCTATGAGGGACGAGTGAGCTTTATAAATATCGACTCGTATAGAAATAAGAAGGCCGTGTTCCCTCTGCGGCTTGTAAAGTACGGCAATAGAAACAACGGCGGTACTACCTGCTATGATACCGGCTATGACTGCTTAAGTGTGTACAGCCTTGACGAAGATATGAAGGAGAGCCCCGTAAACACTTATACGGCAGGAGAAGGGAAAAGCATCTTTAGACTCGGCTCCGGCGACGGAACGGAAATGTACGGAATCACAGATACATATAATAAGAACAGCAAAAAGACGTGGACTTTTATCAATGTAATGCTCGACAAGCAGATAACGGTAGACGGTGTAATCAGCGTAAATCAGAACAAGTATCCGGACAAGCCCTGCTTTATTATCGGCACGGAGAATGACGACGGCTCTGTGACAACGTATGAGCTTGACGCAGAAACCATGGAGCTGTCCGTACAGTAATTCTGCTGTAAGTGACAATTTCCTTTATTTCTGCGGTTTTGCTTGCATTATTCCTTGCAATATGATATACTTAAATCTATATGGTTAAAACACGGAGTCAGAAACAGAAAAAGTACGGAAATCATAAGATTTAAAGTGTAAAAGAGAAAGGAAACAAAAATGATTACAGTATCGGACGTTAGTCTTTCATTCGGCGGACAGATGTTGTTCAAGGACGTAAACCTGCTGTTCACAGCCGGCAACTGCTATGGTGTTATCGGCGCAAACGGCGCAGGAAAGTCCACATTCTTAAAGATACTCTGCGGTGCGCTCGAACCTACAACGGGTACGGTCACGGTTCAGGAGGGTCTGCGTATGTCTGTGCTTAAGCAGGACCACTACGCATACGATGAATATACGGTTCAGGATACCGTTATAATGGGAAATCCCCGTCTTTATGAGGTAATGAAGCAGAAGGACGCTCTTTATGCGAAGGAGGACTTCACTGAGGAGGACGGAAACCTCGCAAGCGAACTTGAGGGCGAATTTGCCGAGCTTGGCGGCTGGGAGGCTGAAAGCGACGCATCGAAGCTGGTACAGGGCCTTGGCCTTGACGAGAGCATTATGTACGCTCAGATGAGCAGTCTTGCAGGTAACGAGAAGGTCAAGGTACTGCTCGCACAGGCACTTTTCGGAAACCCTGATATAATCCTTATGGACGAGCCTACGAACCACCTTGATATTGACGCTGTGGCTTGGCTTGAGGACTTCCTTGCGGAGTATTTCGGTACGGTTATCGTTGTATCGCACGACCGTCACTTCTTAAACAACGTTTGTACCCACACGGTAGATATAGACTATACAAAGATTAAGATGTATGTCGGAAACTACGAGTTCTGGTATGAATCTTCACAGCTTATACAGAAGATGTTAAAGCAGCAGAACAAGAAAAACGAAGAAAAGATAAAGGAATTACAGAGCTTTATCCAGCGTTTCTCGGCAAATAAGTCCAAGTCAAAGCAGGCTACATCGAGAAAGAAGCTCATTGACAAGCTGACGGTAGAGGAGCTGCCTGCGTCAAGCAGACGTTATCCGTTCATCAGCTTTGATATGGAGCGTGAGATAGGCAAGGATATTTTACAGGTCGAAGGGCTTACAAAGACTGTTGACGGCGTTAAGGTGCTTGACCACGTCAGCTTTACTGTCGGCAGAAACGACAAGATCGCCTTTGTTGGCGATAACGAGATTGCCGTTACCACACTGTTCAAGATACTGATGGGTGAAGAAGAGCCGGACGAGGGCTTTATCAAGTGGGGAAGCACCGCAAGCGTAAGCTACTTCCCACAGGACAACAGCGCATTCTTCAACGGCTGTAAGCTGTCCATCCTTGACTGGATAAGACAGTATTCAAAGGACGAAACCGAAACATATCTGCGTGGCTTCTTAGGACGTATGCTGTTCTCGGGCGATGATATATTCAAGAATGTTGACGTTTTATCGGGCGGAGAGAAGGTACGTTGTATGTTCTCACGCATGATGCTGTTCCAGTCAAACGTTCTTATCCTTGACAGACCTACAAACCACCTCGACCTTGAAAGCATCACAGCCGTAAACAACGGACTTTCGGACTTCAAGGGCAACGTGCTGTTCGCTTCTCACGACTATGAGATAGTACAGACGGTCGCAAACCGTATAATAGAAATAGCCGACAAGGGCTGCTATGACAGACAGGGCACATACGAAGAGTATGTTGACTGGAGAAAAGCAAACCACGGCGGCAGTTTCACACTCTGATAAAACAGGATATATAACAAGGCGGACTGTCCTTTTTCGGGCAGTCCGCCGTTTTATATTTTATCGGCTTTTACCTTGACAATAAAATCAATATGTGGTAGTATGAAGTCAGAAGATAACGCAAGGAGGTTTTAATATGTACAACAAAAGCAACCAATCGCAGAACACAGCAATTTGTGCGGATACTATTCCCGCCACGCAGTCAAAGCACAACCTTTATCACAAAATCACAAGCCGTATAAAACCGAATTATCTCGGTCTTGCAATGTCCGTACTTCTGATAATCGGAGCATTTGTACCGAGCTACGGCAGCTCGGGAGTTTTGCTCAGCGGATACAATGTGACATTGTACGAAATGACGGCATATTCGGACTACACCTTCTTCTTTCTCTTAGCAATCGGAATATTCTCGATCATCGTTTCGGTTATCGGTTTTGATGTCGGCGTGATACTCGGAGGTGTCGGAGGATGCGTTGTGACATTTATTCAGTTTAGGCGTTATTTCACTGAAGATTTTTCAAGTATCCCGGTTGAGCTGAATATAGGATTTTACATTCTTGTTTTCGCTTCGATAGTGCTCTTGCTTTCGGGATTTTTAGGTATCTCCAAAAAACGGACTGCAAAATGAGTTTTCGCCCCTGCAAACGCAGGGGCGAAAATCATATTTCCTTGAAATCAAATTTTACATTTACGCTGTCCATCGTCTTACTTCGTCTGAACCTCGTCATAATACGTTCTTCAATGCCGTCAAACGAGCTTTTGTCTGCATCAAGCAACAAAAGAAGATACTGGCTTCTGCTGTAGCGTGTGTATACATCTCTCATTCTCAGCGAATTGCTTATGCTGAACGAAATTTTATCCATAGCCTTTTCAAGCAGTTTTATATCCTTTAGTTCATTTTTACTGCTGTCAACCGCAGAAACAAGGCAGATAGACAGCTTGCTCTCGATTCTTTGACTTTCACGCTTGTACAGGCGGAATATGTATTTGAATATTTCGTACTGGCAGTAAAAAACGCCTTTTTGATCTTTGCTGTCATCGCCCGTAAGATCGCCTATAACGGCATCGAGGTTATTCTGTACATCGTTACGGGGCTTTACCGTAAGCTCGTAAAGCTCTGTCAGATGCGAACCGGGTGCGGCGCCGTACTGCTCGGTCAGATATGTGCGGATATAGTCATACTGCTTTGCGGCACGTTCATAATCTCCCATTGCGACAAAGGCACGGATAAGGTTTGCGTGCATTTTTTCATCGGACTGGTCAAGCATTGTGGCACGCTCACAAAGCGTTATAATTTCTGAAAATTTGCCCATAGGGTAGAGCAGCTGAGCGCATTTGTCAACTGCGGAATTGTATATAGCGTGAAAATATACGTTTATAGGCTGTACCCATGTTTCTCCGACGGCTCCTGCGAGATATCCGCTGTTGTAAAGGGCGATAGCCTTTTTATACATACTTATGCGTCTTGTTCTGGAAAGCGATTCGTCCTCCGCTTTGCTTATGTACTCTTTGAAAAGAGAGGAATCTATAACACAGTCGTCGGTTTCGGTAAATGCGTATGAGCTGTGGCTTCCGGCTATGAGCCTGCTACCGCAGGGTATCATCTCGTCAAGCATCGCTCTTGTCCTGTGTACCAACGTTTTAAGTGCATTGGCAGGATTTTTGCTGTCCGACCATAAAAGGTCGATAAGCTCATTCTGGGTTATTTCTCTGCCACGCTGTGAAATCAGATATTCAAGAAGCGAGATCATCTTCGAACCTCTGTACTCGTTTTCGCACAGACGCTTGTCACGGTATGATATTGAAAACTGACCGAACATAGTAATATGTATCTTATTCGGCATTTTTTCCCTCCCTGTTTTTTCTTTCGTCTTAACGTATGCTTTAATGAAATTTTACGCTAAAGTGCGAAAATAATTTAAGCAAAATTCAAATTTTCTGATTGATGTTATGCAACAAGCGTTGCATTGTTGGCGAATTGTGTAAATATGATGCTATATTCTGTAAATCAGGCTTACAGAAATAACTAATATCGTGTAAATATGCACAATTCACTTGACTAAATGTTGAATCAACTATCGTATAGGTAGAAATATGGCGGCGATTCCGGCTGCTGTTCGCAATGTAACCGAAATGTAACCACGCTGTGGCATAATATGTTCGTAAGGTTGAGATGTAGATTTGAGATGATGTCTACCTCACGTTTTTACTTTTCTTTCCGTCATGAGAAACAGCATACCGCAGCAGAGGCTGTAGTGATGCTGTTTTTCTTTTTTGTGTGGAAAGCGGTTTACAGGCAGGCGCTTTTGAGCCTGCCTTTTTTGCGTTTTACGAAAATCTGAATATTACTTCAGATTTTCGTAAATTATATCAGGTTGCTTGGTATAAATGAGTTAAGTTCATCAATAGGATATGGCGTTTCGCACATACAAACAATGCCGCCGTAACTTCTTTCAAGCGAAGCCTTATCTATAAGCTCATATTTTTTGACTTCCTTGCGGTCGGGATTTGCAGACTTCTTCACTTCAAGAGGGTGAATTTTTCCGTCACACTCGGCAATTATATCTATTTCTTTGGCATTGGAATCACGGTAATAGTACAGATTAGCCCTCTTTTTACCGTAAGCATAGCTTCTTATCAGTTCATTGACAACGTAATTTTCATAGTAATGTCCGCTTGCCGCACCGTTCATCAACGTGTCTTTTGTCAGCCACATCGACAAGAAAGCACATAAGCCTGTGTCGCAGAAATACAGCTTAGGTGTTTTGGTAAGCCGTTTCAGTTCATTATTTGAATACGGATGAAGAAGATATATTATGCCCAGTCCCTGTAACAGCCGTACCCACTCCTTAGCGGTCGGCTCTGAAATATCTGCCGACTGTGCAAGATTGGAATAATTGACCTGTTCTGCTGTGAGTGCCGCACAGGTTCTGAGCATTTTCAGAAATCTTGCCGAGTCGATCACTCCGCCCGCCTCGGCAACATCACGCATGAGATAGGTATCAACATACGAGTTGAAATACTCCTGCCGCATTTCTTCGTCAGCCTGTTGAACACGGGGCATACCGCCACGCCATATATGTTCAAATACGTCTGAAATATTGTTCGGATTTGTTTTGTTCTGCCTTTTGCAAAGCTCTTCAAATGAAAAATCAAGCGGTTCATCAAAAATTATACCGCTTTTTTCTCTTTGTGAAAGGCTGTATAAACTCAGTATTCCAATGCGACCTGCAAGCGTTTCACGGACATTTTTCATCATATCGTACTGCTGTGAGCCTGTAAGCCAGAACTGACCGTATTCTTCACTGCTGTCACATATCACCTTTATACGCTCGAAAAGCTGTGGGGCATACTGTACTTCATCAATTATCACAGGTGGCTTGTATTTCTGAAAGAACAACGCCGGATCGCTTTGCGCAAGCTCCCTTGCCATTATATCGTCAAGGCTTACATACGTTCTGTCAGTGCCATCCGCAAGCTTTTTCAGCATAGTGGTTTTTCCGACCTGTCTTGCTCCCGTCACAAGAACCACCTTGAAAAAATTGCTCATTTCACGGAATTTACGTTCCGCTTCACGCTTGATATATTCCATTTGTGCGACACCTCTCACGATTAATTTACGAAAATCTAAGATTTACTTTATTTTATCATAATTTTGTTCCGCAGTCAAGGAAATGTGTCTTATTTTTATGAAATTCTAAACTAAACTTTATATTTTCGTAAGTATTACTTATCTTCTCCGATTTTTCTGAGCATTATATCGGGGTGAGATGCGTGCTTGATAAGCTCGCTCTTGCTTATCTGACCGTTTCTGTACATATGCATAAGATAGGAGTCCATAGTAAACATACCCGATTCGCCCGATGCTGTGATAACGGTGTCTATCTGGTGGGTCTTTGACTCTCTTATCATATTTCTTATAGCGTTGTTGCACTTCATGATTTCAAATGCAGGACGCAGTATTCCGTCTTCGCAGGGGATAAGCTGCTGAGATATTACCGAGCATAAAAGCTGAGAAAGCTGGATACGAACCTGCTGTTGCTGGCTCGGCGGGAAAATATCAATAATTCTGTCTATCGTATTCTGCGCTCCGACAGAGTGCAGAGTGGAAATAACAAGGTGACCTGTTTCGGCGGCTGTAAGTGCTGTGCTTATCGTTTCATAGTCACGCATTTCACCGAGCAGTATAACATCGGGGGATTGACGCAGGCAGGCTCTTAACGCTACAATATAGCTCTTGCTGTCGCTGTTTATTTCACGCTGGCTTATTATACTCTTTTTGTTCTTGTGAAGATACTCTATAGGGTCTTCCAGTGTGATTATATGGCTGTTTCTCTGCTTGTTGATTTCGTCAATAATGCAGGCAAGCGTTGTGGATTTACCGCCGCCTGCGGGGCCTGTGACAAGCACAAGACCTTTTGTTCTTGCTACTGTATCGGTTATGATCTCCTGCGGAATATTAAGCTCATTGTAATCGGGTATATCAAATTCAACTACACGGATGACCGCCGCCATACTTCCTCTTTGCTTGTACGCACTTATACGAAAACGGCTGAGTCCTTTTACGGATACCGAAAAGTCATCGTCGCCCGTTTCCTCGTATCTTGATATATCCCTTCCTGCAAGAAGGTATATTTCTTTTATCAGCCTTTCCGCCTCGGCGGGCAGGATTATATTGTCGTTTTGCTTGGTGATAATGCCGTTTTCCTTATATGTCACGGCAAGACCCGATATAATAAAAATATCCGAGGCTTTCTTTTCAACTGCACCCTTAAGTATTTCCATCAGTTCCATAATATTATCCTTTCACTGTCGGCTGTATTTATACCGGTAAACTCTCGCCGTTCCACACAGGAAGCGAGTTTTCTTCTTCGTAATAGTTATTGCTTATAATTTTCCAGCTTGTTATGACGAGATTTTCGTTTTCGTATTCCGCCTTGCAGACAAGCCTGCTCCCGCTGTTTACGGTTTCGCTCCACGAGAATGTCAGAACACGGTTTTCACGGTTACCGCCTGTCACTTCAATGCCAAGCTCCCTTGCCGCCGCAGAAATGTCCGTTACACTGTCGTTAGCAAGAAGGAGATAAAGGCTGTCGAGCTTTTCGGTCGCCTTAGTGTCGGCAGAGTAATATTCCTCGTGCGTTACGGCGAGTTTTTTTGCTCTGTCAAGATCCTGCCTTACCGTAATAAGACACATGACCGACAGTGTGACCGACGCCAGCACCACGAATATGACAAGAAGCGAGGACAGCCCGATGCTGTTCAGGCTTTTTCTGCTGTTCTCACTGCGTGCGCTGTTTTTCAAGAGGCAACCCTCCTTGCACTTGTTATGGTGATATATGTGTTTTCATCGTCCGAGGCGGTGATGTCAAGGTACTGTATGTTTCCTGATGTTCTTTCGGAAAGCTGTATCCTGATGTCACCATCGGCATATCGCTGTGACAGCTCGGATATGCTTTCACCGCTTTTATAGCACTCGGCAATGTCGGCTGTTTTTAACTGTGCGTCCGACAGACGCTCGGCATATTTCATTTCGCTTGCCGCAATTCCGATAACTCTCACGCAAGCCGCCGCACATACGGCAAATATTGCGATTGCCGTCAGCAGTTCGATAAGGAATGCTCCGTTTCTTGAACGTCTTTTTATGCTCATCCGGCACCTTCCTTTCCGCTCCTCAGACAGTAGTGCGACGAGGTCTGCACACCGTTACAGGTTATTGCGAAGCTGATTATGTTTTTATCGGCAGTCGCTGTGAACTTATCCGCAGGGAACAATGTGTTTCCGTTTTCGGCAATAAAAGGAGCGGAGCTTTCTACAAACAGCTCCCTCAACTCCCCGTCATAACAGTAAATATACGTCATGTAGCTTTCACCGTCTATCGTATCCGAAAAGCCGAGATAATCCGTATCTCCCTGCTTTCCGACGGATACTGCGCCGCTGTCATAGCTGCGGAGCTTCTGAAGCACAAGAGTCTGTGCGGTAGCGGTATCAAAGCGCTTTTCGATCTCGCTTCCGAAATGCTTATATGCTTTGGCAAAAGCAAGCACCGCCGCCAGCAGACAGCACACGAACAGTACAAATACCGTCAGCACAAAAATCATATCTACGCCGCTTTTATTCGTTTTTAACGTATTTGAACGACTTCTGAGCATCTTTTCCTCCTGACTTGAATGTTGGGTTTCATTTAGCAATTACTTTTATATCCGGCATTATATTTGATGAAACCGGGCTGTAATGCACTATACAGCTGTTTTTATCTATATGCAGGTCATAATTTTCAATAAGGTATCCGATATTATCGGGGTAAAATCCTTCAACGGCATAGCATTCCGCCGCCGCCTTGCGTACACCGTTTTCGATTATTCTGAGATTTTCGCTCCTGCGGTTTTCCTCGCTGCCGGCTATCGACAGCGTGACAATCGCAACAGCCGCCGCAGAAAGAGCGACCGCAATGACCGCATCTCTTATTATGTAAAATGCACTTGAATGATTTCTTGTTTTCATATTATCACCGATATTATCCTATGACCGTCATTACGCTCATCAGCGGTATCATTACGGAAAGGAGTATGAAACCTACGGCTACAGCCATGATTATTACCATAGTAGGCTCAAAGCGGGCAACGGAGGTATGTATAACAGCCGAAACCTTCTTTTCCGCATTTTCCGCTATCGTTGCCATAGTCTTGTCGAGCGTGCCTGTGCTGAATGCGATGTTTATCATTCTCATATTGACCGCAGAGAACATACCCGTGTTGTCGAGTGCGTCAACGAAAGGCTTTCCGTCCGCCATTTCCTTACGGCAGAGGCTCAGCTTTTCACGCATATATTCGTTTTCAAGCAGATTTTCGCACATATCGAGCGATTCGTCTATATCCATTCCGCTGGAAAGCGTCATTGAAAGAGCGGCTGAAAATCTTGCGGCATACAGAGTTTTTGCCGTTTTCGTGTGAGAAACCGCACGAAGAACCGCTTTTCTGAAAGGCCTTACAAAGTTGTAAAGCACAACGCCGAGTATTATCACAAAGGCGAGTATTCCGATTATCAATATAGCAACATCGCTTATTACGCCTCCGACGCTCATAATCCACTGTGCGCTGTCGGGCAGGGTAAGTCCGAGCTGTGCGAATACGTCCGAGAATATCGGAAGCACATAAACCGACAACAGAATAATCACCGCAAAAACAATGATAAGCAGTACCGAAGGATATGCAATCGCACTTTTGACCGATGTGCTTATTTCGTCTATGCCTGCGTAATAGTCGGCAAGAGAAGCCAACACGGTATCAAGCCTGCCGGTGCTTTCTCCGACCTCAAGCATCTTTATAAAATAGTTAGGGAACACTTCGGTTTTGTCAAATGCTCTTGTTATACTGCTGCCGGTTTCTATAGAGCGGAGTATCTTTTCAAGGAGTGCCGCCTTGTTCTTATCCTCTCCGTCCTGTAATATGACGAGTATCCCGTCTGTTATTGTAAGGCCTGAGCTTACGACAGACGCAAGCTCGGAGCAGAGTATCGAAATATCCTCGTTTGAAAGGTAGTGCTTTTTGTTCATTTTATCCCTCCATATCATTTTTCGCTTATCAATAATAATATATCACGGAATAGTTGCTTCCGTCCGATATGAAATCAACTATGCTTTTATAATCGTTTTCGTCCTTTGCGCTTGCCGCAAAGGTGGGGTCCATTCTGTTCCATTTGTTGCCGTCAAAATAGATATAGCCGTCTATCCAACCGCTTCCGTCTACATACACGCTTATCCATGCGTGATATATGTCGCCTGCGTAGCCGACAACAACCTTTGTCGGAATTTTTTGCGAGCGGAGCATTGCCGCCATAAGCGAGGCATAGTCAAAGCAGATTCCGCTCTTGTTTGCAAGCACCGTGTCAGGTACGGGAATATAGCCGTTTGCGCCGTTTTCAGCAGTGGAAACATAGCTGATGTTGTTTATTATATAATCGTAAATCGCCGCTGTTTTTGCTATAGTATCCTTATTTCCTCCGCACAGCGTTGATGAAAGCGCAACGCACGATGAACCGGAATTATACATACAGAACTGGTTCGGAGTAAGGAACGGAAGGAAACTGTCGGAAACCGAAACGCTCAGCGCCTGCTTGAACATTACCGTTCCTTTTCCTGCACTTGTTACTTTAAGAACGCTCACAGTATAGCTTCCGCTTCCCTCTGTTATCGGTATGACCTCATAGTTTCCCGAATTATTAAGCTGAAACGTGTAGCGGACGTTTATATCATCGGCATTTACCAATATCCTGTAGCTGCCGCTCATCGCCTTTTTCAGCTTTATCATCAGATAACCCTGCGATGAATTCGATGCGTCTATAAGTGCGTCGCCGTTGCTGTAAACCTTGACTCCGTCTGCTGTCGGAGCGATTATATACGGCGGTGACGGCTCGGTCTGAGGAGGCTTGGTCTGTGGCGGGTCTGTTACGGGAGCGACTGTCGCAGGCGGCTCGGTTTTCGGCGGAGCGGTTTGTTTTGTTGTGGTGACAGCCGAAGTAGTTGTTTCTTTTGTTGTTACAGTAGTTATTGACGATGCCGAAGATGCGGTCTGCGGTGAAGTCTGTGATGCGGTGGTGCTTTTTACCGTTGCCGATGTTGTGACGGAGGTTGTGGTCGTCTGAACAGAAGGTGTCTGCCCCTCTCCGTTACAGCCGCCGAGAACGGCACACAGTGCGATTATACCCACTGCAAGCGTTGCCGCCGGTATATGCTTTTTCATGCGCCGCCCCCTTTGCGAATGTTGTAGATTACATTTATTTAAAGTATAGCACAAATGAGAGAAAATGTCTATTAAATATAAAAAGAAAAGCCACGATTTTTACATCGTGGCAACACTTTATCCGAATTTCAGTTCGTTTATTATCTCGTACAGCTTCACAAGCTCGCTCATCGTAAGCTGTTCCGCTCTTGCGGTAGCCGGTATACCGCCTTCGGTCATCTTTTCGGCAAGCACCGCTTTCGGTATCTTGAAATATGCCGAAACGGGATTTGCAAGCTGTTTTCTGCGCTGAGCGAAAGCCTGCTTTATCACCTCGAAGAAAAGCGGCTCGTTATCGACCTTGTACGGCGGTTGTTCGTACCGTTCAAGACTTATGACCGCACTGTCAACATTTGGGGCGGGCATAAACGATCCCCTGTTTACCCGAAACAGCTTCTTCGGCTTTGCGTAATAGTTTATAGATGCAGTGATAGCACCGCACTCACGGCTTCCTACTGCGGCACATATCCTGTCTGCCGCCTCAAGCTGTACCATAACGGTTATCGCTTTTATCGGCAGCTTTTCCTCAAGCAGCTTCATTATTACGGGCGAGGTTATATAGTAGGGCAGATTCGCACAAACTATCACGTCCATATCGGGAAACTTCTCGGCTATAAGCTTATTAAGATCGGTTTCCATAACATCTGCGAAAATTACCTCAACGTTGTCGTATTCTTCGAGCGTTTCATCAAGAATAGGCTTCAGCCCCGTGTCTATTTCAATAGCTACGACCTTTTCGCAACGCTCCGCAAGTTCCCTTGTCAACACACCGATACCCGTGCCTATTTCTATAGCACCGACATTTTTCCCCGCACCGCCCATTTCGGCAATTTTAGGGCAGACGGTCGGATTTATCAGGAAGTTCTGTCCGAGCGACTTTGTAAAAGAAAAGCCGTGCTTTTCAAAAAGCTGTCTTATTGTTGAAATGTCGGTAAGTTTCATTCTTTGTTTCCTTCGCTTTCTTTTGTGAACATCTCAAGCACCTTGAATGACTGCTGAAGATTTGCCACGCCGTATATGCTTATTCCGTAGTTTTCGCTCTTGTCAAGATTTTTAAGCGAGGATTTCGGCACAATGCACTTTGAAAATCCCATTCGTGCCGCCTCACGCACACGCTCTCTTATATGCGATACCGCTCTTATTTCTCCTCCAAGACCGACCTCACCGAACATCGCTACATCATCGCCTATCGGAATATCACGAAGTCCCGAATAAAGAGCAAGAGCAATCGCAAGGTCGCTTGCAGGCTCGTCTATTTTTAGTCCGCCTATAACATTTATATATACATCATATCCGCCGAAGTTGTAGCCTGTCCTCTTTTCAAGCACGGCGAGCAGAACGCACAGCCTGCTGTAGTCGAAGCCTGTCGTCATTCTGCGTGGAGCGGAGAATGAGGTCTTGCTGACAAGCGCCTGTACCTCTGCCAGTATAGGCCGTGTACCCTCGACGGTACAAAGCACGGTTATACCGCTTACCCCTGCGGGTCTGCCGAGCAGAAGCATCGCAGACGGGTTTTCGACCTGCTCAAGCCCCTTGTCCTGCATTTCGAATACGCCTATTTCGTTGGTCGAGCCGAAACGGTTCTTTGCGGCTCTTAATATCCTGTAGCTTAGCTGTTTGTCGCCCTCAAAGTACAGTACCGTGTCCACTATATGCTCAAGCACCTTAGGACCTGCTATACCGCCGTCCTTGTTTACATGACCTACAAGAAATACGGCTACCTCAAGGCTCTTTGCCATCTGCATAAATGCCGAGGTACATTCTCTTACCTGCACAAGACTGCCGGGAACAGACTGTAGTTCTGCCAACTGCATTGTCTGTATCGAGTCGATTATCACAACATCAGGCTTGTTCTCACGCACGCCCTCTATTATAGTATCGCAGTCGGTACAGGCGCTGATATAAAGCCCGTCGCTTGCAACGCCCAGCCTGTCTGCACGGAGCTTTATCTGACGTTCGCTTTCCTCACCGGATATGTACAGCACGGTTTTATCCTGTGCAAGACAGCCGCATATCTGCAAAAGAAGTGTCGATTTGCCGATACCGGGGTCGCCGCCGAGCAGAACGAGCGAGCCTTTTACAAGACCTCCGCCGAGTACCCTGTCAAGCTCCGACATTCCTGTTTCATATCTTGTTTCATCACTGAACGAAAGGCTGTTTATACTTGAAAGCGGAAGTCTGCCGCTGCCCGTGCTTTTAGCAAGGCCGTGGGATTTTGGCTGTATAAGCGTTTCTTCAAGCGTGTTCCATGCACCGCAGGCATTACAGCGTCCGCTCCATTTCGGATATTCCTGACCGCACTCACTGCATATATATACTGATTTTGATTTTGCCATTTTTTCGTCCTTTCCGATGAATTACTGTACGGAGCTTGTAATATCACCGCTGTTTTCGGGAATACTGCTCGTTGAAATTTCCGCCCGACCTGCATTGTCCGCAGGCTTTGAGGTGAGATATGTGAGTATCCCGTTGTATATAGTATAGGCTACCTTACGCTGATAGTCGGCGTCCGACAGATTTGCCGCATCATCGGGATTTGAGAGAAATCCGCATTCTATCAGCACGGCAGGTATCTTTGTGTTCTTGAAAAGGTACAGTTCATCGCCCTCCTGCTTTATCTGCCTGTCGTTGCCCGGCTGTATCGTCTTGAAATTATCCTGCATTATCTGTGCTATCATACGGTTGTCGGGGTTGTTCGCCGTGTAGAAAATCTGTGCGCCGAAATATTCAGGCTCGGTGAACTTGTTCTGATGGATAGACAGGAACAGGCAGTCGCCGTACTTGTTTATAATGTCAAGACGGTTCTTCATATCGGAAACCTTCTGTTCCCGTGTGCCTTTTACGCCTTCATCGTGTATCGAAATATCACTGTCACGGGTCAGCACTACGTTGAAGCCCGATAAAGTCAGCATATCGCTGAGATCACGCACAATAGCAAGATTGATATTCTTTTCAAGCTCTCCGTTTATGCCGACCGCACCGCTGTCAGTTCCGCCGTGCCCTGCGTCAAGTACGATGGTTTTCTTGTTTGTAACGTGCGATGTAGATGCTCTCACGCTCATCTGCGAGTAGTCTGCAGTTGCCGCAATGACGGTAAAACAGCCGAGCAGGACTATAAGTGCGGGAATTCGTGTTCTTAGCCGTTTAAATTCAAATCGTTTCATGTTCAGTTTCATATTGTCCGACCTTTCGGTAAATTTTTGTACATTATATGAAACGAGCAGTGAAATAATGACAGGCTGTGCCTGCCGGTCTGTCGAAAAACCTATATGATTTTTTAAATGGGATTTTGGGGTAAGGGTCGGGGACAGACTTTTTGCGAAAATTATAAATTAATTATACCACACTTCCCCCACACCCGCAACTTTATCTCCTTTATTTTTAAGGAATAGCCGAAAATTTTTGAGTTATCATATTTACGAGTGAATTTAACAGTGTTAAAAACGACTAAAAACAGCATGAAATATATGTAACTTAGCATAAACTAATTTTAGCTAAACGAAATTGTAAGCGTGAAAACGGGTTACACAGATACTTGCTTAATAAAATTGTGTAACACAGTTAAGTTAGTGTGAATTTTGTTTTTTATGCACATAATAAACAAATATCATTTATGTGTTTTAGCTGAATTTCCTATGGGCTTATTGACTTTTAGCTAAAACAGTGTATAATCTTAAGTGAATTAAGCAAACGAAAACAGCTTAATAAATATAAGCTAAATTCATCAACTATCAACTAAGGACCGGTGTCTAAGCACTGTCCGACCAGAAAGGAAATTATCACATGAAAGCAAAGAAGATACTCGCAGGTATTCTTGCGGCAAGTACAGCAGTTTCGCTGGCAGCCTGCAGCACTAACAACGCAACATCATCAACATCAGGCAGCACATCATCTTCATCAAAGACAGAAGATAACAGCTCTGCTGCATCGGGTGAAGAATCTTCGACTACACCTTCGGGCGAAAAGATTACACTCAAGGTTCTTACTCACCGTACAGACCGTAAGGATGACGGCTCACTCGACAAGATGACAGACGCTTTTGAAGAAAAGTACAACTGCACTGTTGAATATCAGTCATTCAAGAGCTACGCAGATGACGTTTCGACAATGATGAGCACCAAGGAATATGGCGATGTACTCATGATTCCCGATACAGTTAAGCTCGCCGATCTTTCAAACTTCTTCGAGCCTCTCGGCAAGTACGATGAACTTAAGGATAAGTACAAGTGGGCAGATCAGAAGATGTATGACGGAACAGTATACGGCCTCGCTCACTTAGGCTCGGTAAGCGGCGGTATCTGCTACAACAAGAAGGTATGGGCAGACGCAGGCATCACAGAAATGCCCAAGACAGCCGATGAATTCATCGCTGACTTAAAGAAGATCAAGGAAAAGTTCCCCGATGTAATTCCTTATTACACAAACTTCAAGGAAGCAAGCTGGACGGCTTCACAGTGGTCAAGCCTTGTTGTTCCTTCTTCGGGCAACCCCAACTTTGAAACAGACCTTATCGTAAACAAGGAAGACTTCTTCACAGAAGGCAAGCCCTACTACAACGTATTCAAGCTGATGTATGACATATATTCAGATTCTACTCTTATCGAAGGCGACCCGATGAGCTCCGACTGGGAAGGCTCAAAGCTGATGATTGCAAAGGGCGAAGTTGCTACAATGACAATGGGTTCATGGGCAGTTTCACAGTTCCAGCAGATCGCTAAGGATAATAACCTTGATCCCGAAAATATCGGTTATATGCCCGCACCCTTCTCAAAGGACGGCAAGCAGTACGCACAGTACGCAGCAGACTACTGCATGGGCGTAAACAAGAATATTGCCGATGACAAGAAGGATCTCGGTAAGAAGTATATCGAATGGTTCATCGCTGAATCCGGCTTCTCTGAGGCTGAAGGCGGTATCAATACACTTGAAGGCAGCAAGCTCCCCGACTACCTCTCAGCATTTGACGGTTGTGAATTCTTCACAGCAGCAACAGCTCCCGAAGGTCTGACAGGCGTATTCAACGCTATCGACAAGGATTCTGAGGTTGGTATATGGACAGGCGACTCCGCTAACTTCAAGCTCCAGCTTGCTGAAGCAGCATTTGCCGGCAAGGGCGACGCAGGCTTCAAGGCTATCGCAGACTCCGTTAATCAGAAATGGGCGGCTACAAGAGATGCTAACGCAGAACTTGAAGCATACATCAAGGCTAACGGCTAATTAACGCTATCGTATTTTCTTCATAGATACTCCAAACACACAAACCCGTACGGAAAGGCGTAAGTCTTTCCGTATAGGTTTTTATGGGGAAAATTAACTAATTGCCAAAAATAGAAATTATTTCTTGAAAGGACGGAATTATGGCTACTCAAGGCGTTACCGCAATTCAGAAGCGTCGCACATTAGGGCAGTGGCTTAAAGGCTATACAGGTCAGAAATACTTGACCACAGCGCTGTTTCTGGCGATGCCTGTCGCACTGCTGATACTTTTCACTGTTATCCCTGCTGTGAATATGATAATATTCAGCTTCCAGCAACGTGACCAGCTTGGCGTAAATGTACAATGGGTCGGTTTTGACAACTATAAGACGCTGTTTACCGATATGGCATATCTTTCAACGCTCATCAACAGCTTGTACTATTTTGTCGGCTCGTTTATACAGCTTGGACTTGCACTTTTCATCGCAACTCTGTTATGCTCGAAAATAAAGCTCGCAGGACTGTTCAAGGGAGTTATCTTCTTCCCTTATCTTATGAACGGCGTTGCGGTAGCGCTTATCTTCCAGAGATTTTTCAGAGGCGATGACGGCGGTACGCTCAACTCCATAATCTCGCTTTTCGGAGCAGATCCTGTAAAGTGGCTGTCAAACGGCGCTATCAACAACTGGTGTCTGGTTTTTGCGTCGGTATGGCGTTATATCGGCTTTGATATTCTGATGTTCATCGGTGCTATCCAGTCTATCTCGCCCGACATTTACGAAGCGGCAGACCTTGACGGCGCAAACGCTTGGCAGAAGTTCCGGCACATAATTTTCCCAGGCATCAGAACGATCATTGCATTACAGCTTATCCTTGCCATAAAGGGCGCGGCTTCTGTATTTGAGATACCGTATATTATAACCGGCGGTAAGATGGGAACATCGACCTTCGTTATCAAGACGATCGAAACGGGCTTCCAGTACCAGAAGATCGGACTTGCGTCCGCAATGGCTATCGTCCTGCTGTTTATAATAATAGTAATAACGATAATCCAGAAGATATTCTTTAAGGAAGAAAAGTAGGTGTAACAATGACAGACAATATCACAACAACCGAAAACTCCGGACAGACCTCTTTCAATATGGATAAATACAGGTTCAAGGAAACTCCTAAGGGTGTAAGGATACTGATAGATGTATTGAAATATGCCGTGCTTGTCATAGCCTGCCTTATAGTTATCGTACCTCTGGTAGTCGTATTACTCGGCTCGCTGAAAAGCCACGAGGATTTTCTGACAAGCGGAGCGTTTGAGCTTCCTAAGGTGGTGGAGCTTTCAAACTTCAAGACGGCGTTCCTGCAGGGCAACGTAATGAGAGGTCTTATCAATACCGCTATTATCCTTGTGTTCTCGTGTGTGGGAACGATAATCACAGGCACTATGACGGCCTTTGTTGTACAGCGTTTTACAATGGTGTTCACAAAGCTCATAAAGAATATATTCCTTATTGCCGCACTCCTGCCGAATATTTCGATGCAGGTAACGGTATTCCAGGTAGTGCACGCACTCGGTCTTTATGACACCCTCGCCGCACCGATCATTCTTTATATCGGTACGGATATAGTTTCAATCTATATCTTTATACAGTTCCTCAACAACATATCTGTATCCCTTGACGAAAGTGCTATACTTGACGGCTGTTCATATCCGAGAGTATACCTGAGCATTATTCTCCCTATGCTCCGTCCTGCTATTGCGACCGTGCTTGTAATCAAGTTCGTAAGCATATACAACGACTTCTATACAGCAAACCTGTATATGCCAAGCGACGGACTTCAGGTCGTATCGACAGCTCTATATAAGTTCATCGGTCCTTACGGCTCACAGTGGGAAATTATCTTCGCCGGTGTAATTATCTGTATCATACCTACGTTGATAATCTTCCTTTCGATGCAGAAGTTTATTTACAGCAACCTTGTTTCAGGCTCTGTAAAGGAATAAACGCTTTCAGTTCTCCTTGCTATATATGAAAATGACGTCACGCTGAAAAGCGTGACGTCATTTTTGCTTGCGGGAAAGATTGTACATAAATGCAGAAAGCCCATAATTTTAACGGTGTGAGTTTATCCTGCTGAAAATGCAGATAAAACAGCCGTTTTATTTGTAGCTGCTGCCCTTATATATATCGGGATAAATAAAATTGAATGATAATGAACGGTTTCTTTTATACGAAGCAACACATAGCTCCAACGAGAGCTTTTTAACACTTATAGATTGGTAGCACTCATTTCTCAGGAGTGCCGCCGCTACTGTCATAGCAGTTTTCTTGTCGTCATACCGTGCGGCATATTCCGGACAATATACGGTTGCTTTTGCGGAATTGATGTATTTGATTTTCCCATCCTTGCTTATAACCTCTAGTACATAAGCCATGCTCCCACCTCACTTTACAATTATCCTATAATAAAATTATAGTTTAAAGAAAGGCGCATTTCAATAATAAATTAAAAATAAAGTTGAAAAATGGGATAATATGGCAGAAATTTTGTCGAATTTATTGAAATCACTGAAATAATCCGAATTTTACTCTCAGACGGCAACATTTTTTCAATAGTGCGTCGCCTGTTATAAGCACAAATATAACTGTTGATACTGCGTGGATGAGGTCAAAGGGTATACCGGAGATGATATATGCGGTAATTGTCTGTAAGTTTATATCGGTCGTGTAGGTAAGCACACTTGATATATTCATTATTCCGCCGTAAATAACGAGGACTGACAGGAAGGAGTAGATACAAAGGGCGAGCGTGTTACGCTTTTTCGAGAAGATGATACCTGCGAAAAAGCCGAGAATCCCCATCGCAAACATCTGCCACGGCGTCCACATACCCTGACCGAACAGCATATTCGATACAAGCATAGAAACCGCACCGACAAGAAAGCCTGCCTGCGCACCGAGCGCCGTTCCGCTTATGATAACAATTGCGGCAACAGGCTTGAACTGTGGGAACATAAAGAAAAGCTCCCTTCCTGCGACAGCCGCCGCAGAAAGCACGGCAAGCACCGCAATATCCTTTGCCGACGGCTTCTTTTTTTCAAAGCTGATAAAGAAAGCGGCAAGGCACTCGACAAGCACGGCAAGAATTATCAGCAGATGCTTTCTTGTGCCATTCGGGATAAAAAGCGTGCCGAGTATCACTGTGAAGGGGATAAGAACGGCAGTTATAACGCCTGCGACAATATCGGACGGCGTTACTTTTTTTGCGGTTACGGGCGGCTTAGCCATTGAGTTTTTCGGGGCGACACCGATTATAAGCATAATCATTGGGACGCACAGCAACGCATATTGCAGCCAGAACGGCTCTGACGGTATCTCAAAAGGGAATATGCCGGTACCGGCTAAAAGCATAAAAGCAAATCCGATGCCGCCGAGCGAAAGCATTACCTTTCGGAAAACCGAGAGCCTTTTGCGTTTTTTGCGTTGCGGTACTGCTGAGTCGGGTTTATCGCCTTTTATGCCGTGAAAACGTCCGGAGAGATCGCCGCAGTTTTCAGCCCTTCCTCCGAGAGAAGCTATAAGCCCTGCGACAGTGTAAACATTATCGCATACGTTTTTGGCGATTTTCGCACTGTCTGTAGTGAAAAACGAGGAATTGGCGAAGAACTGTGACGGCGGCAGAGATACGCTTATTTCGCCGTCAAAAAGCAGGGCGCATATATCCGCCGTTTCGGCGCAGAAATCCATATCGTGACTGACGATCACAATCGTTTTCCCGTCTGCTTTAAGCTGTTTCAATAATGCCGAGAACATCTGCTTATATACTGCGTCCGCCGCCTTGGTCGGCTCATCGAGAAGAAGTATATCCGCACCGTAGGAAACGAGCTTTGCGAGCGCCGCCTTCTGCCGTTCACCGCCGGATAAGTCAAACGGGTGACGTGACAGCAGGTGTGTAAGATCAAATGCGGAGGCTATTTCATCGGCATTGCCGACAAATTCTTCTCTGAGCGTTTCCTTATTGAAAAGCAGGGTAGGGTCCTGCGGAAGAAAACCTATCTTTCCGCCGTTTATCGTTATTTTTCCGCTGTTTTGCTTAAGTGTACCGCAGATAAGGCTGAGCAGGGTCGATTTTCCTGCGCCGTTTCCGCCCACAATTGCGGTTATGCTCCCTTGCTTTATGTCAAGCGAAAGGTTTCTTATAATATCTCTTTTGCTGTTCTTATAGCCGAAAGACAGATTTTTTACGGATATACAGCTTTCTTCCGACAGCGTATAGTCAGCGGCGGCAGGTGATATGAGCCTGTGATTTTCACCGTAGGACGTATACCAGTCCTTAGCGGAGGGAACGTCAAGCAGTGGAAGAACATTGCTGACAGATGCGCTTGCTCTTACTCCTGCCGGCATTTCAAAAAGCATAGGGTGATTATTTTCTGACAGATGCTCTATAAGAGAGCTTGCGTTGCCGTCATGGCACACCTTGCCGTTGTCAAGCATAACCGCACGCTTTGCAACGGACAAAAGACCGCCGAGCTGATGCTCCGCAACTATCACGGTTGTACCAAGTTCCTTGTTTATTCTCACAAGCAGTGAAATAAACTGCGTGGATGCGATAGGGTCAAGCTGTGACAGCGGCTCGTCAAGGAGCAGTACATCGGGATCCATAGCCATTACAGACGCTAAGTTTATCATCTGCTTCTGACCGCCCGAGAGTTTGTCACAGTCGCAGTACAGCAAGTCCTCTATGCCGAAGAACAATGCGGTCTGGGAAACCTGCGAGCGAATTTCGTTTTGTGAAAGTCCTATGCTTTCCGCACCGAAGGCAAGCTCGTGCCAAACCTTGTCGCAGACGATCTGCTCATCGGTAAACTGCGTGACAAAGCCGGCAAAATGACCGCCGAAAGAAATTTTCCCTTTTTGCGTTCCTGCATCGGCAGGAGCTTTCATAAGATTTAAAAGGGTGGATTTTCCGCTTCCCGAACTGCCGCAGAGTATTACGAATTCTCCTTTGTTTATTTTAAGCGAAATGTCGGAGAGTGCGTTCATATCCGAGCCGGGATAGGAATATGACAGATTTGAAATATTATAAAGTTCCATTTCTTTCCCTCCGTTTAAAGCGTGAATAAAACTCGGCTACAACAGGTGTCACACAGAGTATGAGCCAGAAAACATCCGCAGAAATATCGAAAGCTGTCAGCGGCAGGATAAATTCGGGATAGTAGAGATAATAGGCTTTGCCGCTTGCAAAAAGAATAATAATTGCGGTTGTGCATATCACGGTCACAGACATTATGACAAAGTCGGACGGCGCAAAGCGGAATACGCTGTAGGCTGTACGTTTTGCCGTACCGTAACCTCTGTATTTCATAGATCGGGCGGTATATGCACTATGCTCAAGGGTATCCGTTACCGCAACGGAGAGAACATGAACACCGCTTCTGATACGGCTTCTAAAGTTGCCCTCGTATATATCGTTTCCCACAAAACGCTGAGCCGCCGCCGCTTGCTTTGCCCGTCTTGCGAACATAGGCACCGAACGAAGCGTCATTGATAACAGCAAAGCGAGTGACGGCAGTGCTTTTCCGAGAAGATATACCGTTTTATCGCTTGTCATACACTTGTTAAGTCCGATAAACCACATAACGAGCGATATTGTCATAGCGCCTGTAAACAGCGAAAAAATAAGTGTTTCAAGCGTGATACTGTTGCCGCTCGGCAATTTTGCAAGCACGGTAACACCTCTGTTTGAAAACAGAAGATTTATAACCGCCGCAAGCAGTGCCATAGGGAGCATTACAAAAAGCGTTCTTGCGGCGGTTTTACCGTTCAGTAAAAAAGCAAAAACGGCAGAGCAGACAAGAGCCTCCGCCATAAAGACGGGGCTTTGCACTATTGCGGTTATCAGTATCACCGACAGAAAATACATTGCCGCTGTTACAGGGTGTGTTCTTTCCATTGTTGCTCCTTAGTTTTGAAGGTCGTAGCCAAGCTCGCAGGTATAGCGGAACGCTATTTCATCGTTGTTTGCGGGCTTGTACGATGAACAGCCGTAGTTCGGGAAAACGCCGTTTACGCTGTACATCCAGCCTGAGCCTTGTCCGCAGTCAAATTCATAAAGGTTGTTGATACCCTCGACATAGTATGAGCTGAACGCAGGGGTGTAGCTTGCCTCCATCTGAATGCTGTTTTCGTCACAGATACGGCGGAGTATATCGTAGACGCTTTCGCCGCTGTCGAATCCGACCGTTTTGCTGAATATTACGGCATCATCGGGAACGTACTTTTCAAGTCCCTTTTTCAGTTTATCCTTGTTGTCGAGTATGGTTTTGCACTCTATAACGAATGTGCAGGTGTTGTCATATTTCTTTATCGGCTTGTCGGGCTTCGGGGTCGTTGATATTACTGACGAAGTGTTCGATGTTGTTGTGACTTTTGAAGATGCCGGACTTGCCGAAGATGTCGGGGCAGATGTGAAAACGGGTTTTTCGGTTGGCTTTGAAATGTCTGCGGCGGTAGATGATGTTGATGCGACAGAGGTTATTGACGTTGTTTTAGGCTTTTCGCTTTCAGGTGAGGTTTGTGAAGAAATGTCCGTAACGGTTGTTGCGGGCGTTGTCTGAGAATTGCCGTCTGTCTGAAAAGCCGTTGTTGTGACAATGCTTTCTGCGGTTGTAAACGATGTTGTTTCGGGGGTAACGTATGATATACCGCTGTTTTCGGCGGTATCTTTTCCCATAGCGGCGGAAACTACCGCAATTATCACCACAGCGACAAGAGCTAACCCAAGACCGAGTATATATTTGTATTTATCAAAAAAAGCTTTCATTTTTTCTCCGTGAAATATCGGTTATGCAAAAATTGTTCCGCACCTATTTTATCATAAAAACAGGTACGGAACAAGCATTTACATAATAGTTTTACTTATTTGCGTTTTTTCTTCGAAATAAGCATAACTGCGCCTGAGATGAGAACTGCCATACCGCCTGTTACAAGTACGCCTGTACCGGGATTTATGGGATCGTTTTTATCTTCGGGCTTGCCTGAGCAGTCACCGGGCTTTACAGAATCGCCGGGCTGTGCGGGCGTATCGGGATTTTCGGGTTCTGTCGGCTCAGTCTGTGCGGACATTTCGTAAAGTGAAGTGCCGTCCTTTGAAAGCTCATAAGCTGTAAGAGCGAGTGCCGCCTGCTCGGTTGCCATGTAGTTTTCTTCGCCGCCGAGTGTGTGACTGTAGCCGTTTTCTGTAGCGTAGCTTTCAAGTGCGTCGATAAGCGTGATGCCGTCAACGATGAATCTTGAATCTGTAAGAGGGTCGATGCCGAGAGCGGCAAGAGCGATAAGTACCTGCGAGGTGCTTTCACTGCCGTTTGCATATCTTGCGTTCTCGTCAAGAGATTCTGCAAGGAACTCAAGACCGCTGTCTATAGCCGCATTTACCTTCTCGTCAGCCGCATAGGGAGCGAGTGCCTGTATAGCCATAGCCGTAATGTCAACGTCTGCGGTATCGCCTGCGAGCGCCCAGCCCTTGCCTGTCATATTGTCAACGATATAAGCGATAAGCTCATCGTGCGTCTTTGCACTGTAATCTGTAGTATCGAATGCTATAAGCGAGAATATAACCGCATTGATGCCCTGCGATGTGATATAGTCCATATCGTCAAGACCGCTCAGCAGGTTATATCCTGCGATGTCTGCGGAATTCTTTCCGAGTGAGGACAGAGCGATTATAACTCTTGCGTTCTCCGTAGGCTTTCTGTCTGAAAGTCTGTCTGAACCGTTAGCCTTTACTGCGTTGCAAAGCTCGCTGTAGTATTTTGCCGCCTTGTCGGCAGAGAGCTTTCCTGCTCTTGCGAGTGCGATAACCGACCATTCGCCGCCGATAGACTGAACGGGGTAGATGTCGTTATCCGCAAGAGTGCCGAGAACAGCGCTGAAGTGCTCCTTGCTCTTTGTGCCTGCCTGCTTTATCGTGTCGATAGCGGCAAATCTTTCTGTTGCCTTGTCAAGAGTATCCGAATTTGTGATCTTATCTCTTAAACGCTCGGGAACAGCCGAGTAAGCGTCCTTTGCATTTTCGATCTTATCCTTGCTGTCAGCGGTTACCTTGCCGATTGCGTCTATTGCCTTCAACGCATTGCTTATAACGTCAGCCTCAGCCTTAGCGAGAGCTTCTTCTGCGGCTGTTAAGGTTTCGTAGTTTCCTACAAGCGTCTTTGCGTTGTCGCTGAGCTTGTCGTAAGCCGTTCTTGCCGCTGTGATGCTGTCATAGCTGTCGAGCGTTACATCGCCTATAGCGTCAATAAGTTCTTTGACCTGCTCAGCCGCCCTTACATCATCGGGAACGAGCTTTAAGTAAGCGTATACGGGCTGTTTTTTGCCGTTCTGAACGATTATTCTGACAATCTTTATTTCAGACCGGTCAAGTGCGATTTTAGCCTCTGTGCCGGAGGCTACACGCTGATTGTTGATATAAATGTTATCATCGTCAGCGCCCGATACGGAAACGTTCACGCTTTCCTCGATGCCTGTGCTTATCTCGTAAACACCGTTATCATCGGGTGTGATTTCCTTTATTGTCTTGCCGTTTGCGTCTGTTAAGACTATTTTCTTTGGGAGCGATGTCGTGCCGACCTCTTGCTCGTTTGCAGTTGTTCTTACAACATAAGAAACCTCTGTCGATTTCTCGTTGAATACGCCTGCCCAGATGTTGCTTGCTGTCTGTATCTTTATATAGTGAACGCCGTTTTTGAATGTAACGGGGTTGCCGTTTTCATCTACCGCCCACTTTAAGTCGAAACCGTTTGATTCGGCATTTTCGCTGTATGCGTTTACGTTAGCGCCTATCGTGCCGTTCTTGAAGTAGTCAACATAGCCGAACCTTGTCGTGCCTGCAAAGGAAGCGGTAGAGCTGTCGCCCTGTATACTGCCCTGAACACTGGGGATAACAACTCCTCTGAGCGTGATCGTATCGCTATTTGCAAGATCGTTCATATAATAAACGCTGGATGAAATCCATCTGCCTGTCTGCTTTGAGCCGTCGTTTGAGTTGCCCTGATTGTCCGTCCAGCTTGTCTTACCGCCCGCTGTCTTCTTGTATGTCACTTCATAATCGGTGATGGTTGTATCTTCGAAATGCTCACTTCCTGCGAGTGCATACCATGTTTTGCCGTCCTCAGAAACATATACCTGTCCGCTTTCAGCCGCACTTCCGCCGCTTACAAAGCTGTTGCCGTAAGCGTAGAAGTCAAGGCCGTAGGGGTTTGAGGGGTCGTCTGTTACGGGGTTTTCATAGTAATATGTGATATAACCGCCGAAGTTACCGAGTGATTTCATAGTGCCTGCGAGCGTCTGCTCGGGGCCTACACCGTAGGAAACGTTGGTGTACTGGCTGTTGATGCAAAGATAATCAACGACCTTGTCGGGTACGTCATACTTGCTTCTCTTTGTGGCCTTGATAGTATAGCTTTCTGAAAGAGTACCGTCTGTCACCGTTACAGTAGTGTTGGCGCTCTTGGTTACAAGGCTGTAAACGCCGTTTTCGTCCGCTGTTGCGGCATCGTTGCCTATCTTAACTGTGCAACCGTCGGCAACCTTGAAATATACTGTGGGGAATTCTGCGTCATTTGCTATAACTATATTATAGCTGAGGAGTGACGGGTCAAATGCAGGGTATAAATCGCCGTAATCACTCTTAAGCTCCGTAAGATGTACATCCTTTACAGACGCGTCAGCCTTTACGAGCTTTATTTTGTAGCTTGTTATCTTATCTGCGTCATCAAACTTGTCTGTAAGATAATCGCCGTCCGAAACCGCATCTATTGATACTGTAACAGTGCCGTCCTTGCCGAAGGAATATGCGGGAGTTGTTTCGCCGCTTTTAAGCTCTGTGTATTCGCCGTCAGCCTTCGCTCTGAAATGAACGTTTGCGGTTTTGCCGTTAAGAGTAAGTGCAATGCCGTCGGTGTTTCCCAAAACATAGGCTGTGTAACTGTGGCATTCTGCATTTGTGCCGGTCGTATCGGTCACATTGCCGTTTTCGTCATTTCTGAAAACCGTTCCTTCTGCAAAGCCGTTGTACTTTGTCGCATACAGATCTCTGCCGGCAGGAACAAGTGTGATGCCGCTTGTGCTTGCGATTTCCGCAGTGTAGTCATAGGGACGTGTTATGTTGAACACATACTGCGTCTTTATGCTTTCGTCGTCAATGTAGCAAAGCTCTAAAACAAGCCTCGTCAGACCGAAGGGAATGTTTGAAATGCTGTTGAAGCTGCCGGACTTTATCTCGTTTCTCTGTGCAACTCCGTTTATATCGGTATATACCGCATAGCACTTCAGAAGATCGCTGTTGAACTTAGTGCCGCTGTTGATATAGAAGGATGATGTGCTGTAAGACTTTATCTTTACATCGTATTCGAGCTTTTCGGGGTCGAAAGCGTCATTGTCCCAGCCGTCAAGCGAGAAAGCCGAAAGTGCAAAGCTGTCAAAACGTGCGGCGGGTCTTGAGCCCTCCTTTATTGTTACCTTATAAGTGCTTGCTGTTGCGCCCTCACCTACAGTAACGGTGATAACATCGCCGTCCTTTATTTCAGTCGGTTTTGTAAGGCTCAGCGTCTTGTCGCCTATCTTGCTTACTGTCTTGAAATTCTTGTTCAGTGCGGTAGGACGGAAATTGATGCTCTTTGTGCCGAAAGGAACAGTAAGAGTATAATTATAGGTCTTTGCGCTGAATTCGGGGGAAAGCGTGCCGTAATCGCTGCTTATCGCTTTAAGCGATGTATCTGTACCGCTCCAGTCACTGCCGAGGTCTGCGCCCCAGTCCATAGTGTACTGCATACGGATCTCATCGCCGCTTGCGAGCTTGCCGTTAGCAACGGTATAGGCTGTGAAGCCTTCGTTTGTAAACCAGTCGTTGAGCGTACCCATCCAGCCGCTCATCGAGCCGCCGTCAAACGCCGCAAGTCCTGCGATCTCGCTTATGTAGCCATCGTCTGCGCCCTGCTGAGTAAAGCCGGAGCTTTCGATAGCGTCCTTTATGCAGGTCATTGCACTTGAGGTCTTGTCAAGCGATACCCACTTGTCGACCTTGGTACCTGTCCACGCAGGAGCGTTACCGCCGCTGACCGCTTCAGTAAACGTTGTGTTTTCTACAATAACACGGACGCTTCCGAGATCGTCATCGGCAAATACAGTAAAGCTTACCTGCGGTACTGACAGCAGTGCCAGTGAAAGCGCCAGCAGTAAAGCTGTCACTTTTGCTGTAAATTTCTTTACATTTGTCATAGTTTTACCTTCCTTTATTCTTTTTTGCCGTAAGGCTTAACCGTCTAATCTGCGTTTTGCCGCTTTTCTTCTTTGCCTGGAGCGTTCACGCTTTTCACGGCTTTTCTCCTTTGCGGATACTGCGGGCGGTTCTTTCAGCCCTGCGGCTTCAAGCGCCCTTGTCCACGGCCCCAGCTTCTGCTTTATAAAGCAGACTTCGTCCGGAGAGAAGTCGGAGCGTTTTGGCAGAGTGCCAAGCTGTTCATACTTTTCGCAAAGCATAGCGACAGCCTTGCTGAATTTTTCATCCGCCATAACGTCACCTCCGTAAACAAATACGAAAAACGGCAATAAAAAATGCCTTCACAAAAAAAGTGAAAGCACAACTGATCTTAAAGCACAGCAAACATAAGCCATACGGATATGCCAAAAAAGCATAAAGGTACAGCCTTAGCTGAAGATCGGCTGTACTTCTTCCTCGTCCAAGAGACAATGCCGAAAAATACGGGGGTATTCTGACTTGTGAGCATAGGCTCAGATACAGTAATGACGGTTGCTCCGGATTCTCACCGGATTCCCTATTACCTACCGGGCAAAAAAGCCTTTCGTACCGTATTTTCGATATTCGGTTAAGGATAAGTATAGCACATAACGATAAGTAAAGTCAATACAAAACGGGCGTCTGAAAGCGGATTTAAGTTTATTTTTTGGTAGGGGTGATTTTGTATTGACTTTTTGGAAATATATGATATAATGATGGCAAAAATACGATAGGTTTAAGGAGGAAGTATAATGCCATCTATAGTTATCAATAATGCAACTATTGAATTTCGACTCAATGATCGTACTTTTGGGGAGTGCGTTAACTTCATGAAAGTACAGCATGGTATGAAAGACACGGATATTGCTAAGCGTATGGGCATTTCAACTAAACGGTTGGGAGAGCTTTGCGAAAGATTAGAAAATCCTAATAATAAACGGCGACAGGACGCAGTATCGGCTGATGAGAGGCGCACAGCACAACTAAGAAAGATTGTTGATGAGCTTGAGGTTAGAGGCGATCACAGATACAGCTACACATCTGCGCCTAATGTTTTCGATAAGAAAGCCGACCCAAACGGATTAATTTATTTTCGCATTGACGATAATGATTTTTATGACCTGACAAAACAGATTATAGAGAAGTTTGAACTCGACTTTATGTATAGTCAGGAGAAGCTGGGGGAATGTCTCTATATAAAACAGGGCACTTATAATAAAAAATATGTTAATAAAACCGATCTGAAGATTTCAAAATACACAACTGAGCAACAGTACGGTATACTCAGGAACCTGCTTAATCTTATAGGTTATCGTGATATGGCAAGCATGAACTATGTCTACAGGGATCCCGCAGGCTTTGCAGAGTGCATTTACCGTCTTGTTAATACCGGGCGCTCACCGCAAAATACAGAGAAAGTTGAATACAGAGATATTATATGCAGCCGGAGCGCTTACAAGGAAACCGAACACGTTATAGACCTTTTTGATACATATAATGTAACGGACGTTCAAAGAGATGAGATTTTCCGCTTCCTTGTAAGACTTATAGACAGAGGCATAGAAAACAGCAAAATCGGTGACGAGTATGTAAAGGCTTATGCACAGTGCGACTGCGGAAAAGCAATATCGGCGCTTAATGATTATTTTGCAAAAAGAAGAAATACTGCAATCGGCGATGAAGAACTTGCTGATTTTCTGTCCGCTGAAATGCTGAACAGCAACTGTACAGATCGTTCAGATCTTACTGCAACGTTATTATATCTCATCAGCGAGATCAGCAAAAGCGAGTATAGTAATTTCCTTGAGAAGTTCATTAATGATTCGGGAATGAGACAGCTTACAACAGTTATAATCTTCGAGATGTGCGGTTATATGCGCTATCACAAAAGAATATTGCTGACCTACAAGAGCGGTGCTTTTTATCGGATCAAAACGGCAGATATTTTTGAGCATAGTGCTGAGGTATTCGATACTCCGTTATACAATATCGCAAACGCTGTCGATGATAAAGAAATGCTCAGTGAAACCCAGGAACAAATATATAATGATGCAGTAAAACGGTTCACGAAAATGAATCCGGCAAAGCAAAATGTCGTTCTGGAACATATAAAAGCGTTTGTTCCGTCGACTTCTGCCATCTGCGATTTATCATATATGGATTGCTACCGTACTATTCGAAGTAATGAATACGATATAGCAAACAGAGTAATCTTTGAATTGATAAGAAGCGTACATCTCAATACCACTGAGTCTTATTTTCCTATGATAGCCGATTGCATAAAAATGTCCGAAAAAACAGAGGCTGTGCAGAATATCAGCGATAAAGGAAAAACCGTTAACAAGCAGATAAGCAATGCTAAGCGGTATGAGCTTTATGCGAAAGCTTATGCGCTTGTAGGCATAAATCTTACCGATACCGTCGAGGAAAAGCTGAAATTTACAGCGGAAGAATGGAAGGTCTGGGCATTGTATGAGTGCTGCATCAGATCAGGACAGGAGGAACTTCTCGAAATGGTCAGGAAGATAGCGGCAAAGGTCATTCGTGATAAGCAGGAGAACGCAAAACAAATCAGAAAAAACATAGCAAAGAGAAAAATATTGAATAAGTGAATACAGTACGCATACAGACCGCATCGGCAATCCGATGCGGTCTTTCAGTTTGTCAATAAGCCGTATCGTGTTTCCTGTGCAGTTTGTTTTATGCCGGAATAAAAAAATTATTCCGAAATGGTAATTAATACGGAGAATAAGGTGTGCTATAATCAGCTTGTAAGCAAAAAAACGTATCATCAAAAGGAGGTTCATATGGAACTTACATTATCACTTGACAAAAGAATGGTTTGCGGTAAGTGCGGCAGAGAGCTGAACAAGGACGCTGTTATCTATTACAGCGATAAGAGCTGTGACGTTTATTGTTGTCAATGCGGCGAAGGAAAATACACACATATTGCGGGCAGAAGGGTGATAAAGTACGTCCGTACACCTGACGGATTCCATCCGGCATTAACGCCCGAAGCGCTTGACACTCTCGAAAATGATATATATTACGCAAAGTCATTTGGCAAAAACGAAGGAAACCTTATTTACCGGTCAAGCGGATTGTGCGAAATAGATTGTAACAAATCCTTCGATGAAACAATAATCGAATGCACAGATTACAAGACGCTTATATTATTTCCGTTGAAGGATTGTTTTCCTCTTTATGTTGGAGGAAAATTTAACCCCGGATGTCATTTAGTGGCGTGGATGTATAAGCTGTCGGAAGACGGAAAGCAATCGTTACTGGTTGATGAGAGAGACTGTGTGGTAGGCGTAATTTCAACAAAATGCGTGCCGGCAGACCGTGACGGTTTAGCGGCTGATATGTCGCTTTACAGACTTGTTGACGATCCTTACGAAACAGAGGACCCGCCGCCGCAGTGCAAAGCGAAAGAACAGACCTGCACTGCGCCTGCTGATGCGGAAAGCATATTGCTGAGAGAAACATTAAACGATGATTTTGCAAGGGAAATGCTTAACTATGTTCTCGGCAGGATAAAAGGTCAGGACAATGAGATACGCAGGGCGGTATACATTGTATATGAGTATCTTAAGTCAATTGCAAGCGGCAAGCCTATGCACTCTGTCAGCTGGATCATCACAGCACCGAGCGGTTCGGGAAAAACGGAATTCTACCGGTCGATAAGGGACTTTTTCAAAGAGAAGAAAATACCTGTTCCTGTGATACAGTATGATATGAGCAGGATAACGGAAACCGGCTTTAAGGGTGCGGAATCGTCAGAGATCCTTAAGCTCGCCTATAATGTAAACGGAACGAGCGGCTATGCGATCTTTTTCCTCGACGAAGCGGACAAACGTTTTATCCCGTCATATTCCGGTAACGGTCAGGATATGAACAGGGCGGTGCAGGCGGAACTGCTCACTATGGTCGAAGGCACGATCCGCAGTATTGACGAAAATGAGCCGTCAATGACCTTTGATACCAATAAGACAATGTTTGTGTTCATGGGTGCTTTTCAGGACCTTCGTGAAAGAAAGGCTGTAAGGACGACAGTACGCAGTACGCCGATCGGTTTTTCGGGCGGCTCTGAAAACGCTCCTCCTGAGTCGGGGCAGTATGTTGATTATTTTTATTCCGATCTGTTCATCGAAGATATGATAGAGTACGGGATGCTGGAAGAGCTTGCGGGAAGAATCACCAGAGTTGTGAACTTCCATCTGATAGGAGAAAGCGAAATGCGTAAGCTGATAAAACTGAAGGCAGAAGAAATATCAAAAGAAGCCGGCGTGATAACCGAATTTTCGAGGAATGCATATGACGAGCTTTTCGAACAAGCGTATACTAATCTCGGCGTACGCAGACCGATGAATATCATACGGGGTTGTATACAGGACGCACTTGCTAAAATTGTGTTTGATAAAAGCTCCGCTGAGAACGACGAATATATTATCCGTATCGATTCTGTTTATGAACAGCCGAAGATAAAGCGTTCGTCCGGGCGGAAGATACCGTCGGTAAAACCCTGTGCAAAGAAAAGCGCAGGCGGATGGGCTAAAAATACGAACGGGGTGAAAGTACATAAGCCATAAAGTTATCTGCTTGCAAAGAAGATAAAAACACAAGAAAACAGAAATATCGGAGGTATTTTATGAACAGAAATGATTTTTATGAAGAATACGACTTTGACAGTCACGAGAACAAGGTAAGAATAGCGGCGGTAATCGGCACACTTGTTGTTGCTGTTGTGTTCGGTGTGGGGGCGTTTATATTCCTCACAACAGGTGTGAAAGATTGGGACAGCGGCATTCTGAATCTGCTCGGCAACCTTGCGTTTTTCTTATTGCTCGGCTTGACTTTTGCCTGCTACATACCCGGTTTTATGCACGTTTCGTCACTGATCAGAAAAACCCGCATTATAGGCTTGATATGGATATTTATAGCAGGTGTCTGCGGATTTATTTTCCTTATCATAGATATTGTGAAGTTATGTCTCAGAAAGCCGCTGTTCTTCCGCTGGGAGCTGTAATAAGACGGATAATAATAAAAACGAGGTGCGCTTGCACCTCGTTTTGCTATATCATATCATCTATCTTATCAGAACGCAATTCTGTCCTCGATGTACTTCTTTACATCTGCGATAGGCATTCTTTCCTGCTTCATAGAGTCACGCTCACGGACTGTTACGCAACCGTCCTCAACGCTGTCGAAGTCGTATGTGATGCAGAAGGGAGTACCGATCTCGTCCTGTCTTCTGTATCTCTTACCGATAGCGCCTGCATCGTCATAATCAACGCAGAAGTACTTTGACAGTTCGTCTGCGATCTCGCCTGCCTTGTCGGCGAGCTTCTTTGACAGGGGCAGAACTGCCGCCTTGACGGGAGCAAGGTAAGGATGGAAGTGCATAACGTTTCTTGTTGTGCCGTCCTCAAGCTGTTCTTCGTCATAAGCCTCAGTTATAACTGCAAGGAACAGACGCTCAACACCGAGTGAAGGCTCGATAACGTAAGGAACGTACTTCTCGTTTGTTTCGGGATCGAAGTATTCCATCTTCTGACCGCTTGTCTTGATGTGCTGTGTAAGGTCGTAGTCGGTTCTGTCCGCAACGCCCCAAAGCTCGCCCCAGCCGAACGGGAACAGATACTCGAAGTCGGTTGTAGCCTTTGAGTAGAAGCAAAGCTCCTCCTGGTCGTGATCACGCAGTCTTAAGTTTTCTTCGTTTATGCCGAGGGACAGGAGCCACTTCTTGCAGTAGTCCTTCCAGAAATAGAACCAGTCAAGGTCTGTACCGGGCTTGCAGAAGAATTCAAGCTCCATCTGCTCAAATTCTCTTACACGGAAGATGAAGTTGCCGGGAGTAATCTCGTTTCTGAAAGACTTACCTACCTGTGCAACACCGAAAGGTACTTTTTTACGGGTAGTACGCTGGATATTCATGAAGTTTACGAAGATACCCTGCGCTGTTTCGGGACGGAGGTAAAGCTCGCTCTTTGAGTCCTCTGTAACGCCCTGGAATGTCTTGAACATAAGGTTGAACTGTCTTATGTCTGTGAAATCAGCCTTGCCGCAGTTGGGGCAGGTAATACCTTTTTCACGGATATAATCCATCATCTGCTCGTTTGACCAGCCTGCGCAGTTTGTGCCGTCAAAGTCCTCGATAAGATTATCCGCTCTGTGACGTGTCTTACAAGCCTTGCAGTCCATAAGGGGATCGGAAAATCCGCCGATATGACCCGATGCTACCCATGTCTGAGGGTTCATGAGGATAGCGCTGTCAAGACCTACGTTGTACTTGCACTCCTGTATGAATTTTTTACGCCATGCGGACTTGATGTTGTTCTTCAGCTCAACGCCGAGAGGTCCGAAATCCCATGTATTTGCAAGTCCTCCGTATATCTCACTGCCGGGATATATAAAGCCTCTGCCCTTACAGAGAGCGACCAGCTTATCCATGGTTTTTTCTGTGTTTTTCATGTGCGAAATTTCCTTTCATGTTTTGCATTTAAAAGCAGTGCACGGCAACGTATCTGCGCTGTCGTGCTTGTCTGCCATATAATTCGTTTTAAATAGTGTTTGTCGCCGACCGTTTCGCTGTACAGAAAGGTCGGAACTTATTGCGCCTTACAGCTTTTCGATCCAGCCCATTTCATCGGGGAGCTTGCCGTACTGCATACCTGTCATTGTATCGTAAAGACGCTGAGAGATAGGTCCTATCTTGTTGTCGTTGATAAGCATAACCTTATCGCCCCACTTTAAGTGACCTACAGGTGAGATAACAGCGGCTGTACCTGTACCGAATACTTCATTCAGCTTGCCTGCATCGTAAGCATCTGCGATCTCCTGGATAGTGATTCTCTTTTCGCTTACCTTAAGGCCCCACTTCTTGCACAGCTCTATAGATGATTTTCTTGTGATACCCGAAAGGATAGAGCCCTGGAGTGCGGGAGTAACAACCTCGCCGTCAATTACGAAGAAGATGTTCATAGCACCTACTTCTTCAATATACTTACGCTCAACACCGTCAAGCCACAGTACCTGCGAGTAGTTCTGCTTGTGAGCCTCGTCCTGACCGATGAGAGATGCGGCGTAGTTACCGCCTGTCTTTGTAAAGCCCATACCGCCTCTTACCGCACGGACATAGTTTGTTTCAACATAGATGTTAACGGGATCAAGGCCGGAGGCGTAATATGCGCCTGAGGGTGACATGATTATCATAAAGTAATACTTGTCGCCGGGACGAACGCCGAGGAACGGATCTGCGGCGAATATGAACGGACGTATGTAAAGCGAAGCACCGTCTGTATGAGGTACCCAGTCCGCATCTATCTTTACAAGCTCGTGGAGAGCCTGTAAGCAGTCGTCAACGTTTAACTGAGGGATAACAAGACGCTCAGCGGAGATGTTCATTCTCTTGAAGTTTTCTTCCGGGCGGAAGAACTGAATGCTGCCGTCGGGAGTTCTGTATGCCTTCATACCCTCGAAGATTTCCTGTCCGTAGTGAAGAACCATAGCGGCAGGTGAAATAGAAATATCCCCGTAGGGAACTATTCTTGCGTCATGCCAGCCCTTGCCCGTGTCATATTCCATAACGAACATATGATCGGTAAAGATGTGACCGAAACCGAGCTTTGTTTCGTCAACGGGCTTTGCCTTAGGTGTTTTAGTTTTCTCAATTTTGATTTCCATTGTAAAAACATTCCTTCCTGAAAGCGATTTTCTCGCCGTAATTTCCGCCATAGCGGCAGCTCGTCTGCCTTATGCAAGCGAAATACCGTTTCCTTTCAGCATCTGTCCGATGAAATCACAGGAAAATTATGTATGCTTGCAGTACCGACTGATTGTACAAAGAAAATTATAGCACTATTCTTGCAAAAGTTCAATATCTTTTTCGCATTATTTGAATTTTTTGAGCGGATTTCTTTCATCAAAAGTCCTGTTTATAATTTTATGCAAATAAATCGGTCCGATGCCTGTTGAATGGCATCGGACCGATCGCAATATTTCAGGTTACTGCTTGTTTGACATTTCGTAGGATTCGATCATCTTCTTGACCATCTGACCGCCGATTGAACCTGCCTGCTTTGAAGTAAGGTCGCCGTTGTAACCGTTATCCTTAAGGGGTACGCCTACTTCGCTTGCAGCCTGCATCTTGATGCTGTTTAATGCTGCCTTGTTCTTTTTATTGGTACTAGCCATTGTTGTTTTCCTCCGTATTTGTTATGCAGGTCCTTTTGACCTTGCAACATTATTATGTTCGGAGAAATTTTAAATATGAGATGAAATTTTTGGTGAAAAAATAACGCTTGTTTTTTGGTGTATGCGGTATTCAGTGATAATCTAACGCTCTATGGCGGGCGGAAGCCGATTGTGAAAATTATTTAATTTTATTATGTTCACAATAATCTGCTCCACACCTGGTGAGTACCGTAGATGACGAAGCGTTTTTGGAAGTGATGCCGTGATGTCATATAGCTATGCGAATGCCGCAATAGACAGTGTTTTGACTAAGCGTGCAGTGGTGGCATAGGCAACCGTCCCCATCTAGCGATTACTAGTGAGTTTTGACGGAGCATGACAGTGCGGTCGTATATATAAGTAGCGACAGCGTAAGAATGCAGAGGCATACAAAGGTAAAACAAAAAACAGTGCGTCCCCACCCAGTGAATAGTAATAGAGCGGTGGGAGTTGCACACAGAGAGGACGTGAGAAAATGTAGAAAAACAGATGTATGGGAGCATAAACAAAAACAAAACAAAAATTAATCTAAAGGAGAAGTTTTAAATGACAATCAACGAAAAGACAATCAGACTTATATGTGAGCTGGAACAGCACATAGGCAGCAACTGCTACAACCCCAATTCGTATGACGGGTACAACGATGAGTACGGCAGAGAGATGAGATATCCAGTGTGCCTGAAAATCAAAGAGGACGGAGAGGAATACAAAATCAAAGAAAACATAGCAAGTAGAATACACGATTTCACACCGGAGGTCTTTCACACGATGAAATACAAGTTTGGCTCCAATCACCTTTACATAGGCTTGGGCATTGCAGAACTTATGACAGCTCTCGAAGAACGCTACGGACTGGATTTTGAACAGCTCGAAAACAAGAAGATGAACAAGTAATGCAGAAAGGAAGATAAATATGGCATACACAAAATATTCAGAGGATATTGAAAGAATAAGAGAGGACAATCTGTTCATGAAGTACGGCTCTATGCTGGCTAAGGAGAAAGACGAGATAAGCAAAGAGAGGAAGATATACCTTGATGAGCTGAGAAAACTGAGATTGTATGAATACAGCAGATGCGTATAACACACAGTATCACGCTGAGCGTGCTACCAAAATATAACCCGGCGATGTCGTTGCAGATTACAGGGCAATAACAGCTTTCGTATTGAAATATCGATTCATCTGTGTTAAAATAAATTAACATATTTTTACGGAGGAATCGCTATGCCTACAGAACTCGACACCATGAAGCACGCCAAGGAATACATAGACAAGCTCGCAAACGGAATAGATCCTTTTACCGACAAGCCTGTGCCGGACGGCGATATTATCAATAACGTCAAGCTGTCACGATGCTTTTTCTACATTTCGGGGATACTTGAAAAGGTTATCAAAAACGGCGGAGAGGTAGCAAAGCCGCAAGTCACCGAATCCGTAAGGCCGCATAAGCGTGGCAGTGTGGTAATAACCGACGAGGCACGGGCAAAATTCAGATGTTTTATAAATGAAGTGTCGCTGTCAACCTTTACCGATATGATAAACAAGCATATTGACAGCGATGTTTCCGTAAAGCTGAAAGGCTCTGCAATTGCCGACTGGCTGACCGTGATAGGTATGCTGACGGAAGAAACACTGCCTAACGGCAAGCTTAAAAGAGTGCCGACCGAAAACGGCATTTCAGAGGGCATAAGGCTAAATGAATACTTCACTCCGGGCGGTTTTCCGAGATACGCAATAATGCTCAGCCCTGCGGCACAGCAGTTTGTGCTTGACAACATAGACGCAATAGCGGAAATGAACGGCTTGCCGAGAGAAAAACGTAACAGACTGCCGTTTGAGGTCACAGACGAAATGCGTCAGAAGCTTACATCGACGGAGAAATTCGTTACGGCAACGGATATAACGCAGAATATCAATTCTTATGTTGATGAAGAAAAGTCGGGTACGCTTAAAACAGGCTCTGTATCAAAATGGCTTGAAGAACAAGGCATACTTGAAAACACCGAGCTTCCGAGCGGCAGAAAAACCAGACTGCCTACCGAGCAGGGTGTAAAGCTCGGAATAGAAACAAGGCAACGCACATCACAGCGTGGCGAAGAATATACGGCGGTTGTCTATTCAAAGCAGGCACAGGATTATATATACAGCCATATTGATGAAATTGCCGTATTTAATAACAAATAAAAAAATCAGGGGCGATTCGAAAATCGCCCCTTCAGTCTGTCGAAAAACCTCTATCGCTATCAAAAATGGGGTTTGGGGCGTAGCCCCAATGCGGGTTGTCAGTCGTCGGTGTCGCTGCGTCGTGCAGCGACTGTGTGCGACTGACTTCAAGCGTCCTTGCTTGGTGAGGGCGGCAGCCCCACACTCAGCCCCGGCACGGATGCCGGGCGTGTATGCCCAAAGGCTTTGCAGGACGCAAAGCCAACCAAGCATACACAGCCTTTCACCACGGGGAAGGGGTTTGGGGATAGGGGTTGAGAACAAGCAGTTTTTGAAAAAAACAGACTTTTTCTACAAGCTGAAGGGGCGATCCGAAAATCGCCCCTTGACTTTACTTGTGTTTATACAAAATGTAAATATGTATCGGCTCAGCCTCTGATATTATAGTCTTCTGCAAGAAGCACAGACGCTCTTGCGAGCTTGTGCAGATAAACAAACGGTCCGATAATGATAAGGCTTCCCAGAACGTTCCAGAGCCAGTAACTCGAAGCGCCGAAAGAATATGCTATGCCACGTCTTGCAAGTTCGTTGCCCATTCTTGAAGAAAGGTTATGGAACCATACGATAAAACCGATACCTAATGTAAGCGGCCCGATGATAAATGCCATAAGACAGTAGTGCATTGTCTTTCTTCCGTCAAATCTGCTTGCGATAAGATTTATATCTTCTGAAATTCCGGAAAAGAAAACTAACGGATAAATTCCGAAAGTTATAATCGTTAACAGAATCAGCTTAATCAGACCTCTGTGTGTATTGAGCTGTCTTACCGGTCCGTAGCTTTGCTGATACTGCGGTGCGGGCTGCTGATACTGCGGTGCGGGCTGCTGATACTGCGGTGCGGGCTGCTGATACTGCGGTGCGGGCTGCTGATACTGCGGTGCAGGCTGCTGATCGCCTTGCTGAAAGTTCTGTTCAACAGGCTGCTGATAATTGTTCTGTTCGTTCATGTTTATACCTCCCTGAAACTTTTCTTAATAATAGCACAATATTAGGCAGAAGTCAATAATTTAATTTAATAAAATTAATCTTTAAGGAAATCTGTGAAACGCCATAGGCAAAAATATCATTCTTATCCGAAACAGTTGACATAGTGAAAAACCGGTGCTATAATGCTATAATATGAGCATTACGCAACAAGCATTACAGAAAATCCATATCACGAGGTGATATTATGCCGCCCAGGGCAAAATATACAAGAGAAGAGATAACCGAAATAGCGCTCGGAATAGTTGCCGAGAGCGGTGTTGAATCGCTGAACGCAAGAAGCCTTGCAGAAGCTATGGGAACATCGACACGCCCTATCTTTACAGCATTCAGAAATATGGAGGAGCTTGAAAGTACCGTCCGTGAGTCCGCTATGAAGGTATTCGGACAGTTTGCGGAAGAAGAAACGCCTGATATGCCCGCATTCAAGCAGGTCGGCATACAGATGATCACTTTTGCAAAGGAAAAGCCGAAGCTGTTCAGACTTCTTTTTATGAAGGAACAGGATCATACCTTCAATTTCGAGGAAATGTTCTCGTCTATGCTCGGCGTTACGGCTGACAAGTGCATTGAGTATATAATGAACGATTACTCGCTTTCAAAAGAGGACGCTATGACTTTGTTCAGGCACGTCTGGATATTCACCTACGGTATAGGAGTGTTGCTTTCATCCAACATCTGTCTGTTCAGCGAAAACGAGATTTCTGATATGCTGAGCGTTCAGTTCAGAAGTATGCTTATTATGATAAAATCCGCCCATGCGGCAAAGTAAAACCCGATATACATCCCGATCTGTTTTATGGCAGGTCGGGAATTTTTTTGTCCCTTTTTCCAAACAGTTTTCAATCCATACATAAATAATGTTGCAAACGGTGTTTTAATATACTTGAAAAACGAACATTGCAATGTGTTTTCAAGCGGTTTTCAAAGCTCTTTCCCAAGCCTTTTTGCGTGGAAAAGGGCAGAAGAAAAGATGCGTTCAACAGTATATAATAAAATTATAAAATTACAGATTTCGGGAGATGTCATGGATAAGAATAACAAATCGGAATCGCTTAACGGTGTGTATGGGACGATATGTGAAATTATCGGCTTTGAAAATACCGTTAAGCTGTACGCTCAGATGAAGGGCAGTCAGATAAATTTTCCCACACGGCTTTATTCTAAGGAATATGTAGCGCTGGAGGCGGAAAAAAACTATGACGGCACATTTGATTCGCTTAATAAGATAGCCGCCGAGTACAACTATTCGGAGAGGACTATAAGAAAACTTCTGAAAAAGAAAAACGAGGAGGAATAAGTATGGAACAGGGAAGTTCGAAGAAGAACAACATAATCGTACTGTGTGTTGTTATTGCGGTAATAGCTGTCGCACTGGTTGCCTATTTTGTAATAAGCGGTCAGAGGGATAACGGTCAGCCTGCGGTCAGCGCAACAATGGAGCTGAACACCGTCAATATTTACGGTGCATGGTACAAGAAAGCAGGCGACAGCACATACGAGCTTAGATTCAAGGACAACAAGGAGCTGTCATATAAGCAGACGGCACGGTCACGGCACAATCCGACGAGGGTACATACGATATAGCGGACGGAAAGCTGATACTTACAATAGTTGCAGGCGGTCAGACCTACAGCGATACCTGCATAGCAAACGTAAACGAAAAGCAGATGTCGCTCGTGACTGAGGCAAACGGCAGTGGGCTTTTCGGCGGTATCTACGACAAGGACGGAGCGGATTATTCCGTACCCGATGTTTCACAAAACGAGCCGTCCGAAGCCCCCGATACCACAACGGCACCGCCTCAGACAACAGCCGCACCGGAAACGACAACTACAACGGCTTCTGTGACCGAAGCTCCGGAGAGCAAGCCGGCGGCGAACAGAACAATAGAGTTGCCGGATAACATATCAAGGTTTTTCATTCATCTATACAAAGATGAAGAATTTGCAGGTGTGTATACTCAGGACGAAAAGGCAGGATATTTGGGCTATGCACGTTACTTTACCGATGACGGAATGAGCGTATTGTATGAGTACAGCGGTGGATATGGTGCAGGTAAGGCTCTGAGAGTGAATTGCAGCGCATCTCAGTTTTTTCCGCAGTTTGACAGTAACACGAAACTCAGCACGCTTATTGACTATTTGAATAAGAATTATGGTGATAAGCTGAAAGATATTTCCGGTGATGGCACTGCGTTTTATCAGTATCAGGACTTTGATTATGTGATAACTTTCAGTGCTTCAACTGCCGGCGGTGCTGATCCGACATTGGATGATATACAGGTAAACGTACACACTATTCAGAATTTCTACAGACAGGACGTTTAATAAACAACGAGGTGTAATTATGAAAATGAACAAGGAATTTATACTTAAAAATCTTATGGGGATAATATGTGCCGTGATAATAGTTGCACTGTTTCTCCCCTTTATGTCGGTAAAGGCGGAGGTTTCTGTCGGAGGATTCGGCGGCGGAAGCGCCGATCAGTCGATGAACGGCTTTTCGCTTGTGACGGACGGCGGAATCTTCGGCTTTGCGTTTATACTTTGCCTTGTGGCAGTAGCGGCAAGCTGTTATATCCCTCAGCTGAAGCCTTTCAGAAAGATCATATCCGCTGTAGGCTCGGTGGCAGGCATCGTCTGCCTGTTCATAGCACCGGGTTCGGCGGCATCGGCAGTAAATGCGGCGGCAGGCGGAGCGACCGCAGGCACGGGAGTGTCTGCAAAGGTAGAGCTTAACTATCTGATAGGCTTCTGGATAATACTTATTCTTATGCTCGCCCTTATAGCAATGTCGGTAATACAGTTCTTAGGGCTTAAGGGCAACAAGGTATTTGACGCAGTAAACTCAGCCGAAGATGAAAACGGCACTGCGGGCGTATCTCTGCCGTCAATAAACGCTGACGGAATAAAGTCGGCGATAGGTTCAGTGAATGCCGACAGCATAAAGAATATGGCACAAAGCGCCGCAGGAAGCATCGCAGGTGCGGCAGGAAATCTCAAGGATAAAGCGTCACAGGCGGCGGCAAATATGCAGAATCATTCAAGCACAGCGTCCGCAAAGAAGGAAGATCCGAAAGTGATAATGGAGCAGATAAAACAGCTTCACGAAATGAAAGAAAACGGTATACTGACGGAAGAAGAATTTGCAGAAAAGAAGAAGGAGTTCCTCGAACGGCTGTAAGCAATTGAATTCCTGCCATAAATAGTGTATAATTATATATACTATGATATACACAAACGGAGGAACGGCAATGGGAAAAACGTCAAACTGCCTTAAAATGCTGCAGATTCTAAGCTCGGGCAGAGTGTATAAAGGTCAGGAGCTTGCGGAAATCCTTGAAACAAACGTCCGCAATATAGCCGAGTACCGCACAGAACTTGAAATGGCAGGCTATTATATAGAGGGTATCCCCGGCAAATACGGCGGATACCGTCTGATAACGCAGAGCGTGATTCCTACGGTAAGGCTCAATGAAGCCGAACAGCGTGCGTTATCCTCCGGAGCGGAATATCTTAAGAGCCGCAACGATTTCCCTTACTCAAGTGATTATGAAAAAGCGATGGGAAAGGTCTTTGCGGCGGTAAAGCACGAACAGCCGCAGGAAATATCTGTCGCCAACCGTTTTCCGCTTGCCGTTGACGAGCAGGAGCTCAGCAGACGGTATGATACGGTGGCGCAGTGCATCGCTCACAGAAAAGAACTTGAGATGGATTATCTGTCGCTGTCAAACAAGGTGTCGCATCGCCGCTTCGATCCGTATAAGCTGTTTATGTATAACAATGCGTGGTTTGTGCTTGGGTATGATAAAAAGCCATACGAAATCCGCTATTTCAAGCTGAGCCGTATTCAGTCAATGGCTGTCACGGAAAACCGCTTCACAGTTCTTGCGACATACAAGGAAAGCGACTATCTTGACGATTTCGGTATGAAAAAGAACGGCGAATGGCATGAGATAGTTATACTGCTGCACGGCAGATATGCGATGCTCGCCCGTGAACGTATCTACGGCAGAAATCAGACGGTTACGCCGATAGACGAAGATACAACAGAGCTTCGTTGCACAATGCAGAACGAGGAGAATATCATGTGCTTTGTGATGGGGTTCGGAAGTCACTGTGAGGTCGTTTCACCGCAGTGGTTGAAAGACAGGGTGAAAGGCGAGGCGGAGAAAATATTATCGCAAAGTACGCAGTAATCCATATTATGTAAAATCACCCGATGCATTTCAGCATCGGGTGATTCAGACTGTCGATAAACCCACGCACCGCAAAAATGCAGATAAATAATCTGACGCAAAATTAAAATAGGATAAGTAATAGAATTTCGCACAGCCGTAAAAAACGGCTCTGCAAAGGCATTTTTTGCTTACTGCGTCAATCGCCCCTCAACGTACCTTTGTACGCTTATCGGGGCGATTTCCTTGTCTGCGTGTGTTTCTCGACGTCTGCATCGTGCCGAAAAATACTTTTTCGACACGATGAGCACCCTTTGAAAACAAAAGGTGCTGTCGCTTTATTTGTTATGCTTTTTCAATCGGTATCCATATCTCCGAGTAGGTATCCTCAGGCTTGTCTGCGGGCGGAGTATACATTTCAAGGTTGTAACATCCGCTCAGCTTATAGCCCTTAAGATTAGGAAGCCATTCGCTCCATATCTTTGTGTTAAGGCTTTGCAAAGCGTTTGGTAATGCGCCTTTGCAGGGAAATACAGCCCACGTTCCGGCAGGAAAGGTATACGTTTCGCAACCGTCGGGAATGTCCTTCCACGGAAGATAAGCGTCCGCTATCATATAAGTGAATGTTTTCTCGTCGCAGTATATACACGCTCCGAAATCTCCTCGGATTTTTTCACCGCCGCCGTTTTTAAAATGCTCCTCCCAGAGCGTCGGGATAACATTATAGGATATTGAAGTGTCGTTTTCAATAGGTGTTGTCACGCCTACAACGGTAAATGCAGGCTTTTCGGTAATTCTGTAATCGATCATAGTTCCGCCCTCCAGTGTAAGTTTAAGCTTTATAGGCGCAAAGGAGCGCAGTACAGCGCCGTGTTCCTTTGCGGCGGAAGGGGTAATTCCGTGAAACTTAGTGAACGCACGGGCAAAGCTGTCGGGCGAGTCGTATCCGTATTTTAACGCAACGTCAATAACCTTTGCGTTTCCTTGCGACAGCTCCTCGCCGGCAAGAGAAAGCCGCCTGTATCGGATATATTCGCCTATTGTGAAGCCGCACAGCACACAGAATATCTTCTGAAAGTAAAACGTTGAAACAAACGCTTTTTCAGCCGCCTTTTCAATGTTAATTTCGCGGTCCAGATTATTTTCAATGTAGCTTACTGCCTCGCCTATTCCTGCGGTCCAGTCGTTCATGCTTATCGCCCCTTTCCATGATTGAATTATATCACGGTATTCCTGATATTACCCGACATTTATTGCAATTATCGGCAGGATGTTAAAAAACAGCCCCGCTATGAAGCAGGGCTGTCAGACTGTAGAAAAAGTCTGTCTTTTTCAAAAAGTGCTTGTTCTCAACCCCTATCCCCTTTAGGACACTCTGATGGCTTTGCATCGTGCAAAGCTTGGTGTGTCCTTATTTCGGCATCCTTGCCGAAAACCCCTTTCCCTCGGTGAAGGGCTGTGTATGCTTTGTTGGCTCTGCATCTGTGCAACCGTGGTCGTTTGTTGTCGGTGCGTCCTGCACCGACTTTGTTCGACCACTTGTATGCGTCCTTGCATAGAGCCTTTGGGCATACACGCCCGGCATCCGTGCCGGGCTGAGTGTGGGGCTGCCGCCCTCACCCCGCTTGGGGCTACGCCCCAAACCCCATTTTTAAAAATTATGTAGGTTTTTCGACAAACTGACAGCCCCGCTATGAAGCAGGGCTGTTTTTTTAAATCGGTTCTTTTACCTCGTCAGTTTTACTCTGCAAAGTATTTTTCAGATATTTCTCTGCATCCTGCACGGGCATAGGCTTTGCATAAAGATAACCCTGCGCCGTGTCACATCCGCAGTTTTCGAGGAACTGCGCCTGATCTGTGGTTTCAACACCCTCCGCAATAAGCCCCAGACCTACGTCCTTGGACATTGAGATGGTGTGCATTATTATCTTCTTTCCACGATCGTTTGACATATGCGTCGAGAAGAAATCACGGTCGAGCTTCAGCACATCGAACCTTGTATCCTGAAGCGTGTTCAGCGAGGAGTAGCCTGAGCCGAAGTCGTCCATCAGCAGAATAAAGCCGTGTTCCTTTATCTTTTCGGTCATACGCAGTGTAGCGTCATTTTCTATGCTTTCGGTTATTTCAAGCTCAAGCAGATGCTTCTGCAGACGATATTTCTCAATAAGTCCGTCAAGGACATCGAGGAATGATTCATCGTCAAGGTTTGCACGGGAAACATTGACCGAGATCGGAAGCGGCGTGAAATGCCTGTCTATCCAGTCACGCAGTACCATGCAGGCACATTCCCATACATAAGCGTCCAGCTTTGTGATAAATCCGTTTTCTTCAAACAGCGGTATAAATCCGTCCGGGTATATCATTCCCCTTTCGGGACTTTGCCACCTTACAAGCGCTTCATAGCCGATAGCTTCGCCGCTTGATATGCTGAACTTCGGCTGAAGATAGATGATAAATTCATTGTTGTCTAAAGCCTTTTTCATATGCGATTCGACAAACTTGCGTTCCTTTATCGCCTTCTGCATATTCTTGTTATAGAATGCAACGCTTTCAAGAGCGTTTTTCTTGATAGATTGTCTTGCCATAGCGGCACAGTCGCACATCGTTCTGACAGATACGCTCCTGTCCTCTATAAGATAAATGCCGAACACGAATTCATAGCTGTATTGACGGAAATTCTTCAGGCAACGCTGAAGCTCGGATACAACGGAGAGCAACCCGTCCTTGTCTTCGTAAGGAGTCAGAAGTGCAAAGACGTCACCGCTCATTCTTGCCCCCATCTGCTGTTTTCCGCAGAAGTTGCTGAGCTGGCGTGATATGAACTGGAGCATTTCCGTTCCTGCGTCTTCGCCGTAGTTTTCGTTTATCAGCTTGAAACGCTTTATGTCGAACTGTACAAGAGCAAATTTTGTGTCCGGATATGCCGTGAGCCTTTGCGAGATCATATCGTGGAACATTATCGGATTATCGGTAGTGGTGTAATAATCCAGAATTTCTATGCTCATTATTTCGTTGATTTCGAGTTTCTTGACAGTACCGGCTATCTCCTCCATTTTACCGTCCTTGCCCGAAAGCTGTACATAAATACCGTACCATACAGGCTTCTCACCTTCGCACAGACGTATGTTTACGGTCAATGAGTAATCGGTGATCTTATCGTCAAAGGAGTTCTTTATTTTACGGCAGAAGCCTTCATAGATGAGCTTGTCGTCGGGGTGTACCGCTCCGCTCAGCCATATCGCACGAAGAGGACCGACAGATGAGGATTTAAGGCACTCCGGCATATGATCGTTCTCTATGATGTACCACTTGAAGTTGAGATAGTCCATATAGAAGTAGGTGCATCTGTCAAACTGCGAGAATATCTCGTGTATTCTGCTGCGATAACCTTCAAGCACCTCATCGGGCTTTTTCTGAGCCTCGGGTACAGGCTGAAGGACAGGACCACGTTCGCCCTTCTTCATTCTTTTCTGCTCGTACATAAGTCGGTCGGTACTGCGCATAAGCTCGTTTACATCTTCAACGCTGCTCACAGTGCCGTATGATCCGCCTACGCTTATAGACACCTCATAAGGTTTTCCTGCACTGCGGTTGAACTTGTCGATCTCCGTCTGTATCTCACCGACAAGCCTTGACAGCTCACGCTGTTTATCGGTGTTATACGGCACTGTCAGTATAAATTCATCTCCGCCGAATCTGGCACATATACCGTCTTTTCCGCAACCCGTTTTTATAGCGTCGGCCACCGCTTTTATAGCTATGTCACCCTCGGAGTGACCGTATGTATCGTTTATCTCTTTGAGCCTGTCCATATCGCAGGATACAAGGATAACGTTGCACTTTTCGTTTCCTCGCATAAACTCGCCTATACGCTCAAAATATCCCCGTCGGTTATAGATGTTTGTAAGCGGATCTATAGAGTGCGTGAGCGAAAGCTCGTTGTTTGCGTTTCTGAGAAGATATTCTATGCGGAAATTTTCAAGCGTCTGGTTTATAGATTCCACCAGTCGCTGAACATAGTGGAAGCTGCCCGGATTTACAAGAAGATCGTCCGCAACGGTGGCATAATAGCCTATGACCTGCTCCTGAAAATGCAGAGGGCAGAACATAATGGTATTATATCTTTTGATAAGATCGTTGAGATCGGGAAGGACCTTCTTTGCCGGATAATCTATATTATAGCTGTAATCGTTCCACATTCTTATGACGTGTGCGGTCATATTTTCGGTAAAAACGCTGTGATACGCTTTAGGTATGACGGTCGACTCCTTGGTCAGAAAATCATCGTTCAGGCACAGTGCCGCACGGTAGTTGAAATATCTGCCCATAGCCTTTGTAAGCTCGTCGAGCTTGTCGCAGTTTACCGTATGGGTATAAAGCGAAGCCATCTTGCTCTCTGCGTCATACAGTGCAAAACTATATTTATTCATATGCTCCAGCTTTTCATTGGTATAAGCTACGTCAAAATTGCAGCAGCCGCAGCTCTGACCGAGTATCATAGAGAAATGGATATGCTTATCGGACGGTTTTTCACTTCCCTTGATATATCCGTATGCGGTGTCGGCAATGGTTGTCGCAAGCTCATTTGCGTCCATCTGTGCGGTTGTCAGTCTGGTGGTGGAATAAATACGTTCCTGATATATAGCGTCAAATCCCGTGACTATTATATCCTTGGGAACTTTCATGCCGTGTTCTTCAAGAGCCTTCATTGCGGCGATAGCCATAGAGTCATTTGCACATATTATAGCCTGAGGCATTTTTCTTCCGCACGCAATAAGGTCCGAGATGATCTTTTTAGTCGGCGCATCCCAGAAATCTCCGTAGCCGAGCATCGTTTTCTCGTTAAATTCAATATTGTGACGTGCAAGAACACGCTTGAAAGCCTCAATTCTTTCTTCGGAGAAGGAGTTGCCTTTTGTGCCTGCCATAAAAAACAGGTCGGTGCATTTATGCTCGGTTATGACGTGTTCCGCTACCTGCTCAAGCGACCTGCCGTAGTCGTATGTTATATTCGTACAGCCGTTGTGACTGCCGTCAAGCATTATTACGGGTATTTTTGCGGCGTGTGCATATCTTATGATCGTGTCGGTTATCCATTCGCTTTTTATATTTTCGGGCATAATGACAAGAACATCTACAATATTGAGGTTAATAAGATGATAGACGCTTGCCTCTCCCTTTGAATACGGTGTATCGTAATACATATCTGTAAATGCGTTGAATATCATAACCTTGAAGCCCTTCTTTATCAAAGCGTCCGAGGCTACTTTTGCAATATGCGCAACGTGGTCATTCTGCATTCCCGCAAGACATATTCCTGCTACTGCGTATTTATGAAATTTGCCGATGTACAAGCGATCCACCTCCCGTCTTTATTTTTTCAGATAATTATATAGGATAATTGTACCACGAAATAGTATAAAAGTCAAGATTATAGTGGAATTTGCACAAATTTTTGCTAATTAGTCCGCCGTGTTTGTACAGGCTGTAATATTGCTTGAGGAGGGATATACCTGCTGTATTTTCCGTCAGCGATAAAACGCTGTGAATTACGGGTTTTTTCATCTTTTACTTGCAAATACCCCTTTACTTATGGTACAATAACAATATACTGCCGTAATAGCGAGTTATCGCTTTACTATGATAAATTATCAGAAGATTAAGGAAGAATTAAATATGACCGGCGAACAGATAATGAAGGTTACGGGGATACTCCTGGAAAACCTTATCCCCACACTAAAGATTTTCGGCTTTACGCTGCTTTTTTCAATACCGCTCGGACTTATCGTTGCGGCGCTGAAGATGTGCAGGTTCAAGCCTATATCGTGGCTTACAAATCTATACATACTCATAATGCGTGGAACACCGCTAATGCTCCAGATCATAGTTGTTTACTATGCACTGCCGTTTTTAAAGACGGCTGCCAAAGGCTCGGGCGGATTCGTGGAAAGCCTGCTGAGCGGTGTTGATCCTGCCGCAGAGAGCTTTATGTTCACTATGGTAATTATCGCATTCGTGCTGAACTATGCGGCATATTTTGCCGAGATATTCAGAGGCGGCATAGAATCTATACCGAGAGGTCAGTATGAAGCGGCGGCGGCTCTGGGAATGACAAAGGCACAGACGTTCTTCAGGATAATTCTCCCGCAGGTAATAAAGCGCATCGTTCCTGCCTCGTCAAACGAAGTAATTACGCTTGTAAAGGATACATCGCTTGCAAATGTCGTTGCTTACTCGGAAATAATGCTTGCGGCAAAACAGCAGATGATGAACTACAGCTCGCTTGTTCCGCTGTTTATTGCAGGTGTTTTCTATTTCGTAATGGCTACTGTGCTGACAGCGCTGTTCGGCTTTATCGAAAAGAAACTGAACTACTACAGATAAGGAGCAGGCGGAATGTCAATACTCAGTGTAAAGAATCTATCAAAGAGCTTCGGAAAGCTCGAAGTTTTAAACGATATTTCGTTCAATGTGGAGCAGGGCGAGGTAATATCTATAATAGGCCCGTCGGGAAGCGGAAAATCAACGCTCCTGCGCTGTATAAATCAGTTTGAGAAGATAGACAGCGGCGAGTGCGAGATATGCGGCATCACTATGACAAGAAATGATGAAAACGGCAAGGCGGTATACGCCGACAACAAAACGCTCCACGATATAAGGCTTAAAATCGGTCTTGTGTTCCAGAACTTCAACCTGTTTCCGCATATGTCGGTGCTGAAGAATATCACAGAGGCACCCGTCCATGTGTTAAAGCAGGACAAGGCACAGGCGGAACAGACGGCTATGGAGCTGCTCGGCAAAATGGGACTTGCAGACAAGGCAAACGAATATCCGTGCAATCTGTCGGGCGGTCAGCAGCAGCGTGTGTCTATCGCAAGGGCGCTTGCACTCAGCCCCGAGCTTCTTTTCTTCGATGAGCCGACATCTGCGCTCGACCCTGAGCTTACCGGCGAGATATTAAAGGTAATAAAGAGCCTTGCGGAAGAGAAGATGACTATGGTTATCGTAACTCACGAAATGCAGTTTGCAAGCGAGATTTCCGACCGTGTAATATTTATGGACGGCGGATATGTTATTGAGAACGGCACTCCCGACGAGGTATTCAACAACAGCCAAAACGAGCGTACACGTCAGTTCCTTGAAAGGTATCATTCCTGATATTGCTTGACGATACCCGGCAATTATGATAAAATATCTGTTATACGTTTACGCACACAGTAATTATATGGAAGGAAACTAATATGAAGGTACTCCTGTTTTCAGAAGGTATGAACCTTATCAAAATATCCGGCCTTGGCAGAGCGATTATGCACCAGCAGAGAGCAATGGAACTTAACGGCATAGAATATACGCTCGACCCTAAGGACAGCTACGATGTTGTTCACATAAACACGCTCGGACTGAAATCTAAGCATCTTGCGAAAAAAGCAAAAAAGGCGGGCAAGAGAGTGGTGTACCACGCTCACTCAACGCAGGAGGATTTCCGTAATTCGTTCATCGGCTCGAATCTTATTTCGGGGCTTTTCAAGAAGTGGATATGCAGCTGCTACCGCAGGGGCGATGTTATAGTGACACCGACCGAGTATTCAAAGTCGCTGATAAGAGGCTACGGGCTGACCGCTCCGATCTATGCCGTATCAAACGGTATTGATCTTGCGAGATATGAGCCTAAGGAAAACGACAGGGAAGCATTCCGTAAAAAGTTCGGTTTAAAGGACGATGACAAGGTCGTGATTTCCGTAGGACTTTATTTTGAGCGTAAGGGTCTTCTCGATTTTGTTCAGATGGCAAAGGATATGCCCGACTATAAGTTTATCTGGTTCGGCAAAACTCCGCTTTACAGCGTACCGCACAAGATAAGAAAGGCAGTAAAGACAAAGCTGCCGAATCTTACATTTGCAGGCTATGTACAGCCCGATGAGCTGAAACAGGCTTATGTCGGCTGTGATGTGTATATATTCCCTACCTTAGAGGAAACAGAGGGCATAGTGCTTCTTGAGGCACTTGCGGCAAAGGCAAACGTTATTGTCCGTGACATACCGGTATTTGACTGGTTAAACGGCGGTACGGACTGCTACAAGGCAAAGGATAAGGACGAATTCGAGCGTATGATAAAGGAGATTTATGATGGCAAGCTCCCGTCACTGCGTGAGAACGGACGCAAGGCTGTTGAAAATATGGATATAAAGAAGATCGGCGAAAAGCTGGTGAAGATTTATAACGGTACTGCCGAGGGCGGAGATTGATAAAAAGCTCCAAGATACTCTATTGACATAAAAACGGACACTCCCAAAAGAGCGTCCGTTTTTTATGCTATTTTTTAATATCAACAAACACAAGCTCCGGTCGGTTGAATATCCTCGGTACCGCTATCAATGTCGACGGCTTCCAAAGCCCTCTGCTGACAATATGGGCGGTGTCGCCGTGCATATAAACGCCTGCCGTGTATTTCGGGAATACGCCCTGACCTGGTGCAAAAACGCCGTCAATAAGGCCCGGTATTCTCCACTGACCGCCGTGAGCGTGACCCGACAAAACTATATCAAAGTTGCCCTTTAAATATTCGTCTATCTGTTCGGGGAAGTGAGCGATAAGTATTCTTGTACGCTTGCTGTCTTTTTCCGAAGTCACGGCATCAAGCTGGTTTACAAGCTCGCCGTTTACCTCGTCATAGGTGTGAGCATCGTATATTCCGCAGATCTCGGTTTCGTTTTTGTTGATATTAATGACCGTACCGTTTCCTTCAAGCACGGTAACTCCGAAGTCCGACATCTGCTGTTTTATCCTTGCACTGTCGCCCCTTGCATTTTCGTGGTTTCCGATAGTGTAGAAGCACGGATAACGCTTTACGAGATATTTCACAAGAATGTATGAATTTTCTGGCAGGTCGTCCTGCGTTTTATCCGCAAGATCTCCGCCGAATACGACTATATCGGGTTTTGCACCGTCTATCGCATTTTTAAGCTCCGACTGATTTTTCCCGAAAAGGCTGTTGTGCAGATCCGAAACAAATGCAATGCGTACAGGCGATGATACTTTCTCACTTTTTATCTCGTAGGTCGTTGTCTGCAGCCGCATATCACAGGCGACAAGTCCTAAAGCGGCAAGAGCCGCTCCTGCAACGCCTGCGGCACAGCCTACAGCTATTCTTTTCTTTGTCTTTTTCGTGAGCGTAAAATCACCTCTTAATATCCGCCCGAGCCGTCAAGGCTGGGGTCATTTTCTATCCAGCTTTCAACATTGATGACCTTGTATTCGTTTGCTGAGGTGCGGATAAATACATCCTTGATACCTGCGTTTATTATAAGACGCTTACACATAGAGCAAGGCTCAACCTCTCCGCAGAGCGTGCCGCCTGAGGTCATATCGTGACAGGCAAGGAAAAGCGAAGAACCTATCATATCCGTCCTTGATGCACTGATTATGCAGTTTGCCTCTGCGTGAACCGAGCGGCAAAGCTCGTAACGCTGACCTTTCGGAACGTTCAGCTTTTCACGGGTGCATATTCCGAGGTCGGAACAGTTTTTAAGGCCTCTCGGCGCACCGTTGTATCCTGTGGCGATTATCTCATCGTTGTGTACTATTATTGCACCGAAATTCCTGCGCAGGCAGGTTCCACGCTCACATACCGTTTCGGCTATGTCAAGGTAGTAATTTATCTTATCTCGTCTTTCCATAGTTTAACCTTTCTGAAATAGGGCTGAGCTTATATCAAGTCTAATATAACACATATACCGCCTGTTTGTCAATTAAAAGTCGGGCAATGATATGAAAAACCGCCGTGAAAAAATCACGGCGGTATAGATTGTAGAAAAAGTCTGTTTTTTCAAAAAAAGTGCTTGTTCTCAATCCCTATCCCCAAACCCCTTTCCCCAGGAAAGGGGCTGAATGTGGGGCTGCCGCCCTCACCCCGCTTGGGGCTACGCCCCAAACCCCTATTTTAAGAATTATATAGGTTTTTCGACAGACTGAACCGCCGTGAAAAAATCACGGCGGTAAGCATTAATCTGTTTTCTTTGCATCGGGGAGCATATACTTCTCACTGAAAACAGTGAACTTTTTGCGGAACTCCTCGTTGTTTGTAGCCTTGAGGTCGCTGATATAGCTGTGTGTGTCAAAGCTGTTGTCGTGTATCTGTATCATACAGACGGCAATGTTGGAGCAGTGGTCTGCCACTCTTTCGTAATTCGTGATAAGGTCGGTCAGTACAAAGCCCATTTCAATGGTGCATTTTCCCTTACGCAGACGCTTGACGTGTCTGTTTCTAATCTCTGTACGCAGGTTGTCGATTACTTCTTCAAGAGGTTCGACCGATTTTGCCTGCTCAATATCTCCATGCTCGAATGCCGTAATGGCTGTATCGAGTATTTCGTTTAAAGCACCGTTGAAAATGTGTATTTCCTCAATAGCCTTCTTTGAGAACGAAAGTCCCTTCGTGTGCATTTCCTTTGCACATTCACCGATATTGACAGCGTGGTCCGATATACGTTCAAAGTCGCTTATGCAGTGCAGCAGCATATTTACCGTCTGGCTGTCGCCGGGGGTCAGGTTCTTCGAGCCGAGCTGTAACAGATAGCTTCCCAGCTTATCCTCGTAAACGTCGACCTTTTCTTCGTTTTCATTTACTATTTCGACATCGCGATCGTTATATTTGGACATAAGCCCCATTGAGAGCTTCAATGTATCTCTTGCACAGTCTGCCATTCTGACAGCTATTGACTTGCACTGCTCCAGAGCGACTGAGGGAGTTGCAAGGAAACGGGGATCAAGTATCTGGAACTCGTCTTTCGGAGCGTTGTCGTCCTTCTTGTCACGCACTGAGATATATGCGAGCTTTTCGAGCAGCTTCATGAACGGTAACCAGACTATCGTCGCAAAGATATTGAATACGCTGTGCATTATCGCAATGCCTGCCTGGTTTGCAGACTGTTCAAAGAACTCGAAGGGGAATATAGCATTTATCGCATAGAACAGTACCATAAATACTATAGTGCCGATGAGGTTGAAGTAAAGGTGAACAAGTGCGGCACGCTTTGCATTCTTGTTTGCACCGATTGCAGAAAGCAGTGCGGTAACGCAGGTACCAATATTTTGTCCCATGATTATCGGCAGGGCAGTGCTGTAAGTAACCGCTCCCGTAGCGCACATAGCCTGAAGTATGCCGACAGACGCAGACGAACTCTGAATAACGGCTGTAAGCACAGCACCGGCAATAACGCCAAGCACGGGATTTGAGAACATAGTAAGAATGCTCTTGAACTGTTCGTTGTCAGCCAGCGGCGCAACGGCGGAACTCATCGTTTCCATACCGAACATAAGTATCGCAAAACCCATAAGGATAGTACCTACATCCTTTTTCTTGCTGGATTTTGACATCATTATAAAGAAAATGCCGATTATCGCCAGTATAGGCGTGAAAGATGTGGGCTTGAGCAGCTGCATGAAAATGCTTTCACCCTGTATTCCTGTCAGTGACAACAGCCACGATGTCATAGTAGTACCTATATTGGCACCCATAATAACACCGATAGCCTGCGACAGCCTCATAATACCCGAGTTTACAAAACCGACTACCATTACTGTGGTTGCCGATGATGACTGGATTACTGCTGTGACTAAAGCTCCGAGCATGATGGCTTTGAAAGGGTTGGAGGTCATTTTTTCGAGAATTCGCTCAAGGCGGCTTCCCGATAGCTTTTCAAGGCCCTGTCCCATTGCGTTCATACCGAACAGGAACAGCGCAAGTCCTCCGACCATAGTCAGAATGCCGAAAATATCCATAGTTTTCCTTTCCAGACTTGTCTTCTTTTGATTTTTTTGCTTTGCCGTCGGATATGCGGCAAGCGTTTTCTTTTGTTCTTATAGCAAATCCGTCTTACATTGCCGTTACATCTTTGTAACAGCGATATTACAGCCGGATTACAGCTTCTTTACTCAAAACACACAGACTTATCCCCGTGAATAAGGCTTTCGTCTTATACGGGGGTCCGCTTAGTATCTGATTTTATATTACGGCAAGCGTGAATACGACTGTGCCGAATGTATATTCTACGGGTATTGTAAGCGTGAACTTCGATTTTATACCGCTTACAGCCGATGATGTGGTCGTTTCCTGCGGATTAAGCCCTATTTCCTTGCCTGTAGTTTCGGAAATATTGACGTTATAAAGACCGTTGCTGAGGTTTAAGAATTCGCTGATAGCGTCCTTTGCATAGTCCATATCGGTTATTTCTTCTTCTGCAAAACGGCTTGCAAATACTGCGGCCGCCTTGTTGTCGGCTGTTATAGCCGAAACTGCGTTGAAATCGCCGCAAAGCTCCTGTATCACCGCCGTATCGTTGCTGTCTGTAACGGCTGACTGTAAGGGGGTAAAATCATCGCCTACAAAACGGATAAGATTCTTGAACAGAACATTTACATATTCAGAGCAATAATCCTTGTATTCGCCCTCGATAGCAAAGAAAGAAGAAATAACGCTTTCCGTCTTTTCGTTATTTTCGTTGCTGAAGTCCTTGTCGGTAAGTCCGTTTTCTTTTTTGTAGTCATTGAGAACGGTTTCAAATTCCTCGTTTGTAAGACAGCCCATATCAACGAGTGCCTGTCCGAGTAAAAGGCATCCGGTCTTCTGGCTTGAAAGAAGCTCTTCGACCTGTGCTTCGGTAAGATAGCCCATATCAACGGCAATATCGCCTATTCTCTTGTCTACCGTTGCCTGCTTCTTATGTACGGTGTCAACCTGCTTTGCCGTCATATAGCCTGCGTTGATGGCAAGAACGCCCAGCTTTACTCTTGTTGTGTCCTTCTTTTCGAGAGCAACACGGAGATTTGCGGGTGAAACGATTTTTCTGTTTAACAGGAAGCTTCCGAAAAACTGTGTGAACATCGCTTAAGCCTCCTTCTTGAAATAGTTGTCGAGGAGCTTGTAAAGCTGTTCTTCGTCAACGGGTTTCTGTAAAAAGTCGTTAGCGCCAAGCTTGATAGCCTCGGAGAGATTACCTACGGTGCCGACCGATGTAGCCATAATAACAACGGCGTCGGGCGAATTTGTCTTGATCAGCTTGAGTGCCTCAACTCCCGAAAGCTCAGGCATTACGATGTCCATAAAAGTAACATCGGGTACGATGTCTGCAAACTTTTCAACTGCCTGCGCACCGTCGTTTGCCTCGAAAATCTGAGTGAAGCCGTATGCGGTAAGAAGTTTTTTCATCTTGTTTCTGACCATCATCGAGTCATCGCATACAAGAACCTTTGCTTTTGAAAGATCTTTTTCCATATTTCTTTTCCTTCCTGACCTCTGAAATTTATATCATAAAAATATATTTACCCGTTGTTAAGCACCGAATACAAACAGATAGCTCAGCGCAAACCATTCCCGTACCCAGTAAACAGGAACAAGATACCACGGCGTAGCGGCGCTGACGCATTTAACGTCATAGCCAAGACTTTCGGCTTGCAGTCTTGCCCGCCACTGATGAAAGCCGTCGGTCACGATAGCTATTCTGAGCGGCTTCCCGCTGTCTTCAAGTATCTGTTTTGAAAAAAGCAGGTTTTCGTAGGTGCTTGAAGACTTGTCCTCTTTTGTGATACGGTTTTCCGATATGCCGTCATTTACGAGCGCCTCATACATAGCTTCGGCCTCGCTGATATGCTCGTTATCGCCCTTACCGCCCGAAACGATGCAGTCGGCTTTCGTATCCGCCGACAGATAGCTGTAGGCTGCGTCAAGGCGGCGCCTGAGCATAAGGCTCGGACCGTCATGCCTTACCTGACAGCCAAGCACTATTACCGTGCGTGAGCCGTCCTTTTCGGGTGCATCGTTCATATTTGCGACCATAAAAGCCGAAAGCGTTATCGCATATACCGCAAGTACGCCGTATATGATAAGCACGGCACGGAAGATATATCTTACCGCTTTTTTTGCGTTGCTGAACAGCTTCGGGGTGAATATACCGAGAAGCACAGTTACAACGCCTATCACAAACCCGAAATAAGAGCCTGTGTTAAGCGTTCCGCTGAAAAGCGGTATTATGAACATTGCCAGTACCGCCGCACCTGTGACGATGAGCGTATATGACAGTATTCTTACCGGTTTTGATGAGCAGTCCGATATTCTGATCATATCGCTTCTTACTTTGAAAGGAGCTTCTTTACTCTCTGCATAGCTTCAACTGTGTTTTCGTGAGTGCCGAATGCAGTAAGTCTGAACCAGCCGTCGCCGTTCTTGCCGAAGCCCGCGCCGGGAGTGCCGACAACCTCAGCTTCGTTCAGGAGCTTGTCGAAGAATGTCCAGCTGTCCATTCCGTCGGGGCATTTGAACCAGATGTACGGGCTGTTCTTGCCGCCTGTATACTTGATTCCAAGCTCGTCAAACGTTTCGCTCATAACCTTTGCGTTCTGCATATAGTAAGCTATTGTAGCTCTTGTCTGCTTGTAGCCTTCTTCTGTGAATACAGCCTCTGCGGCACGCTGAACAGGATATGAAACGCCGTTGAACTTGCTTCCCTGTCTTCTGCACCATAACTGCATAAAGCTGATTTCTTCGCCTGTGGGAGTTTCAAGCATAAGCTCCTCGGGGATAACGGTATAACCGCATCTTGTACCGGTAAAGCCTGCTGTCTTGGAAAGCGAGCATATCTCTATAGCGCACTTTCTTGCCCCTTCTATCTGGAAGATCGAGCGGGGAAGTGTTTCATCGGAGATAAACGCTTCATAAGCCGCATCGAAAATGATTACCGATTTATTCTTTATAGCATAGTCTACCCATACCTTAAGCTGTTCTTTTGTATAAACAGAGCCTGTGGGGTTGTTGGGCGAGCAAAGATAGATAAGACCGGGTTTCATGGACTCGTCGGGCATAGCGGCAAATCCGTTGTCTTCCGTAGAGTTTACATAGTGAACTGTTCTTCCGCCCATTACGTTTGAGTCAACATATACGGGATATGCGGGGTCTGTTACGACAACGTCCTCGTTTTCGCTGAAGATGTCGCCGATGTTGCCGCAGTCGCTCTTTGCACCGTCGCTTATCAGCACCTCTTCGGGAGAAATGGTTACGCCGAAGCTCTTATAATAGCCTGCAACCGCTTCACGAAGGAAATCGTAGCCCTTACCGCTGTCCTCATAACCTCTGAATGTTTCCTTTACGCCCATTTCGTCAGCGGCCTTCTTCATAGCCTCAACTACAACGGGAGCCAAAGGCTGTGTAACGTCGCCTATACCCATCTTTATAATTTTATTGTCGGGGTGAGCGGCAATGTACTCTCTTACTCTCTTGCCTATTTCGATAAAAAGATAGCTTTTCTTGAGATTTAAAAAGCCCGGATTCATCTTTGCCATTTGCGTTAAGTTTCCTTTCTTTCTGTAATCGGCGTGTCTTTATATCGACACAGATATACACAATATCATTATATCCGTTGTAACCTCAAAAGTCAAGAAATAACGGCACTTAAAACTATCCAAATAATAAGAGCGTTTTACGGTAATTTTACTCAAAATTCAGAAAATGCGGGCAGAACTACACTTATTTAATATAATTTCTGCGATACATCTTGAAATTCCTGCGTAAATAGTGTATAATAGTCTAATAATACAGATACAGCCTCCGCTTTTCCTTTGCGGAGGCTGTATCTCAGTTTGTAGAAAAATTGATTGTTATTAAAGCCACACAGTGAAATATATCGCTAACACTGCTTAAAACTGTTTCCGTATCGACAAGGCATTAATAATTTCGTGAGTATATCAGTACAACTGCACTGACATTAACCTTTCAAAAAAACGCCACTAGCCTAAGATATATGTACTAACCTGCGGACGTGTAGCGTTAAGCGTCCCTACACTTACAGGATATACAATGTTTAGGTAGTTTTACGAGTTTTGCTAACACCCCGACGGGGTGGGGGTGTGAGTAAGGAAAGAGGGAGCCACGAGGGAGAGAACCTAAGAGATAGGGAGAGGGGCTGTCAAGTCCCTTGCCCTAGTCTCTTTGGTTCTTTCCCTCGTGA